>Ga0157375_10005108_pt1 | contig 11389 bp, 5 predicted proteins | sample M35metaG_FD_115311 | JGI IMG/M metagenome (GOLD analysis project Ga0157375, IMG submission 115311) | Miscanthus rhizosphere microbial communities from Kellogg Biological Station, Michigan, USA - M3-5 metaG | ecosystem: Host-associated > Plants > Roots > Rhizosphere > Soil | place: USA: Michigan...
TCCCCAGTTCTTTCATGACCTCGTTGCCGGGCGCACTCATGCCGAAGCGATGCAGACCGACAATCTTCCCATCGAGCCCGACATATTGCGACCATATCTCCGGCACGCCCGCTTCGATCGCAATGCGCTTCCTACATTCGTTAGGTAGGATCTCCGCGCGGTAGCTTTCCGGCTGGCGTGCGAAACGCTCGAAACATGGCATCGAGACGACGCGTGTCCCCTCGCCCAGTTCCTTCGCCGCAGCCAGGGCGTGTTGCAATTCACTGCCGCAAGAGAGCAAAATCAGATTGAGCGGCGCGGTTTCCTTCTTTGCGATGTAACCGCCGCGGAGCACGCCTTCACGTCGCATTTTCGCATCGATGTCGTTCAAGGTCGGCAACACCTGTCGGCTGAGCGCGAGCAAGGTCGGCCCGTCGGTTCGTTGCGCTGCGGCTACGAACGCGCCGGCCGTTTCCTCGGGATCGGCGGGACGGATGACATCGATCTGCGGCATGAGCCGGACGCTCGAAACGGTTTCGACCGGCTCGTGCGTCGGGCCGTCTTCCCCCACGGCAATGGAGTCGTGGGTAAAAATGTAGATGTTGGGCAAGCGCGAGAGGGCCGCGAGGCGGATGGAGGCGCGGCAGTAGTCGGTGAAGACGAGAAAGGTGGCGCCGGAAGTGCGAAAGATGCCGTGATAGGCGACGCCGTTCATGATCGCACACCTGCCGCGTTCGCGGATGCCGAAGTGGACAGTGCGCCCGGCCGGCGTAGTGCGGGTGAAATCGCCGCCGTCCTTGATGTAGTTGAGGGTGGAGCCGTGCAGGTCGGCGCTGCCGCTGATCAGGAACGGCATTGCCTGCGCAAGCGGCTGGAGCACTTCGCTCCCGGCTTTGCGGGTCGCGAGTTTGGCGTCGTTAGGGAAATTCGGAATCTTCGCGAAAAGATCAGACGGCACTTTCTTGTCGATCGCATCGTCGAGCATCTGCGCCTTGTCGGCATTCTTTTGCCGCCAGGCCTGATACGATTTTTCCCAACGATCGTAGGCGGCGAGCAGATCTTTTTTGTGCCCCGCGAAATATTCCCGCACGTCGTCGGAGACGAAATAATGCTTGTCCGGCAGGCCGAGTCCTTTGCGCGCCGCCTCGGCAAACTTGGCGCCGCCTTCGCCGTGCGCCTTGGAAGTGCCGGCGACTTCCGGGATGCCTTTGCCAATCAAAGTGTGTGCGATGATGAACTTCGGTTTCCCGTTATCTGATGACTTCGCGCTCTCGAGCGCGTCGAGAAAAGCCTGCATGTCCTGGCCATCGATTTCCTGCACGTCGAAACCGTAGGCGCGGAAGCGCATCCCGGTGTCTTCGCTTTGCGTCTCCTTTGCCATGGCGTCGAGAGTGACGGCGTTGGAGTCGTAGATCAGGATCAAATTATCGAGGCCGAAATGCCCGGCGAAGGCGCTCGCTTCCGCCGAAACGCCCTCCTGTAAACAACCGTCACCCGCAAGGCAGATGACGTGCTGGTCAAAAATCCGATGCTCGTCGGTATTGAAACGCGCCGCGGCCATTTTCGAGGCCATTGCGATCCCGACCGCGTTGGCCACGCCCTGGCCTAATGGACCGGTCGTGCACTCGACTCCGGGCGTTTCGAAAAACTCCGGGTGGCCCGGCGTCTTGCTGTGCAATTGCCGGAAACGCTCGATCTCCGACATCGGCAAATCGTAGCCACTCAGATGCAGCCAGGCGTAGAGAAACATGCTGCCGTGCCCGGCGGAGAGAACGAAATAATCGCGATTGATCCAGCGTGGTTTGTCGGGGTTGTGATGAAGCGCGTAACCGTAAAGCACCGCGCCCATTTCGGCGCAGCCTAACGGCAAGCCGAGGTGCCCGGATTGCGATGCATGAACGGCATCGATGCAAAGACCGCGGGCCTGATCCGCCGCGCGTGAGAGGACTTCGAGATTTAGACTCATGCCCCGACTTTAAAGGCAAAGGGGGACGGAATGGAATCGCAAGTTTTTGGTCGCCGGGGAAATGTGCAGGCTTTGGCGCCCCCTGGCGTAGCGTCGCTGGGGGACCGGGGCGCTCAGACCCATCCCACGTTATTTCTTTGGCGTCGGCGGAGGCGTAGGCGCAGCTTTCGTTTTGGCGCCACCTTCATTCAGGTTAAAGGACCATTGCGCTTCCGCTTTCTTCTCGCCGATTTTAGCTTCCAGAATGACGGAACAGGCGTCGCCGTGCAGCGGCTGAGTCACCTGGTAGGAAATGGTCTTGCTCGCCGCGTCATACTTGGCCGGCACAAGACCCAGGCCGCTCACCCGCATTTTCACCGAGTCCGGTGCGATGCCTCCGATGGCGCCCAGATTGGCCTTGATCAGCGGCTTCGAGCTCGCGGTCGAGCCATCAGCTGGCTGCGGATTGATGCTGCCGAGCGGAATCGTTTCCACCGGCGCAGCGCCGCCACTGGAGGATCCGCCAAAGCCGATCGCGTCTTCGAAAACCTTCGGCTTATTCGCTTCGATCATGTACCGGCCTAACGAGTCGCTGGGCGATCCGTAGGTCAGCTTCTGGCCGTAAACGGTAAAGACCGCTTCGAAATTCGCTTTCTTCGTCGCTTCTTTCACCCGATCGTTGTAATAGCCAAATGGGACTGCAAAACAGTTCACCTTGATGCCGAGTTTCTGCTCGAGCGTCGCTTTGGAGCCGCCGACTTCGGAGTCGAGCCACTGGTTGTATTCTTCTGGGTTCAGTTTGCGCCTGGTCGATTTGTCATAGGGCTTGCGCAAATCCTGGTGAGTCGCGCTGTGCGCCTCGATATCGATCCCGGCATCGCGCATTTCCGCCAGTTGCTCCCAACTCATGGCTGCGCCGCCTCCGTATTTCCCGCCTCTGATTCCCTCGGTGTAAATGAAAAGGGTGAACGGGTAATTGAATTTTTTCAGGATCGGCCAGGCAACATCGTAGGTCGTCTTCCAGCCGTCATCGATCGTGATGATGGCAGCGCGCGATGGAATTGATTTTTCGCCGCGTTTCCAGGCAAGAAAATCCTGCATCCCGATGACCGCGATTTTTTTATCCTGCAACTCCTGCATCTGCGCCTCAAATGCTTCCGGGGTGATCTCTGTGTCTGGACGATGCACTTTGCTCTCGAAACGGTGGTAGCCGAAGACGACTACTTGCGCGCTCTGATCGATGGGAGGTGGGGTCGGCTCCGGTGTGGGGGTGGGAGTCGCGGCAACCACCGCGACTGGAGTCGGCGTCGGCGCCGCGGTCGCCTTCGACCCGAGGGTAAGACGTCCCTTTTTACAGCCGCCCAAGGCGAGCCCGCAAAGGAGCAAAAGAATGAAAAAACGGTTGCGCATAATTCGAGTGGTAGCCATCGAGTGCGAGCGCAGAAAAAACAAGCGCTTTTCGCTGCTGCTCGAGCCGGGGGCGTCGAGCCGGGCCGCCCCGCGCTCGCAAAAGGGAAGAGCGCGGGCCGCAAGAAAAGCTTAATACCCGGGCCGGCGCAACGTTCCCGCTCACAACCTATTGTGCCCGGCACGCGATTCGCTTTATTGCTTTCCCCGTGGACCGACCAATCAGACTCAGCGCCCTTATCGTCCTCGTAGCCGTGGTTTTGCTCAGCGGCTGCGCAACCGTCGCGACCAATACCAGCCACAGCTTCGACACCGTCGTGGTCGATGCCGGGCACGGCGGCAAGGATAGCGGCGCGGTCCGGCGTCACGCGCCCCCGGAGAAAGCAGTCGCGCTCGATGTCGCCCTGCGCGTGAATCGCAAACTGCGCGGGGCGCAATTTAAGACCGTCCTGACGCGCTCGGACGATACCTTCATACCGCTTGATAGCCGGGTTGCGCTCGGCAACGAGCAGAACAATTCCATCTTTGTCAGCATCCATTTCAACGATTCGCGCCGGCGCGGCGTGCAAGGTTTCGAGACCTATTATCATTCGCCCTACGCGTATGACCTTGCGGCGGCCATCGAGCGCAACCTCCTCACCATGCCCGGGACAGTGAACCGCGGCGTGCACGTTGCTCGTTTCCGCGTCTTGCGCAATCTGCGCTATCCTTCCGTGCTGGTGGAATGCGGCTACCTGAGCAATCGGTCCGAGGCGCAGGATGCGGCGGACGCCGATTATCGCGAAGCGCTCGCGGAAAAAATCGCCGGAGCAATCGTCGACTATCGCTACGGACGGGGCAGCTATCCCAGTCACGCTGTCGCCCAGGCCGGTGGCGGAGCGCACGCCGACTCCCTGCCGAGCTTTCGCTAGAACTCTTTGCCACGCTCCTCGGGGCCGATCGCGGCGAGGAGGATGAGGACGAGAAAAACCGTCAGCGTTACACACGCCATGGTGAAGGCATAATCGGGCTGGCCGCTTGGCCTAACGAAATGCTCAGCCAGTTTCGCCTGCAGCAGGGCGGCATTGGCCGAAAAGAAATTTCCGAGCTGATAAACCACCCCTGGAAAAGTGCCGCGCCAGACCGGCGGCGAGAGTTCGTTCAGGTGTACCGGAACCACGCCCCACGCGCCCTGCACCATGAACTGCATGCAGAAGCCACCCGCGATCAGAAGCGGGATTGTGGGCGAAAAGATCCAGACCGGGATGAGCAAAATCCCAAGCCCGGCCGCGACCATGATGGTGCGACGGCGGCCCCAGCTTTGCGAGAAATGACCAAGGAGCGTGCCTCCGCAAATCGCGCCGAGATTGTAAATGATTGCAATCGACGCGGTCTGGTTGACGGAAAGTAGTCTCTGCTTTTGCAGAAAGGTCGGGTAAAGGTCCTGCGTGCCGTGCGACATGTAATTGAAAGCAGTCATCAAAAGCACGGCATAAACCAGGAGCCGCCAATGTTCCTCCAGGAACTGAACCATGCCTAACGACGCCGCCGCGGTGGCGCGTTGGCGCTGCCAAACCGGCGACTCCGGCACGTGCGCCCGGATATAGATCACGAGCAACGCCGGCAACGCGCCGACCACAAAAAGGGCGCGCCACCCGAAGTGCGGAAAGACGAGCCAGTAAACCACCGCCGCGAGGAGGAAGCCAAAGGAGTAGCCCTGTTGCAGAATTCCCGAAGCAAGGCCGCGCGCCTTGGCCGGCAGCGATTCCATGGCCAGCGACGCGCCCAGTCCCCATTCGCCGCCCATCCCGACCCCATAAAGTGCGCGAAAAATCAGAAAGACGGTGTAGTTAGGCGAAAACGCGGTCAGCAACTCCATCAAGGAGTAAAAGACAATGTCCACCATCAACGGGATGCGCCGCCCGAAGCGATCGCCGAGTAATCCGAAGATGAGCGCGCCTAACGGCCGCATCATGAGGGTGAGGGTGATGGCGAAGGTAACCCGCACGATCGAAACCGAGAACTCGGCCGCCACATCCTTGACCACGAAGGTGAGGAGGAAAAAATCGAGCGCGTCGAGAGCCCAGCCGAGGAAGCAGGCGAGGAACGTTTTGCGCTGCGCCGCGTCGAGCGAACGATAAATGCGAAGCGCTTCCATCGGTGGCGAGCTTAACGGAACGCCTTTCACGATCAAACCTCCTGCTCCCGCCCTTTCTTCTTTTCCTGGATTGGATCGGGAGCCGGAATGGAGAAAGACGCATCGACGCATCATGATACGTCAATTTGTTCCTTGAGAACCGCTCGGAAACTGGTTTCTTTCTCTTTCATGCCGGACGAACTCCATCCCTTCGAAGCTTTGCTCCGCCAGCGTGTCGTCGTGCTCGATGGCGCGATGGGCACCACCCTGCAGCGCCTCCACCTGAGCGAGGCCGATTATCGCGGAGCGCGCTTTCGCGACTGGAAAGGAAAAGATCTCAAGGGCGCGCACGAGTTGCTCCTCCTCACCCGCCCCGAAGCGGTCGAGCGCGTCCACGAGGAATATCTCCAGGCCGGCGCCGACGTGCTCGAGACCAATACTTTCAGCGCCACCACTATCGGCCTCCACGAATTTCTCTTTGCCGAGACGGCCGCAAACGGGCGCAAAGATCCCTCGTTCTTCGAGCGCGTCGTTTATGATCCCGACCTGCGCGCGATCGCGCACGAGATGAACGTGGCCGCCGCGCGGCTCGCGCGACAGGCGATCGAGCGCGTCGCTTCGGATTCGCCCCGCTTCGTCGCCGGCGCTCTCGGTCCCCTGCCCGTCACCGCTTCGCTCTCGCCGGACGTGAACGATCCCGGCTTCCGCGCCGTCACTTTCGATCAGATCAAACGCAGTTATCGCGACCAGGTTGACGGCCTGCTCGAAGGCGGTGTGGATCTATTGTTAGTCGAAACGGTCTTCGATACCCTGAATGCGAAGGCCGCGCTCTTCGCGATCGCGGATGCGTTCGAAGAACGCGGTGCGCGCGTCCCGCTCCTCATTTCGGGCACGGTGACTGATCGCTCCGGCCGGACCTTGAGCGGACAAACCGTGGAAGCGTTTCTCAATTCAACCGCGCACGCCCGTCCGCTGGTGGTTGGACTAAACTGCGCGCTCGGGCCGGATGAGATGGCACCCTTCCTGGAGGAACTGGCGCACAACGCGACCACTTATGTGAGCGCATATCCAAACGCCGGCCTGCCGGACCCACTTTCCGAGACTGGCTTTCCGGAGACGCCAGAAACATTCGCACCCAAAGTGATCGCCTGGGCGCGCAACGGCTGGCTCAACCTGGTGGGCGGCTGCTGCGGTACGACGCCCGCGCACATCGCAAAACTCGCGGATGGCGTGCGGGAGCTTCGGCCGCGGGCTCTGGCAACGGATGAGGGACAATCGCGCCCCGATTCCGCCACGCCAGCCACAACGGATCGGGGCACAAAGGCCCCTCCCACATTGCGCCTTTCCGGACTCGAACCGCTCAATGTCACTCACGACTTCGGCTTCGTCATCGTGGGCGAGCGGACTAACGTCACCGGCTCGCCAAGATTTTCCAAGCTCATCCTGGGCGGCGATTTCGACGGCGCGGTCGCGGTCGCACGCCAGCAGGTCGCAAACGGCGCCAACCTCATCGACATCAATCTCGACGAAGGCATGCTCGATTCCGAAGCGGCCATGACCCGTTTCATCAACCTGATCGGAAGCGAGCCGGAGATCGCGCGCGTGCCCTTTATGATCGACAGCTCGAAGTGGAGCGTGCTCGAGGCCGGGCTGAAATGCGCGCAGGGTAAAAGCGTAGTCAACTCCATCTCGCTCAAGGCCGGGGAGAAGGAATTCTTGCGCCAGGCGCAATTCGTTAGGCGTTATGGCGCGGCCGCGGTCGTGATGGCCTTCGACGAGACTGGGCAGGCCGACACGCTCGCGCGGCGGATCGAGATTTGCCGCCGTGCCTATGACTTGCTTACGCAAGGCGCCGGTTTTCCCGCGAGCGACATCATTTTCGATCCCAATGTGCTCACGGTCGCTACCGGGCTCGATGAGCACCGCAACTACGCGGTCGATTTCATCGAGGCGACTCGCTGGATCAAAGCCAATCTGCCGGGCGCGCGAGTGAGCGGCGGGATTAGCAACGTTTCCTTTTCCTTCCGCGGCAACAACACCGTGCGCGAGGCGATGCACGCCGCCTTTCTCTATCACGCGATTCGGGCCGGCCTCGACATGGCGATCGTCAACGCCGGCCAGCTCGCCGTTTACGAAGAGATCGAACCCGCGCTGCGCGAACTCGTCGAAGACGTCCTGCTCAACCCGCACGAGGACGCGGCCGAGCGCCTGGTCGATTTCGCGGCCAATGTAAAAGCAAAAGGCCGCGCGCCGGTCGAAGAAAAGGCTTGGCGCGCGGACCCGGTCGCGAAACGCCTCGAGCACGCGCTCGTGCAAGGCATCACCGATTTCATCGAGTCGGACACGGAAGAAGCGAGAAAACATTTCGCACGCCCGCTCGAAGTGATCGAGGGACCGCTCATGGCCGGGATGAGCGTGGTCGGCGATCTTTTCGGCGAGGGAAAAATGTTTCTGCCGCAGGTGGTGAAATCAGCGCGGGTGATGAAGAAGGCGGTCGCCTACCTGATGCCGTTTATGGAAGCGGAGAAAACGGCCGACGCCAAACCGCAGGCGCGCATCGTCATGGCAACGGTGAAAGGCGATGTGCACGACATCGGCAAGAACATCGTCGGCGTCGTCCTGCAATGTAATAACTATGAGGTGATCGACCTCGGCGTGATGGTCCCGGCAGCGAAGATCTTGGAAACCGCACGGGAAAAACAGGCCGACATCATCGGCTTGAGCGGATTGATCACGCCGTCGCTCGACGAGATGGTGCACGTCGCGCAAGAGATGGAGCGGCAACAGTTTCAGTTGCCGCTCCTAATCGGCGGCGCGACCACGAGCCGCGCGCACACCGCGGTCAAGATCGCGCAGCATTATCACGAAACGGTGGCGCATGTGCTCGATGCCTCGCGTGCGGTCGGGGTCGTGAGCGCGCTCCTCAATCCAGGTGCGAAAGCGAAATTCGACTCCACTACGCGGGCGGATTACGAGCGCCTGCGCGGCGAGCACGCCGACCGGACGCGCGAGAAAAAAATGCTCACCCTCGCCCAGGCGCAGGACAATCGCCTAACGATCGACTGGGGCAGCTACGAACCTCCGGTGCCGGAGTGCCTCGGGGTGCGGCTAGTGACAACTCCCCGGAGCGCACGCGTCTCGCGTCCGGTTTCCGACGCCATACCGGAAACATCGGGGCGTGCGGGCGAGGTTGCGACCGAGATTTCGCTCTCTGCGCTGGTCGAATACATCGACTGGTCGCCTTTCTTTCACACTTGGGAACTGCGTGGGCGTTATCCGGCAATTTTTGATGACGCGGTCGTAGGCGCACAAGCGCGCGAACTTTTTGGTGACGCACAGGGGTTGCTGACTCGGATCGTGAAGGGAAACCTTCTCACTGCCCGCGGCGTTTACGGTTTTTGGCCGGCCAATTCGTCAGGCGATGATGTCGAGCTTTATCGCGACGAGTCGCGCACGAACGTCATCGCGCGCTTTCATTTCCTGCGCCAGCAAATGCAAAAACCGGCGGGACAGAGCAACTATTGTCTGGCCGATTTCGTGGCGCCGAAAAGCTCGGGGCAGCGCGATTATCTGGGCGGTTTCGCCGTGACCGCAGGGATTGGTGCGGACGAGCTGGCCAGGGAATTCCAGGCCGAGCACGACGATTACAGCGCGATCATGACCAAGGCGCTGGCGGACCGACTGGCGGAAGCGTTTGCCGAATATTTGCACCACGAGGCGCGTCGAGCCTGGGGTTTCGGCGCGGAGGAACGCCTAACGAAGGAGGATCTAATTCGGGAACGTTACCGCGGGATCCGTCCCGCGCCCGGTTATCCGGCTTCACCCGATCACGTCGAGAAGCGGACTCTCTTCCACCTTTTGGCGGCAGAGAAAAATGCGGGCATTCGCCTGACCGAATCCTTCGCCATGCATCCGGGCGCGAGCGTAAGCGGGCTCTACTTCTCGCATCCCGAATCGCGGTATTTTGCGGTTGGAAAGATTGAGCGCGACCAGGCGGCGGATTATGCCGGGCGAAAGGGCGAATCGTTAGAGGAAGTGGAGAAATGGCTCTCGCCGAATCTGAATTACGAGGCCGAGAAGGTGGCCTCCGTCGCCTAGGAACAGCACGGCCACCGTGGCTTCGTCTACAGCACCGAATTCGGGTCAGCGCTCGTGATCAGCATCGTTCCGGCTTCGTCGGCGGAAAGTTCTTCGCCTTCCTTTTCCGGCGCGGACGGTTCGGGCCAGACGACATTCCAGGCGAGATGCAGTTTTTCGAGCATCCAGATGGTGTAACGGGTGAAATCGAACTCCCACCACCTTAACCCGTGGGCGGCGCAGCGCGGCTTGGCGTGATGGTTGTTATGGTAACCTTCACCGAGCGCGCCGAGACCAACCCAGAAGTTGTTCTTGCTCTCGTCGGAAGTGTCGAAGCTGCGATAGCCGAACTGCTTCATGTGGCAGATTGAATTCACCGCCCAGGTGCAATTGTAGACGATCAGGATCGGGACGTAGAGACACCAAAGCATCCCGGCTAGCCCGAGAGTAAAATAGAGCGTGGACGCGACCGCGAGATGCGGAAGCACATAGAGGGCGGAGTTTTCCCAGAGTTTGCAGTACCAGATTTTGCGCACATCAGCGGCATATCGAAGCGAACGTTCGCGAAAGGAAGGGGGCTTGCGGATCAGCCACATCATGTGCGCGTAGGGGAAACCATGCCGCGGGCTGTGAATGTCCTCTTCCGTGTCGGATTTGAGATGATGAAAGCGATGATCGCCGACCCAGGTGACCGGATCGCCGGCCAACCCGATGGCCGAGCCGGTGGCGAAGAAAAATTTCAGCCAGCCCGGCATCTCGAATCCGCGGTGGGTGAGATAGCGATGCAAATAGAGCGTGGTGCCAAGCCCCATCCAAAGATAGATCCCGAGCATGATCGGCAGAAAGATGGGTTGGAAGCGTGTCCAGACCGCCGCGACCCCAAGGAATTGCAGGACAACGAGGATCGAGAAAATGGCGATATTGAACTTTTCGTTTTTGAACATAACAGGGCGTGAGCAGATTGCTGGCCGTCGACCGAGGAAGAGAAGGCGCAGTGTCGACGCCAACTGACGCCAGAGCAAGCGCTTTTTCCCCAAGAGCATGCGACGCACCAGCCATGGCGACGAAATCGCACAAAGCTCGTGGGTGTAGCTTCGCTTGGTAGAGCGGTCGCCGCGGCGACAGGTCGCTCCCGCGCTCCAAAAAAACCAGCATGCGCGCCGCACTCTCTCGTGGTATGGGGGCCTTGATTTTTCGGGGTGTAGCTTAGCTTGGTAGAGCGCGTGGTTTGGGACCACGAGGTCGCAGGTTCGAATCCTGTCACCCCGATTCCTGGCACGTGCATGTTTTCGGTTTACGTTCTGCGAAGCAGCAAGACTGGCCGGCGATATGTTGGATCTTGTGCGGATATTTCCGATCGCTTACGGCGACATAATGCTGGCGAATCTCCTGCGACAAAATATCGATTGCCTTGGACCCTTAATCATGAGGAACAATTCGTAACGCGCTCTGAGGCGATGGCCCGAGAACTCTATTTCAAAACCGGCCGCGGACGTGAATTACTTGACCAACTTGATCGCTAAGAGATTTTTTCGATGGCTGTTTGCCGGACTTGCGCTCGCATCGGCGACGGGCGCGATGGCCCAATCATCGCCCAGCCCCACCATCTCTCCCGCGGCGTCCAACAGCAGCGAGACCACCGCCGCCGCCGCGCCTTCCCCCTCCGCCAGCGCGGCCGTGGAGCCGCCGTCACTGATCCCGCCGAATATTTTGCCCGGGCCCGGCGCCGCCGCGCTTCCTCCGGTTCCAAGCGGGCCGGATTTACAAACGCTGAACACATTTTTCAAGCAAACGTCGTTAGGCAAGGCGGCTGACGAGCACCGGCTGCATTTGCAAATGTCCGCCTTGGAGACGCGCATTCGCAA
>Ga0157375_10005110_pt1 | contig 11389 bp, 7 predicted proteins | sample M35metaG_FD_115311 | JGI IMG/M metagenome (GOLD analysis project Ga0157375, IMG submission 115311) | Miscanthus rhizosphere microbial communities from Kellogg Biological Station, Michigan, USA - M3-5 metaG | ecosystem: Host-associated > Plants > Roots > Rhizosphere > Soil | place: USA: Michigan...
CCACGCGATCGAGACCGGGACCGGCCACGGCACATGGCTGCACGGCGAGGCGGTCGGCTGCGGCATGGCGATGGCGGCCGACCTGTCGCTGCGGCTCGGCCTGATCGGCGCCGATCACGCGGCTCGAATCGCCCGCGTCGTCGCCGCGGCCGGCCTGCCGCTCGCCGCCCCTGCGCTCGGCGTGCCACGCTTTCTCGAGCTGATGCGAATGGACAAGAAGGCGGTCGGCGGGAGCCTGCGTTTCGTCGTCCTCGAAGGCCCCGGTCGCGCCGCCGTCCGCCATGCCGACGAGGCGATCGTCGCCGCGACGATCGAATCCTTCCAGGACCGGGGCCGACCGGCGGGCGGCGGCAAGGACGCGGACCGAACGGGCCGGGCTCGCCCGGCGTGAAATTGTGCGACCAGGCGGCTCCAAGAGCGCCGTTCGCCTTGCGATCCGCCCCGTTCGTCGGCCAGGGGCGCCTGCGCTCCGGACGCCTTTTTACACTTCGACCGCCTGCCAGAGGACCGCAATGAACCGCCCACGTGGATTCACCCTGATCGAGCTGATGATCGTCGTCGGGATCATCGCGATCCTGGCCTCCATCGCGATCCCCTCGTACTCGGACTATGTCCGCCGCAGCCGGATCACCGAGGCGGTGTCCGCCCTGTCGGGAATGCGGGTCAGGATGGAGCAGTACTTCCAGGACAACCGTACTTACGTGGGCGCCTGCGTCGCCGGCACCGTCGCCGCGCTGCCGACCTTCGACGCGTCGAGCAACTTCGCCTTCGACTGCCCCACTCGCAGCGCCAGCAGCTACGTCGTCCGCGCCCAGGGCCAGAACTCGATGACCGGGTTCGCTTTCACCCTCAACGAGCAGAACGCACGCGCGACCACGGCAGTCCCCGCCGGCTGGATCCTCACCGCCAACTGCTGGGTCCTGAAGAAGGACGGATCGTGCTGAGTCGACCCGACGCCGGCGGCTTCACGCTCGTCGAGCTGCTCATCGGCATGACGCTGCTCGGCGTGCTGATCGCGCTCGGCGCGCCGTCGATGTCGAATTACCTGCAGAACTCGAAGATCGCGAACGCGACGTCGGGTTACTACTCGGCGATCCAGACCGCACGCACCGAGGCGATCCGGCGCAACGTGATGACCCAGTTCGTCCTCACCGACGCGCCGTTCTCGACGATGACTCCCGCCTCGGCCGGGCGCAGCTGGGCGGTTCGTGCCAGCTCCGGCGTCGGCTTCTCGCGAGTCGATGCCAAGGACGCTGCCGAAGGCGAAGGAAGCAAGAGCTCGCAGGTCCTGGCGGTCACCGGCAGCGCCTCCGGGGTCACCTTCGACGGCACGATCGCATTCAACGGCTTCGGCGCCACCCTGCCGCCGGGCTCGTCGTACGCGCTCGACGTCAAGAACCCGGCGGCGGGCCAGTGCAAGGGCGATGGCGGCACGATCCGTTGCCGTCGCATCACGGTTTCGCCCGGAGGTCAGATCGCGGCATGCGACCCCGCCGCGCTGACGGGAGACAGCCGTGCGTGCTGATCGCCGCGGCTGCGCGCGCCGGCAAGGCGGCTTCTTCCTGATCGAGGCGATGGTCGCGATCCTGATCTTCGCGCTCGGCATCCTCGGCTTGGTCGCGATGGGCGGCACCGCGGTGTCGTCGCAATCCGACGCGCAATACCGCACCGAGGCCGCGGGCCTCGCGGACTCCATCGCCAGCGAGATCGCGCTCAACATCGGGCGTGCCGACGAAGCCACCAAGGCGGCGACGCTCGCCGCGTTCGCGCATCAGCCGGCGCCGCCGCCGACAACGACGCCGGCCCCTTGCGTGTTCGACTCCGCCGGAGCGATCACCGCGACTCCGGCGACCCAGGGCGTCATCAACCTTCTCAACCGTGCGGCCAACCTGAGCGCCGCGCCGGGGATGCCGGGGGCCGGCAACGAGCAGCAGCAGATCTTCATCGACACGGTCGGCGGCTTCAACCGCGTCGTGATCACCCTGTGCTGGCGGACCGCGAGCGACGGCGCGTGGCGCCGCCACTCGCTCGTGACCTACGTCAATTGAGGCCGGCCATGATCGCTCGATTGCCCTCGTCGCCGCGTCGCCGCTCGCTCGGCCTCTCGCTGGTCGAAATCCTCGTCGGCGTCGCGATCGGCCTGATCGGCATCGTCGCGATCTTCCAGGCGGTCGCGGTGTGGAGCAAGCACACGCAGTCGATCAGCTCGGGAGGCGACGCCCAAATCGCGGGAACGCTGGCGCTCTTCAACATCGAGCGCGACCTGAAGCAGGCCGGCCACGGCTTCGGTCGCGCCACGATGCAGGTGATGGGCTGCCCCGTCGACGCGACGGGCACCGCCCCATTCCAGATGCGCGCGGTCGACATCGCCGCCAGCGCGGGCGGCCGGCCGGACCGGATCAACGTGCTTTACGGCAACTCGTCGTTCTATGTCGATCAGGACACGTTCACGAACTCGACGGCGACGTCGAAGAAGCTGCGCCGGCGCGGCGGCTTCAAGCCGGGCGATCTCGCGATCGTCGCGGTCAATCCGGGCGCTTCGGCCGCGACCGCCAGCTGCCAGCTGATCGAGATCACCAAGGACGACGACGCCGACGGCTATACGGTGAACCACGACACGACGCCATACACCAGCTACTACGCCGCATCGAGCCCACCCGTCGCGCCCCGGTTCAACAGCGCTGCTTCGGCGCCGTTATTCGCCACGGGGACGATCTACAACCTCGGCCCGGAGCCGCGGCTGGACAGCTGGAGCATCGAAGCAAACCGGGTGCTGACGCGAACCGATCTTCTCAACGGCTCGGCGCCGATGCAGATCGCCGAGGGCGTGATCAACCTCAAGGCCGAGTACGGCGTCGATAGCAGCGGCAACGGCCAGATCGAGAGCACCGAATGGACGGCCGTCGCGCCAACCAACTGGAGCCAGGTGCTCGCCATCCGGGTCGCCGTGCTGGTGCGCAGCCGCCAGTTCGAGCGCACCCGCGACGCCGGCGCGAGCGGCGTCCAGGCCGTCACGCCGACGGCCGCGAACCCCTATTACTTCGGCGACCCCGCCGGCCGCAAGTTCCGCATGACCAACGTCGACGGCGCCACCGATTCGTTCGACGACACGACGGCCGACCCGAACAACTGGCGCTTCTATCGCTACAAGGTCTACGAGCGCGTGATCCCGCTGCGCAACCTCCTGTGGGGGACTTTCGGATGAAGATCGTTCGCCACCATCAGCAGGGCGTCGTGCTCTTCGTCGCCCTCATCGTCCTCATCATCATGACGCTCGCCGGCCTGGCGCTGCTGCGCCAGATGGGCGCGGGGACGTCGATCGCAGGCAACATCGCGTTCAAGGAGAATGCCACCTCCGTCGCCGATCGCGGTACCGAGGTCGCGCGCAAGTGGATCCGGGACAACACCGCGATCACGGCCAACGATTCCCTGACGGCGGGCTATCACTCGAGCTGGACCGGCAGCGTCGATCCGACCACCTTCACGTGGGACAACACCCAGTCGCGGCTGCTGACCGACGACGATGCGCAGACCGGCAACACGGCCAGGATCATCATCCAGCGGCTTTGCGAAACGCCCAACATGAGCGCCATCGACCCGGCGCAACGCTGCTCCGATTCGCTGATCGCCAACGGCGGCTCGCGCGGCGGCGGCAGCTATCCCTCGATCCTTCCCTCGACGTCGACCGCCCCGTTCTACCGGGTCACGACGCGCGTCCAGGGGCCGCGCAACACGATCAGCTACACGCAGGCCCTGCTGCAGTAGGCGGCGTCCGGACGCACCAAGAGAAACATCATGAAAAACGTCGAGCCTTTATCCGCGCTTCGTCGCCTGGTTCCGGCCCACGCCGCGGCCCTGCTCGCGATGTCGCTTGCGGTCACCGGCCCTGCCGGCGCGACGGACATCTCGCAGACGCCGATCCTTGCGGCGAACGCTGCGCAGGTGAAGCCGAACATCATGCTGCTGATGGATGCGTCGGGCTCGATGGGCCGGACCCACATGCCCGATGAGGTCGAGGCGCTGGTCACCGACCCGCCGACGATCGGCTACAAGGCGGCGCAGTGCAACGCCCTTTACTTCAACCCGAACCAGACCTATCTCGTCCCGAAGCGCTACACCGACGTCCTCTTCGCCACGCCCAGCTTCGCCAGCGCCCCGTACGCCGGCTTCGGCGAGTTCTATGCCGTTCCCGACACCCATACGGTCAACTTGAACAACGCCTTCGTCGCCTACGACGACACGACGCTCGAGTTCCCGGCGGTCTACAGGGACCCCGCGCAGCCCGCTTACTACTACGTCTACACGAACAACTCGGGCGTGCGACCCGACAAGCTCGATCCCGCTTCGTCGCTGTGCAAGCAGCGCGACAACCGGCGAACCGATCCGACACCCGACGGCGGCACGTGGACGAGGTACGACGTCTCGACGCGGCCGCTGGAGCAGGAGAAGTTCGCGATCTGGTATTCGTTCTACCGGACGCGCTTGGCGCTGATCAAGAGCGCGGCGAGCCTGACCTTCGCGCCGCTCAACGGCACCAAGCGGGTCGGCTTCATCACGGTGCAGCCGAAGCAGACGCCGGGCGCGGCGGGCATCTGGCGCACCGGCCCGAGCGATTGGCCGCGCTATCTGCCGATCGATGATTTCAACACCGGCGCCGGATCGCAGAAGGAGCTCTGGTTCAAGAAGCTCTTCTCGCAGATTCCGTTCGGCTTCTCGCCGGCGCGCGAGGGCCTCGCGCGGGTCGGCCGCTACTACGGCAGCCAGGAAAACCAGATCAACACCGACATGCCGGCGACCGGAGCTGCGGCGCCGATCAGGTACTCGTGCCAGCAGAACTTCACGATCATGACGACCGACGGCTACTGGAACGCCCAGACGGAGTCGAAGGGCGCCGGCCTCCTGGGCGGCGGCTTGAATCTTGCCGGCGACGCGAAGGTCGGCCAGCAGGACGGCAACGCCGCCGATCCGTATTCGCCGCGGCCGTTCTGGGACGGCAACTCCGACGCGATCCGCACCACGACCACCAAGTCGAACGCCTACACCGATAACGCCTGCAGCGTCTCCGACAGATACCGCTCGCAAGCGCAGACGCAGCGCGAGGTCGCGACCCTGACGAGGGACTCGACGCGCACGACCATGACGACCGTCCAGTACAAGGAGTCGAAGAGCCAGGCACAGCTCGCGTCGGTGCGGGTCACGCGCCAGGACACGTACGACTTCAAGACCACGGAGCAGTTCGCCAAGCAAAGGGACTGGTACACCGAGGAGCGCTTCAAGCACATCAAGTGGCAGGAACACACGCTGATGACGAGCGAGCAGTACCTGCAGCGCACCCGCCAGAACACCGTGCAGACGTTCCAGACCCTGCAGGTCGACAAGAGCAGCCCGAGGACCGAGGAGCAGTGGTCGACGTCGAAGTCGCAGAGCGTCGAAACGACCACCCAGTACACGATGCAGAAGGACCAGTACATGCTGGGCAAGAAGCAGGTGTACAAGTATCAATATCGAACCCTCGCCCACCTGGGCGACGACGAGACTGGCGTGGCGACCGAAGGAGACTGCGTCGAGATCAACGGCATCCGCTGCGAGACGAAGGTGCTTTTCCCATCGCAGCTCGTCGATCCGAGCGAGTGCACGACCGGCCCGGGCGTGACGGTCACCCCCGTGACCTTCGTGAAGACGACCTGCGTCAACGGCCCGCTCGCCCGGGCCTACAGCGCGACCGACTACTGCGTCGTCGGCGTCGATCCGGCCACCCCGGGCAACCAATGGGTCGAGACGCGCTGCGACTACGTCGTCGGCGTTGCGACGCCGCAAAGCGCGAGCTGCGTCGACGGTTTTACTTTCCAGGGCAGCGGCCCCGATTACTTCGTCTACACGTGCAAGCTGCCTCCCGGCACCAACACGTCGAGGGGGGTCGCCGCGTGCGGCACCTACGCGGCGGCGACCGGGCCGGACTGGATCACGACGACGTGCGGCTTCACCGGCCCCAACAATTATTCGCTGCGGCCGTCGCCCCAGTGCGTGGTGGTGGCAAATCCGTTGCCTGACAGCGAATTCGTGACGACCACCTGCGTGAAGACGATCAACAACGGTCCGACGCCGGCGGCGGTGTGCTTCCCGAACGACGGCCTCCTGGACCCGTACATCAGGGTCACCTGCGGCGCGGAGCAGACGAACCAGATTCCGGTCGAGAAAGGCACGTGCGTGGAGGGCACTGTCGGCAACGTGGCAAGGACGTGTCCGCGTGCGCCTGCCGGACCGGACGCGATACCGAGAGCCGTACCGGGAGCCTGCGCCGACATCGCCAGCAATGGCTCGCCCGACTTCTTCGAGACCGTGTGCACCAGGAAGGACGAGACTCTGCCCGTCCTGGCGGGAAACTGTCGCGACCAGGTCGCCAGCGGCCCGGACTGGATCACGCTCGATTGCAGCCGTGACGCTCCCACCCCCTCCTACGTCGACCCGCGCCTGTGCACCGTCGACGACGGCACGGTCTACCCCTTCCTCCACACGACCTGCGATGCGACCGTCACGTTCCCCCGAACGCCGGTGCGGCCATCGTCGTGCCCGCTCGGCCCGCCGATCTACGGGCCTGGCACGGGCACCGACTTCATCGTCACGCACTGCGAAAAGGAGATCGTCGCCGGGCCGACGGACAACACGACGTGCAGCCCCAACGATGGCGAGCTCGACCCCTTCATCGTCATCACCTGCGGCCCGCATACGGAATTGGAAGCGGTCCCGTTCTGCAACGTCGGCGAGATCACGTTCGAAGCCGGCAAGCAGGTGACTTGCGTCAAGCCGAGCGGCCCCAACAACGCCCCGCGGACGCGGGTTCCGGTGTGCACGCCACAGACCCCCGACGTCGCCAACGAGTACGTCAGGGTCACGTGTGACGGGCCGACCACCGATCCCGCGTTCGTGGTCCCGCCGGCGTCCTGCCCCGTCGATGACTACGGCACGAGAAGGTACACGGACGCGACCTCGATCTACGAGTGCGTGAGCACCGCCTTCGGGCCCTACGCGTCGCCGGTGTGGGCACCCCCCTGCAGCGACGGGCGCACGCTCGATACCCTGACCCAGGTCGAGACCGTGTGCTCGCATCCGGACTCGAGCAACAACTACGTCGATCGCGACGTCGCTCCCTGTACCGAGGTCGTCGACGCCGTCGGCGCGAACGAGGTCCGCACGACCTGCAGGAAGGTCACCACGGGGCCCGTGCCGGTGCCGACGTCGTATTGCCCCGCCGACGTGCCCCAATCGGGGACCGGGCCCGCGATCACGTGCTCGACGACGCCGACCTACGGCGAGCCCGTCACGAGCTGTACCGAGGCGAGCGTCGACGTCAACCCGCCTTACGACACGACGACGCGCTGCGTCAGGACGCCGTCGGTCGCGATGAGCGACTACGCCGGCATCTGTGTCGAGGGTCCGACGGGCAATCCGGGCGAAGTGATCACCTGCGGCAGCCGCCCGATCGACGGCAGTCGCGTCATCGATGCCACCTGCACCGGTCCCGACACCACCGACCCGACGACCGGGATCATCACGCACTGCGAGGCGCCGATCCTTTCGGGCGGCCACAAGTATCTCGTGACGACGACGACGGTGGTGAAGACGCAGCCGTTCAGCGGCGGCGTGCCGACGGCGAACGCCACCGAGGACACGACCTCGACGACCCCGGCGGAGGTCGACGGGACCTGCTACCCGACGCCGCACGACTTCACCGCGATCCAGCCGGTGCCGCCGACGCCGGTGCCGCCGACGACGTGCGCCCCGGGCCCGAAGTACCCGTGCGTCACCGAGACGGCCACGGCCGGCGGTTCGGTGGACTCGCTCGCCGACGTCGCCCAGTACTACTACAAGACCGACCTGCGCCCCGACATGACCGACGACCCCGCGGAGGGCGGCGTTCCGCCGGCGGGAACCGGCCCGGAAGACGACAAGGCGACGCACCAGCACATGACGACGTTCGTCGTCGGCATCGGCGTGTCGGGTACGCTCAACTATCGGCCCGACTACCGCACCGCGGCGACCGGCGACTACGCCGACATCAAGACCGGACCCAAGAACTGGCCGATCTGGCCCGATCCCGATCTCGACAAGCCGTTGGTCACGTGCGGCCCGCCGCGTCCGAACACCTATCAGTGCAACGACAGTCTCTACAACGACCCGCGCTCGATCGACGACTTCTGGCACGCCGCGGTCAACGGGCGCGGCCGCTTCTTCAGCGCGAACGACCCGACGACCGTCATCGAGGGCCTGGGTGACGCCCTGGCCCAGATCGAGAACAACGTCGCGTCCGGAACCGCCGAAGCGGTCTCGAGCCTGCAACCGACGGAGACCAACAACAGCGCCTATTCGACGAGCTACACGTCGGGCGTGTGGGAGGGCGACGTCCAGGCACGCAAGATCGATGTGAGCGACGGCACGCTCCAGGATCCGGTCTGGAGCGCCAAGGACAAGATCGGGCCGAGGCAGGGTTTTGCGTGCGACGACCGCCGCATCTACCTCATCCACGGCGGCAACTCGTTGTCGAACTTCACCTCGAGCACGTATCGATGCAACTCGGGGTCTCCGGTGCTGATGCCCGACGGCCTGGACAGCGCCGAGCTCGACAAGTTGCTCGGAGTGTCGAACGCCAATCTTGTCGCGCTGACGCAGTGGAGCCTCATGACGTCGTCGCAACAGACGGCGACGAAGGAGACCGGGCGCCTCGTCAACTTCATCCGCGGCCAGCGCGCCCACGAGGGCTTCCAGATCGGCGCCGATGACAAGGTCTTCCGCAAGCGCGGCAAGGGCGTTCTCTACGAGGGCTACATCGGCGACATCGTCAATTCGCAGCCGGTCTACGTCGGCGAGCCGTTCGCCAACTATCAGGAGAACAATTACGGCGGCTTCAAGCTCAGCCTCCACGATCGCGAACCGATGATCTACGTCGGCGCCAACGACGGCATGCTGCACGCCTTCTACGCCACCACCGACACGAGCAAGGCCTATCGCGGCCAGGAGGCCTGGGCGGTCATTCCGAGCGCGGTGCTCGGCAATCTCTGGAAGCTCGCCGACGATGGCTACAAGCGCGACGGGCACCAGTTCTACGTCGACGGCACTCCGGTCGCCGGCGACGTCTGGAACGGGACCGAGTGGAGAACGATCCTGGTCGGCGGCCTGAATGCCGGCGGCAGGGGCTACTACGCGCTCGACGTCACCGTGCCGGGCGATCTGCCGACGCCGTTGTGGGAGTTCAAGCTCGACCTGGGCCAGTGCCCGGGACCGGCGCCGGCGCTGATGCCGACCGGCATCACCGGCGACTGCAACCTCGGCCTGACCTTCGGCAAGCCGATCATCACCAAGCTCGGCACCGAGTGGGTCGTGATGGTCACCTCGGGCTACAACAACAACAACGGCGCGACCGGAGACGGCTACGGCTATCTCTACGTCATCAACGCCGTGACCGGCAAGCTGAAGTACAAGATCTCGACGGCGAGAGGGAGCGCCACCGATCCCAGCGGCCTGGCGCAGATCAACAACTACGTCGACAACGTCGATGTCGACAACAAGACCCTGCGTGCCTACGGCGGCGACGTGCTCGGCAACATCTACCGCTTCGAGTTCCCGCCGCTGGCCACGGATCCGTCCGCCACGCTCCTCGGCATCGCCAAGGATGGGGTCGGCAATCCGCAGCCGATCACGATCAGGCCCGAGCTCGCCGAGCTCGACGGCAAGCCGTTCGTGATCGTCGGCACCGGCAGGCTCCTGGGCGGAAACGACGTCGACCTGCTGCGGCCCGAGGGAGTGCAGAAGCAATCGGTGTACGGCCTTCGCGACACGCTCGGCGCGGGCCCGGTCTTCCCGGATCCGATCCGCCCCGAGCTGCGGCCGATGAAGGTCTTCCAGAGCGGAGGGACGCCGTCGTCGTCGACCGTTCGCGAGGTCCGTTGCGACGCCACGGGCGCCGCTTGCGAGCGGACGCGCGGATGGGTGCTCGACCTGGCGGAGGTCGGCGAGCGGGTCAACGTCGAGATGAAGCTCGTCCTCGGGGCGCTCGTCTTTGCGAGCAACACCCCGTCGCAGGAGCCTTGCACCGTCGGCGGCCACAGCTGGTTCAACCAGGTCGACTTCCGCACCGCCGCACCGATCCCGGGGGCGATCACGTCGCAGTACCTGTCCGATTCGCTCAACGTCGGCTTCAACGTGCTCCAGCTGCCGCTGCGTGCCGGTGAGCAGAACCCGACCTACACCGGCCTGTTCCGGCAGAAGAAGGGGACCAACGTCAACAAGAACGTCACGCCGCCGGAGCCGACGTCGCCGGGCAACCGGATCAGCTGGCGAGAGATCGCCCAGTAGGGGTCGTGGGGGGCGCACGCCCGGTCAGCGGCGCGCTCGCGCGTTCCGCCGGCCCCTTCCCGGGGGCCGGTGGGCCGTGGCCGGCGCGACGAATCGGCGTCGCCGCGCTCGCCGCCGTGACGATGCACATCGCCGTGCTGGCGATCCGCCCGGGCGCGCTGGCGAGCAGCTACGTGGCGCCCTCGGCGCCGGTGATGGTGGTGCGGATGCTTGCCGTGTCGAGCGAGGCCGAACCGGTCCCGGCGCCGGCGCAGCCGGTCCCGGCCTCGCCGCCTGCGCGGGCCGCGCCGGCGGTCCCCGTGGCCGCGCCGCGAGTCGTCGAGCCTCGTGTCGCCGAATCGCGGGCCGAACCGCGCGTCGCGGCGCCGCGCAGCGCCGAGCCGTCGCGGACCCTCGACCCGCGGCCCGCCTCGCCGACCCCGACACCGCCGCCGGCGGAGGCGCCGACCCGAGAGGCGCGCGTCAGCGACGAGTCCGCGACCCGGCCGACCGTCAGGGAACCGAACGCGGCCGATCCGCCGTTGCCGGCCGCGCCCGACTACGCCTTCGGCGTCCGCCTCGACCCGGGTCCCCGGCCGATCGGCGAGATCGAGCCCGAGTATCCCGACACCATCCGGCTGCGCGAGGGTGTCGTCGTGCTGCGCCTGCTGATCAGCGACACCGGACGCGTCGACGACGTCGCCGTCGTTCGATCCGACCCCCGCGGCGTCTTCGAGCAGGCGGCGATCGAGGCGTTCTCGAAGGCCCGTTTCTCGCCCGGACTGGCCGCGGGAACGCCGGTCAAGAGCCAGATCACCGTCGAAGTCCAGTTCATGCCGATCAATCGCGGCGCCCGCGTCTCCGGCCGCACCTACTAGGAAGCCCTACGCCACATATGCCGCAACCGGAACGTCACAGCCGAGGTCTTGAAGCCGCTTGAGGAGTCGGCGGATGGTCTTGGATCGGTCCTGGTGGTCGAAGTGTTCGCTGCCGAGGTCGTTGTACTCGGTGCCGTCGCGCAGCATGTGGTATGCCGCGGTGAGCATCGAGGCGGCGACCG
>Ga0157375_10005111_pt1 | contig 11388 bp, 13 predicted proteins | sample M35metaG_FD_115311 | JGI IMG/M metagenome (GOLD analysis project Ga0157375, IMG submission 115311) | Miscanthus rhizosphere microbial communities from Kellogg Biological Station, Michigan, USA - M3-5 metaG | ecosystem: Host-associated > Plants > Roots > Rhizosphere > Soil | place: USA: Michigan...
GGAGAACCGGCATGAGCATTCTCGATCTGGCACGGCCGGAAATCCGCGCACTGAAACCATATTCGTCGGCACGCATGGAAGCCAGCGGCGGTTCGGTATTCCTCAACGCCAACGAATCGCCATGGCCGGCGGTGATGATCGGAGGTGCGGCGCTGAATCGCTATCCCGATCCGCAGCCGCAGATACTGATCGAAAGGCTGGCCGCCCTCTACGCGGTGGCGCCGGCGCAGGTGCTCGTCGGTCGCGGCAGCGACGAAGCGATTGATCTGCTGATGCGCGCTTTCTGCCGCGCCGGACGCGACGCCGTGCTGATCTGCCCGCCGACCTTCGGCATGTACGCGGTCAGTGCCGGCATCCAGGACGCCGCAATCGTCGAAGCGCCGCTGCGCGGCGATTTCTCGCTCGACACCGATGCACTGCTGGCGCGTGTCGACGCGAACGTCAGGATCGTATTCCTGTGTTCGCCGAACAATCCGACCGGCAACCTCGTGCCGCTCGGCACGATCGAGGCGATCGCGGCAACGCTGCGCGACCGCGCGCTCGTCGTTGTCGACGAGGCCTACATCGAGTTCGCCGGAACGCCGAGTGCCGCAACGCTGCTGGACCGCTACGACAACCTCGCCGTATTGCGCACGTTGTCCAAAGCGCACGCTCTGGCGGCCGCGCGCGTCGGCACGCTGCTGGCGCACGCGGAAGTCGTGGCCCTCCTGCGCCGGATCCTGCCGGCCTACCCGCTGCCTTCGCCGTGCGTCGACGCCGCACTCGCGGCGTTGACTCGTGAAGCACTGGCGGCAACGCGCGTGCGCGCTGCCGGTCTCGTCGAAGCGCGCGAGCGACTGGCGCGCGCCCTGGCGCGCTCGCCGGAGCTGCGCGGGGTATTGCCGTCGGCGGCCAATTTCATTGTCGTCCGCTGTGCCGACGCCGACGGCCTGTATCAGCGTCTGCTGGCGGCCGGCATCGTGGTGCGCAATGTATCGCGCTATCCTGGAATGACCGGCTGCCTGCGCATCAGCATCGGCAGCCCGGCGGATCATCTGCGCCTGCTCGCGGCCCTCGGCGTGCACGAGCAAGCGGCATGAGCACCGCCACGCGCAAGATCCTGTTCGTCGATCGCGACGGCACCTTGATCGTCGAGCCGCCGGATCAGCAGATCGACAGTTACGAGAAGTTCGCGCTGATCGACGGCGTGATCCCGGCGTTGCGCCGTTGCGTCGCGGCCGGATACGAACTCGTCATGGTGACAAACCAGGACGGCCTGGGCTCGCCGAGTTTTCCGCAGGCCGATTTCGACGGCCCGCAGAACCTGCTGCTGCGGATATTGCGCTCGCAGGGCATCGTCTTTCGCGACATTGCCATCGACAGCAGTTTCGCCCACGAAGGCAAAGACACGCGCAAGCCCGGCGTCGGCCTCATGCGCAGCTATCTTTCTGCCGATGACTGGAGCCGCGCCGCCTCGGCGGTGATCGGCGATCGCGAGACCGACCTGCAGTTCGCGGCGAATCTCGGCGTGCGCGGTTTCCGCCTCGGCAGCGAGTGGACCTGGGACGCGATTGCGCATGCGCTATGCGCCGCGCCGCGCATCGGAACGGTCGAGCGCTCCACGAAGGAGACGCGCATTCGCGTCGCCGCGGACCTCGATCGTGCCGGCGACGCCACGGTCGCCACCGGCATCGGTTTTTTCGATCACATGCTCGAACAGATCGGCAAGCACGGCGGATTTGCCTTGACGCTGACGTGCGCCGGCGACGGCCATGTCGACGAACACCATATCGTCGAGGACAGTGCACTGGCACTCGGCGAAGCGTTGCGCCGTGCGCTCGGCGACAAACGCGGCATAGGTCGCTATGGAGCCGCTGCAGAAGGTAGTGATGGCGATGCGGCGATCACCATCACGTTGCCGATGGACGAGACCATCGCGCGTGCCGTGCTCGATCTATCCGGCCGCCCATACTTCGTGTTCGACGGTGCCTTCCCGCGCGAACGCGTCGGCGAATTGCCGACCGAACTCGTGCCGCACTTCTTCCGTTCGCTGTGCGAGACGCTCGGCGCGAATCTGCACCTGGCCGTGCGCGGCGAGAATGCGCACCACATGGTCGAAGCCTGTTTCAAGGCGACCGCGCGTGCGTTGCGCCAGGCGTTGCACCGCGAAGGCGACGCGCTGCCGAGTACCAAGGGCGTCTTGTGACCGTCGATGTCGTGCTCGTCGATGGTGGTGGCACCAACATCGGATCGGTGCGCTACGCGCTGCAGCGGCTAGGCGTCGATGCCGAACTCTCGGCGAACGCCGATCGCGTCCGGCGCGCGACACATGTGATCCTGCCGGGAGTCGGCGCTGCCGGCCCCGGCATGACGAAGCTGCGCGAAGCCGGCCTGATCGACGTGCTGCGCGACTTGCGCCAACCGCTGCTGGGCGTCTGCCTCGGCATGCAGTTGCTGTTCGAGCGTTCCGAAGAAGCCGACACGCAGTGCCTGGGCCTGATTCCGGGAACTGTGCGCCAATTCCCGCGGCGCGTGGGCCTGCGCGTGCCGCACATGGGCTGGAACCGCCTGGACGTGACTCGCAACGATGCATTGCTCGAGGGCATCGGCGACGAGCCGTACGCCTACTTCGTACACAGCTACGCGGCGCCCGGAGGTCATGCGACCATCGCCAGTTGCGACTACGGCGGCGCGTTCAGCGCCGTCGTCCGGCGCAACAATGTCTGCGGCATGCAATTCCATCCGGAACGTTCGGCGGCAGTCGGCGCGCACCTGCTGCGGAACTTCCTGGGTCTGTAGGCGTGGAGATCATTCCCGCCATCGATCTTCGCGCCGGCGGCGTCGTGCGCCTGGCGCAGGGCGATTACGCGCGCGAGACGCGCTATCCGGTCGAACCGCTCGAACTCGCGCGCACCTATGCCGCGGCCGGCGTGCGCTGGCTGCACGTCGTCGATCTCGACGGTGCGCGTGCCGGTACGCTGGAGAACCTGCGCACGATCGAAACGCTGGCCGGAACGCCGTTGCAGATCCAGGCCGGCGGCGGCGTGCGCGACGAAAATGGCGTGCGGCGCCTGTTCGACGCTGGCGTCGCCCGTGTCGTCGTCGGCAGCGTTGCCGTGAGCGATCCGGGCAGCGTCGAGCAATGGCTGTTGCGACACGGAGCGGAAAGAATCTGCGTTGCGCTCGATACGAAGGCCGACGCGCAAGGAGGCTGGACGCTGCCGGTAAAGGGCTGGACCGAATCGTCTGACGGGGGCCTGGACGAGCTGGCTGCACGCTATGTGCGTGCCGGTGCGCGCCATCTGCTTTGCACCGATATCGCGCGCGACGGCATGTTGTCGGGACCGAATATCGATCTGTACTTGCACCTGCGGCAGGTCGTTCCGGGCATTTCGGTCCAGGCCTCCGGTGGCGTGCGCGACGTGGACGACCTGCATGCCTTGCGCGCTGCCGGCGCGGCCGCTGCGATACTCGGGCGCAGCCTGCTCGAGGGCCGACTCACGATCGCCGAAGCGCTGCGATGCTGACGCGACGGATCATTCCTTGCCTCGATGTGCGCGACGGCAAGGTCGTCAAGGGCGTGCGCTTTCGCGATCACGTCGTCATGGGTGGGATCGAGGATCTTGCCGCGCGCTATCGCGACGCCGGCGCCGACGAACTGGTGTTCTACGACATCACCGCCAGTCCGCAGGAGCGTTCGGTCGACCGCGCCTGGGTCGAGCGCGTGGCGCGCATCATCGACATCCCGTTCTGCGTCGCCGGCGGCATTCGCAGCGTTGCCGAGGCACGCGCCGTGCTGCACGCCGGCGCGGACAAGATTTCCGTCAATTCGCCGGCGCTCGAAACGCCCGGGCTGATCGATGAACTTGCCGCCGCCTTCGGCGTGCAATGCGTCGTGGTCGGCATCGACAGCCTGCGCGACGCCGATGGCGAGTGGCGCGTACGCCAGTACACCGGCGACCCGGACAAGACGCGCGCACTGGCTCGGCGCACACTGGATTGGGTCGCTGAGGCGCAGCGACGCGGGGCAGGCGAGATCGTGCTCAATTGCATGGGCTCCGACGGCGTGCGTGCCGGCTACGATATTGCGCAATTGATGGCGGTCCGCGCCGTCTGCAACGTGCCGTTGATCGCTTCCGGCGGCGCCGGCGCGGCGGAACATTTTGCCGAGGTATTCGAGCGCGCCGACGTCGATGGCGCGCTCGCGGCGAGCGTGTTCCACTCCGGCGCGATCGTCATTGCGGATTTGAAGCGCAGCTTGCGCGAGAGCGGCGTTGCGATTCGGCCATGAATACCTGCTCGCCACCACGGGCTGCGGATTCGGGTTCGACCATCGATCAGGGCGACGGCTTGTATCGGGAGGCAGAATGACGAAATTCGGGTTGGACATCGATCGTCTCGACTGGAACAAGGGCGCCGGCCTGCTGCCGGCGATCGTGCAGCACTGGCGCAGCGGCGCCGTGCTGATGTTGGGCTACATGAATCGCGCAGCGTTCGAACAGACGCGACAAAGTGGAAAAGTGACATTCTGGAGCCGCAGCAAGCAGCGCCTGTGGACCAAGGGCGAGACGTCCGGCAACTTCCTCCTGCTCGAATCGCTGCGCATGGATTGCGATGGCGATACGTTGCTGGTGCAGGCGCAACCGCAGGGTCCGACTTGCCATCTCGGCACTTCGAGCTGCTTCGGCGATGCTTCCACGCCGCCGCTGGCGTTCCTGGCCGAACTCGACGCATTGATCGCCGAACGTGCCGAGCAACGCCCGGCCGGCAGCTACACGACGACGCTGTTCGAATCCGGACCGCGCCGCATCGCACAGAAGGTCGGCGAGGAGGGCGTGGAAACGGCGCTGGCCGGCGTTGGCGAGGACGACGAAGCCTTGCTCGGCGAAGCGGCCGACCTGCTGTTCCACGTGCTCGTACTGCTGCGCTCACGCGGCAAGTCGCTCGGCGATCTCGCGCTCACGCTCGCGGCGCGCCACGCCGGCGCCAGGCCGGCGTAGCGAGAATTATCTCTATTTCGCCGGCGCGGGCACGGGCTCAGTCGAGGCATGGTCGACGATGTACACCCAGCGTCCGTTGCGCCTCTCCTGCACGTCCGTGTATCGCCCGGCCATCGGCACGGTCTTGCCGTCGGACTTCTGTTTCAGCGTCAGTGAAAAATTGCCCCAATTCGTGCGATGCGCCACGTCGCCGATGTGATGGCTGTTGCTCAGCGCAGCGTCGACGACCGTGTACGTCTCGAACAACGACTTGTACGACTCGCGTATCGCCGCGCCGCCATTGTGCTGTGTCTCGTCGGGAAACCAGGCCACCGCATCGGTTGCATAGAGCTTCACGACGGCTTCGAGATCATTGGCCTTGACGGCCTCGACCCAGGCGGCTCCGACGCTGTCGGGAAAATCCGTCGTCGAGTCGGCAGCGGCCAGCGGTGCAGCTGCTGCGGCGAATATCAGCAGTGCCAGCATTCTGGCAAGATTGCCATTGCCCAGAGCAGACATCATCGGTTCCCCCCCCCATGTGGATAACGAATTGCTGCGTCGGCGAGTCTGGCGGTGCGACGCTACAGGCGCAATTTCGCGCGCGCGCGACGCTGCCGATGCGCAGGATCGTTCGATGCCGCTCTGGCGCACGCTGAGCGGCGCATTGCCGCGCATCATCGCCCACCGCGGCGCCAGCGGCTACCGGCCCGAGCACACGCTCGATGCCTACGTGCTCGCGGCGCAGCAAGGCGCGGATGCGATCGAACCGGATGTCGTCGCGTCCCGCGACGGCGTGCTCTACGCGCGACACGATCTCGGGCTTGCGCGCAGCACGGACATCGCCTCGCGTCCGGAATTCGCCTTCCGCGCGCGCGAGATTGCCGGACAACGCGACTGGTGGATCGGCGATTTCGATGCGCACGAAGTCGACATGCTGCGTGCGATTCAGCCGTTTGCCGGGCGCAGCAACGCCTGGGATCGCCACTTCGTTGTTCCTCGCCTGGGTCAGGTCCTCGGTCTGGTCCGCGAACTCGGTATCCAGCGCGGAGCACAGCTCATCGTCGACGTGGAAATCAAGCAGCCGGACTTCTTCGCAGTCTCGGGCATCGACGTTCTCGGCGCCTTGTGCCGGGAAATCGATGCGCACGCTGCCGCAGGACCCCATGCGTCGGTCTGGCTCGAGTGCTTCAATCACGAATTCCTGCGCAGCGCATTCGATCGTCTCGGCAACCCGTGCTTCGCCGCGGTCGAGACGTTGCCGGCAGAGAATCCCGACCGCGACGCGCTGTTGCGCGAAGTCGCGACGTGGGCACGCGGCATCGCCCCCGCCAAGCACCTGCTCTGGGACGGCAGCGGCAACGACAGCGGCCTGGTCGACGCGGCGCATGCGCACGGCCTGCAGGTGCATGCGTGGACGTTTCGCGATGACCGCTCACCGGCACCGTTCGACAGTTCCCACGATGAGCTGTTCGCCGTTTTCGCTCTTGGCGTCGATGCCCTGTTCTGCGATTTTCCGGACACCGCCGTCGCGGCACGCGCGGACTACGCGGCGGAAATCGCGCGCTGGCCCGCAGTCATCGTGAACGGCGTCAACGCGCGGCGGTGAGCGTGCGCGCCTTGGCGGAATGAGACCGCGGGCGCGCCGTATTGAACGGCACCGGCGGGCCCGGGTGAATGGCGTCGCGCCATGCCTTGAGCTGGCTCTCGATCTGCGCCGACGTCGAGATCTGCGGCTCCGAGTGCTCCTCGCCGGCGCGGGTTTCCCACTGGCCGACGAGCTTGCGCGCCTCGGCAAATGCCGCCGGGAAGCTGTCGTTGTCGTTGAGCCCGTTGGCGAGGAAAGCCCGGCCGAAATCGGTGATCGCCGATTGCGTGCCGCAGCCGAACGAGGCGCGATCGGCGCGCGACGCCGTGATGATCATCGTCGTCGGCCCCTTCAACGCGTCGATGAAGCCGCCGGAATAGCAGGCTGAAATCACGATGACCTTGTTGTGGATCTTCGTGTCGGTGAAGAGGTCGGCCACGTCGTCCGGTTCGATCTGGTCCAGCGGCAGGGGATCCAGGGCGACGTAGAGTTCGTGCTCGCGCGAGCCGTGACTCGTGAGGAAGAGCATGACGATGTCCTGATCCGCGTCCATTTTCGCCGCCACCGCGTCGACGGCCATCTGCAGGTTGCTCAAGGAGGCGATCGGATATTGCAGCAACGTCGATGGATTGTTGATCAGCACCAGCGTGTGGCCGACCGCGTCGAAGCGCTCGCTGAAGAGTTTTTCGGCGTATTGCGCTTCGTTGCGGAAAACGTTTTCCTCGCCGTCGCCGGCAAACGCGATCAAGTACAGGTTCGGCCGGCCGGGCGTGCGCGGCGCGAGCTTGCCGATGGCGTCGTCCATCATCTGCGCCTGCGCGTACAGCAGTTGCTCGGGCGAGCCGGCATCGTCGGGCCACTTCGCGTCGCTCTGGTCGTCCGCCGGTTCGTCCGGCGTCTTGTCCGCAGGCGGATCGCCGGCGTCCGCATCGGGTTTCGCACTGGACTGCTCCTCGGCCGCCGGAGCGGCGGCAATCGTACGTGCAACCTCGGACGGCTGGCGCAACAGCCACACCGCGGTCAGCACGCCGAGCGAGAACGCCAGAGCGAATGTCAACAGCAGCCGGCGCGCGTTCATGCCGGCTTCCCGCTGCCGCCGGAGCGACGAAACGGATTCGGTATCAGCGCGGGGACCTCGTCGCGGAAGCGCCGATAGGCATCGCCGAACTGCTCGATCATCCAGCGCTCTTCGAGCTGCAGCTTGCGCCACAAGGCGAACCAGGCGATGACGACTGCCACCACGCCGCGCCACTCGGCACGCGCGACGGCCGAGCCGACAAAGGCGACGAGCAGACCGGTGTAGATCGGGTGGCGCACGAAACGATACGGCCCGCCGCGGATGAGTTCGTGGTCCTGCTTGACGGTGACGACGCCGCTCCAGTTGCGCCCGAGATAACGGCGCGCCCAGATCGCGAACCCGAGGCCGTAGGCAACGATTGCGGCGCCGGTGAAATAAAGCCCGGCACCCGGCGTCACGATGGTGCCGCCGAGGAAATTCGCGGGCAGGTGGCGCGACCACAGCAGCCAGGCCGCGATCATCAGGGGAATGATGTGCCCGGCGCGGGAGGCTGCGGACTCGACGCGCTGCGTCGTTTTCGCATCGCGTGCCGCGACGATCCAGTAGAGCAGCCAGGCAAGCCAGAGCAGCGGAATCAGACCCGCCTGGATCGCTTCCATCGTCGACCGTTCCATCAATTCACGCGGATCTCGGCAAAGGTGGAAACGCACGGATGCGCGGAATCGGCCGGACAGTGCGACGGCGGACGCGTGAGCAGCGTCGTGCGCATGCCGGCCGCGCGCGCCGCATCGAGTTCGGCGACGATGTCCGACAGGAACAGCACTTCGTCGCCGCGAACGTTGATGGCGGACAGGATGCGCCGATACGCTTCGGGGTCGCGCTTGGCGCCGATTTCGGTATCGAAGTAGCCGGAGAACAGCGGCGTCAGGTCGCCCGCTTCGCTGTTGCCGAAAAGCAGCTTTTGCGCCGGCACCGAGCCGGAGGAAAACACGTACAGATCCAGCCCATGCGCCTTCCACTCGCGCAGCTTCTGCGCGACCTCCGGATAGACGTGCGCGCGATATTCGCCGCTGCGATAGCCGTCTTCCCAGATCATTCCCTGCAGTGCCTTGAGCGAAGTCGCCTTGCGATCTTCGTCGATCCAGCGTTGCAGCAGGGCGACGATCTCGTTTTGCGACGCCGAAACCAGGCCAGCCTCGCGCGCGGCTTCGTGCAGCCAGTGCTGCACCTCGGGCTTGTCGGCGTGCGTCGCGACGAACGCCGGCAGGCGCCGGCGCGCGTACGGGAACAGCACGTCCTTGACGAAGCTGATCGAACTGGTCGTGCCTTCGATGTCGGTGAGGATCGCGCGGATCACTTCAACTGGCCAGCCGTGCTGTGTTCGACATTGGCAGAGTAGGCCGTTTCGATCGCGCGCTTGACCGCGATCGGATCGGCGACGCGGCTGAGCAGCATGCTGCTCTCGCCGCGGCCGGTGACGCGCACGTCGCCGAAACCGAGGATGCGTCCCCAGGTGCTCTGGTGCAGATCGACGGTTTCGATTGCGGTCAGGCGGATCTCCTCTGTGTTGCGGCTGACGATGCCGGTCTTGCGCACGACGCGGTGCGTCGTCACGCCGAGTACGATCGCACGCAGGCGCAGCCACTCGTAGATCGCCAGCGGAATGCCGACCAGCACGGGAATCAGCACGATGCCGAGGATCAGCCGGCCCTTCGCGACCCAGTGCAGGGCAAAGCGCGCGACGATGGTTTCACCGGGTGCGAGCGATTCGTCGAGATAGCTCATGCCGCGATCGCTTCGGCAGCCAGGCGCGGAAACTGTCCGGCGATGTCGCTGCCGGTGAAGTTCGCTACCCAGCCTTCCTTGTTCGTGAACAGTCGGATCGCGATGAAGTACGGTTTCTCGCTCATGTCGAACCAGTGACGCGTGCCGTCGGGAACGCCGATGAGGTCGCCCTGCATGCACAGCACTTCGTAGACTTTCTCGCCGATGTGCAGCGTGAACTGGCCGCGACCCGCCACGAAAAAACGCACCTCGTCCTCCGAGTGCGTATGCTCGTTGAGGAACTTCTGGCGCAAGGCGGCGCGGTCCGGATGATCGGGCGTCAGGCTGATCACGTCGACGGCCTGATAGCCCTTTTCTTTCTTCAGGCGCTCGATGTCGTCGCGGTAGGCGGCGATGACTTCGTCCTGACTCGCACCGGGGACGACGGACTTGGACGCTTCCCAGCGCTCGAAACGCACGCCGACGGCACCGAGTTCGCGCGCGATTTCGGCGTGGCTGGTCACGGTCCTGAGCGGCGCGGTGCCGTTGCTCTCCGCGTAGATGCGCAATTGGCTCATGTTTTCAGTCTCCTCAAGTCCAGTTCGCAACCGATAAGGAATTCGAATGCCTCGATATGGCGCTCGGCCTCGATCATGTCGCGGCCCCACGTGTAGATGCCATGGCCGTCGATCAGATAGCCATATAGGGGTTTATCCGCCCGAATCCAGGCATCGACACGCTCGGTCAGTTCCGGCATGAGCTGGGTATTCGGGAATACCGGTATGTCGATATAGGTCTCGTGCGTCGTCTGACCGGCAAACACCTTCAACAGTTCATAGCCTTCGATGCGCATCACGCCGGCCGGCGCATACAGGCGCGAGGCCACGGTCTGCGCGCGCGAGTGCGTGTGCAGCACCGCGTGGGCGTCGGCGAAGCGCCGGTAGATATGCGTGTGCAGCAGCGTTTCCGCCGACGGGCGCGCGCTCGTGCCGACGGCACGGCCTTCCATGTCGACGACCATGACGTCGTCCGGCGTCAGCGCGCCCTTGTCGCGGCCGGAAATCGTGACGGCGGCGTGTGCGCCGTCCAGGCGCATCGAAAAGTTGCTGCTCGTCGCCGGCGTCAGGCCTTGCGCACCGAGCTTGCGCCCGGCTGCGGCGATGGCCTGCGCGCAGTCGGCCAGGCGGGCGGAATCATAGGCCAACACTTGAATCCTCGAATGATCAGCGGCTGCGGCCAATGATAACCCGAAGCTGCCGCTACGCCGACGGGGCCGCTGCGTCTCGCCAATTGCGACCGCGAACTGCACAATGGTGCAATGTCTGAGGTTTCGGGTGCGGCATGCCGTTCAATGTGAATGAATTCCTACCGCTGTTGACGGCGCTGCTCGCTTTCGCCGGCGGTGCCGTGATCACCTGGCTGCTGATGCGCGGCCGGCTGCGTGATGCGAACGTGGGCGGGCGCACGAGCCGCGACGGCGAAGTCGCGCAGCTGACCACCGAACGCGATACCTTGCAGGAGGCCCTGCAACGGTTGCATCGCGACCACGACGCCACGCTGCGCGAACTGGCGGAGCATCGCGCGCGCGTCGTCACGCTGTCGCGCGAGGGCGCCACGCTCGCCGGCCGGCTCGAACGCCTGCCTCAGGTCGAAGGCGAACTCGCAGCCGCGCGCGCCGATGCGAAGCACTGGAACGAGGCCTGCCAGCGCGCCGAGCAACGCCTCACTGAAACCGCCACGCGCCTGCAGGAACAGGTCCATGCGGCCGAGGAGCGCCAGGCGATGCTCGAGCGCATCCGCGACGAGTTCGGCGACCGCTTCAAGGCAGTGGCCGGCGAACTGCTCGAGGAAAAGAGCCGCAGGTTCGGCGAGCAGAATGTCGCCAGCCTCGGCACGCTGCTCAATCCGTTGCGCGAGCAACTCGGCGACTTTCGCCGCACTGTTGCCGAGGTCTACGACAAGGAAAGCCGCGAGCGCCAGCTGCTCAAGCACGAGATCGATTCGCTCAAGCAGATCAACCAGCGCATCAGCGAGGACGCGCTGAATCTGACCCGCGCGCTGAA
>Ga0157375_10005114_pt1 | contig 11385 bp, 5 predicted proteins | sample M35metaG_FD_115311 | JGI IMG/M metagenome (GOLD analysis project Ga0157375, IMG submission 115311) | Miscanthus rhizosphere microbial communities from Kellogg Biological Station, Michigan, USA - M3-5 metaG | ecosystem: Host-associated > Plants > Roots > Rhizosphere > Soil | place: USA: Michigan...
CATGACGGGCGCAAAAGGCGCGTTGCCGATGTTTGTCGAGTTCATGAAAACCTTCCTTCAGGACAAGCCGAAGGAAGAGTTTCCGAAACCTCCTGAAATGCCGGAAGACATGCGCGAGCTTCAACGGCAACGTCAACGTGAGCTGGCGGCTGAGCGTGCCGAAATGGCCGCAGCGGCTGACAAGACAGAGGACGAAGATGCTTTGCCGCCAGGCCCAACGGCCCAACCAAAGCTGGAGCAGGTGACATTGCCGCCGCCACCAAAGGCAGACGAGGCGCCGGCGAATTCACAACCTAAACCACAAGTCTCAACACCAAAAGTCGAGGCGCCGCCTCCCCCTGCAACTCGGCCACGCGAAGCAGAACCCGCTAAGAAGAAAGGCAAGAAGGGCGACGGCGAGGGATAATTATCATGTTCATCTAGAATGCGTATTGTTTCTTTTCTTCCTTCAGCAACAGAGATTGCTTGCGCGCTAGGCCTGGCTGACTCGATCGCCGGCATTACACACGAGTGCGACTATCCACCCGAGATAAAGAGCAAGCCGGTAGTCGTGCGCGCTGTGTTGCCGCTCGAGAGGATGAGTCAGAGCGAGATCGAACGCGCGGTGGCAGCCCGCATACGCGAAGGACAAAGTCTTTACGAGATTGATGAACACCTTCTGCGCGAGCTGGCTCCGGATCTGATCCTGACGCAGAACCTTTGCCAGGTTTGTGCCCCATCGGGAAACGAAGTCTCGCAAGTTATCAAAGCCCTACCGAAAGCGCCTGAGATTCTCTGGCTCACGCCGCAATCGCTCAGCGAGATCTTTGACAACGTGCGCGAGCTTGGAGCAGCAACTAATCGCACCGCGGAAGCTGAGGCTCTGGTGAATGACTGCCGGCGCCGGCTCGACAATCTGGCCCATCGAACTTCAACGATTTCTCACAGGCCGCGCGTGTTCTGCATGGAATGGCTCGATCCGGTCTATGCCAGCGGGCACTGGGTGCCGGAGTTAGTGAAGATCGCCGGCGGCATCGACGAGCTCGGACGTGAACGTGGCGAGTCAGTGCGAGTGTCGTGGGAAGAGATCACGGCGTGGGCGCCGGAAGTGCTCGTAATCATGCCGTGCGGCTTCAACCTGCAACAGACGATGAAGCAAGTTTGGAGTGTCTTCGGCTACCGGAGCTCACCATTCTTTGATCTGCCTGCGGTGCGTAACAGCCGTGTCTACGCAGTTGACGCTAATTCCTATTTCGCGCGGCCTGGCCCACGCGTGGTCGAAGGCGCCGAGCTGTTGGCCCAACTAATTCATCCCGAGTTGTTCGGCGTCACGGACCCAAACGCCTTCCAACCTATTGACGTCGCTTTGCTCAAAGGCATACTCACCGAAGGCAAAGATTACTATGACGAAAACGGCTCAATGGTCTTCACTGCCGGCTACCTGCAACGTCGCGGCTACTGCTGCGGCAGCGGCTGCCGTCACTGCCCTTACTAGCTGTGCTTTTTCTACTCCTTTGCGGCTATACTACTCAATCTGCGTAACTCTCAAATTCTAAACAAAGATTGGAAAATGCCAGACTATGCGCGGTTTAATCATTCGCAGTCTTGTGCTGCTCGTTGTCACTACGATGATTGCTACTAACATCACCGATAACTCCAACGCGATGGCAGAAAATCCCTTGCTCGCCAAGTGGGAAGGACCGTACGGCGGTGTCCCGCCATTCGATCGCGTGCAGATATCGCTGTTCAAGCCGGCGCTCGAAGCCGCCATGGCCGAGCAACTCGCGGAGATCGATCGCATCACAAAGAACCCCGCTCCGCCAGACTTCGAAAACACGATCGTCGCCCTCGAAGACAGCGGTCGCGCACTCGATCGCGTCACAACCTTGTATGGAGTTTGGGGAGCGACGATGAGTAGTCCGGAGTATCAGGCGGTCGAACGAGAGATGGCGCCGCAACTGGCTGCCTTCAACGATCAGGTCCATCAAAACGAAGCGCTCTTCAAACGAATCGAGGCGGTCTACAACTCTCCCGCTAAAGCAAAGCTCACGCCTGAGCAGCAACGCGTAACCTGGCTCTACTACACAAACTTTGTTCGCGCCGGCGCACGCTTGAAGGCAGACGCTAAGAAGCGCCTTTCCGAGATCAACCAGCAGCTCGCCGGGCTTTTCACGAAGTTTAGTCAGAACGTACTCGCAGACGAGACGGATCACTTCCTCGTGCTCAAGACTGAGGGTGAACTTGCGGGACTGCCGCAATCGTTCCGCGACGCGGCCGCCGCAGCCGCCGAGACAAAGAAACAACCGGGCACATGGGTGATCATGAACACCCGTTCGTCAATCGATCCGTTTTTGAGTTATTCCGATCGTCGCGACTTGCGTGAAAAAGCCTGGCGCATGTTCATCAACCGCGGCGATAACGGAGACGAGCACGACAACAACGCAATCATTACCGAGATCCTGCAACTGCGCGCCGAGCGCGCGAAACTGCTGGGCTATCCCACACACGCGCACTGGCGCCTGGAAAACTCAATGGCCAAGACGCCGGAGAAGGCAATGGAACTGATGGAAGCGGTCTGGAAGCCGACCGTCGCGCGCGTGCACGAGGAAGTTGCCGACATGCAGGCGCTCGCCGATAAAGAAGGCGCGAAGATCAAGATCGAGCCCTGGGATTATCGCTATTACATGGAGAAGGTGCGTAAAGCCAAATACGATCTGGACCAGAACGAGATCAAGCCTTATCTCCAACTCGAGAAGTTGCGCGAAGGGATCTTCTGGGTCGCCGGCGAGTTGTTCAATTTCAACTTCACGCCCGTGACAAACGTTCCCGTGGCCCATCCGGACATTCGCGTCTGGGAAGTAACCGATAAGACTTCAAAGAAACACCTCGGTCTCTGGTATTTCGATCCCTACGCGCGCGCCGGAAAACGTTCGGGCGCATGGATGAATGCCTACCGCACTCAGGAAAGAATCAATGGCGAAGTCACCACGATCGTTTCGAACAATGCGAACTTCGTGAAAGGCAAGCCGGGCGAACCACTCCTGATCTCGTGGGACGATGCGACGACGATGTTCCATGAGTTTGGACACGCGCTGCACGGTTTGAACTCAAACGTCACTTATCCTTCACTGTCAGGAACGTCTGTTCCGCGCGACTACGTCGAGTTTCCGTCGCAGCTTTTAGAACACTGGCTCTCGACTCCGGAAGTGCTCCAGCGCTTCGCGCTTCACTACCAGACAGGTAAACCGATCCCGCAAGCTCTGGTTGACAAAATAACCCGTTCGGCAACGTTTAATCAGGGGTTCGCGACAGTGGAATACTTGTCGGCGGCGCTGGTCGATATGAAGTTGCACCTGGCGGGCGATCGCAAGATCGATCCGGACGGGTTTGAACGCGAGACGTTGGCGCAGCTTGGCATGCCGAAAGAGATCGTGATGCGGCACCGGACACCGCAGTTCCTGCACATCTTCGCCGGTGATTCGTATTCGGCGGGTTACTACAGCTATCTATGGTCTGATGTGCTCACCGCCGATGCGTTTGGTGCATTTCTCGAAGGCAAGGGACCGTATGATAAAGCAGTAGCGGAGCGTCTGCGGAAATATGTGTTCTCTGTCGGCAACACCGTCGATCCGGCTGATGCGTATCGAGCATTCCGCGGACGCGATCCAAAGATCGACGCGCTGATGAAGAAGCGCGGATTTGGTACAAAGACGTAAGCCACAGATTACACGGATCGATCCGTGTAATCAGTGGCTAATAACAGTCTTGATGTTGCTGTCGGCCAGCAACTTATTGAACGCCGTCAGGTCTTTATTCAAAACATCGTCCAGGCGCTGACGAAATGCAGCGAGTTGTTGCTTGAGCAGATCTTGCACTTCACGCTGTTGTTTCGTCGGCCCGAAGTCTCCACTCGCGAGTCCACTCGCCAGGTAGTTGATCTTCGTCAGTAACTTCGGCGGCCAGCGAACCGCGTCCTGTCCCTGCCCGGTCAGTTTCCGCTGAATTAAACCTTCCTCGATGTCTATCAACTTCTGATCGAGAGCCTCGGCGGCAGACTTCACGGACACTGAATCCGATGCCGTTCCAAGCGTTCCGGTCAGTCGAAGCAGTTGACTGCGCATCAACTCGATCTGATTGACCATTTGAGAGCCACTCTCGAGATCATTCCTCAGCTCGAGCATCATCGTCGTTTGTGTATTGATGTCAGCTTCCGTCCCTCCGGAATTGGGATCCTTTTTGACGATGAGCGGCTGCCTTAGTTCCTGGCCGGCGGCTGAAAGCTTCACAGTGTAAGTGCCCGGCGGCAGCAAAATAGACAACCGCGGCGCGCCCGGAGCGCTGCGAGTGCCATCGGGTCCGAGTTTGATATCCGGCGCGTATGCCGGACTCGTTCTCATGCGCACTTCGGTGGTCTGTTCGCCCTCGAGATTCCAGGTAACGCGGTTGAGACCCACGTTCTTTGTTCCAGGGAGAGTACGAACCGTTTGGCCCTTCGCGTCCTCGATCCTGATACGCACGTCTCCGGTGGGGACTGACTTGAGGTAGTAACTAATCGCTGCGCCGTAAGGCGGATTCTGTCCGGCGGAGGGATCGTCCGACATTGTTACCGGCACCGTGCCCGGTCTGAACCTGTAAGTCGGATGTGGCGGAAAGAGGTACGCACTCGAATCGCGAACTGTTTGGTTCATCTGCTGAACCGGCGTGAGATCGTCGAGAATCCAGAAGCCGCGTCCATAAGTCGCGATCACGAGATCGTTGAAATGTTCCTGGACCACCACCCAGTAGACGGGCGCGCGCGGCAAGTTGCTTTGCAACGGCTCCCACTTCTCGCCGTCGTCGAAAGAAACGTACAAGCCGTTTTCCGTGCCCACATAGAGCAATCCGGCGCGCACCGGATCTTCGCGAATGCAATGCGCATAGCTCAGCATGCTGTGCGGAATGCCATTAGTGATCGCTTTCCACGTCTTGCCATAATCTTTCGTCTTGAAGATGAAAGGATCGCGATTGTTCACCTGGTGGAAATCCACGGTGATGTAAGCGGCGCCGGGTTCGTAACGGGAAGGCTCGATATTGCTGACAGTTCCCCACGGCGGAAGGTTCGGAATGTTCTTCGTTACGTTGGTCCAATTCTTGCCGCCGTCACGCGTTAGCTGGACCAAGCCGTCATTCGTTCCGATCCAGATCAATCCCTTCTCTTTCGGTGATTCGGCGATCGCGAAGATGACTGAGAAATACTCGACGCCGATATTGTCGCCGGTCAAACCGCCTGAGAAGCCCTGTTTGCTTTTGTCGTTGGTGGTCAGGTCCGGACTGATGACTTGCCAACTCTGGCCATCATCGGTTGTCTGGTGAACAACCTGGCTGCCCACATACAGTTTCTTATGATCGTGCGGCGAGATCGTCAATGGGAACGTCCAGACAAACCTGTACTTCACGTCCGCTGCCGGTGAACCATTGGTTTGATCCGGCCACACTTCTACGCGCCGCATCTGGCCGTTACGTAGATCAAAACGTTCGACGATCCCGCCGACGCTGCCCGAACCTGAAGCGCTCGACCAGACGATGTTTGGATCGACTGGATCCGGCGTGGCCCACCCACTCTCCCCGCCGCCAACTGACTGCCACGCGCTGCGAGGGATGGATCCGGAAATGCCGCCGCCCGCGGAGCGACTTGGCCCACGATACGAAGGATCATCCTGTTCGTTCCCATAGACGTAGTAAGGAATTCGATTATCTACAGTGACGTGATAGATCTGCGCGATCGGAAGTTGAATTCGATCCCAGGTCCGCCCGCGTGTCGTCGAGATCGAGACTCCGCCGTCATTAGCTACTGCCATCCGGTTCGCGTTTGTGGGATCGATCCAGATATCGTGATTGTCGCCTCCTGGACTCGCATTTGCGACCATCAGCTTGGCGGTTTCGCCTCCATCAATGGAAAGTGCGAACGCGGCGGTGAGGTAGTAACTTTCGTTCTCGTTATCGGGAGAAACGGCCACGCGAAAATAGTAGTGCGTGCGGCCGCCGAGATTTCGATCGTAGCTGACCAGACGCCAATTCTCACCCCCATCATCCGAGCGCCAGAGCTTGCCGCGATCAGTTTCTTTTCCATTCAGAGGCACGCCATCGCCGGTCTCGATCAGCGCGTAGATGCGTTTGGAGTTGCTGGGCGCAATGGCGAAGGCAATCTTGCCGGTGGTGCGGGTTGGCAGGCCGTTCCCGGTAAGACGTTTCCAGGTAATGCCGCCGTCAGTCGATTTGAAGAGACCGCTGCCTGGCCCGCCACTGTCGCGACCCCATGTGTGAATCTCAAGCGGCCACATGCCTGCAAATACGATGTTGGGGTTATTCGGATCCATCTCGAGATGAGAGCAGCCGCTGTTCTCATCGGTGAATAACACGCGTTGCCAGGTGTTGCCGCCATCGGTTGTGCGGAACACGCCGCGTTCCTGCTGTGGACCATAAGCATGACCGAGAGCCCCGACGAGGACCACGTCCGGGTTCTTTGGATCGATCACGATACGGCTGATCCGTCCGGTCTTTTCCAGTCCCATCAACGTCCACGTCTTGCCGGCGTCTGTCGATCTGTAAATTCCCTGGCCCATCGAAATATGGCTGCGTATCCACGGTTCGCCCGTGCCTGCCCAGACGATATTCGAATTAGATGGAGCAATCGCGAGGGCGCCGATGGATGAGACCGGTTGGGAATCAAAGATTGGTTCCCAGTGGACGCCGCCGTCGATCGTTTTCCAGATGCCACCCGATGCCGCGCCGACGTAATAAATGTTTGGCTGACCGGGAATGCCAACGACGGACGTGAGGCGATTACCGACCGGGCCGATGTTTCGAAAGCGAAGTGCGCCCAGAACGTCTTTGGTTGTCTCTTGCGCTTGTGCTGAAAGGATTGATAAGCAGAGCGCGACCAGTAAAAGGATGGTGCGCTTTCGCATCAACATGGCGAGTCTCCTTAGTTTGGTAAAAATCAAAACACAAAGACACCAAGGCACAAATTTAATTAATTTTGTGTCTTAGTGACTTGTGGTGAAATTCACTCGACGGTGCGTTAGTTTCGCCGGCCGCCCATCAAACGCAACAGGAAGAAGAAAAGGTTGATGAAGTCGAGGTAGAGAGATAAGGCGCCTACTACCGCGAACGCTCCCACGCGACCATCAGGCAGTGCGACGGCCATCTGTTTCAGACGTTGCGCATCCCATGCAGTTAGACCGGTAAACACCAGCACGCCTACCACTGAGATCACAAATTGCAGCGCGTCGTTCTGCCAGAAGATGCCCACGACCATGGCTATGATTAAGCCGATGAGGCCCATGAACATAAACTGGCCCACGCCTGCGAGACTTCTCTTCGTGAAGGTGCCGAACACAGCCAGCGCACCAAACATTCCCGCGGTGATAACAAATGTGGAAACAATGGAGGCGCCTGTGTAGACCAGCAGGATCACTGATGTAGTGACACCCACCAGCGCCGAGTAGAGGATAAAGAGTCCGGCAGCAGTTGCCGGTGCCATCTTCCCCACGCGCGCAGAAAGGTAGAACACGACTCCGAGTTGTCCGAATAGCAGAATCCAGAACAAAATCCGGTTGAGTATCAGGGTTTCAATCAGCAGCGGCGAAGAGGCGACGGCCAAAGCGGTTCCGGAGGTAATCAGCAGGCCGAGAAACATCCAGCCATAGACCTTGCTCAAAAACGCGGTAACCCGAACGTCGCGAACATCCGCCGAAACAAACGAAGAAGATTCATTCCAACTCATTCTCAAACTCCTTGGGGGGCTCTCGACTATCAATCGCGGCTTTGTCTCAGAAGTCTTCAGCCACAAAAAAGCACCAAAAGCACAAAATGGTTTCTGCTGATTCTTGTGCCTTTTGTGCTTCTTTGTGGCAATCCTCCTCCAGGCAAACCGCGATTATTATAGCCGATTATCATTGACACGACACTCGACATAAAGGAATCATCGGTTGGCGGCCCCGAATAGACAATGAAACTTCAGGAGGATCTATGACTACCAGAAGCCTTTTAATCGTAGCGGCAGTCCTGCTGCTTGCCAGTCCGGCTTTCAGCCAATTTGGCCAATCTAACCGGCTGACTGACCTCGCCTCGCGATTGTCGCGTGATGCGGACGATTTTGCGGACTCGAGCTATAACGGTCTCACAAACAACTCGCGGGCCTTTCGTAACGATGTCGAAGCTGTGATGCTGGCGTATCAGTTTGCCGGCGCCTCGCGAATTTTCTACCGCATGGTAGTTGACCGGCGTCGCAACCAGGATCTGCGCGACGCATTCGATATGTTGCAAAATCTCAGTCGTTCGGTTGAGCGCAACAACGTCCAGCGAAATACCTGGTCCAACATTCAACGGTCACTCCAGGATATCTCGCGCGAACTCAATTACGATTCATCAAGTGACGGCCGCGGAGGTAATCAGTTTCCGGGTGATTCCGGGCGCGGCGGGCGCATGACGTGGAGAGGCCGGGTTGACGATGACGTGCGGATCAGAATTCGCGGCGGCACCGCTGAGATAGAAACTATAGGTGGGACTGAGTACAGCGATGCCCAACCGAACTTCTATAATTCACTGCCTAATCGACGCGTCACCGTCCGGCTGACGCAAAAGAGAGGTCGCGGGGACATCTTCATCGAGCAACAACCTTCGCGCGAGAACGATTTCACGGCAATCGTCCGGATCAAAGATCCGAAAGGCGGCGCGTCGGAATACGAGTTTGAGTTGCAGTGGTGATCTTTAGCCGCAGATTTTCGCGGATGGACGCAGATCTGCGTCTATCTGCGAAAATCTGCGGCTTATTTTTCTATGATGATCTCATCCACAAAGATCCATTCTTTGAAGTTCACTGCGCGAATACGAACGTATCGTGCGTTCTGAGGGGAGATCATTTTAACGAAGTCTTTGATCAGCACTCCATCCTGCTGATTAGAAATTTCATTCGGGATCGTGGCGGCAGGACTAAACGTCTTGCCGTCGATCGATAACTCAATCTCTACGCGAGTCGGCATCCAGATCCACGAGCCAATGTCCTGCAAGAAGCCCGCACCAACCTGCGAAACTGTTTGCACGCTTCCCAGATCGACCACAGCAATGAAGTCTTTGCCTTGATAACCTTGCCAGCCACCGCCGCTCCAGTTTGCAGGGCCGCGAATACCATCAATCAGCGCAAAATCTCCGCCGCCGGTGTATTGCGAGCTGTAGTTTGACTGCAAACTGATCTTCCAATCGTGCGGAATGCGATGGTACTTCGCGGTTGCGATAAGACTGCGCCTGCTGTCCGCAGCAATCGCCAACGCTTTCACGGTTGTATCAGCTTCGATCACGAACGATCTAGTAAACCGGCGAGAGTTTGAATTCGGTTCTGAACTATCGGTTGTGAAATAGACGGTGGCTGGGCTCACACCATTCGTGCCCAAACTGATCTCGAGCCGATCCCTGAACATTTGTCCGGCAGCTCTGATCACCGGCACAGGCACAATCTCAGGAGCAATGATGCGCGAAACCGGCTCGTTTCCTCTTCCAGTTCCCCACTTGGGATTTGGCCGCGGACCCATCTGAAAAACGAGCTCACCTCCAGCCATAACGTCGTCATGCAGCAGGAACGACTTGTCATAGACTCGCCCATTCAGCATCGCGGATTGAATATAAACATTTTGCTCCGAAACATCGACCGCGCGAATTACAAACGATTTGCCATTCTCGAGATTGAAACGAACCTCCGGAAATAACGGTGACCCAATCGCATAAGCTTTCGAACCCGGCGTCACTGGATAAAACCCGGCAGCACTCAACACGTACCACGCCGACATCTGTCCACAGTCTTCATTACCGATAAGTCCATCCGGTTCGGGTTTATAGAACTCGCGCAGGATCTGGCGAACGCGAGACTGCGTCTTCCACGGCTGCCCCACATAGTTGTAAAGATAGGCCATGTGATGACTCGGCTCCTTGCCGTGAGCGTATTGTCCGATCAAGCCCGTGATGTCTGCCTGTTCGCGGCCAGTGGTCCGGCTGTCTGTCGCAAACAATTGGTCCAGTTTCTGAGCAAATCGTTGCCGCCCACCCATCAGCTCGATGAGGCCGCTGACATCCTGCGGCGCGAAGAACGTGTGTTGCCATGAGTTCGCTTCAGTAAATCCGAACGTAACTTCGCGCGGATCGAAGGGCTCGACCCAGTTGCCGTTACTGCGCGGTCGCATGAAGCCTGAGACTGGATCGAAGACGTTTTTGTACGACTGTGCGCGGGCACTGTAGCGCTGGTAGTCAGCCGTCTTGCCGAGCATCCGCGCCACTTCCGCGATGCACCAATCGTCATAGGCATACTCGAGCACTTTCGAGACGGATTCTCTTTCCTCTTCCGTTGCGATATAGCCTTTGTCAATGTACGCGCCGAGCCCACGATATTTTCTCAACTCCGCACTGTGCTTCATCGCCTCGAACGCCTCTTGCAGATCGAACCCGTCAATGCCTTTAATCGCCGCGTCGGCGATGACTGACACGGCGTGATAACCGATCATCGTGTCAGTCTCGTTGGCTGCGAGTTCCCAAACCGGGAGGCGACCCCCCTGCTCGTATTGGGCCAGGAAGGTCCTGATGAAATCGCGCGTGCGTTTTCGATCGATGATGGTATAGAGCGGATGCGCTGCGCGAAACGTGTCCCACAAAGAGAAGACAGTGTAGTTGGTGAAGTCGTGCGCCTGCTGCGTTTTGAAATCGCGCCCGCGATAGCGCCCGTCGACGTCCATGAAGAGATTGGGCGCGGTCATCGCGTGATAGAGCGCCGTGTAGAAGTTTGTTAACTGCGCATTAGTTCCGCCAATGGCGACTATTTTATTGAGCTCGGCGTTCCATGCGGCTGTGGCATCGGACCGCACCTTGTCGAACTTCCAATGATTCAACTCCGCATGGAGGTTCTTCAATGCTCCATCGATATCAACTGACGAGATCCCGACTTTCACGAGCACAGGCGCGCCCGAACGAGCATCGAAACGGAAGTAGGTCTTCAGGTTCGCGTTTTCCGGACCGTGTGCCGTAAACGGCTGTGAAAACTCCAGCGCGAAGTAGACGGTTTGATCCTTGGCCCAGGCTTGGGAGCGTCGCCAACCAACTACAGTTGTGCTGCCGGTGATACGCAAACCTGAGTCGATCACTTTGTCGCGATGGGTGAGGTCAATGATGATGTTTGCTTCGCTCGTGCGAGAAAAAGTGTACCGGTGCATTCCCACGCGTGCTGTTGCAGTAAGCTCGACGAGAATGTTGTCGTCGTCGAGTTTTACTGAGTAGTAACCCAGAGCAGCAGTCTTAGTACCCTGTTGGAAGCGAGACGCGTAACCCTTATCAGGCCTGCGCGCCTTCAAAGCGTCCAGGAGGGCCTCACCGGCCGTCGGTATC
>Ga0157375_10005119_pt1 | contig 11381 bp, 12 predicted proteins | sample M35metaG_FD_115311 | JGI IMG/M metagenome (GOLD analysis project Ga0157375, IMG submission 115311) | Miscanthus rhizosphere microbial communities from Kellogg Biological Station, Michigan, USA - M3-5 metaG | ecosystem: Host-associated > Plants > Roots > Rhizosphere > Soil | place: USA: Michigan...
AGCGATCGGCTGGCCGCGTTGCGGCGTTATCTAGCGGAGTTCCGTCGTCGGCATGTGTTCAAGATCGCGGCCGCTTATCTGGTGGTCGGCTGGTTCCTCGTGCAATTGGCGAGCTCGACGTTCGGGCCGTTGGGCTTTCCCGAGTGGACGCAGCGCGCGCTGATCATCGCGATCGCCGTCGGGTTCCTGCCGGCGTGCGTGCTGGCGTGGATTTTCGACGTGACATCGTCGGGCATCGTGCGCACCGCTCCGTTGCCTGCATCGGATCAGGCTTCCGAGCAAGCTCCCGGACAAGGTCTTGCATCGTCGCCCGCGACTGCGCTGCCGCACATCGCCTCGATCGCGATCCTGCCGTTCGCCGACCTCAGCCAGGCCAGGGACCAGGACTGGTTCTGCGACGGCCTCGCCGAGGAGATCATCGATGCGCTGTGCTGCGTCTGCGGCTTGCGCGTGGCGTCGCGGACGGCATCCTTCCGCTTCCGCGACGGGTCGGTCGATCCGCGCGAGATCGGCCGCGTGCTGGGGGTGAGCGCGATCCTCGAAGGCAGCGTGCGCAAGGCAGGCGAACAGTTGCGCATCACCACGCAGTTGATCAATGCCGAAAATGGCTACCACCTGTGGTCGGAGACGTTCGATCGCCGGCTCGAGGACGTGTTCGCGATCCAGTCGGAAATCGCCCGCAGCGTGTCGCAGGCATTGAAGCTTTCACTGGTCGGTCCAGCCGCCGGCCGCAGCGAGCGTTATGCGCCGAGCAACATGGAAGCGTACGAATATTACCTGCGCGGTCGCCAGCTCGCGGGGGCGTTCACCAGCACGTCGCTGCAACATGCGCCGCAGATGTATCGCCGCGCGATCCAGCTCGATCCGAACTATGCGCAGGCCCATGCAGGACTCGCGGACATCCTGACCTGGCTGATCCAGTGGCGATACGTGACGTCCGATGACGCATTGCCCGAGGCGGCCGCAGCCGCGCGTCGCGCGCTGGAACTCGCGCCCGACCTCGCCGAGGCGCATGTGGCGATGGCCAATATCCTGTCGTTGCAGGGCGACAGCCCGGCGGCGATCGCGTCATTCGAGCACGCGATCGCGCTCAATCCCAACCTGCCCGAGGCGTATCACTACTTCGGGCGGCACTGTTTTTCGCAGGGCGACTCCGCGCGCGCCGCCGATTTGCTCCTCTCCGCCTATCGCCTGCGGCCGGACGAGTATTCGGTGCTGGCGATCGCGGTGATGGCGGTCGACGCGAGCGGCGGGCACGCGCGTGCGCTGGAGCTGGCGCGACAGGCGCTGGCCGGCTTGATCCACCAGGTCGAACTCGAACCGGAAAACGCGCGCGTGCGCTACCTCGCCGCGGGACTCTTCCTGCGACTGGGGGACAAGGAATCGGGGCGTCCCTACGTCGAAGCGGCCTTGCGACTCAAGCCGGATGATTTCGGGACGATCTACAACGCCGCCTGTTACTACAGTCTCTCCGGCGACATCGAGCGCGCGCTCGACCTGCTCGAACAACGGCCTGTCAGCAACCTGGCGTGGATCGAGCACGATCCCGACATGAGCCCATTACGCGATCACCCTCGCTTCAAGGCGATCCTCGCGCGGCTCCGTTGATCGATGTCACTTCAGCGTTGAAAAGGGAAGCCGCGCCGAGGAACAAACCTGTTTTTTTCGCGCTGGAGTGAAGCGAACGACGGCGTCGGCGGCATCAAGGCCATAGCCACAGGAACACGAGGGCGCTGGCGGTTGCGTAGATCGCGGCATCGAGCAGGTCCTTGGCGACGCTGCCCCAAGGCTTGCCCATCCAGATGCCCGCTTGCACGCTGCTGCCGCCATACGCCAGCAGGCTCAGCATGCCGACCAGGTGCCCGGCGCGGTGCGAGTCGCCCTGCAAGCCATAAGTTTGCAATGCAATCGCCCCGGCGATCGTTGCAATGACGAGATTGAAAACGAACCACTGGAGCAACGAACCGCCCATCGCCGGCGGGCCGTTCTTCCTGAGCGTCAGGAAGCCGATCGGGCCTTCGATGAACTTCTTCTGCATCGCCTCGCCCTGCATGTCCTTCATGTCCGCGCAATGCGGCAGCACGAATTGCCCCGGTGCGGGCGTGCCCGCCCGGATAGCATCCCTCACGGCGTCCTCGTTCGACAGCTTCCCGTAGTCGGAGTTGTGCCACTTGAACACCATGTGGATCAGGCTGCTCGCGATGAACACCGCCACGGCGGCAACGAGGATCGGCAGCCAGAGTTGGGCAAGGTCGTGCATGGCGGGCTCCTGGTTGTCCATGGGAACGATGCGTTGCGGTTGATCGTTGCTCGTGCGATGCCCGCGCGAATGTTGGCTCTCGATCGATTCCTATTCGCCTTGCTTCGCGTCGTGGAAATATGCCACCACGTCACCGGAAACCTTGATCGTCATCGCGTTGCCGCGGCGATCGAGCGACTTGCCGAATGGCAGCCGCACCCAGCCTTCGCTGATGCAGTATTCCTCGACATTGGTCTTTTCTTCGCCCTTGAAGCGGACGCCGACTCCGCGTTCGATCGCCGCGGCATCGTGGAACTTGCTGCGCGGATCCATCGCGAGGCGGTCTGGAGGTGTGTCGCTCATGGGTCTGCTCTCATTGGCGATGGCGTGTCGGCCACCCAGGGAGGACAGGATAAACGCCCACTGCGACAGGTGCACAATCCACGCTTCCCTGGAAGGAGATGGAGATGCCCGATTCGATGATGTCGGCGATCGCGATACGCGGGGGCACGGGTCCGGCCGACGCTCTGCATGCGGTCGAACTGCCGCGCCCGCAACCCGAGCCCGGCGAAGTGCTGATCCGCGTGCGCGCGGCGGGCGTGAATCGGCCCGACATCCTGCAACGCGAGGGCAAGCATCCGCCGCCGTCCGGGGCGCCGGAAACGATGGGCCTCGAAGTCGCCGGTGAAATCGTCGTCGCGGCAGGACGCTGGCGCGTTGGCGATCGCGTGTGCGCGCTGCTCGGCGGCGGCGGTTATGCCGAATACGCCGCGGTCGATGCGCGGCAAGTGCTGCCGGTTCCTTTCGAACCACGGCCGGATGGATCCGATTTCATCCTCGCGGCCGCGTTGCCGGAGACGATCTTCACGGTTTACGCGAACGTGTTCGAGCACGGCGCATTGCGGCCTGGCGAAACCTTGCTCGTGCACGGCGCGACCTCGGGAATCGGCGTCGCCGCGATCCAGATGGCGAAAGCCGCCGGCGCGAAAGTGATCGCGACCGCGCGCGGCGGCGACAAGGTCGTGAAGGCGCGCGAACTCGGCGCGGACATCGCCGTCGACACCCGCACCGAGGATTTCGGCGCGATCGCGAAGGCGGCGGGCGGCGTCGATGTCGCGCTCGACATGGTTGGCGCGCCGTACTTCGCGGCCACGCTCGATGCGCTCAACACCGGCGGGCGCATCGTCTACATCGCCGCGCTCGGCGGTGCGGAACTCCTGGTGCCGGTGTCGGTCGTGATGCGCAAGCGCGCGATCATCACCGGATCGACCATGCGCCAGCGCAGCGCCGCGGAAAAGGGACGTCTTGCCGCGAAAGTCGAGCGCGTGGTCTGGCCTTGGATCGCCGACGGCCGCGTCCGCGCGATCGTCGACAGGACCTTTCCCCTTGCGCAGGCGGCGCAGGCGCACGCGTATCTTGAGGACGGACAGCACACCGGCAAGATCGTGCTGGTGGCCTGAGGACGACAAGGCGCCGGTCCATTGGACGCGGCGCCTCGCCTGGTCCATCGTCCTCGGAGTCGTCGCCCTACCTGGCCGGCGGCTTGGCATCATCGCCCATCGCGTCGTCGTCCATCATCCCGTCCATTTCCATCATGTGCCCTTCGCGCATTCCGTGCATGCCATGCATGTCGTGCATGGCCGCTTCCATTTCGTCCTTGCTGATCATGCCGTCGTGGTTCGCGTCCATCCTGTCGAACATCTTCGCCCTGCGTTCTTTCATCATCGCTTCCATGTGCGCATGGATCTCGTCCCTGGTGATCACGCCGTCGTGGTTCGAGTCGATCCTCTCGAACATCGCCTTCGCGTGGGCGGCATGTTCGGCGGCGGAAATCTTGCCGTCGTGGTTGGTGTCGATCGCATCCCAATCCATCATGCCGTGGTGGGGCGGATCCATGTTGTTGTGCTGGTGGGGATCGGTGTCCCGCGCGAAGGCTGCCGTCGCTGCGATGCACGCAACGACGACGGCACCCGCCGCCAGGCTGCACAAGATTCTCTGAGCCATTTGAACTTCCCTCCCAAGTGATGAGCGGGCCGAGCCCGCGTCCAGGCCATGTCGCACCCGCGATGTTGCGCCAGCCTGAACGCGTTTGCCGCAGTCCAATGGGTGACTTCCGGCCCATGACGGGGTTTGGTTGGTGTTGTAGATTACCAGCACACCAAAGCACGTAGGAGTTGCCATGAACACCCGCCACGCCGCCCAGAGTAACTATTCAGGCCAAAAAGCCCCGTCCGCCCGCAACCGCAGCCAATCGCGCACCCCGCATCGCGTCCGCGATTTCGGCGTCGGCTATGGCACCAGCAGCGGTTACGCGTCCTCCAATCCACGTCGTTATGCGGATAGCTGGGCCAAGCAGCCCTTCAGCTGCTGGTGAGGCCGCCAACGGTTCGGCCGTGTCCAACCAACCCGCCATAGCCCTGCAGCAGCTGCCGTCGATAGCGGCGGGGCAGCGTATTGACCCGAAAGCCGGGCGTTTGCGCACGGCTCTGGTGATCGTCATTGCAGGCCTTGTTTATGCGTTGTCCGTGGCGGCGCTCGTTCGGATGCCCGGCAACAGCCTGACCGAACCGCTATTCCTGCTCGGCACCCTCGTCATTGCATTTCCGGTGACGGGATGGGTTTTGACGCGCCGCCAGGCGATCGAGCGCGTGCCGGCCCCGGTCAACACTGCGACCGAATTCCTGTTCCTGCTGGGATATCTGGCGCTGTTCGCTGCGGCGATCCTCGGATACGGCTTCAGTGCGATCAATGCCACGTTCCCCCAACAGCCCACGCAATCGGTCGTGAAGCTGCTGGTGAAGCTGCTCACGATGGTCGTGTTGCCGCTGGCCTTGTTCGCGCGCGCCGTGCCAATCAACCGCGCATCGCCCGCGTCGAACCGGCGCAACGTGCTCGCCTTGGTCGTCCTAGGCATCGCCTTCTCGGTATTCCAGTACTTCGTCGGGCGCGGGGCGCAGAATCTCTCCGCGCTCCACCCGGCGAGCGCGACTTTGCTGTGGGCAATCCCCGCGTGCCTGTCGTGGCAGATCGTGGAAGCGGGCCTGTGCGAGGAAGTGCTGTTCCGCCGTGTCCTGCAGGAACGCCTCGCCGGCGCGACCGGTTCGCAGGTCGTGGCGATCGCGTGGTCGTCGCTGCTGTTCGGCCTCGCCCATGCGCCGGGCTTGTACCTGCGCGGGTCGAGCATGCTCGAAGGCGTCGCGGCCCCGACGCCGGCTTGGGCGATCGCCTATTCGATCGCGATGATCGCGCCTGCCGGCGTGGTGTTCGGCGTGGTGTGGGCGCGCACGCGCTGCCTGTGGCTTGTCGTCGTGCTGCATGGCGTGGTCGACCTGATCCCGCAGCTCGCCGGATTCATCCAGGACTGGCACCACTAGATCGATCGTCGCTAGTTCGACCGAAAAGGACATTGGTTGCATCGCCAGCGGATACTGTCCTGGCCAACTCTTCAGGCAGGATGACCGGCCATGCCGACAGATGCGTTCCGGATCGCGAGCGATGCCGATCTCGATGCCATCGTCGCGTTGCTGGCCGACGACGCGATCGCGCGGACGCGTTCGGATCATGTCGAAACCGCGACGCCGCAGGTGCGTGCGGCGTTCGCGTCGATCCAGGCCGATCCCGATGACGAGATCTGGGTGGTCGAGCGCGACGGGCAGGTGGTTGCGACCTTGCAGCTCACGATCCTGTCGGGATTGTCCCGCAATGGCATGCGCCGCGCCGTGGTCGAAGCGGTGCGGGTGCGCGGCGGCCTGCGCGGGCTGGGCATCGGCGAGCGATTGATGCAGGTTGCGATGGATCGTGCACGCGAACGCGGCTGCGGGATCATCCAGCTCACCAGCGACCTGCGCCGCACCGATGCCCATCGCTTCTATGCGCGGCTCGGCTTCGAGGCCAGCCACGTTGGCATGAAACGCATGCTGTGATGCACGCATCCTGGCCAAAATGCACTTGCCATGGCGCAACCGAAGACCTCCGGAAGCCAGCTGCGGCAGGGCTTTGGTGGCGCTTTCCTTTCCGTTCAGCCAAGTCGTGCAGACTGGGGAACGGATCCTCCAGCGATCCCACACCCAAGGAGCATGAAGCCATGAATCGAACAATACTCGCGATGCTCACCGCAACGACCTGCGCCCTCGCAATGGCGGCGCCGATGCGTGCATCGGCCGCTGACGCCAATCTCGATTGCACGCTCCGTTACAGCCTCACCGGCTGGTCGTTGATCTACAAGCACACTTCCGGCACCGGGACCGTTCGTTGCTCGAACGGCCAGACCATGAGCGTGCGCGTCAGCGCCAAGGCGCTCGGCATCACTGCCGGCAAATGGCACATCGACGACGGCAAGGGCAGTTTCACCGACGTCCACCGCATCAGCGACGTGCTGGGCAACTATGCCCAAGCCAGCGCGAATGCGGGTGTCGTGAAGTCGGGCGAAGCGCAGGTGCTGACGAAGGGACCGGTTTCGCTTGCGCTGGCAGGCAATGGCGAAGGCGTGAACATTGGCGTCGACGTGGGCCAATTCACGATCTCCGCGCGATAGTCGGAAGTCGATCCTCGTGTTCCATGAAGGCCGGCAGCGATGCCGGCCTTTTCACTGCTGCGTCATTCGGCGGATCTTGCGAAGAGCGCGCCATCCACGCAGAGTCCCCCCGAAACGATGGGGTGTTTCCATGCCGCAAGGCTCGACGATGATCGGATGGGTCGCGACCGGGCCGGCGGCATGACTGCGCGCGCGGCAAGCAACACGCGCGCGATCCTCACCATGCTCGCAGCCGTCGGCCTCTTCTCGTTGATGGACGCCGGCCTGAAGCTGCTGTCGGCGCACTACCCACCGTTCCAGGTCGCGACCCTGCGCGGCGCCGCGTCGTTTCCCATCGTGCTGGCATGGGCGTTGGCGACCTCGGGTTGGCGCTCCCTGCTGCGCATCCGCTGGCCCCTGCACCTGCTGCGTGCCGCGCTCAGCGTGATGATGATGGCGAGCTTCGTTTTCGCACTGAAGCGATTGCCGCTTTCGACCGCCTACACGATCTTCTTCATCGCGCCGATGCTGATCACCGCGTTGTCGGTGCCGATCCTCGGCGAGCGCGTCGGGCCGCGTCGCTGGGTCGCGATCGTGGTCGGCTTCATCGGCGTGCTGATCGCGATGCGGCCGAGCGCGGATGGCGTCGTCGGCATCGCCGGATTCGCGGTGCTGTTCGCGGCGATCGGCTACGCGGTCTCGGCGATCACCGTGCGCATCCTGGCGCGCACAGACAACACACAGGCGATGATGGTGTGGTTGATGCTGCTGATGACGCTTGGCGCATTCGCGTTCGCCGTTGCCGGCTGGGCGCCGGTCGCGCGTTCCGACTGGTGGCTGATCGCCGGCATCGGCATCGCCGGGGCGCTTGGCCAATACGCGATCACCGAAGCATTCATCCGCGGCGAAGCGTCGCTGCTTGCGCCGCTCGAATACACCGCCCTGGCGTGGGGCGTCGGCCTCGATCTCGCCTTGTGGGGCGTCTTGCCCGACGCGATCACGTGGCTCGGCGCGGCGATCATCGTCGCGAGCGGCCTGTACCTTCTGCGACGCGAGCGCGTGCATGTGGAGGCGGAACATCCCTGACGCGTCTCCGGTTGCAAGCCATTCGAAGCGATGCTCAATGCGCGGCGCTGGTGCTCTCTTCCTTCAGTCGTTCGTCCAGGAGCTTGTCGGCGGCGTCGGCATACGCGCGGCAGGACATGGAATCGAGGAATGCATTCTTCGATGGGTCGCGCGCGTTCGCTGCCGCCTTGTCGAACACTCCACTGGCATCCGGGTGCACGCTGATCATCGCGTCGCAGCGCAGGGCGCGGACAACGGCGATGCTCTGGCGCAGGACATCGGCGGCGGTCGGATTGCGCGTCGCGTCGCCGTAGCGGAAATCTCCCAGCGACACCGGATTGAGGCTGTCGGCATAGACGAATTCGACGCAATGGATCTTGTCGCAGCTGTTCCAGGTCCACGTCGTTCCGCCGGGCGTGTGGCCCGGCGTGTAGTGGGCGGTGACCGTCGTGCCGCCAAGCGAAATCGATTCGCGATCGAGCAGCGCCTGCACGTGCTGGACGGGTGGGAAACGGGTTCCCCCGCCTGAATCGAATTGCGGGTCGTCCGCGGGCAGCACGCCGCTGCCCAGGGCTGCCGCCCCGAGCGCACTCGCTCCGACGTTCGCGCCACTGATGCGCTGCAGCGCGGCGATACCGCCGGCGTGATCGAAATGCGCGTGCGAATTGAGGATCAGGCGCACGTCGTGCACGTCGAAACCGAGCGTCTTGATGTTGCCGGCGATCTGCCGCACCGACTGCGGCAAGTCGCCATCGAGCAGGATCAATCCCTCCTTCGTCGCGATCAGTACCGAAGACAGCCCGTGCGTGCCGACGTAATAGGTGTTGCCGAAGATCCGGAATGGCGCCTGCGGCTGGTTCCAGTCGGCGCAATGGTCGCACGTGATGGGCGTTTCGTCGGGTGCGACGGTCGTCGTGGCATCCGTGGATGCGAACAGCAAGGATGCCAACAGGCCGAGGAACATGCGAATGCCATATGGAAGGACCGGCGGGCATTCTAGCCCGGCGCCGGAGGACGGGCGAATGCGGCACCGCATCCATGTACTTCGGCGAGACCTGCGCATCCATGCGCATCAAGGCAAGGGCAGCCGAAGCTGCCCCTGCGCGCGGACAAGGCAGAGCGGATCGCTTACTGCATCAGCACCTTGTCGACCACCAGGATCACGCCATTGCTCTGGTAGACATTGGCGATCGTGATGTGCGCGGTGTTGCCCTTCGCGTCGGTGACGGTCAGGTGGTGGCCGCGACCCATCACGGTCAGCTCGCCACCTTGCACGGTGTGCAACGTCGCCTTGCCGCCGCCGGCCTTGATCTGCGCGTTCAATGCGCTGGTGTCCAGGCGACCCGACACGACGTGGTAGGTCAACACGCCGCTCAGCGTGCCCTTGTTCTCGGGCTTCAGCAGCGTATCGACGGTCCCGGCAGGCAGGGCGGCGAATGCTTCATTGGTCGGCGCGAACACCGTGAACGGACCCGGGCCCTTCAAGGTGTCGACGAGGCCAGCTGCCTTGACCGCCGCGACGAGCGTGGTGTGGTCCTTCGAGTTGATGGCGTTGTCGATGATGTCCTTGTCGGCGTACATCGCGGCGCCGCCGACCATCGGGTTCTGCATGGACATCGGCTTGCCGGCGCTCATGCCCATCGAACTGTCGGCGGCGGCCGCAACGGCCGAAAAAGCCAGCGTTGCAATGAGTGCGGTGGAAAGGATGCGAAGCTTCATGGTGTAACTCCTGGTTGAATCGCGTTGGTGTGGGGTGGCGCTATGTTGGAGCGCTGACTTGCGGCGGGACCGCTGATGCGCATTCGTGCATCGCATCCGATGCGGTGCGCGCAAGGTAGTCGCGTCGTCGTGGAAGCGCCGTGAAGAATTGCGTGAAGGCGCCTTCACATCGATGTGGCGCATGCAATGGCGCGCATGGCGACGCGATAAACTGCGGCGCATCGTCGGGAGAATCGAATTGAATGCGGCGAACACATCCGGTGGGGACGACGCGGCACTCGCGACGCTGCTGTTGCCGTTCGCGACGGGTACGCTCGCGTGGCCGGATACGCGCGTGTTGTTCGTGAATGCGCGCGACGGCTGGCCGCTGCATTCCGTGCCGCGACAAAACATCGTGTGCGTGCAGGACTTCAAGCCGCATGCCGATGCGTTGCAGCGCGGGGGTTTGACGGTCGCGACGCGCGTCGACGGCGAAACGTTTCCGCTGGTGCTCTTGCTGCCGCCGCGGCAACGCATCCAGGCGCGCGCCGAACTGGCGCGCGCGGTGCAGTGCGCGCCGATCGGCGGCACCGTCGTCGCGAGCGTCGCGAACAACGAAGGAGCGCGCTCAGGCGAATCTGACATGCAGCGCCTGCTCGGACCGGTGCGGAACATGACGAAGAACCATTGCCGCGTGTTCTGGAAGACGCTCCAGGCCGAAACACTGGATCGGGCGCTGCTCGAAGAATGGTTGGAGATCGATGCGCCGCGACCGATCGCCGACGGCCGGTTCGTCAGCCGGCCGGGCGTGTTCGCGTGGGATCGCATCGATGCCGCGTCCGAACTCCTCGCTTTGCGATTGCCCGACGACCTTTCCGGGCGCGGCGCGGATCTCGGCGCGGGCTTTGGTTACCTGTCCACCGAAGTGGTCGCGCGTTGCCCGCGCGTGGCATCGCTCGACCTATACGAAGCCGACGCCCGGGCGCTCGAACTTGCGCGGTCAAATCTCGCCCGTGCGAATGCAGGGCGCGCCATGCCCGCGACACTCGAATTCCACTGGCACGACGTGGCCGCCGGTTTGCCGCGACGTTACGATTTCATCGTGACCAACCCGCCGTTCCACGTCGGCCGCGCCGATGAGCCGAAACTCGGCCGCGCGTTCATCGCCGCGGCAGCGGACGCGCTCGATCCACGCGGGCGTTTGTGGCTCGTCGCCAACCGGCATTTGCCGTATGAGTCGATTCTCGACCAACGCTTCGACGCCGTGCGCACGGTGGCCACGGAACACGGCTTCAAGGTCATCGAGGCGACGAATCCGCTTGCGGCGACAGGTTCACCATGAGCGGGGAAAAATCGTGAAACTGCTCAAGCTGGTCGCGAACCTCGGTTACGGCAGTCGCAAGCAGGTCGCGGCGATGTTCCGCGAGGGCCGCATCGCCGATGCCTCAGGCGACGTCCTGTATGCGGACGACTCAATCGCGCATGCCGACGTGCGCATCGATGGCGAGCCACTCGATCCGGCGCAGGGCATCGTGTTGATGTTGCACAAGCCGGTCGGCTACACGTGCTCGACCCGCGATCCGGGCCGCGTGGTCTACGACCTGCTGCCGCCACGTTTCCGCCTGCGCAACCCGATCGTCTCGCCGGTCGGCCGCCTCGACCGCGATACGTCAGGCCTGTTATTGCTGACCGACGATGGCGCGTTGCTGCACCGGATCGTATCGCCGAAGGCGGGCCTGTCGAAGGTTTACGAAGTCGTCCTCGCGGAAGACTTGCGCGGTGACGAGGCCGCATTGTTCGCGAGCGGGACCATGATGCTGGAATCGGAGACGACACCACTCGCTCCGGTCGCGATGGAAGTCCTCG
>Ga0157375_10005120_pt1 | contig 11379 bp, 11 predicted proteins | sample M35metaG_FD_115311 | JGI IMG/M metagenome (GOLD analysis project Ga0157375, IMG submission 115311) | Miscanthus rhizosphere microbial communities from Kellogg Biological Station, Michigan, USA - M3-5 metaG | ecosystem: Host-associated > Plants > Roots > Rhizosphere > Soil | place: USA: Michigan...
CTCTGGCGCGGCGCGATCATGTGCTCCGAGGAAGAGCGGACGGCTTTTCAGGCGCTGCAAGAGGTCGGATTGGCCGACACCCTCCGCTTGCACCATCCAGAGCCGGGGATCTTTAGCTGGTGGGATTATCGGATGCTGGCCTTTCCGAAAAATCGCGGACTGCGGATCGACGCGATTTTGGCGGGGAGCGAATTGGCGGCCAAGTGCACCGATAGCGGGGTGGATCGTGAAATGCGCAAAGGCCGGGAGCCGTCGGATCATGCGCCGGTTTGGGCGCAGTTCGCGATCTAAAAAGAGAACGTTCAAATTCCAACGCGCAACGTTGAACGTTGAACGTTGAACTCCAGAGCACCGCTTTCTTAATTGAACGTTGAAGGTTGAACGTTGAACGCTGAACGTTGGACGTTGAAATCGATCGCTGGCGCCACCCATCAGGTCGCCCATCCACCATCGAAACCCCTGATGGTTTACGACGGCGAGTGCAGCTTTTGCAAACTCTGGATCGCGCGCTGGCGCGAGATCACCGCCGGCGCGGTCGAGTACGAGCCGCTGCAGGACAGTGCGGCCCGTTTTCCGGAAGTGCCGCGGGCGGACTTTGAACGCGCGGTCAAGTTGATCGAGACCGACGGAAAGGTCTTCAGCGGCGCGGCCGCGATTTATCGTTCGTTAGGTCGGGGCGGCGGGGGCAATTTCTGGCGCTGGTGTTTTGAGCGGGTCCCGGGCTTCGCTCCGGTTTCCAATGTTGCTTACCGATTCATCGCGCGCCATCGCAGCCTGGCCCACAGCGCCACTTCGATCCTTTGGGGCGAAGATGTGCGGCGACCGACCTACTATCGGGCCCGGCGCTGGTTCCTGCGTCTGCTCGGAGTGGTTTATGCCGTCGCTTTCCTTTCGTTCTGGGTGCAGGCAGACGGATTGATCGGCGCTAATGGGATTCTCCCTTTGTCTCAATTTCTCGGGGCCGCGCACGATCAGCTCGGATCCAAATTCTGGTTCGTGCTTCCAACGCTTTGCTGGCTGAATTCGTCGAACGCATTCCTGCATTTTATTTGCGGCGCCGGGGTCGCTCTCTCTGCGCTCCTCGTCGCCGAGATCGCACCGATCCTTTGTCTGGCGCTGCTCCTGGTTCTCTATCTTTCGCTCACGATTGCGGGGCAGACCTTCTTCAGTTTCCAATGGGACATCCTCCTTTTGGAGACGGGATTCCTGGCCATTTTCATCGCGCCCCGGGGGTGGTGGCCGCGGCGGGGTCAGCCCGCTCCGCTTTCGCGCCCGGCGCTGTTTCTCCTCCATTTCTTGCTCTTCAAACTGATGTTCCTCTCCGGAGTGGTGAAGCTGACGAGCGGCGACGCCTCGTGGTGGAATCTAACCGCGCTTGATTATCACTATTGGACGCAGCCGCTGTCGACCGTGCTCGGCTGGTGGGCCGACCAATCACCCGAATGGTTCAAGCATTTTTGCACTGCCTTCGTGCTGGTGGCGGAAATTGGCGCCGCCTTCCTGCTTTGGCTGCCGCGCCGGCCGCGCCTGCTCGCATGTGGCACCTTGGTGCTGCTGCAAATCGTGATCGGCCTCACTGGCAATTACGCTTTCTTTAATCTGCTCACGATCGCGCTCTGCCTGCTCCTGATCGACGATGCCGTTTGGCCGGGCGCTTCTCGCCTAACGAAAAGCGATTCGATGGGACGGCACTGGCCGGCCTGGATTCCGGTCACTGTCGTCGTTCTGACCATGCCGATCAATGCGACCCTGATTTTCTCCGGGTTCAAACCGCGGGTGCCCTGGCCGCGGCCACTGGAAGCGATGTATGTCGCGGTCGCCCCATTCCGCATAGTCAATAGCTACGGCCTTTTCCGGGTCATGACGAAGGAGCGCCTTGAGATCCAGATCGAAGGCAGTGCGGACGGGATTGAATGGAAGGCCTACGAATTCAAATGGAAACCGGGAAAGCTCGACCGCCGCCCGGCCTTCGTGGAACCGCACCAGCCGCGGCTGGATTGGCAGATGTGGTTCGCAGCGCTCAGTGACGCGCGGCAGAATCCCTGGTTCTTCGGGTTGATGCAGCGTCTGCTCGAGGGCGCGCCCGATGTCATGCGATTGCTAGGCAAGAATCCGTTCCCAGATCAGCCGCCGCGCTATGTGCGGGCGGAACTCTATCGCTACCGCTTCACGACTTGGGCGGAACATGAAAAGACCGGCGCCTGGTGGCAGCGGCAAGACTTGCGCGAATATCTGTCGACCGTTTCGCTGCACGGTGATTAGCATCGCGCCGCTCGGCAGGTTACTTGAGGAATGGCCGTTAGGCCGTATACTCCGCCATGCCGAAAGAAGCGCAGATCGTGACCGAAGGCACGGTCACACAAGTGTTGCCGGGCACGATGTTTCGTGTCGATCTCGGAGGGCAACGCAACGTTCTCGCCCATATTTCCGGCAAGATGAGAAAACATTTCATCCGCATCGTGCCGGGCGACAAGGTGGAGGTGGAATTGTCGCCCTACGATTTGACCAAGGCGCGAATCATTTTTCGCGCAAAATGACGCCGGCGCGCTGCCGGGTCGCGAAACCGTAAGCGCAAGGCTCCCTCGAGTTCCGTATCCCCAGTAGAGAATTTCAGAGCCGCAAGAAAACAAAGCGCGGCAAACCAGGGAAAGTTCAACAGGAGAAAATATGGCTAGCGAAAAGAAAGCAAACGAAGAACCAGGGGTCCCACCCGGAGCGGAGGACAAGGTCGAGAGCGGCACCGCGCATATGCGCAAGGCGGCCGAGGATTTTAAGTCGGTCGCCGGCGCCTTCGCTGGTGAATACCGCGGCAAAGCGGAAGAGGCCTGGAATGACGCGAGCGATCGCGTCCGCAGTTTCCAGGAGGATACCGAACAATACGTGCGCGAAAATCCAACCAAGGCCGTCTTTACCGCGCTTGGCATCGGGTTCGTGCTCGGTTTGATTTTCCGTCGTTAGGGAAAGGCTCCATGGCGGGGCGCCCCATGCCGTTGCGCAATCCTGCCGGGCACGCCGGTCTGCTTCAGACCCTGCGTGCCCTGGTGGCGTCGCTCACTCAATTCCTCGAGAGCCGGCTGAAGCTGGCGGCGCGGGAATCGAAAGCGGCGTTGCTCCACCTTGTTGCAGCTCTCGCTTGTCTGATGGGCGCGGCCGTTTTCTCCGTTTGCGGCTACGTGTTTTTCATCGTTTTCGTGATCTTCGAGATCGCGCATTTGCTGAAAGTTTCCTGGTTCTGGGTCGCGCTCGGCCTGGCCCTGATCCATTTCGTGGCCGGGCTGCTTTGCCTCGTCATCGCGCGCGGACAGGCCAAGCATCTCGTCCTGCGCGAGACCGCGAACGTTTTGAAAGAGGATACCGAATGGCTGAAAAATCCGGATCAGACGAAACGCCCATAGAGTTGCGCCAGAAGATCTCGCGCTCGCGCGAACTGGTCGTGCGCGATGTGGGCGCGCTGCGCTACGAGCTGAATTTTCCGCTCAAATTCAAGCGCGCCTTCCAGCGCAACACCGTCGTCTGGGTGGGGGCGGCGCTGGCGGTTGGTTTGCTCATCGCGCTTCTGCGGGCGCGGCCGCAGAAAATCTACCTCAGCGCGTCGGGCAAGAAGGTGCGCTCGCCCAACAAATCGCTGCTGGAATCGGGTGTGCTGCTCGGAGCCTTGAAGCTGGGCATCTCGCTCGCGCAACCCATAGTGGTGAATTACTTCAAGGGAAAGGCGGGTTCCAAGGATACTCCATCGCGTCCTCGGCGCGATTGGTAGCGGGATTTCCATTTACGTCCCGGAAGCGGTTGCCTATTTTTGAAGGCGCTCCGCTTTTCGCATGTCCGCCAAATTTTCCACCGCTTCCGCCCTCGCGGCCTCCGTGCCGCACGTGGATCAATATCTTTCTGTCGGCCAGCACGGTGGCGCCTCCGACGTTCATCTTGGCGTCAACGCGCAACCGCTCTGGCGTCTTTACGGAAATTTGCAGCCGATCTGGCCGGACGCGCCTAAGCTAAGCGCCGAGGAGACAGCGGCTTTGGCGGTGGGCTTCCTTAACGAAGCGCAGCGCGCCCAGCTCGACGAGCGAGGCGATGTCGATTTTGCCTACGCGAACGAATTCGGGCGCTTCCGCACCAGCGTCGTCAGGCAGCGTCTTGGAATTGACATCGTCTTCCGCATCATCAGCACCAACGTCCGCACCATGGATGAGCTCGGGCTGCCCGAGAGTCTCAAGTTGCTCACTCGCTTCCATAATGGACTCATTCTCGTCACCGGTTCGGTCGGGAGCGGCAAGTCGACCACGCTCGCGTCGCTCGTCGAGCAGGTAAACATCGAGCGGCGCGAGCACATCATCACCCTGGAGGACCCGATCGAGTACGTCTTTGAGCCAAAGGGTTGCCACATCACCCAGCGCGAGGTCCATACCCACACCAAATCGTTTGGCGCGGCTCTGCGCGGGTCGCTCCGCGAAGATCCCGACGTCATTATGGTCGGCGAAATGCGCGACCTTGAAACCGTTTCGCTCGCGATCACGGCTTCCGAGACTGGCCACCTCGTCATGGGAACCCTCCACACCGGCAATGCCTCCCGCACGCTCGACCGATTGCTGGACGTTTTTCCGATCGATCAACAAGATCAGATCCGCGTCATGGTGAGCGAGTCGTTGCGCGGCGTCGTCAGCCAACAGCTCGTGCCCCGGATCGACGGCAAGGGCCGCGTCCTCGCGCTCGAAATTCTGACCAACACGCCCGCCGTCGCCAATGTCATTCGCGAAGCCAAGACCTTCATGCTGCCAGGCATTATCCAGACTGGGCGCAAACAGGGCATGCGCCTGATGGACGACTCACTAACGCAGCTTTTCGACCAAGGCCTGATCAGCGCGCAGGAGGCCTGCAGCCGCGCCGAGCAAAAACACGCCATGCGCCTCCATGTTGGGCAACAAGGATAAAATTGCGCCGTGCCCTACATCGATAAATTTTTCGAAGTGCTGGTCACCGAAGGTGCCTCCGATCTCCACATCGGCGAAGGCCAGCCGCCCAAGATTCGCAAACATGGCGACGTCATGGCGATTCGCGAAGAGGTGATCACGCGCGAAGAGGCGGTTTCGATGTTGAGCGAAATCTGCGGCCCGAAAAGCTGGGAGATTTTTGAGGAACGCGGCGATTTCGATTTCGCCTACGAGATGGACGAGAAATCGCGCTTCCGTTGCAATTTTCTCAAACAAACCAACGGCTACGGGGCTGTTTTTCGCCTCATTCCCACGCGCATCGCCACGCTTGAGGAGCTGGGCATCCCCCCCGTCGTGAAACAGTTCGGCGATCTGCGTGGCGGCCTCGTCCTCGTGACCGGTCCAACGGGTTCCGGGAAATCGACCACGCTGGCCGCGCTGGTCGATTACATTAACACCACCTATGCCCGGCACATCGTAACGATCGAGGAGCCGATCGAGTTCGTGCATAACAATAAGCAGAGCATTATCACGCAGCGTGAAGTGCCGGAGCATTCGTCGACCTTTCCGGCCGGACTCAAGGCGGCCTTGCGCGAGGATTGCGATATCGTGCTCGTGGGCGAAATGCGCGACTTGGAGACTGTTTCCCTCGCCCTGACTGCGGCCGAGACCGGGCTGCTGGTTTTCGGGACCCTGCATACCAACAACGCGCGCAAGACCGTTGATCGTATGATCGACGTCTTCCCGGCCGACAAACAACCACAGGCGCGCACCATGCTCGCGAACTCTCTCCGCGGTGTCCTCGCTCAGCTTCTTCTGAAGCGGGCCGACGGCAGCGGGCGTCTTGCTGTGAACGAAATCCTCATTTCGAGCAACGCGGTTTCCTCCATCATCCGCGAAGGCGCCACGCAAAAACTTCAGGATGTGATCGTGAGCGGTAAAGGGCAGGGGATGCAATTCATGGACGACGCGATTTGGGCGTTACTTCAGCAGGGGGCGGTTTCACCGCACGAAGCGTTTATGAAGGCGATCGACAAGAATCTCTTTAAGAAGTTCCTGCCCGTAGACGAGCAAGGCCTGGCCAACTCCGCCGGCGCGACGCCCGACGATGAGCAACGCCCGCCGGGCGATTTTGTGAAAGCAAAGCGGCGCAAGGGCTAGCGACATCAGTTCCAGCTGCTTGACGCAGCCGCCTATTGATCTGCTGGTCCAGACGAGATCAAGAAAGGTGAAAGCCGCTTTCCCCAAAAGGAGAAAGCGGCTCACCAAAGGGGCGAAATCAAGCCCCAGCAAACTTCGTCGCCGAAAGCAGTGCTTACCTTGCTCTGACCCTGGCAGTGGCGGTCCCGCCAAAGTTGCTCGTAACGTCTATGTTTTGTGGATTCGCGATTCCGCTGAACTTGGCGCGGTAAGATCCGTTACCCTGGTTTTGCATCGTTCCGAGGACCTCACCCGTGTCCGTCACCGAGACGGTCAAGACAGCGGCTGAGTTACTATCAGTCGCCTGCACTGTAAGCTGGCTGCGCGAGACGGCATACTGGGCCTTGGAAATCGTGACCGTATCGATCATGACTGAGTCTACCGCCGCGAGAATGTCGATGCGACCGTTGCCAAAAGTGTTGTTAGGCGTGGTCGGGCTGCCGCCGTCGCAGGCGTTCGACAGAATGTGCACGGCATTGTTGTTGAGGATCGGCTCGGTCGCATCGGGATTGTTCTTCAATTCCGGATGAGCCGACCAAAGCAGCGCGACAGCGCCGGCGATGTGCGGGGTCGCCATGGAGGTGCCACTGGCAAAAGTATACGCACTGTCGGAGGTGTTACTGGCCGATCGGGTGTTCGTGCCCGGCGCGCAAATGTCGGGCTTGAGTCTCATGCTGCCATCTGCGGTGACAGGTCCCCGACTGCTGAAGGAAGCGATCGTATCGGTGTTGGTATTCAAGGCACCCACCGTGTAACTCGCGTCGTAGAGCGATGGCGGATCAGTTACGGTCGAACAGCTCGGACCCGAGTTACCGGCCGCCACGACCATCATAATGCCTGCGGCACGCTGCGCTTCCACTCCGGCCTGGAGCGTGTTCGGCGAGCAACCCTCCGAGGTAGGACAACCCCAGGAGTTAATCGTGACATCCGGAGCCTTGCTTGGATCGCCCTGTGAGGGATCGCCTCCGATTGGATAAGGGGCGAGGAAAAACTCCATGCATTCCAAGTATCTCGCCGGTGTGCCGGTCCCTTCGTCCATATTCCGGCAACCCATGCAGACGGCTTGCGGCGCCATGCCGATTTGGTTGCTCCCGCCGTCATCGCCGATCGCAGTACCGAGGGTGTGACTGCCATGGAAAAAGTCATCGCACGGCTGAATTGAATTATTTCCACAGGGGTTACCAACACTGTCGTGAATCGAGTCGTGCCAGTTAAAGTTATGGTCAGCAACCGTTCCGTTCCAGCCGCGGTAGTGCGGTTTGATCGCATTGTGAGTCCAACGGAAACCGGTGTCTGCACTGGCCACCACAATGCCCTGGCCGAGGAATCCTTCCGCCCACACCAAAGGAGCATGGGTGTAGGTGATACCCGGCTCCACCGTGTCGGGAGCGGCTGGCTGCGCAGGAGCTGGAACAGCCACTTCACTGCCGGGCAGACCCTTGACGTGAGGGTTGCCTTCAACCCGCGCGACGTCTGCACGTTGGGCGAGAGTCAGCGCATCTTCGTAACTCCCTTTCACCCAAATGGCATTGACGATGTAGAACGTGCGATGCTCAAGTCTACGTTCTTTGAGCAACTTAAGGATCGGGGCCTGCGTGACCTGACTTTTATTCCAAAGCGCATCACGCACGAAGTGACCTTTGGCCGCTTTGTTTGACAGGAGCGACGCGCCCTGCAGGTCCGCCTGACTCGCCAGCACGACCATAAATTCGGCCTGCTTGCCGTTTGCGGTGTTTTGTGTGACCCACGGCGCGATCTTGCGCAGGGCCGCGGCCTCTCCCGGAGCGGCCGGCTTGCCGACGGCGCGCAACGAGGCGACCGCGCCTAACGCGGTCATCACAGCCGCAGTAATAAGAAGAATACAAAGGATACGCCGCAATGGCCCGACTCCGGATCTGTTGTTTTTTTCCATAGAATCTGGCATATCTAGTGATTTCAGGGGAGCAGAGCAAGACAAATCGTCTTTGACGGATGCCTGGTACGCGCGGTGAAGGGGAGGCGCGGGGTCCGGCGCATGCTCTGCGCTTACGGTAAGAATGACTCGTTGCCTTTCATTAGTCGCCTTGCGGCTGGCGCTCTGCCTCGTTGTGGTCAGCAGAGCCCTGGCGGCCGACACGGCAGTCGTGGCCGTGGCTTCCCTGATCGATCCGGCGAAGCTCGCCACACTCCACGGTGAACGGGCCGCTAACCCCCGCGTCCTAAAATGCGTTTACTGGCTCAATGACGCCCGCGCTCGCGGGCTCAAGCCCGCCACCGTCATCAGCGAAGCGCAGAAGCTCAATCTCTCAGTCGGTCAACTCCGCGCTCCTCTGGTCGAGGCCGCCTTGCTCCGCAATCTCGATATCGCCGGGAAGCTCGGTTGCCTGACACCGGAGAATCTCCTCCGCATGCGGCACGGCACTTCCCCGGTGATCAGTTGCGGGCCCTATGCGGGCGAGCCGGCGGAAGTCGATCACATTGTCCCGATTGCCGTCGAGCCGGCGCTGGGGAAGGAAATCGCGAACCTCGAACTGATGCCCCGCACCTTGAACCGACGGAAGGGAGCTAGTCTGGGAGCGCGGCAACGCGATTACCTTGAAAAGTTTCGAGCCTCGGACCTTTCCCGGCCAATCGCGCCTTAGCGGCGGAAGCCCCTATTCCGAATCGAGCCGCCTTGGTAACATTTTCGAAATAGCTCTTTTTGTTCGCCTAACTCCAGCAGGCATAGCCACCCTCTTGCTCGATTTTGATGCAGGCGGATCAATTGGTTGTTCGAATGGCGAAGGCTCGGTGTTTTGTTAGCAGCTATATTTGCTTTGCCGGAGGAGCGATCGCGGCATCATATTAGGCCATGAATCGATTGGTTCTCGCAGGTTGTCTCGGGGTTTTGCTTGCACTCGCCGGTTGCGCTACGAGCGATGATCCATTCCCGACGCATCCGGCGACGAATTCCGAGTTCAACAATCCCGTCGCAGGAGCCGAGGCGCCTGGCCGCGGCAGTTCGAGTCAAGGGTGGAAGTGGTAGTCCGCGCGCTCGCCAGCGCGGCGTAGTGAGAAAATTCGCGGCTTGACATGTCTGGGCAAGGCGCTCAGACCCGTTTCATGAACAGGCTCAACCCCACTTTCGTTGTTGTCTCACTGGTCAGCGTTGCGGCCGCTATCATTGCCGGCGTGGAACTCGTTACGACCGCTGGTTTTCATGAGCCGACGGCCAAATATGTTGTCGACTTCCATAAAGCCAAGGTCGTGGATGAAGGTGCCTTTATCACGGCGCTTGGGGATAACAAGGTAGTGTTTCGCCATGACCTGGCGCTCGGCGACGGTAACGGTAATTGCGAGCAGCCGCCTGAGCTAAAGAACATCGGGCTAACGGGGTGGGTTTTACCCTATAAGTGCAACGGACCGAATGTGGGATTGCACGTTACGCAAAGAGTAGGTTACGATAGTCTCCAGAACTTGAAGGACGCTCTCGCCACGATCGACCCGGCTTCTCAATAGGCACCGGATGCGAGAGTAGTAGCCATGATCGCCGACCTGTGCCCGGATTCGGAAAGTCGGCGCCAGCAGCACCGCAGCTAGGCTTTGCGTCCCTCTTCGACGTCGAAAAGGTGACCGAGAGTCTGGATATCAGCACGATCAGCCAGCCCGGCGGCGGCTTTGCTTTCGGCCAGATACTCCGAAGCAGCATCGTTCCAACCGAGCTTCGAAATGAATCCGTTCCAAATTAGCTTGTCGTTCTCGTCCAGGCGATGGCCATGGGTGTAACACCACTCCAGGATTTCGCCATCGGTTCCACCTTCCAAGACGCGCGCGCGCAGTTTGTCGTAGTCGGTGTGCAGGAATTGCGTCAGACTGGCGTCCGCTCCGCGTCCCATATTTTTATGATAATCATGGTCCAGCTTTCCCTCAGCATGGAGCCGAATCTTATCCAGCATTCGGGCGAAGTAGCGTAAACCTTCCGTAGGATCCTGCGTGCTTCTTGGCTTCATCGCCGGAACATGAACGCATTCTCTCCCTCATCGCAACCCGCGTCACCGGATTCAGGGAGTTACAAGCTCGGCCGTACCGCTGACGAAGGGACGACCCACTCCACCCGCGATCAGAATTCTCCCATCCGGGAGCTGCGTCGCAGTATGATTCTGGCGAGCCACCGTCATCGTGCCGAAGTCGCTGTAGAGACCGGTCGCGGGATTGAAAATCTCAACTGAATCGAGCGCTTGTTGAGCGCCTCCAAAGATACTGCCGCCGGTAACATCTCCGCCGATTATCAATACCTGGCCGACCAGAGATCCCCAGATCGGATCCGCGAGGAGCAGGGCGCGATGACGCCCGCGCGCCTGGCTCAATCGACCTGAAGCCGTGAACGTAGCAGTGTTGGGGTGATACAAGTCGCTTACCGCGCTGGTGAAGACTCCACCGCTAACAATTACGGTGCCGTCAAAGAGCAGGGTCGCGTCGTGTTCAGAGCGCGCCACGTTCATGTTTTGCACACTGGAGAAAAGCCCGGTCACGGGATTGTAGAGTTCAGCCGTGTTCGTTTCCCGGTCTCCGCCGCCTTGCGAGTTGGCGAGGTAGTTCCCGCCGGCCGCGATTACCGTCCCATCAGGCAGGAGCGTCGCGGTATGACGTTTTCGTTTCAACTTGAGCAACCCGGAGTAGGCAAAGGTGCCAGTCGCCGGATCGTAGAGCTCCGACGTAGGAGTCTCATCGCCACCCGTAATAACTCCACCGATGAAAAGGACTTTCCCACCGGGCAGCAAATTCGCGGTATGCAGGGCACGACTCTGGTTCATCGAGCCGGTGTAACTGAAGAGGTCGGTTGCCGGGTCATAGAACTCGGCCTTGCTCAAATCCTCGTTGGCCTGATTTCGGCCCCCCACGATCAAGACGCGGCCATCCGACAGGAGGGTAGCCGTATGATTCTTGCGTGCCTTGTTGGGAACACCCAGGGTCGGCGTAAAGGTGTTAGTGGCCGGGTTGAAAAGCTCGGCGGATTGTAAAGTTGCCGTGTCGAGACTGCCGTCTTCGAGCAACACCTTGCCGTTGGGCAAAAGCGAATCCGTATGCTGGTTCCGTCCCACCTGCATGTTGCCTAACGAAGTAAAGGACAAGGTGAGAGGGTCGAGGGCTTCGGCTGATTGCAGGGTGCGGTTACCGGTTACGCCGCCCGCGACAAAGATGGTCCCGTCCCGCAGCAATGTCGAAGTGTGAAAACTTCGGTTTTCGAGCATGATGTTGTTGAGCGTCCAGGTCTTCAGGACCGGATCATAAA
>Ga0157375_10005122_pt1 | contig 11378 bp, 5 predicted proteins | sample M35metaG_FD_115311 | JGI IMG/M metagenome (GOLD analysis project Ga0157375, IMG submission 115311) | Miscanthus rhizosphere microbial communities from Kellogg Biological Station, Michigan, USA - M3-5 metaG | ecosystem: Host-associated > Plants > Roots > Rhizosphere > Soil | place: USA: Michigan...
GCACACCGCTGTCCGGATCGAGCCGGAGCAGGCCGTCAGTGCTGCTCAGCCCCAACCTTCTGCGCGGGTCCTCGAGGATTCCATAGATCGTGCCCGGGTGATCGATATCGGTGCCGGCCGAAAAGCGATCGATCAGCGCCCCGCCGCCCGCGGTTGGACGCAAATGGTTGAGGCCGGAATGGGTGCCGATCCACAGGCTGCCGTCGCGCGCCGCGACGATCGCGCGGACGCGATTGCCCGACAGCGTGTGCGGATCGTGCGGATCGTTGAGGAAGTATTTCAACTTGCCCGTGGTGACCTGCAGGCGATCGAGTCCATCCATGGTGCCGATCCACAGCAAGCCGTTGCGGGGGTCCTCGTACAGGCTGTTGACCATCGCGTTGCTCAGGCCATGGGGCCCCGCATCGATCTGCAGGACGCGCCGCCCGGATGCATCGAGCTTGATCAGGCCATGGGCCTGGGTGCCGACCCAGAGACCGCCGTCGTTTGCATTGGCGAGCGAGCGCACGCTGGTTGGCTGCGCTTCGGATCCACCACCGTCCAGCAACGGCTGCGCGCGCGCAAGGCCGCGGGCTGGATCGAGCCAGTACAAGCCAAGTTCGGTCGCGACCCACAGCGCGCCATTGCCGGCCGGACGCACCGCCAGCACCTTGATGTCCTGCGCCGCCTGTTGCGGCGTCATCGCCGTGCGCAACTGCGGCGTGAAACTGCTGAACGTATCGGTCGCGAAGTCGTAGCGCTTGAGTCCATCGCCATCCGTGCCGATCCACAGCGCGCCATCCGGCGACTGGTACAGCGAGCGCACGCTGTTCGTATAGCGCTGCATGTGCGCCGGATCGGGGTCGGAGATGTAGGAGAAGCGCGCTCCCTGCGAATTGGTCGCGACCACGCCGGCGGTCCATGTCCCCACCCATAGCAGGCCAGAGCGGTCCACCAGCAGTGCGCTGACTTCATCCTCGGGCAGGCTGTCGACCTGCGCGGGGTTCGCATGGACCGTGACGGTCGCTCCGTTCTGCGGGTCGTAGAGCAGCAGGCCGCTATGCGGCGTCGCGAGCCAGAGTCGGTCGCGGTCGTCGACGGCCATGCGTTGCGGGGTGTCCGCATCGATGCCGCCCGCCGGGAGATTGCTTCGCTGCAACTGGCCCGATGCGGGATCGAGCCGGTAAAGGCCGTCTGCCGATACCCACATGCGGCCATGGTGGTCGCGCACGATGTCGGCGATGCCCGGCAACGTCGATACCCGTTGCGTGGCAAGGGTGACCGGATCGATCCGGTAGAGGCCGCTGGGCAGCGTCGCCCACAAGGTCCCGGCCGGGTCGCTGGCGAAACCGAAACTGTTGCGCGTGGTGGCCGCGCTCGGCTGCCGCAGCACGCTGCGGCGCAGGCCCGTGGCCGGGTCGATCAGGTCGATCCCGCCCTCGGTCGACACCCACAACCCGTGCCTGGCTTCATAGTGCAGCGCTAGCACTCGCTTGCCCGGTTCGCCGGGATGATCGAGATCGGCCGGCAGCAACCGGCGAAACTGCCCATTCGCGAGATGGAGTTCGGCGACATAGGCGCTGTTGGTGCCAACCCAGAGCGTGCCAGCCTCGCCTTCGGCCAATGCGGTGACGAAGTTGTCGGGAAGGCTGGTGGGATCGTCAGACGCTTGCTGGAACCGGCGGTAATCCTGGCCGTCGTAGCGGTGCAATCCACCCTGCGTCCCGACCCAGATATAGCCGTCGCGATCCTGCAGCAACGCACTGACCGTGTTCTGCTCGAGCCCGTGTTCGCCAGTGACGTGCTGGAACCGGAAGTTGCGCACGTCCGCCGACGCCGCATGCGCCACCAGCAAGGCAAGCCCGCACGCGAACGCGCGCCAATACGGACGCACAATGGAACCACGCGATTCGCGCCGGTCTCGCGTCGTTCGACGCGCCGGCGCGCTTCCTGGTTGCTGCGATTGCACGGTTCCCGAGCCCCCTCCCGCCGAACACCGAGTGTAGGCGGCGCACCACCGAGACTCAACACGCACGCGGCATGGCCACGGAGGCTGCGCTGCTACAATCCGGCCATGCAGGGACCACGGCACGCCGCATGAACCATCCAGACGAACTGCCCGACAACGCGACCGTCGCGGGCGCCTTGCGCGATGCGGGACTCGCAATCGATCCGTCCGAACTGCATGGATCGCTGTGCGGGTACGTTTCCGGCGGCGGCCGGGGCGACGGCGACGACTGGCTGCAGCGCTTGGAGCTGGATGCGGAACGCGTTCCGGCGACGGGCGAAACGCTCGACGCACTACGCACCGTCACGCTGGCGCAGTTCGCCGCGCAGGATTTCGACTTCCAGATCCTGTTGCCGGACGATGATGCGCCGTTGGCCGAGCGCGCCGATGCGCTGGTCGACTGGTGCCGCGGATTCCTTGGCGGGTTCGGACTCGCCGCGCCGACGTCCGACGCATTGTCGGAGGAAGCGGCCGAAGCGCTCGAAGACATCGGGCGCATCGCCGCATCGGACCTCGCCTATGACGGCTCCGAAGCGGATGAAACCGCGCTGGCCGAAATCGTCGAATTCGTACGCGTCGCCGCGTTGCTGTTGCATGGCGATTGCGTGGACGGCGCGCATCGCAGGCGCCAGCTGCATTAACGTTGGGTGTTCGCGCGTCTCGTCGAATGCCGCCGGCATCATGGCATCGGGCATCGAAACCGGACCCTGAAAAGCAAGACCCGCCTTCAGCCAGAGTCATGAGCAGATGAACCAGTTGGCAGTGAGCCCGAATTCCGAATACACACGTCGCCGCAAGCAACTCATGCGCATGGCCGGCGACGACGCGATCCTGATCCTGCCCACCGCGCCGCCGCGCGTTCGCAGCAACGACACCCATTATGGCTATCGGCAGGACAGCGACTTCTGGTACCTGACCGGTTTCAACGAGCCCGAGGCCGTGCTCGTGCTCGTCCCCGGGCGCGCGCACGGCGAGGCATTGTTGTTTTGCCGCGAACGCGATCCGGACCGCGAGGCGTGGGACGGCCCGCGCGCGGGCACCGAGGGCGCCGTCGCGGCATTCGGTTTCGACGATGCATATCCGATCGCCGACCTCGACGACATCCTGCCCGGGCTGCTTGAGGGCCGCTCGCGGGTTTATTACCACTTCGGCCGCGACACCGAGTTCGACCTCAAGCTGATCGGCTGGGTCAACCGCGTGCGCGCGCAGGTCAAGCAGGGTGCGCAGCCGCCGCACGAATTCCTCGAACTCGGCCACTACCTGCACGAGTTGCGGCTGTTCAAAAGCCGCGACGAGCTGCGCCTGATGAAACGCGCCGCGCAGATCGCCGCCGACGCGCACGTCGTCGCGATGCGCACCGCGCGCCCGGGGATGCACGAATACGAAATCGAGGCGGCGATCCTGCACCACTTCCGTCGCCACGACGCGCAGATGGCGTACGAATCCATCGTTGGCGGCGGCGCGAACGCGTGCGTGCTGCATTACATCGCCAACAAGTCGTTGTTGCGCGATGGCGACCTGTTGCTGATCGACGCCGGCGCCGAATACCGCAACTATGCGTCCGACATCACCCGCACCTTCCCGGTCAATGGCCGCTACTCGAAGGAACAGCGCGCGATCTACCAGCTCGTGCTCGACGCGCAGCACGCGGCGCTGGCCGAGGCGCGCGCCGGCCGTCCGTACGATGCCGGACACAACGCCGCGGTGGCCACGCTCACCGAAGGACTGCTCAAGCTCGGGTTGCTGAAAGGCACGCTCGAGAAGAATCTCGCGTCCGGCGACTACAAGCGTTTCTACATGCACAAGACCGGCCACTGGATTGGCCTGGACGTGCACGACGTCGGCGAATACCGCATCGATGGGGCCTTCCGCGAACTCGAGCCCGGCATGGTCTTCACGATCGAGCCCGGCTTGTACATCGCGCCCGGCAGCAAGGGCGTGCCTGCCAAATGGCAGGGCATCGGCGTGCGCATCGAGGACGACGTGCTGATCACCAAGGACGGTTGCGAGGTCATCACCAGCGGCGTGCCGAAGGAAATCGACGAAGTCGAGGCGCTGCTCGCCGAGCGATGAGGCTTGGCTTCACCCGCACAACAGGAATCGCAATGACCACGACGCACCCATTGACCCGCGCCGAGAGCAGCGGCTACACCGAAACCTCACGCCACGCCGACGTGATGGCGTTCATCGCCGCGCTCGCCGCGCGCAACGATCCGCGCCTGCACGTCACCGACTTCGGCACGACGCCCGAAGGCCGCGCGTTGCCGCTGCTGGTGCTGTCGGCGCATGGGCATTTCACCCCCGAAGCCGCGCGCGCCGCGAATTTGCCGGTCGTGCTGGTCATCTGCGGCATCCACGCAGGCGAAGTCGAGGGCAAGGAAGGCGGCTTGATGCTGGTGCGCGACATCCTGGATGGAATGCACGGCGACGTTCTCGATCGCATGACCGTCGTGATCGCACCGCTGTTCAACGCCGACGGCAACGACCGCATCGACCCGGAAAACCGCAAGCTCGAAATCGCGCACCTGCGCTGACAACTCGGTCCGGCCAGCGGAGTCGGCACGCGCGTGAACGCGGCCGGCGTGAACCTCAACCGCGACTACATGCGCAGGACGCGAGCGAGATGCGCCTGTTGCAGTCGCGCGTCTGCCAGCCGTGGAACCCGCACCTGACGATCGATTGCCACGCGACGAATGGATCGATCCACCGTTTCGCGATGACCTACGACGTGCCGCATACGACCGGCAGCGGCCGCCGCGAACCCATCGACTACATGCGCACCCGGATGATGCCCGCCGTCACCGATGCGGTGAAACGCAAGGATGGCTTCGACAGTTTCTGGTACGGCAACTTCATGCGCGACGAGGGCGGCCAGGGCAAGGGCTGGCTCACCTACACCCACCACCCGCGCTTTGGCGGCAACTACCGCGGCCTCGCCAATCGGCTCGACCTGTTGCTGGAAGCGTATTCGTATATTTCATACGAAGAGCGCGTGCGCGTCACTTATGCGTTCCTGCGCGAGGCGCTCGCCTACGCGGCTTCGCATGGCGGGGAAATCGTCGCGTTGCTCGAGCAGTGCGAGATGCCGCCGGAAGACATCGCCGTGCGCTATCGCCTCGAGGCGTTTCCGGATATCGAAGTGGAAATTCTCACGCGGGAACCCTATGCGCTCGATGGCGCGCCCGTCAGTTCGTTCGTGCCGCACTACGCAAACTTCGTCGGCGACCATGTGGTGCAAAGACCGTGGGCGTATGCGGTGCCGGAATCCATTGCCGCGCACTTGGAATCGCACGGCTTGCGCGTCGATCGCCCCGCGCAATGTCCCATGCTCGATGCGGAGATCGCGATCGTGAAAGGCCTGGTGTCGTCGGCCGGCCGCGAGATCCTCGAATCGAATGCGTCCTCGTACCTGGAGGCCGACTACCAGCGCACGCGACGCGCGTTGCCGGATGGTTGGGCGCTGGTTGAGACCGAACAAACGCGCGGCGCGATTGCTGTATACCTGTGCGAAGTCGGTAGCGACGATGGATTGCTGGCGTGCGGGTGGATCGACGAACCCGTTGCGGGCGGCGAGTTTCCGGCCTGGCGGGTGCATGGCATCGTGGCCTCTCCCGAAGGTTAGGCCAGAGTGTCCACAAAACCGTGGGAATCGCCGTTACCTTGAATGATCAGTGTGGTGCCTGTCTATTCGGAGAGCGAAGTTTCTTGCCCGGGGTCACCAAGCATGAAGATGTCTCCGGAGGAACCAGCAGTGATCGTGGCAGTCCCACCAGCACGCAACTCCCAGTGCCAAGATTCATCTCTTGTCTGAAATGTGCCCTTGGCATAGCAAGGATAGACATCGTAACTATCGTGTTGAATGCGTGCGGTAATCACCACCGATCGACTCAAGAACGCCTTGACGTACGCTTGGGTGACCACGAATCCAGGGCACCGATCGTTGGGCCGGTCGGTTCCAACGCTCTCGATCACCACATGTGTGACTGGTCCTACGGGAGATCGGTTGGCGGCGGAAACGCCAACTGCGACGGTCAATAAGGCTGCGGCAAGAATTGGACGGCGCATGTCGGGGTTTTCTCTTGCCCAGCTATTGAATTGAGGTGCGGCGCGCAGTTGCGTGAAAGGTCAGTTTCTTTGCCAGTCGAATCTCGGTCCTACGCGATCACCCGCACCGCCTCCACCCACTCGGTGATCACCGGCTCCGCCGGCTTCGGCTTGCCGAAGAAATATCCCTGCGCATAGTCGCAATGGATCGATCGCAGGTAGGCGAGGGTCTGCTCATCCTCGACGCCTTCGGCGACGACGACCAGTTGCAGCTCATGCGCGAGGCGCACGATCGAGTTGACGATCTTCTGGCTGTGCGGACTGGTGGCGACATCGGAGACGAAGCTGCGATCGATCTTGATCTCGTCGACCGGCAACATCTTCAGGTGGCCCATCGACGAGAAGCCGGTGCCGAAGTCGTCGATCGAAATGTCCAGGCCGAGCTTCTTGATTTCGCGCAATTGCTCGGCGGTGTCGCCGACGTTTTCCATCATCGAGCTCTCGGTGATCTCGACCTTCAGGCAGTGCGCGGGGACGCCCGACTGCCGGAGCGCATCGGCGATCGTCGAGACCAGGGTTCCGCTGCGCAACTGGCGGAGCGAGACGTTCACCGCGATGCGGATGTCGCGCCGTCCCCAGGCCGCGAGCTGGCGGCAGGCCTCGCGGATCATGAAATTGCCCATCTCGACGATCAGCCCGGAGTCCTCGGCAACAGGAATGAACTGATCCGGGAAGATCATCCGCTGTCCCGGCGGCTGCCAGCGGATCAGCGCCTCGAAGCCGGCGAGGCGGTCGCGCCGCAAGTCGATGATCGGCTGGTACCACGGGATGAATTCGCCGGCCTCGAGCGCCTTGCGGATCCGGCCTTCGATGCCGAGCTGCTCGCGGGCCTTCTCGATCATGCCCGGCACGTAGCGACGCTGGCGCTTGCCGCCTTCGCGCTTGGCCGCATGCAGGGCGATGTTGGCGTAACCGATCAGGTCGCTCGGGGTATCGACGCCATCCATGCTCACCGCGATGCCGATCGTGGACGTCATCGTGATCGGCGGATCGTGCTCGAAGTGCGGTTCGCCAATCGCGCTCGCGATGTGCGCGCCGAGGTCCTCCAGCCAGGCGTCTTCGGCCGCGTCGACGGGGCGCAGCGCAATCAACGCGAACTCGTCGCTGCCGACGCGCGCGAGGTAGTCGTCGGCGGCCTTGGCTTTCTGCAGGCATTCGGCGGTGACCTTGAGGACCTGGTCGCCGAGGTTGTGGCCGAGGGTGTCGTTGATCCGCTGGAAGCGGTCGAGGTTGATCAACAGCAACGCGACCTGGCGCTGCTGCGCGCGGGCGAAGCGCATGTACCGGCCCAGCGCTTCGAGCAGCGACGCCCGGTTCGGCAGCTGGGTCAAGCTGTCGAACTGCGCGTAGCGCAGGGCCATCTGGTGGTTGGCTTCGGCCAGCGAATGCGCGCTGGCGATGCTTTCGCTGAATTCGCGTTCGCGCTGGAGTTTGCGGCGCTGGGCGCGATCGTAGACGAGCACCAGGCCGATGAACAGCAGGGCGTAGGCAAGGTAGGCGAGCGTGCTGCGCCACCACGGAGGATGGACGAGGATGTCGAGCGTCGCGGGCGTGGTGCTCCAGACGCCGTCGTTGTTGCTGCCGTACACCTCGAAGCGATAGCGGCCGTCGGCCAGCTTGGCGAAAGTCACTGAATTCGTCGCGGTCTCGGTCCACGCATCGGATTGTCCGCGCAGCCGGTAACGGAACCGGTTCTTTCCAGGCTGGTGGAAGTCCATTGCAGCGAAGGTCAGCGAGACGCCGTTCCCGTTGTAGTCCAGGTCGACGTGGGCGCTCGGTTGGGCCGCGATCCCGTTGAGACGCTTGCCGGCAACTTCGATCCTGGTGATGCGCAGCTGCGGCACATAGTCGTTGCGGGGTATGTCGCTTGGCCGGAACCAGCTCACCCCGTCGACACCGCCGAAATACAGCGTGCCGTCGGCGGCGGCGAGTTCGGCGCCGCCATTCATTTCGTCGCTCACCAGGCCGTCGCGCGAATCGAAGCTCTGGCTGGCGCCGCTGGCGGGATCGAACAGGGTCAGGCCGCGGTTGGAACTCAACCACAGGCGCCCATCGCGGTTGGGCTCGATGCCGTAGATGGTGTTGTCGGGCAAGCCCTGTGCCTGGGTGTACAGGCGGAAGTTGTTGCGCCCGGCACGCCGGTCGGCCGCGCTCATGCGGTTCAGGCCGTTCTGGGTGCCGATCCAGAGGTCGCCGTCCTTCGTTTCGTAGAGGCTGCGCACGCCGTTGTCGCTGAGCGAATGCGGGTCCTTCGGATCGTGGCTGATGACCGCGGTGATGCGGTCGCCGTGTTCGAGTCGGATCAATCCGCCGCCGCTGCCGCCGAGCCAGAGGACGCCGTCGGAATCGACCAATGAGGCTCGCATCCCGTTGAAGCCCATCGGCAGCTTCGGGCTCGCCGGAATCCGCTGGACGATCGTCGCGGTGGCCGGGTCGATGGCGATCAGGTCGGTGGTCGTCGAAATCCAGATCCGGCCATCGGAGTTCTCGGCGAAATGCCAGATGCGGTCGCTCGACAGGCGTCCATCGGTGCGCATCGGGTCGGGCACGAGGACGAAGCTTCCACTCGCGGGATCGAACCGGTACAACCTTCCGTTCACCGAACCGACCCAGAATCGGCCAGCGCGATCGATATGCACGGATTGCAACTGGTTGGACGCAACGTCGCCCGCAACCGGCGTGAACAATTGGAACCGGCCGGTCTTCGGATCGTAGCTTTCGAGCCCCGCCAGGGTCGTCATCCAGATGCGATGGTCGCGGTCTTCCTCGATACCCCAGACAAAGCGGCTGCTCAGGCTGTTCTTGTTGAAGGGAATCGCGCGCAATGCATGGAAGCGGTGCACGCTCGGATTCACTTGGTTGATTCCGGCACCCGCGGTGCCGATCCAGATCAGGCCCGAACGATCCTGCAACAGCGACCACACATCGTTGAGGGAGATCGAATCCGGATCGTCCTTGTCGTTGAAAAAATGCTGGAAGCCGCCCTCGTGCCATAGGCTGAGTCCGCCGCCGGTCTGGCAAGCGATCCACAGCCGGCCTTCACGATCGCGAAGAATGTCCATCACCCAGTTGCCGCCAAGCGAGCGGGGGTCGGCAGGGTCGTGGACGAACCGGGTGAAGCCGCGGGCCTCGCCGTTCCAGCGCGCGAGTCCGGTCGTGGTCCCGACCCATAGGGTTCCGTCGGGGTCCAGATGCAGGGCGGTCACCAGCTCGCCGGGCAGGGACAGCGGGTCCTTCGGGTCATTGTGGAAAGCTTCGAGCGCGCGACTCGCCGGATCGAAGCGCAGAAGTCCGTTGGCGCTGCCAAGCCAGAGCTTGCCGCCGGGCGCCGGCGCGATCGCGCGGATGTTCAAGAGAGCCAAGCGCCCGGCCAGCGCATCGGCGTGCATCTGCAACTTGTCGGTGACCGGATCGTAGCGGTGCAGGCCGTCGCTGGTGCCGATCCAGATGATGCCGCCGGCGTCCTGGTAGAGCGCGGTCGTGGCGAAGGCGGAAGGACGATCGGCCGCTCCGTAAAGTTCGCGCGGAAAATGGCGGATCTTGCTGGTGCGCGGATCGAGGCGATCGAGCCAGCCGAGCAATCCGGCGATCCAGATGTCGCCGTCGCGGTCCTCGAACAGGCGGGAAATCTGCACGCCCGACAGCGCGTTCGGATCGCGCGGGTCGGCGGACAAGGCGCGGAACTCGTAGCCATCGTAAACATCGACGCTGTCCAGCGTCCCGATCCAGATCAGGCCGGAACGGTCCTGGATCATGGTGGTCGCGGAGTTCTGGCTCAGCGCGCCGTTCAACGGCAACTGATGCAGCGGCAGCGGCGATGGGGAGCCCGGCGCGGCCACAGCCGGGATCGCGAGCATCAAGGGCAGCGCGCATCGCCAGATCGTGCGGAGAACGAGTGACTTCATCACCGCTCCAGTAACCACTGACGGGTATCGTGCAACAGCGTGGCCTCGGCGCACAGCCTGCCTAAAGGGGCTTGACATGATGGAGTGTCGCGCGTTGGCGATTTCCGTCCGTGAATGGGCTCACGGATTACGCATGTGGCCGAAGAATGGCGCCGTTCACGATGAACCGTGGCCGGCGTTTTTCCCGCAGTTCCCTGCGCCAGGCGAGAACCGTCAATGCGGTGCGGCGAAAGCATCCCTTGTCAGGTTTTCCGGCGCATCGTCGGTGCAATGCACCTCGTCCTCGATGCGCACGCCACCGAACTTGCGCAGGTGGTCGACGGCGTCCCAGTTCACCACGCCCGCATGCGGACCCGCCTTCAATCTCGCAAGCAGCATGTCGATGAAGTAGATGCCGGGTTCGATCGTCACGACCATGCCGGGTTCGAGCGTGCGGGTCATGCGCAGGTAGGGATGGCCTTCGGGCTTCGGGATCGTGCCGCCCGCATCGCTCGCCATGAATCCGGCGACGTCGTGCACCTGCAGGCCGATCGGGTGGCCGAGTCCATGCGGGAAGAAGGTCGATGTCACGCCGGTTTCGAGCATCGCGCCAGGATCCATGCGGACGACGCCAAGATCGTGCAGCACGCCGCCCAGGCGCAGGTGCGCCTCAAGGTGCAGTTCGCGGTAATCCTGACCAGCCTTCACCTTGGCGGCGAGCGCTTGCTGTTCGCGGTCGACTCCATGCACGAGCGCGGCGAACGCGGCATCGCCATTGCCCCAGGTGCGCGTGATGTCGGAGGCGTAGCCGGCGTGCTCGGCTCCGGCGTCGATCAGCAGCGAACGATGCTCGGCCGGCGGCTTCGCCTGCTGGTACTGGTAGTGCAGCGTCGCGCCGTGTTCGTTGAGGCCGACGATGTTCCCGTAGGGCAGGTCGATGTCGTTGTGCCCGGTCGCGGCGAGATAGGCGCGATGGATGGCGAGCTCGGAACCGCCGTCGTGGAATGCCTGGCGCGCGGCCAGGTGCCCGTGCACCGCGGTGCGTTGCGCGACGCGCATCATCGCGAGTTCGTACGCCGTCTTGTAGGCGCGATGAAAGTGGAGGTAGTCCAGCATCGGCGCCGGATTGTTCGGTTCGAAGCCCGGTAAGCCCGCGTCGGATTCGCCAAGGATCGCGATGCGCCCGGATGTCGGAAAATGCAGCGCTGCTTCTTCGGCGGCATGCACCACGCGCACATCGAACGAATGCGTCCAGTAACCCGATGGCGCGGCGGGCGGCAGGTGCCAGTAATCGTCGGGCTGCGCATACACGAGCACGGGGACGCGGCCGGGCGTGTACGCGATCCAGCAGTCGGGATGGTGCGTCAGCGGTACCCATGCCTTGAATTGCGGATTGACCTTGA
>Ga0157375_10005125_pt1 | contig 11375 bp, 4 predicted proteins | sample M35metaG_FD_115311 | JGI IMG/M metagenome (GOLD analysis project Ga0157375, IMG submission 115311) | Miscanthus rhizosphere microbial communities from Kellogg Biological Station, Michigan, USA - M3-5 metaG | ecosystem: Host-associated > Plants > Roots > Rhizosphere > Soil | place: USA: Michigan...
ACGATGTATGGCACCATCATACAAATCGAAGATTGCGCCTCGGCTTCTTCGGTGAGTGAAACAAGTCATGGAATTGCTCCATGACTTGTTTGCAGTTGACCTCAGTTAGCTACTTTTTCTTATGCAGCTTCTGGTCTTCGTCGAATTTGGGAATGTTCTCGTCGCCGCCGCCGTCTCTCGAAATCGGAAATTCCTTGATTTTATAGTCGTTGTACCACATTCCCTGATAGCGGGAATTTTTAACATCAAAGAAATTTTCAAGCGCGATCGCGACCTGAAATGAGAAGTCCGTCGAGTAGGTTTCCTTATTCATCGACGTGGCGGCAGGGATATTCTGGAACCATAACATCCAGTTATCACTTCCGCCCTGCGGCGGCGGTGTTGGTCCGCCATCAGGAACCATTCCGTCCGCGACCAGGGACGTTGCCGCTGGATATTCAGCAGCTATATGACACGAAAGACAAGATGCCGTATTCAAATCCGCCGGACCGTTGAGCCGTGAATTCCAGCCGAGATGCTGCGGCGGCAGGTCGGGTGACGGGAAAACGATAGTTTCCTTCAAGTTTTTGTTTTCAATCTGATCGACCGGCTTGGGCGGGAACGGATTGACATTATTATCTTTATTCGTCGGATCGTTGCCCCACATAACTCCGACCGGAACAAGATTCAAGAATTTATTCGGGTTATTCAGCTTGCCGTTATAGGCGAATGTCCCGAAGACCCAGCCGGTCGCGCTGTCGGCACGTGAGTCGCGGACGGCGATGTCCATTTGCAGTAAATTAACCTTTTTGACAACGCGGTTCGGCGATTTCCAATTTTCCGTGATATACACATTCCACGAAAGCGGATTTTCCAGAAAATCGATCTTGTCGGTTCCTTCGGGCGCATCCGTAAACAATAATTTTGCGAAAACGGTGCCGTTCGGAAAGCCGCCGCCGTAGCGTTTATCGGTTGCTCCCGGATTCGGGTTATCCGGGTCTTTCCACATCTGTCCCATTGTGTAACCGGCATACTCGTTAATCAATGTGATCGCGTAAACCTGATAATTTTCTCCTTCCTGCGTTTCGGATAACTGGTGCTTTGAAAGCGGCGCTTCCTTGATCAACCCGCGAAATCCTTCGGTTCCGCCGTTGGGCGGATAGCCGCTCTCGGAATTCGGGTGCAGCCACGGAATGTGATACCACTGCCGCGTCTGGTTGGCAAAAGGATCCCAGTTCGGCAAATTTCCCTCAAAGGAATAATCCCGCACAGCCATAATCCATTCTTTCGGATTGGTCTTGAAATCGATCTTCATAAAGGCTGGCATGCTCGATTCGGGCGGCAATTCGGTCGGAAAGTCCGCCTTGAGCTTAAAGATCGGCTCATTGGAATATTTATTGAGGTAATCGGTCGGCGAAACCATAAAACCGAAGTCCGGGAAACTAGCCGCTGCGTGCTTAATGACCTGCGTGTTAGGCTTTGACGCATTTGTATTTGACGCAGGTGCGTTGGAATTTGAAGTTTGTTGGGGGGGATTGGGTTGACAAGAACCAAAACCGAGTAAAAAGACTAAAAAAACACCGATCACTGAATATTGACAGAACCTTTTCATCATAATCCTCCTAATTTGTGGTTTTAAAACTTTTCAATCGATACAAACAAATCCAGACTGTACATCTAACCGTCTAAAGGGGCTTGATACAGTATTAGTACCTCTTGAAATGTTTTATTTAGATTTACTCAGTATGGAGAACTTATGAACTAGTTATTTGTCTTTGAATTTCTGAAAACCTTATTTAAACTACCAATTAACCGGATTTCAATTGTCATCCATTGGGCTGAGTGATATTGCTTTTCTATCCAAGTAACTCGCGTTAGAACTAAAATTTCCAAACGACTTAACAAAAATTTTATTTGGTATTGGTTTGGAAGAAGTATTTTCGCATGATTAAATTCAACACATTTTACAAAAATAATCGTTAAACGTCAAGTTTTATTTACAGTGTCCTATTTGTGTTTGGAAACAACTGCGAATAGACACGAAACGAACCGATTTAACATCTTCTAACAACATCTTGTTAAATCAGTAACGCAATAAATATTCCACTGCCGAAGCGTTTTTGAACTTTTCGTAAATTGTTGTAAACGGAATTGTTTAAAGCCGATGTATGAGTATGCTCTAAGCAGATGATGAAAAAACTGTGTCAGTTTTGATTCTTTTCCGCAATGTCGTTTTTGACACAGTTAAAATGTTCAGTAACAACAACAAAAGACTTTGCGCGCAAACACGATAATCAACAGCCTTCAAACACGATAATGCGTGTAACGCAACTTTGACTCAGTCAAACTTTTTTTTTGTTAATAACGATAAACTATTTGACGAAAACAATTAAATTGCTAAAATTTGTGCATGATAAAAACACTCCTAAATAAAGCGCGAGATGTCAGAGCTATATACAGATGGAAGAAAGCGGGCAAACCTTTCCCGCCGCCGCACGCCATCAAACGAAAAGTCGTGAAAGAATACGGTAAAGGGCTGAATACCCTCATCGAAACTGGCACCTATCTCGGTGATATGGTCGAGGCGATGCGAAAAGATTTTGAGAAAGTTTACTCAATAGAGTTGAGTCGTGAATTATTCTTAAAGGCTCAGAAACGCTTTGACAATTCACCGAACGTCACTATTTTGCAGGGCGACAGTGGCGAAATTCTGGAAACCATCGTGCGGGATTTGAAAGCTCCGGCGTTATTCTGGCTCGACGGACATTATTCGGCGGGCTTTACGGCAAAAGGAAATAAAGAAACTCCGATCGTTGAAGAGTTGAAAACCATCGCGGATAGTAAACTGCCTCACGTCGTTCTGATTGACGACGCCCGTTGTTTCACCGGCGAACAGGATTACCCGACAATGGAAGAATTAGAGAAACTTTCCGCTTCACTCGGATTTACAGGATTCGCCGTTGAAAACGATATTATAAGGCTTCAAAAATAAGTTGCAATCCAAATCTCTTTTATGCTATTTTATTTCAAAATTTAGAACGTCCTTACAACCCCTGTTATGTTTGAACGCTACAATCAATTTTGTGAAAGAATCGTAAACAAGCTTCTCGGTAAAACTAAATTCACTACTTATTTCGGCTTAAAAGTCGCTGTTTTGACCTTCGCCATTTCCTACGTCATTACTACAAAGATTCAATAATGGGCAAAAAACGAAAGCTGACTCATTCAACTTTATTCTGGTTTGCCATGTTTACGGTTGGCGTGTTGGTTTTGTTGTATCTGACTTTGGATTAAAGCCCTAACGCCGTCTGAGCGACTCCCGCTTTCGCCGTATAGCCTAAAGTTGTATTATGCAGTCCATCCGCTTCGAAAAGCGTCAAATCCGTATGGTCGGGCAATACGCTGTGAACATCTATAATGTGATCGGCAAAACTTGAGTAATTCGCACTTAACCAAGTATTTATGTTATTTGCTTTAGTTGTGTAACTGTTGGCATCGGCAAAGTTGCACTCGTAGATTATCTGCCCAGCATTCGCGGTTTTACGGTCTTCGCAATACGTTTGAATCGTGCCTTGAATCGTTGCTTCGGAATCCACACCAAAGTTATTTATTCCGCCGTTAAAAATCAAGATATTCGTTTTATCGGCATTGAACTCACAGTAACAACAACATGTTACTAAACCCGTAAGTTGTCATTGATTGGAACCATGAGTTGGCACAGCATAAATGTAAAATTAATGATTTACAGGTTATTTAGAAAAAGCAGTTTTTATTTTGGAAGCACAAGCTGGCAGAAAATTAAAATTGGGAGCATAAGCTGGCAGAAAGTTAAAATTGAAAAAATATACCTGATAAACAAATGAAAGGAAGACTCCAAAATTTCTCATTGAAATTTCCCCTTTAAAATTTCTTTTATTTCATTACTTTGTGTTGGATATACTCTAGCTAACATTCCTATCATTTCATAAGCTGCATCCAAATAATAAGATGTTGGTATGACTAATTGTTTAAAATATGCTTTACTCCCTTCCTCAGCGAAAACAGAGGCAATCTCTGGTAAAATGCTATTCTTATTTATTAAAGCACTTTCAGCAATTTTTAATGCTTGTTCAAAATTTCCGGGGATAGGATAAGCTCTTGCTAAGGAACTCAATGTTTGAGAACGATCCCATTCATCAGCAAGTGACTGTGCAATTTTTAAGGCTTCGGCGAATATTTCATCTGCTTTATCAACATTTCCTAACTTAGCTTGTAAACCAGCTTCTGCGCTTAATATTAGAGCGTGAATTCCCTTAAACTGAGTAGCGTATTCTGTTTTGAGTGCTGTGGTAAATGAATTTTTTGCCTGGTCGAAAAAGCCAGCTTGAATTTGGGCAACGCCTATACTACGCAAACTTGAACCATGATTAAATGAGCCTGCTTTATCTATAAACTTTAATGCTTCAGCAAAGATTTCATTTGCTTTATTGATATTACCGATCTTAGCTTGTGCAACTGCGATTGAGCTTAACTCGCTTTGACGATTGCTTTGTGCAGAATTTGATTTCGCAATTTCAAATGCCTTCGCAAAGATTTTGGCGGCACTATTGATATCGCCAAACTTTGATTGAGCAATAGCTATTGAATTTAAGGCATCTATAAGAGATCCCTCATAAACAATGCCTCCGGCAATTTTGTTTGCTTTCTCAAAATCCCCCTTGTTAGCATAAGCATGTGCAATTGAACTTAGCGCTCTATCACGTTCTGACTCATCAGTGATTGATTCGGCAATTTTTAACGCATCAGCAATTATTTCATCTGCTTCATTCATATTACCTAACTTAGCTTGTTCAATTGCAATTGAACTTAGCGCAGTTAGACGATTCAATTCATCAAAGTGTGTTTCATCAGTCTTAAGTGCTTCAGCGAATGTTTCACTTGCTTTATCAATATCTCCTGTATTAATCAGAGCAACTAGAGCTGGTTTGATTGCTTGAGCGCGCCTCCAATTATTCCATCCATAAGGGATTGTCATAGCAACCTCAAGCGCTTTCTCCAAATGCCCTAAATTAGCTTCAGCGGTTGCGATTGAGATTAATACTTCCGAATTCCCCCATTCTTCGGTAGCCAATTTGGCAGTTTTTAATGCTTGTTTTAGATCACCTTTGTTAACTTGAGCAACTGCTATTGCAGATAACAATTCTTGACGACTCATTAGCTCATGAGTTGATTCAGCAATTTTGATGGCTCGGTCAAAAAGCTTATTTGCCTTCTCAACATCTGCTGATTTAGCTTGAGCGTCTAAGATTGGTTTTATTGCGCTAAGACGTGTCCAACTATCAGAAACTGATTCGGTGAGCTCCACAGCTTTCTCAAATGCCCCTGCATTTGCTTGAGCATTTGCGATTGAATCTATTGCAATAGCATATTCAAGTTTATCGGATATTGATTTAGCAAGTTTTAACTCTTGCGTAAATATTTCATTTGTATGTTTAAGATTTCCCGTTTCAGCTAGTCCGATTGCAATTGAACTTAATGCTTTTATACGATAAAACTTCTTTGAAATCGATTTAGCAGTTTTTAATGCTTCAGTAAATATTTCATTCGCCTGATCAAAATTTTCTATCCTAGCTTGTTCAACAGCAACGGAACTTAATGCTTCCGCACGAAGAATTTTATCTGAAATTAATTTGGCAATTTTGAGAGATTCAACAAGCATTTTATTTGCTTGCTCAATATTTCCTTCACTTGCTTGTACACGACCAATATAATTTAAAGCATAAATTTGTCCATCTTTACTAGGAATTAATTTAACTATTTCCAGTGCTTGTTTAAAATTACTGAAATAACCGTAAGTTGTGGCAATGGTATATAACGCGAAACCGCTAAATAACGGATTAGAAATCATTTTTGCTAATTGTGTAACAATCTCTAATCTTTTTGTTATTGATAATTGGGACTGATGATCGTTCAATATACTTCGCACCAATCTTGCCCTTCCTGAATCAGTCAGCACATCTTTTTGAATAGCAATAACAGCTTCTTCATTAATTTCAAGCAATTTGATAAATGTTATATTTGCCAATTCTTCCACAATCTCAAAGGTAAACCTTGAGAGTTGCCTGTTTTTTAATTTACTAAGAATTGCATGAGCTTTTTGAGTATTATGTTTATGACTTAGTACCATTGCCAGTAGGAGATACCATAAAACTCCCCTCTCGATGTCTTTTAAAAAAATCAACTCTGCCTGAGATAAGGCTCTTAGCACACTTATTCTTAATGCCGTAAGCGGAGATTCAATTGTTTGATTTAATACTCTATGAGTATGTCTGAGCACAAAATCAGCTATTGCCGGAGCATTGTCTACTTCCATTGCTCCCCGCAACGAGATTTGTAGCGTTTGTAAAGCGATTGTAGGCTGATTTGGAAATGCTTTTGTTTGTGATTCAAGAAATAAATCATCTCTTGCTAATTCGTAAAGTTGTCCAAAGAATTTAGCTTGAAGAAGATGCTCAGGATAATTTTGCAAAGCATAAATGCTTTTATTATGTTGTCTCCATTCCGAACAATAAACCAAAAGATTTTTGAGAAATTCTTCTTTTTCGTCTTGAAAAATTTCCTTTTTGAAAACATCGCGAATTAAATCATGATCAAAAGAAAAACTTCTGTTTTCATCTTCTCCTTCTGATATTCGTATCCAGCGTCTTGCCTTTGATGGAAGTCCGCGGATTTCGGTTGATTTAAGGGAAGTGAGCTTTTTTACGTCATACTCCGAAAGCGCGCTTAGTGAAACACTCATTATGCCAAATAACGAATATACTTCTTCCTGCCAATCATTTGATAGGCTTTCGCATAATTCATTAAATTGTTTTTGAATATATTTACCGAATCCGTTAGGTGTATTTTCAAGATTTGATTTAATTTGCTCTTTACTATCGGTTTTTTCCAGATTTTCGATAATATCTTCAATTAAATATCTTAAATAAAGCGTTAATCCTTGAGTTTTTCGATAAATTAAGTCAATAGTTTCTTCATCTTTGTCCAACCGATATTTAGTAAGTTTGCCGATTGATAACCATTTTTTAACATCACTTATTTCTATTTCACCTAGAAACAAACTATTGCTCCCATCTGTTTTTATCAGATTCTTCCAGTTTTTCAGGTAAGTTGGTGTTTCTTCCTTATCGGCACGGGCTGATATAATTATGTAAACGCCTTCAGGCAAATCAAATGTGAATGGATCAATTTCACCATCTGCTTCATCTAGAGCGTCAATAACAATAATTAACGGCTCATTTTCGGAAGGTTGTTTTTCTTTGATAATCCCTGCAATGGTATCGCGCATTCGATTTGTTTCAGCCGGGAAGTCTTCTGCTCGGTAAATACAAATTTGTCTGAGAAGATTTGTAAAACCTGATTCAAGAGTTTTTGTATCGGTAAATTCGCGGCTGAAGAAATGATAGGCAAGAAAAACCCTCTGAGAATAATTAATTTTATTTTCATACAGACGTTGATCTATCCATTTTGCCAAAAATGCTGATTTCCCGTATCCTGCTTTGGCTGTAATAATAAAATAGCCGCTCTTATTTTCACGAATAAAATGTTCGATTTTATCGAACTCAACCTTTCGTCCAACGAATGTACTATCGACAATTTTAGATTTGATTATATTTTCAACCCGTTCTTTGGCAATGAGTCCGAGGTATTTTTTGTAAAAAGGTTCGCGGTCTACTTCTAATTTGATTTTTTGGATTAAATCAATAATGTTTTCTTGTCCAGTTTTTACTTTTTGTAATGATGCATCAAGTTTTCCAACTGAGATTGTAAGCTTTCCTAAACATCTTTTATTATCAAGCAGAAGATTCTTAAGCATTGCTGCTTTAAGTCGTTCATTGGTTTGATATTCTTCATTAAAAAAATTGCAAACGAGCCAAAACCATCGGTCTTTATCTTTCTTTTCATCAGGCAAGTTATTATCGGAAAGTTTTAATTGAACAATAAAATCGTTATTTAGTTCAAAATCATTCCAGCCATGCATAATCTTTTCTGATAGAAGAGCAAATCCGAGTTCGCTGTCTTCGATATATCCAACAAAATTTTTATAACTCTGGGTCCGTATTTCGCTAAGAACAGCTTCTTTGGTTATTTTGATAAATTTTTCTTGTTGTTTATCAGAAGACCTTTGTAAAATCGGATCGAAAATACGATATGCCTCTTCATAGTCAATACTCGATTGGGGAGAAATATTGGGCAGCTCTTTTAATTGCCTTTCAATGGATCTCTTTACCTCAATAAGCCATTTAGTATCGTTATTCTTCCAAATACGATTTTTAATTTTTCCGACTTTTGTTGAAGAATCGTTCAATTCCTGTAAGCAAGCTTCGCAAGCAAAAAGTGTGGCAATTAAGTGAGCTTTCATAGCAGCTCTTTGCAAATCATAATTAAGACTGTTTACATCAATTTCAGTGATTTGTTTATAAAAGCTTTTTATATTTTTTGCGTCATTAAGCCATTTGTCGGTAAATTTATCAACAATCGAATTAAAAGTTTCTTCGCCAAGCTTTTTTATAAATTTCGGAGCAGAGCCTGTTATTTCATCATTTGATAAACCAAGTCCAAAGCAGGTGATTCCTGCGAGGACGCGAGCAGACAAAAGACCTAATGTGAAAAGCGTAACAGGTTCAGCCATCTAAATTATATGTTAAATAAATAATTTCAAATGTAACGCAAAAGGCAGAATTTGAAAAGATTAAAATATTTTTTTAAAGTGGTGTCCTAATTGTAAATTCAGGATGAGGGCTGAGAGTTCATTGGATTTGAATGGTATTAAGAATTGCAATTTATGAATTTGGTTATGGTTCCAGCAACGGAATTATAAGCTGACACAAAGTAAAGCTATAATTTTTCTTAATAGCTTTTGTATGAATTAAAGAAATTTACTTACATAAAAAGACTTGCTCTTTTTCAAGAACGTAAGAATTTATACTTTAATCCCTCTCCCATCAATTTATAAATATTTTTATTGCTATCGCTCATTGGATTGGGTAGTTGCTCGATATTAGCTTCTCTGAGATTAGAGAGATTGCTTACATAAATAATGTAGTATTCTTCGCTTTTAGCCCCTGCGCAATCTCGAGCTTTACTTACTTCCGTTTCTCCAAGTTCAAATTCCAAAGGATCTCCCATGCTTGATTTGACTTCTAAATGCCATTTTTTATTACGGTAATTAATAACAAAATCACATCCTAGACTATCGTTTCCTGTGCCTGGAAGCACTTTCTCTCTATTATTTGATACCCAAGCGTGATCTATATCTTTACTTCGAAATTTTTTCTTAAGCCAATGATAGACTACACACTCTCCTATGAATCCAATTAATTCCTTTTTTTGAGGAGAGATTTTCTCACGCCACCCGGAAGAGCTCCCTCCCCCTCCTGGTTTTGACTTAGCTCCTTGATTAATAGAGGAAAGATTTATATGCTCGCCAAGTTTAGAAGCAGCTTGAATACTTTTAACAGATTCTTTAATTAAGTTAGAAACTGCGTCAGAATCAAAATTATTTGAATCAATAGATATAATTCCCAAATCAACAGAGCGCCGTTTTCGTTCAGCCTCTTCCTGCTGTTGTTTGAGGTTTTCATCTGCTTTTTTCAAATCTTCCGGCGATAAATTTAAATCTTCAATTGCATTTGAATGTGGCATCTCGGAGGGAAATACTTCTATTTTAACTAACCATTCAAAAATTGCAGAGTAGCTCAAAATATGAAAATCAAGCACTCCTAAATCATTTAATAAAGTAACGATTTTACTTTTAGCAATGCTTGTTTCGCGCCAAACGTCAGGCAGGGATACTAGATTTTTTTCACACCAAGCTCGAATAATGGGAGCAAACTGAGTTATAAATTTATCCAAAATATTTTTATTTAGTCTCGATATTTCGTCAACTGGTTTAAGTACGATTATTGATGTATCTAATACAGGAGCATTATTTTTGATTAACCAATCGTTGATAAAACTGTTTAGCAGATCATCCGGAGGAGTCTTAAAAGAAATAAGCCAATCTTTTTTGGGTTTTAATAAATCTAGTTCTTTCTTCAATCTAATATAATCTCTTAAATCATCTATAGCTTCGAATGAACTAAGGAAAGGTTCTCTGAGGCAATCCATTATCTCTATACGATTGGAGTCTATAAAGTTAGATAATGCGAAATTATGAATTTCAGGATTTAAGTCAGGTTCCTCGCCTATGATAAGTAAAGCTTTGTTAAACTTTGCGAAATCTAACGAAAGTTGATCTCGCAGGTCGAAAAAATCATCAGAGTTTTCACACGTTTTTAATAATTCTTCGGCTGTTAAATCAGTATTATCAATATACTTCGAAATAAAAGGAATCAATTCTCCAGTTGTTTCAATAGAGGACGTCTCACGGCTAAAACTTTTCACCGAGGTTTCGTCTTTGTAATAACAAATTAGAGGTCGCAAAAAGGAGTGAATGGTTAATAGGTTACCACGTAAAGAATTGAGAATATGAGTAACGCGTTGTTTATCTATTTTTAGTTCAACAGCCAAAAGATTGGCATCAATATTATTTGTCCCAATTGAAATATTATTTCTCTGAAGAGCTCTAAAGGCACTGTCAAGCGGGTATGCAAGTGCCGGCTGTTTTAAGAACACAGATAAGGGTTTAACAGTTCTTGCTAAATCATCCCATGTAGGTTCGCTTGATGAACTTAAGAGAGCAATTGTAGGATATACTTCGTCTGGAATTGAAATGGTCCCGTGCTGATTTTCCGGCAACTCCACTTCCTTTTCAAGTACCTTAAGAATTATGCTGGAAGCTAACATTAACCTTAATTTATTTAGACTTCGCACAAGTTCGGTTCGATCAGCCGGAAGTTTTTGTGCTTCTAGTCCAGTTAAGCATTCAGTTGCGAGCAAAATAACTTTTGGTAATATCGGACAGATCTCAGCAAACTTAATTCCGTTTGCTTTAAAGCTATCGAAATCTTGATCATTAACTAATATTTCAATTTCCAATCCAGAAATGCTGCTGTATTTTGAGCCTAAAATAGGTTTAAGTAAAGACGCAATCCTATCCGGTTTTACGAAATCTAAACTAAATACAAGCTCTCCAAGAACTTTAACGATATTCACTGATAAATCATCATCTGTGTCCTTTACATAAATCCTTAAGGGAATTTCACTTTGATTTGTTCTACGATTCTCAATATTAATCGTTTGATATTTTCCATTTTGTTCTGTAACTATAAATCGGAGAGATCTGATTAAATTCAAATTATCCTGTCGATTTATGCTAGTTATTTTCTCCCATGTTTTACTATACGAATTTAAGAATGATTTAAGATGGTACGGTTCAACTCCAATTGTTTGGTAAAGCTCAGCTAGATAATTAACCT
>Ga0157375_10005126_pt1 | contig 11375 bp, 9 predicted proteins | sample M35metaG_FD_115311 | JGI IMG/M metagenome (GOLD analysis project Ga0157375, IMG submission 115311) | Miscanthus rhizosphere microbial communities from Kellogg Biological Station, Michigan, USA - M3-5 metaG | ecosystem: Host-associated > Plants > Roots > Rhizosphere > Soil | place: USA: Michigan...
AAAGATTGGCCGTCACCCAGTTCATCGGCGGCTTCCAGGAAAAGCGTGTGGGTGGCGGTGTTGGAAAAATCCACGCCTCGCGCCAGATAGACGGTGCGCGGGTCAAGCGTGGTCGTGCCAAAACCTGAGTCCAAGCGATGCGCCGCATCCTGGCAGGCGACACAGGCGAGGGCGTGAAAGTTGGGGTCGAAGATATAGGGATTGCCGCCCAACTCATTCAGGGTCAACCGGCCATTGCCATCGGCATCCTTGAGCGAGGTGTTGCGGCCGATGATATAAGTGCCGCTGTCGATCAAAGCCTGGGTCAGGCGGTTCCAGCCCGGCGTCTGAATATCGCCGTTGGAATGGTAATACATATAGTCGGCGGCAAAGGACCAATCGCCCGCTGCAAGATTGCCCGACATCTCGATCAATTGATGGCTGGGATGAAGACCGCGATAAAAGCTGAAACTGTCATCCACTTCGCCATAGACATGCAGCCCGCCCGCCGCCCCGCCGAGCGTGACCGGGGCGCTGATCTGGGCGGTGGCATTGCGCTTGGAATAAGCGCCATAGGTAAGAGTGATTTCGCCACCCAGCGCGTCATTGGCGCTGACCGTCTTGGGCAGGAAGTTGACCATGCCGCCAACCTTGCCCGCGCCATAGATGGGCGATGGCGGGCCGCGCAGGATCTCGATTGCCGCCGCATCCGACAAAGGCGTGGAATAGGTGCCGCGATTTTCCGCCCGCTTGAAACCGCGGAAGTAATTCTCCGCCAGGGTTCCGCGCAACGACACCGAACCTTCGACCCCGTAATAGCTGGCGGTATAGGCCGACGGCGTGATGGCGGTGAGATCATTGACCCCGATAATGCCGTAACGGGCGATGGTGCTGTCACTGACCAGGGTGACGGCGCGGGGCGTTTCGATCAGCGGCTTGTCCAAGCCAAAGGCCGCGTTGTTTTCGCTGGTGTGCAGCAGATGCAAGGGATCGCCGGTGACGGTGATGGATTCCACCCCCTGCCCCCAAGCCGCGCCCGCGGCGGCAACCGCCCATCCGGCGGCCGCAAAAATCAACCGGCCCCAATTCATGGCGGTGTACATAGGCATTCTTGACGGAAATGCCATGTAACATTTTACGTCAACCAAAGCGGGCAGTTTACCGGCGCACCACCAAAACAGCTATAATATTGAATTTACTTGGTTTTTTCCCATGAAGTCACAAATTCGGCGGTGGGCACCACGCTGGCGCCGCTGAGCGCCAGGGCTTTCAGGGCCTGATCGTGGAGGTCTTTTTCATAGGCGGCACAGGCATCGGCGGCGATGAGGACATGGAAGTCCCATTCAAAACCGTCCCAAGCCGAGGACGCGACACAGCATTCGGTGGTCAGACCCGCCAGCACAACCGTGTCCAAACCCATGCTGTGAAGTCGGTCAGCCAAGCCGGTGCGGGCAAAGGCGCTGTAGCGATGTTTGGAAATCACGGTCTCGCCCGGCAATGGCTGCGGGCCGATGAAGTCGGCGCCATGACTGCCTTCCACACACAGATCGGGGCCCTGCTCACCTTGGCGCGCGCGCGCTTCATGAATGACCCGGCTTTCAGCGCCCGGATTGCTGACCAGCCGCACGAACATCACCGTCACCCCAGCGGCGCGGGCGGCATCGACAAGCTCTTCGGCCTTCCTCAGCGCTGCTTGAGGCGCCGTCATGTCGGCGCCCCGCTTCGCCATCTCGCCATCGGCCGCGCCGAAATCCACCTGGCAGTCAATGACCAGGAGCGCGGTGCGTTTGGCTGCGATCCAATCGGGCTTCATGCAAAGGCTTTGCGAAGTTTCGGCAGGATTTCCGCGCCGGTAACGCGCAGACTCGGCAAATAGTCGTCATAGATGAACATCAAGCCGTCGATATCGCAGTCGCGCAGGAAAGCTTCGATCTTGGCGGCGCAGGTGGCGGGCGAACCCACCACCGTCTGGGTCATGAAAGCGCCTTGGGCGCGCGCCGTCATGGCATTGCCGGCAACACCATAGCTTTCCAGCATGCCCAGCACCGCACCCTCGTCCAAACCATCGCGGTATTTCTGCGCCTTGGCATCGGCCTCAACATCCGTGTCAGCGCTGATCACGGTCATCATGCAGTAGGTGCGGATGGACTTGCCCAATTGGGCCGCCAGATCCTTGGCGCGGCGCGAGGCATCGCGGGTTTCGGCCTGGTCGCGGCCGCCGATAAAACAGCCATCCGCCTCTCGCACCGAGAACTCAAAACCACGCTTGGACATGCCGGCACAAATCAGAAAAGGCGGCTGCAAAGGCTTAGGCTCGCTGACGCAATCCTGAAAATCGAAATACTTGCCTTTGAACGTGACCTTGTCGTCACGCCACAGCAGCTTGACGATCTGAGTCCATTCCTCGGTCAGATCATATCGGGCGTCGTGGTTGAGTTTTTCATCCCAGGCCCCCATTTGCTCGAACTCGCCGCGATAGGCGCCCGCCACGATATTCAGCCCCGCCCTTCCGCCGCTGATGTGATCCAGGGTGGCGATCATCTTCGCCGCCACCGCCGGATTGTGCAGGATGGCGTGCAAGGTCGCCCAGATTTTGACGCGTCTGGTCACCGCGGCGATGCCCGCCATCATGGTGACGGCTTCCAGGCTGGTGCCCCAATGGGACGTCGCGCCGCCAAAGCCGCGCCATTTGCCCATCGCCATGACGAAATCAAAGCCTTGCTCTTCCGCAATCAAGGCGGCGTCGCGATTTTGCACCCAGCCGCCATCCAGCGGCGGAGTGTTGCGGCTGACGATCCAGCCACCGTTTGCCACTGGTAAAAAGACGCCGAACTCTTTCATGCCTTTGCCGAATGGGGTGCGCGCATGGTCATCACCGCCAGTATCACCAGCGCAACCATCACCGCCAAGCCCGCAAAAAAGGGCGTGAAGCTGCCGGTATGGTCGCGGGTCAAGCCGGCGAAGGTGGGCGCCACGGCGCCCACGGTAGAAATCAGATTGACGGCGGAATACAGCTCCAGATAGGGGCCGCGCCCGAAATAATCCAACAGCAGGATGGTGGCGGCGAAAAGCGTCATGCCATAGCCGATGCCGATGCCGGCGGCATAAACCAGCATCATGGGCACGTCGCGCGCCGCGCCCAGGGCCAACAGCCCCACCACCAAGCTCGCCAGCGATATGCAAAGCAAAGTCTTGGCGCCGACAAAGCGGGTGAGAACGCCCCCTGCAAACCGGGCGCTGGAATTCACCAGTGCTTCCACGCTCATCATGCCGCCCGCGATCACCGCCGCGACGCCATGCTGGGTGAGATGCGCCACCGATACCGAGCTGGCGGTGATGCCGCAGAATTGAAAGGCGGCGAAAGCCGCGGCGATGATCCAGAATTGCCGCGTCTGCAGCGCCTGACGGAAACTCCAGCGTTCGGTGGAAATCTCAGGATCGCCGTTGCCGCTGGCGCCGACGTCTGTTTTGGCATCCACCAGAAAGGCCGCAACCGCGCCGGTCACGACAATCAAGGCGCCCACCACCAGCCAGTAACTGCGCCAATTGCCGGTCGCCATGATGACACTGGAAAAGAGCAGCGGTCCGGCCACCCCGCCCAGCCCGCCGATGGTGAAAAACAACCCGATGGCGAAAGACGGCCGCGCGAACAGCCGCGACAGGAGATAAGTGGCCGGCACCGAATCCAGCAAGGTGAAGCCCAGGCCCGCCAGCGACGCACCCAGGAAATAGCCCCATAAGCCGCGCGTCTGCGCCAGGCAGAGAAAGGCCAGACCCATCATCACGCATCCGGCGAGCAAAGCCGCGCGCACGCCGAAACGCCGGATCAATCCGGCTGGCACCGCGCTGGTGATACCGCAAAAAAAGCCCAGCAGGGTGAAGCCGAAGCCCGCTGCCGTCCAAGTCCAATGCAATTCCGCGACCATCGCGGGCAGCGCAAGACCCAAGCTGCCGAAAGTGGCCGCCGTGATGATGAAATACAGCGCGCTCATCAGGGCCAAGGTCAGCCAGCCGCCGCGCGCGGGTTTGGTCATGATCCCTTATCGGCTTTCCAGGGTGCGCTTTATTTCGGCGGGAAAATCTCCCAGCACCTTCAGCATTTCGGCGCGCGCGCGGGCGACATTGCGGCTGGCGATCACATCCGCCAAAGCGCGATGTTCATTGAGGGCGGCGACGCCGTCGCTGGTGTCTGGTCCGCGCATGGCATAAAGCCAGTAACGCGCGGTCTGGTGATGCAGGGTCACCACCATCTTGGCCAGGGCACGGTTGCCGCTAGCGGCAGCGACCGCGACATGGAAGGCCTCATCCATCGCCGCCAGCGCCGCCTGGTCGTTGTCCTGCACCGCCGCTTCGCCATCGTCCAAGGTGGCGCGGATAGCGGCAATCTCATCATTGCTGGCATGCTGGGCGGCAAGGCCGGCGCAATGCACTTCGATCAAACAGCGCGCCTCGAACATCTCGCGCGCGCCCGTCAGGTCCAGCGGCGCTACAGAAGTGCCCACCCGGGCGCGGCGCACCACCAGCCCTTCCAGCGCCAGCCGGGCCAATGCCTCGCGGATACCGGCCAGGCCGCCGCCATAACGGCGGGCCAACGCGTTTTCATCCAGCTGTTCGCCGGGGGCCAAGGTCCCGATGATGATGTCGACCAGAATTCGCTGATACAGCCGCGACTTGAGCAGCCTGGGCGACCATTCATCCAGCCGCGCCGACGCGTCTTTTTCCCGAGAACCTGCCATGAGACACCCTTCCGGGGCAGGACAATGGGGATGCCACCCGTTAATGACAAGACCCACCTCCCCCCTGGCACGCGTCGCGCCGCACGAGGCGAAGGGGGTCAACTTACAAAGTTGATCTCGAAAACATAGCCGGCGCTTGGACTTCCGGTGCCCTCAAAGCCCGGCGGGCCGACGCCCGCGTCACAGGAAATCAGCTTGCCATTGCGCATATCCAGGCCATGGGCGTCGGCGGTGCCGTCCAGGAATTCGGCGGTTTCCAGCAACGCCCCGGTCTGGGCGTCATACTTCATCAAGCCGCAGGTGGTGGTGTGGTGCAGCTTGCCGTTCTGCATCACATAACGGTTGATGTCGGAGCTACCCGTCACCATCCAGATTGCACCGCCCGGATGGCTGGCGTCCCAGGCACAGCCATGCCAGCGCGCGGTGGTGATGGGAATGATGAATTCCGGAGTCCAGGTTTTCGGATCGACCCTGAGAATGGCTTTGATGCGGTTGGCCACGATCCACAGCTTGCCCTCATGCCACATCAAACCGTGGCAGCCGCCGCCATTGTTGGCGGGCCCCAGCGGAATCTGGCGGTGGGAAACGGTGTTGCCGTTCATGTCGACTTCATAGATGCCTTCCGGACCGCCATTGGCGCCCATCCAGACATGGCCATTGCCGAAGGTCATGCCCGATGTGTTGTAGGAATCGGTCATCACGGTCTTGAGCTTTTTACCGTTCCAGTCGAATAACCACGCGGCTTCTTTCTCGTGCTTGCCGCTTTGGCCGTAACCTCCGGCCTTCTGCTCGGCGACCCAAACCCCTTCCGGCACCACCGCCACGCCATTGGGATAGCCGGTCGGCACCTTGAACAGGTTCTTGGTCGTGACTTTGCGATGCGGCACTTCTTTTCTTTTTTCCGGCGGCGGCGCGCCCAAATCCTTGCCCTTGGGATAGTCCTGCGCCATCGCCGCAGTCAGGCCTGCTCCGGCGGCGCCAAGGCCCAGAAGAAAATCACGTTTGTGCAGAGTCATTTTTCAGCTCCCCAAAACAAAGGGCGTTAGGCGCAAGCCCGGCCGCCCAATTAAAAAAGGGCGCCCGCCGTCAGCAAGCGCCCTTTATTGTTGCTTCAATCAACCATCAGTTCGGCAGCGAGAACGCCACCACCTGATCGGACAGACGCGGCGTCAGGATGCCGTTGCCGCCGACCGCGAAGGCCACATACTGCTTGCCCTTGTAGGTGTAGATGGCGGGCTGGGCCACGGCAGGCGAATCCACAATCTGCTTCCACAGTACATTGCCGCTCTTCATGTCGATAGCGCGCACCCGGCTGTCCATCGAAGCCCCGATGAAGATCAGTCCCGACTTGGTGACCGCGGGTGCGCCGATGGTGATCGAACCCCAGCTGTCCGGCATATAGAAGCCCCATTTCTGGACCGCACCGAACGGCTTCTTCCAGTTGAGCTTGCCGGTATTCATGTCATAGCTGGACAGATTGCCGTAAGGCGGCGCCCAGCAGGGCATGCCCCACATATTGAGGAAGTTCTCCAGCTTGAAGCCATAGGCCGAACCCTGCTGCGCGGCATAGCCGTCGCGGGCCCGCAGCGCAGTGCCATACTTCTTGTCGGCGTCCGCGCGCGGAACCAGGGTATAGATCTGCGGCACGACATTGCTGTTCACCACATAGGTATTGGTGGTGGGATCCAGCGCTCCGCCGCCCCATTCCACGCCGCCCAAAGTGGCCGGCCAGGAGATCGATCCGCGGATGGAAGGCGGGGTATAGCGGCCTTCATCCCGGATACGCGCCTTCCAGCGGCTGCATTCGCCGAAACTCACGAAATCCGCGAGCTTGGAAACCGGCGGCATGTGATCCGCAATGACCGGCTCCGGCACCGGCAAATAAGGCTGGGTCTTGGCCGCGACTTCACCCGGCACATCGGACGCCGGATAAGGCCGCTCCTCGATCGGATAGACCGGCTCGCCCGTGTTGCGGTTAAAGACAAACAGGAAGCCCTGCTTGGTCGCCTGGATCAAGGCGGGGATGGTCTGGCCGTCTTTCTTGATATCGACCAGGGTAGGCGCGGAATTGATATCCACGTCCCAGATATCGTGATGCGTCAGCTGGTGGCTCCACACCACTTCGCCGGTCTCCGCCTTCACCGCCACGGTCGCGGTGGCGTAAGGCATCTCCTTGAGCCGGTCGCCGCCGTAATAGTTCGGGCTGGGCGAGGAGGTCGGCAGGAAAGCGAGGCCGGTTTCCGGATCCACCGAAATGCCGGCCCAGACATTGGCGGTACCGGTTTGGTCCATCATGTCTTCCGGGATGATGTTGAAGGTCCATTTCAGCGCGCCGGTACGCGCGTCGATGCCATAAACGGTGCCGGGATTTTCGGTCTTGTAGACCCAGTCATTGCCGGCCCAGCCCAGGATCAGCGTGTCCTTATAGACCGCGGGCGGTTGAATCAGACCAATCTTCCATTTGCTGTTCTTGGTGGCCCAGGCATTGACGTCGAGCACACCATTCTTGCCAAAGCCGGCGCAAGGCTTGCCGGTATCGGCGTCAACGCCGTGCAGCTCGCCCTGCATGTTGCCGATATAGACCATCTTCTGGCAGGGCTGGCCGGCCGCAGGAGCGGACGCGGCCCAATAGGCGACGCCGCGATTTTTCAGGCCTTGATTCTCGTCGCCGTTGGAACCGTTGGCCGAGTATTTCCACTTGAGCTTTCCGGTGTCGGGCTCCAGCGCGAAGATGTTGTACTTGGGCGTGCCGGTATAGACCGTGTCGTTGACGAACAACGGCGTCGCGCCCCAGGTGGTGGAATGGGCACCGCTGCTGACGTCGCCGGTGTGCATATCCCACGCCTTTTTCAGGTTCGCGACATTGTCGGGCGTGATTTGGGTGGCGGTGGAAAATTTCTGCGCCTGCTGATTGCCGCCGAACGCATCCCAGACCTGCGCCGGATCGTTGTCGCCGCCTTGCGCGGTGGCGCGTTGCATCGGCGACAAAGTGACGACTGCGGCGGCTGCGGCAAGACCCAGAGCGCCGAGAATAAAGGCTTTCTTATTAGTCTTCGACATCGTCAATCTCCACGCTGCGGTCGGCGGCGTCGCCGATCACGTTCATCAGCCAGCCAACCAGCGCCAAGGCTTCAGCCGCCATGATCACCGGGCTCTCCAGGAAATAACCGGCTACCGAGGATCCGATAATGTCCAACAGGATGGACACGACCAGAAAGCCCTGCAGAAAACAGGAGCGGTTGGGCACCAGCTTCAAGGTCAACGAGGCCAGGAACATCAACAGTCCCGCGACCGCCACCAGGACCACGCCTCCGGTGCCGATCAGGCCGGTTTCGGGGGTGTAATAGTCATAGAGGCAAATGACCATCGCGATCAGCGATGCCAAGACAATCAACCACGCGCCTCGCGTGGAATGTTTTTGAGTCAACGTCCCCTCCCCAAAATAACTGGCCCAACTGGACTTTAAATTTGGCGCGATCCTAGCGGGCTTTTGGCTGGACGCAAAACTCCTCTGACAAATTCCAGCTTCTTCGCACTAGCAGCAAATAGCACCTTATCCAGGCTGTGCGGCATCGCGCTTTTTCCAGCGATAGATGCGCTGGCTGTTACGCCAGAAATATTTCTCCGCCTGTATACGGGGCCGGTTCGCGAAATAGACCTGCATCAGCGATACGGCTTTCGGGATAGTCGCGGTTCCCACACTGTTAGGCCAATCACCCCCGAACATGACCCGGTCCTCGCCGAAGGCCGTCATCAACTGGTCCAGGCGGGCGGGCGGCGCGGTGACGATGTCACCTTTGTCATTCTTATGGATGACCTGGGAAAGCTTGATGGCGAAGTTGGGCCGGCTGCCCAGTTCGGCAATCAGGGAATCGTAAAGCGATTGGGTCTCAGGCGTGGGATCAAGCGAAGGCATGTGATCCATCACCACATGCAGGTCGGGCGCAGCGTCCATCGCCAAAAGCGCCCCACGCAACAGATCAAAGGACGGATTGGCCATGTCCAACGTCTGGCCCGCCTGGGCCAACAGCTTGAGACCCTCCGCCATGCCGGGTTTCAACACCTGTTTGCCATTGTCCATCTGCCAGACCCGGGCATAGCGAATGCCCTTCCATAGCGGGTCTTTGGAAAAGCGGTTCAGATAGTCGCCGAAATCAGGTTTGGAGGGATCAAGACTTCCCACCACACCGACAAACAGGGAGTCGGAATTGGCGCGCTCCAAAATCCAAAGATTGTCTTCAACCCAGGGACTGGCTTCCACCACAACTGCCCCCACGATGCCGGTGCCCGGTATCTGCTGGCGGTAGTTTGCCGGCAGCGCCATCTGCGGCGGTTGTCCGCGCGGTCCGGAATAAGGCACGCCTTGCGGACGGCTGGGATCGAACAGATGAACATGGGTGTCGATGATAGGGATCGAAGCCCCTTGCGCAAAAACAGGGGCAGCGGCCGCGGCGGCGGGTACAGCTAGTGAAACTGCTGCACCCACCAAGAAATGCCGCCGCTGCACTTTTTTCTGCCCCCATCTGTCCGCCACGCGGGCAAGCCCGCTGGCGGACATCTTCCCCCACCAGGTGCTTCGCACCGCGGGGGAAGAAAGCTGGCGTATGCTTCAACCTTCAGTGCAGGTCGACTTTGGTCACCCGCCAATTGCCGGCTTCCGCCACATACAAGGCATTCGGATTGCGGCAGTCGATACCATTGACGCTGCCGAAATCTTTGGGACCCTTGCCAGCCTGGCCGAACGTGCCCACCACCGTGCCGTTCAGCTCCAGCTTGTAGATCTCCCCACCCTTGTCCAGGTCATTGGCCGGATTGGAGTTGGAGCTGAAGAGATACTGATGCGCACCCGGTGAAATGCAGATGGCTTCGGGATCGCCGCCACTGGTGATCGAGCTTTTATAGTTGCCGTCATTGTCGAACACCTGGATGCGATTGTTGCCCCGGTCTGCGACATAGACGTTGCCGCTGGCATCCACCGCGATGCCATGAGCCATTTTGAACTGATTATCGCCCGTACCACGCGAGCCCCAGCTTTTCACAAACACGCCGTCGTGAGTGAATTTGGCGACACGGGCGTTGCCGATGCCGTCAGCGACAAAGATGTTGCCAGCTGCGTCCCAGGCCACATCGGTGGGCGACTGGAACAGATCGCTCTGCGCGCCGGAGCCGGGCGGATTGCCGCGTCCGGTATCGGGCGAAGACGGCACGTCCACCGATTCCGGCTTGCGGCCGAGCAGCATCGCCACCCGCCCCTGGGGATCGAACTTCATCACCATGGAAGAATAGCGATCCACCACCCAGATATTGTCGCTTTTATCGACCCGCACCTGCTGGGCGGCGAGGAAGCCATAAACCTGCTTGCCGATCTGGCGGATGTATTTTCCGTCCGGACCGAATTCATACAGGCTGGAGCCGCCATGGGCGAAAGTGCGACTGCCCGCCAAGGTGACGGTGGGATCGCCATTGCGGGTATAGACAAAGACATTGCCCTTGGAATTGGTGGCCACGCCCGCCGCCATGCCGAAGAAGGTATCGCGCGGCAGGGTCAAAGGCTGAGACGTGGAATAGCTGATTTCCTGCGCCATAGCAGGTACAGCTACGATGGCGGCGGCGGCCAGCAAAAGGGTTGCGAAGCGTTTCATGTTACTTGCTCCCCTTCAGGACGAATTTCTGCATGCGCCAGGATTCGATCTCACCCGCAATGATCTGGTTGGGATTGCGGCAGTCCATCATGTGAACCACCTGCCAGCCCGGCGCCAGCTTGCCGGCATGACCGAACTTGCCTAGCGGCGTGCCGTCCAGCTCCGCCTTGTAGATCTGGCCGGTGCGCGCCCAGGTGCCGGGGCCGTTGCCGTTGGGATTGGAGTTGGACATGAAAAGATATTGGTGCGGCCCTTCGGAGATACAGTCGGACCAGGCGCTGCCGAACGAGGTATAGGCCGTCTTCCATTTCAGATTGTTGTCCAGCACGACATAGCGGGCATTGCCGCGATCGGCGACATAGACATTGCCCTGATGGTCGACCTGCAAGCCGTGGGGCAGATTATATTCATTCTCGCCCTTGCCGACTTTCTCGCTGCCATTCTGCGCCAGGAATTTGCCTTCGGGCGAGTATTTGACCACCCGGTTGTTGCAGTAACCGTCGCTGATGAAGATGTTGTCTTGCTGGTCCCAGGCCACATCGGTGGGACGGCACAGCGTGTATTTGCTGTCCGGCACATTGCCTTTAGGCGTGGCATAGGGACCGTCGGCCTGGCTGGGCCGATGGCCGATCACCATCAAGACCTTGGTGCCGGTGGGATTGAATTTGGTGACGACATTGGTGCCTTCGTCCACGGTCCAGATATTGTCATGGCGGTCGACCCGCACCGAATGGGCGAACTGAAAGCCGTAAAAGCCCTTGCCGATTTCCTTGATGAATTTGCCGTCGGGGCCGAATTCCCAAAGCCGCGTCTGCGGTCCCCGGAAATAAGCGAAGACATGGCCCTTGGAGTTGGTGGCCACGCCTTGCAGCTCACCCATATAATCGCCGGGCGGCGCCTGGAAGAAGTTGGGCACCGCTTCATAGGCCAGATCGGGCGTGGTGGGCGCGGCAGTCGCGCTCACTTGCGGCGATGCCGAGTTGGTACTGAACAACAGGGCAACCGCGGCGGTCGCCAC
>Ga0157375_10005129_pt1 | contig 11372 bp, 8 predicted proteins | sample M35metaG_FD_115311 | JGI IMG/M metagenome (GOLD analysis project Ga0157375, IMG submission 115311) | Miscanthus rhizosphere microbial communities from Kellogg Biological Station, Michigan, USA - M3-5 metaG | ecosystem: Host-associated > Plants > Roots > Rhizosphere > Soil | place: USA: Michigan...
GAAGAAGAAGGCGGTGCTGAGCCAGCCGTTCGGATGGATGCCGAAGTAGAGGATGGCGATGCCGGCCAGCAGCGGGATGCGGTCGGTGATGATCATGAACATCAGCGTGTCGCCGTAGTCGCGTTGGTAGAGCAGGCCGCATTCGGAGCAGCGCTCGTGCGTTTTCAGGAAGCGCTGGAAGAGTTGCCCTTCGCCGCAGCGTGGGCAGCGGCGGCGCAGTCCGCGCAGGAGGGCGGTGCGAATGGGCGTGCGGACGGCGGGGACATTTTCCATCGGCGCGACGTAGAACGATCTCTACTGCGGCGCGATTCCGTTTTATCCTCTGCGGACACATGAACATTGCGGCAGGAACGCGGCTCGGGCCGTACGAGATCGTCTCGCACGTCGGCGCGGGCGGGATGGGGGAGGTCTGGCGCGCGCGCGACACGCGGCTCGACCGCAGCGTGGCCATCAAAGTGTTGCCGCGCGAATTCGCCGGCAACGCGCAGTTGAAGATGCGCTTCGAGCGCGAGGCGAAGGCGATCTCGCAGCTCAACCATCCGAACATCTGCACTCTGCACGACGTTGGTGACGAGCAGGGGACGAGCTTCCTGGTCATGGAGCTGCTCGAAGGCGAGACGCTCGCGGACCGCGCCGCAAGAGGTCCGCTGCCGCTGGCTGACGTGCTGCGCTACGGAATCCAGATCGCCGACGGCCTCGATCGCGCGCATCGCGCCGGCATCGTTCATCGCGATCTGAAGCCGGGCAACATCATGATCACGAAGACGGGCGCGAAGCTGCTCGACTTCGGCCTGGCCAAGGGCGGCGCCACGACGTCCGCCGAATCTGCCGCCGACCAGCCGACGATCGCCAAGTCGCTGACGCAGGAAGGGACGATCATCGGGACGTTTCAGTACATGGCGCCGGAGCAGCTTGAAGGCGCGCCCGCCGATGCGCGCACCGACATCTTCGCCCTCGGCACGGTGCTGTACGAGATGGCTACGGGCCGCCGCGCGTTCGAGGGAAAGACGCGCACGTCGCTGATCGCCGCGATCGTCAGCGCGCAGCCGCCCGCGATCACGAATGTGCAGCCGCTGGCTCCCGCGTCGCTCGATCACGTCATCGCCACGTGTCTTGCCAAGGATCCGGACGAGCGCTGGCAGAGTGCGCACGACGTCGCGCAGGAGCTTCGCTGGATTGAAACGAATGCCGCGGCGCCGGCAGCGTCGCGCGTTTCGTCGCGGCGCTGGATGACGGTTTCCGCGCTGGCAATGATCGCCGCGATCGTCCTGGCGGGACTCTATGTTCGTGCCCGCGTGCGGCCGAGGGAAGCGGTTGCATTCTCAATCCTGCCGCCGCGAGGGGTAACCTTCCGCGCCCTGCAGATCTCGCCGGACGGCAATGCGGTGGCGTTCATCGCCTCCAACGAACAGGGCGAAGAATCCGTCTGGATTCGCCGCCTCGGGTCGGTGACGGCGACGAAGATCTTCGCGAGCGAGACACTCGCCACCAACGTCGTCTTCTGGTCTCCGGACGGCAAGTGGATCGGATTCTTCGACGATCGCAGGATCCTGAAAGTGCCGGCGCAGGGCGGGACGCCGGAGACGGTCTGCTCGGCCTGCATTTCCTACGGCGACGGCGCGGCGTGGAGCAAGTCGGGGACGATCCTCTTCACTCCGAAATTCGGGGAGGGATTGTTCCGCGTGCCGGCCAGCGGCGGAACGGCCGTGCGCGTCACGTCGCTCGATGCGAAGCATCGCGAGACATTGCACGGATGGCCGCAGTTCATCGACGACGGCGAACGCTTCGTTTATCTCTACCGCACGTTTTCCGACGAGAAGAATGCGATTTACGGCGGGAGTCTGGACGGGAAGACGCGCGTCTTCCTGACCAACGCCGATTCGCTGGTCGGCGTGTCGGGAGGGTATCTGCTCTTCGTGCGCGACGGCGTGTTGTACGGACAGCGGTTCGACAGCGCGAAGATGCATCTGACCGGCGAGCCGCACAAGGTCGCCGACGGCGTCTTCTACGACGAAGACAGCGCGCATTCATTCGCCTCCGTGGCCTCGAACGGCGCCGTCGTCTACATGCCGGCGTCGAACACCGAGCGGAAGATGGAGATCGGCTGGTACGACCGCGGCGGCCGGCTGATCGAGAAGCTGTTCGATGACGTGAGCGTCGATTCGCTCGCCCTTCCGCCGGACGACTCGAAGGTGGCCATGGCGAAGTTCGAGCCGAAGAAGGGCGCCTACGACATCTACGTCTATGACATTTCCCGCGGCGTCCGCACCCGGCTCACCAGCGGGCTGGCCAACTATTCGGTGCCGCTGTGGACTCAGGCCGGCGACAGGCTCATCTACGCGGGCGATGGCGACGGGATGTATGACGTTTACCAGCAGCCGGATGACGGCGCCACGCCGGCGCAGACGGTGTGGAAGGGAGGCGACGACAAGCATCCCAGCGACATCTCGCCCGACGGCAGGTGGCTTCTGGCGTTTCAGTATTCGGCGAATACGAAGACCGACATCTGGCTGGTGCCGCTCGACGGATCGGGAAAGCCGTCGCCGCTGATCGCCACGAACGAGAGCGATTTCGGTGCGCGCATTTCGCCCGACGGGAAGTGGATCGTTTACGTGTCGTCACAGTCAGGCCGTGCCGAGACGTACGTGCGCGCGTTCCCCAACGGCCGTTCTGTTCAGGTCTCGATCGACGGCGGAGACTTCCCGTTCTGGAGTCCGGATGGATCGGAGATCTACTTCGTCTCGCGCGACGTCAGCGTGATGGCCGTGCCGTTTCACGCGATCGGTGCGACGCCGCAGCCCGGAAAACCGGCGGTACTGTTTCGTATGCCGAGGGCCATGACGTGGTTTACGCCGTCGCACAAGCAGGGGCGGTTCATCGGCGCGGTGCGCACCGCTCCCGAAGAGTCGATCAGGGTGATCAACTACATGTCGGGATGGATGGAAAAACTGGAGGACTGACGCGCAGCCCCGTGCGGAGCGCCATGCTAGGATGCGCGGTCTTTTGGCGGTCCCATGATTCTTGTTTTCATCCAGGCAGTTTTGGTGATTGGCGCCGGTGTTGGACTGTTCCTTCTGTGGCGGTTGGCCGCACCGTCCGAGCGGTGGCTGCGGTACGTCGTGGCAGCCGGATTTCTTGGCCGCGCGATCCTCGGGGAGCTGCTGTTCTGGATCTCATGGGCTCGGCTGCCGGTTGGGCGCAGCATGCAGCTCGGCAACGGCTTGTGGACCTTTGCCATCGATGCGAGTAACTACGTTCCGCTCGCAAGTTGGGGCGCTGACCACGGACTCTGGGCAATCATCACGTTCAACCGGACCGCTCCCTCGGTCATGTACGTCCAGCTGCTGGGCGTAGCCAACTGGCTGTTCGGGATCGTCACGTCAGCCGGCTTGCTGGTGAATCTGCTCTGTTACCTCGGCATGATTGCGATTCTGGTCCGCTGGCCTGTCAAAACGCCGGCGGCGCGGAACGCAGCAGCCGTCGTGATCGCGGCAATCAGTCTCTCGCCGGCCTTCGTTCTCTGGTCGCTGCAACCGCTCAAGGACACGTTTTTCCAGTTCCTGGTCGTGGCATTCGTGGCCTCGTGCGCGTGGTGGCAGCGCGCCTGGTCGATGCCCGATCACACCGCAGCGCGCTTCGGCCTCGGCGTGTTGCTGTCCGTCCTGCTGTACGCACTCGGTGGAATCCGTTGGTACTTCGCGTTCGCGCTGATCATCGCCGCTTCGTTGTTTCTGTTCCTGACGGCCTTCAGGACGGCCGCGCGGCCGATCGTTGCGTTTTCCGCCGCGATCGTCCTGACGATTGTCTTTTGCCGCAGCCTCGTCGCCGCCGCGGCGCCGTATCTGCCGCCGCAACTCCTCGCCGTGATGGCGCCGTCGACCACACTCGGAACGATTCCGCAGCTGCCGGTCGCGCTGATCGGAGGCATCGACTCGGCGCGCGACGGCTTCCAGCGCTCAGGCGGCAACACGGCCATCATCGACTCGAACACGCCGCCTGCCGTGGTGCCGGTCGTGGCCGTCGCGGCGCCACGCGTCGCCGTGCCGGCTGTGCCGAAGCGTGAAGTCGCGCAGCCAGTTGCGCCGCCAATGTCGCGGACGTCGCGGTTCTTATCCGGCGTTGCCGTGACCGTTCTTCCGCGCACGATCGGCGAGCGGCTGAACCTCTTTCACATCGCCGGCGGCCGCGGAATGTTGTGGTTCACCGAGCTCGATACATTGATCTTCGACCTCAGTCTGCTGTTGGCCATTACCGTCGTGACGCTCCATTTCCGCATGTCCTTGCGCAATCCGTTGACGTGGCTGGTCCTCGCAATGATCGTGCTGGTAGGCGGTCCGCTGGTCTACTCGATCACAAACTACGGCACGCTTTTCCGGCTGCGCGAGATGATCTACCTCGGGTTGCTCTTCACGCCGCTGGCGGTGGCGAGCGCCGCTCCTGCCCGAACGCGCGTCGACGCGGCGTCGTAACGATCGCCAGCGCCGCGTCTTCGCGCGCGGCAGCGAATGTCGGAGCACTTCACGCTGCAATCGACCGTGGCGCAATACGCGGAGCTGTACGAGAATGTCGCCCGCTTATGACACTCCCGAATTTTCTAGTCATCGGTGCCGCGAAGGGCGGCACGACGTCGCTTTACCACTACCTCCGCCAGCATCCGGACATTTACATGAGTCCGATGAAAGAGCCGAATTACTTCACCGATGAAGATCAGCTCTTCGGCAAACGGTCGGTTCGTTCCCGCTGCGAATACGAACAACTGTTCGCCGCCGTCAACGGCGAACACGCGATTGGCGAGGCCACGCCGAGGTACCTGAATGCGATCGGCGGCGTCGGCCGCATTCAGGCGGATGTGCCGGGCGTCCGTCTCATCGCCACGTTGCGGCAGCCTGCCGAGCGAGGGTATTCGGCCTACCAGATGCGTTTCACGGACAGCCGCGAATTTCAACCGGCGGAAGAAGTGCTGCAGCCGGGAAACTACCAGTTTGAATCGGGCGTTTATTACCCGAAGCTGCGCCGCTACTTCGACACCTTTCCGCGCGAGCAGATCAAGGTCATTCTCTTCGATGATCTGATCGCCCGGCCGCGGGAGACCGTTCAGAGCCTGTTCCGTTTTCTCGGCGTCGATCCCGATTTCGCCGTCGACACGAGTTTTCGCTTCAACCCCACGTTTTCACCGCGATTCGTGCGTCTCACGCGGTTGTTCAACGCCACCGCCAGTTCGCTGGCGCGGATCGCTCCCTGGGCCAGCGGGACAGGACTGGGCACTCCGCTTCGCCGCCTGCTGTTGCGCAAGCCCGACCCGATTCCGCCTGCGCTCTGGCAGCGGCTGACTGATCGGTATCGGGACGACATCCTCGCCACCGGAGAATTGATCGAGCGCGATCTGTCGCACTGGTTGACGCCGCGGTGAAGCCGGTGTGGCACAGACCACACCGTGTCCAAATTAACGGAACGCCGTCGCCGGAGGCGACACGTAGGGTAGCCGGTGGTCGCTCGCGAAGCGAGAGACCACCGGGAAATCAGCGCGGATGGTTCCTCGACCCCGGCCGGGGTCGCGGATCAGATACCAGGCGGCGTGAATTCACTCCGCGACCGCTGCCGCGGTCGGAAAATCGGGGCGCGTTCGTCGATCCGGTGGTCTCGTGCTTCGCACGCGACCACCGGCTACCGTACGAGCCACCTCCGGTGGCTTTTGTGCCGCTTGGCGGCGGCCCTGCAGAAATCCACGCATCGCGACTCCAGCGAATTTAGACAACTGTGGTCTGTGCCACATTACCGCGCGGCCAGTTCACTCTCCATCCACGCGCTCATCTGAGCCATTTGCACGTTCCAGTCGAAGTGCCGGGCGATCTCCATCCGCCGTTCGACCGAGGTGTTCGAGTCCTCGGCGACAGCCAGACGGAGAGCAGCGGCGAACGTCTCCGGCGTATCGGCGAATGAGATCGCGCCCGGTTGCTGGTCCGCAAATCGGCAGATCTCGGGGAGGTGAGTCGCCACCACCGGCAGACCGGCAGCAAGGTACTCCTTCAGCTTCACCGGCATCACGTCAGCCGTGTAGTCCGTCAGCACGTAGGGAAGGATGCCGGCGTCGAAGCTGCCTGTGTACCTGACGATGTCGTCATGGTGAGCGGGACCGAGAAAACGGACATTGGCGTGAGCGGCCAGACGAGTTACGTCGGTCGTGACCGGGCCGACGAAGACGAAGCTCAGCTCCGGAGCCAGTCCCGCCACCTCGGTCAACAGAGCGACGTCGATCTGGTCCCGCATGGTGCCGGTGAAGCCGATGACAGGACCGGACAAGCCGTCGAAGGCGGCCGGGCGGTGGACCGCTTCGCGCCGCGCGTGCGCGAACGCGGCGGAGCGGACGCCGCACGGCAGGTACTCCACCCGTCCTGCGATCGCGGCCGCGGTTTTCTGCAGGCCGTGGGATGTCGTCAGCACCAATCCTGCCTCGGCCAGGAGCAGCGGCTCCGACTGCCGCAGTTTTGCGGCCTGCGCGGATGTCTCCACGAGGCGGTCCGCGCAGTAATAGACCGCGAGGTCCGGCTTCAGCGAACGGATTACCGCGCGGGCCAGCGGCGTCGGCAGGAACGTGATCACGATCAGCGGCGTCGCGTCTGTCGACCGCGTCCATCGCCGCACGGCGTGCGTCAGAAGCTGTTCATTGATCGCGACGGCTGACCGCGCATACGGAAAGGGGAGGAGCAATGGCGAGAGGATGTCGAGATGTTCGATGGCCGGTTTGACGCCACCCGGCGCGCGCGACCAGTTTCTGAATCGATCGCGCAGCCGCGCGGCGTCGCGAATCGACGGTCGGCGCACGCCCGTGTTTTCGACGTAGAGCACCCGATTGCCGCTTTCCGCGAATGCCGAGGCCACTTCCTGCGGAAGCTGCCAGTTGAACGCCCAGTCGATCGACGACAGGCAGACGATGGTGGCGCCGCGCAGCAACGGTCTCTTACCTCGAAGCTGCCGTCGCCGTCAGCGGCGCGCGCCCATTCCGGAAAACCGCCGTGATCCCGCCGGTCAGCGCGATCAGCCGGGTGACAACGCTAACGGCCGCGAAATAGGGGATGGTGACCGGCGAGATGCCCATCTGGCGGTAATTGCGGATCAAGCGCAGCCAGTCGAGCAGAATGCGGCGTCCCGCAAAGACGATCAGGGCGAGCGCACCGAACCGGCGGAAGAGATGCGTTCCGCGAAGGACGCCACGCTCGTCAGCACGATAGACGGTGACTCCGTCGAAGCCTCGGTTGAAATGTTTCTTCAGCACGCCCCGCTGCGCGAAGTCGAGCCCGTGAAACACGCGCGCCTGCGGTGCATACATGACCCGACGTCCCGCCGCGCGCAGCTCGTGATACAGCAAAACGCAGCCGCCGTCGCGTCGAATGCGCGCATCGAGCGGACGAGCGAGAAACGTCTCGCGCCGGAAAGCGGAGTTGTTGAGATGGAAGGCCGAGGCCTCGCCGAATTCATTGCCGATGACGATGGAAAAATCGGGTGCGTCGAACGTCCACGCCTGCAGCGACGTCCCTTTGTAGCGCGTGCAGCCGGCGACGGCAGAAACGTCGTCATCTGCGAACGGCGCCGTCAGCATCGCAAGCCACTCAGGGACCGGCTCACAGTCGCTGTCGAGCAGCGCGATGATCTCGCCGCGGGCCGCGCGCGCACCGGCATTCTTTCCCTCGAAATAGCTGTGCTGCGGCGATCGCACGATCGAAACCGATGGATATCGCCGGACGACTTCGCCGGATTCGCCGGCGCTGCTGTCGTCGATGACGACGATGGTCTCGAACAGTTCACGCGGATAGGTCTGCCTGGCCACACCGTCGAGCGTCGCCTGCAGATCGTCGGCGAGCGGTCGAGCCCCGTAGTCGTCGCGGGTGATCGTATCGATGACGATGGAGACGAACGGACGATTCATGAGAAGAGTCGCCTCGTGCGGATGCGAAGCTGATTCATTGCAAAGGCGGCGGTCCACGGTCCGGCTTCCAGGCGCGCTGCCGCCATCGCGGTCGATCTCGCCGTCCGCAATGGACGGACCGCGCTGCCTGCGCGTTTACGCAATGCCGCGAGTGCGAGCGACCAGGAAAGATTGAAGAGCAGGCGTTTCAGAATTCTCCGCGTAGATGGATCGGCGGTGCGTGCGAGCTCGCCGGAAAAGAGTTGGATGCGCGCTTCGATCGAGCGTCCCAGGTCCGCGCTGATGCTGTCGCGGCTGAGCGTGTACTCGGCGACGACGCGGTCGACGAAATCGAGCTCGTGACGCAGCGCGATCCGAAACCACATCAGGTAGTCGCACGACAGCGGGACCTCCTCGGAAAACCCGCCGGCTTCCTCGATGCAGCTCCGGCGGACCAAAACGGTCACCGTCGGAACGAAGTTGCACCACGCGAACTGCGCGGCCACGCGCCCGCGCCGCGGCGGCGCAACCTGAAAACTGGTGACGCGACGGCGCGAATCACCCGGCCGCACATGCACGACGTCGCCGAATACGAGTCCGACCTCCGTCCGCTCCATCAGCGGCATCTGCGACGCCAAGCGATCGGGAAGCCATGCGTCATCGGAGTCGATGAACGCGATCAATTCGCCTCGCGCGTGACGTAAGCCGCGATTGCGCGCCGCATACGCGCCCGCATGCGGCTGCTCGATGACGGTGATCTGCGATCCGAAATTGTCGAGCACATCGCGCGTGCGGTCCGTGGAGCCATCGTCGACGACGATCAGCTCGCACGGAGTCCACGTCTGCGCAAGAACGCTGCGGATCGCGCGTGCGACGGATTGCTCGCGGTTGTAGACGGGGAGAATGACGGAGACATCGGGCATCGAGGGCTGCTCGATGATAAGACGGTTTTCACGCGGAGCGCGCCAAGAGCCGGAGAAAGCGGAGAGAGTTTGCTTGTTTTTCTCCGTTGCTCTCCGCCTCTCCGCGCACTCCGCGTGAACCGTCCGCTACACTTACGTTCTTGCCGCGCGCAAAACTGCTCACCGTCCTCGGCGTGACGTTCGGCCTGGCCGTGACGGTCGGGAACATGATCGGCGCAGGCATCCTGCGCACGCCGGGCGACATCGCCGCGCAACTCCCCACCTTCTGGCCGTTCCTTGCGGTCTGGATCGTCGGCGGCATTTACGCGCTCCTCGGCGCGAACGCGCTGGCGGAACTGGGGACGCTCGTGCCGGAGTCAGGCGGGCAGTACGTCTTCGTCCGCCGCGCCCTCGGCGACTACGCCGGACTGGTCGTCGGCTGGAGCGACTGGATTTCCACCTGCGGCACGACCGCGGCCGTCTCCATCGTCGTCGGCGAATACTCGCTCGTGCTCTTTCCGCAGCTGCGCGGCATCGAGCCGGTGGCGCTGGCAGTCATCGCCATCCTCACGATCATTCAGTGGTTCGGCGTGCGCTGGGGCGGCTGGACGCAGGACCTCACCAGCCTGCTGAAAGCGCTGGCCTTCCTCTTCCTCATCGCCGCCTGTTTCTACCTCGGCGGACGACATCCCACTGCGCCATCGATCGAGGCGGAGCGCGAAGGTTCGATGGCCATCGCCTTCATCCTCGCGCTGCAGGCCGTGATCTACACCTACGACGGATGGACGGCCGTCATCTACTTTTCGGAAGAGGTGAAGGACTCCGGCCGCAACATCCCGCGCGCGATGTTCGGCGGCGTGCTGGCGGTGATGGCCATCTACCTGCTCGTGAACGTCGCCTTTCTGCGCGTCGTGCCGCTGGGCAGCATCGCCGGACAGAAGATGGCCGCCGGCGTGGTGGCCCAACATCTCTTCGGCGGATACGGCGACACGATTCTGCGCGTCATCATGATCGTCTCGCTGATCAGCGCCGTGAACTCGAACGTGATGATCGCGCCGCGCGTCCTTTTCGCGATGAGCCGCGACCGGCTCTTCTGGAAAGGCGCCGCCGAGGTGAATAAAGGGGGGACGCCGGACATCGCGCTGCTCTTCAGCAGTTTCCTCGCGGCCGTCTTCGTCATCTCCGGCAAGTTCGAGCAGGTCATCGCCATCCTGGCGTTCTTCTTCGTGGCGAATTACACGCTGTCATTCGCATCGCTCTTCGCGATGCGGCGGAAGGCGCCGGACGCGCCGCGGCCATTCCGCGCCATCGGCCATCCGTTCACGACCATCCTGGCGCTGCTCGCGTCCGTCGCCTTCCTCGTCGGCGCCGTCATCAGCGACACGCGCAACTCGCTGTACGCCGTCGGTGTTCTCGTTCTGACGATCCCGTTGTACCTGCTGATGAAACGGCGCACCATCTGATCACTTCCAGATGCCGCCGATCGGATGCGCGGCACCGTCGCCGGCCGCGAACGGCGTCACATGAAAGACTTCCTCGATCGTGCGAAGGAGGTCGTAATGGTCGTACGACACGTCCTGGATCACGGTGTGTGGCGCGACCGCCCCTCCCCAAAACGCGATGTAGACGCGGTTTCCATCGCCTCCGACAGTCTTCAGGAGCTTTGCATCCTCGTCGAAGGTCACGACGAGCAGCGTATCGGTCCAGAGGTTCGGATCGGCCATCAGCGGGTTGAACGTCGCCTTCAGCCAGTCGTCGGCGAATCGGATCGGCTTGTCGTGCGCGTCGTCATCCAGGTTCGGGATGATCAGAGAAAGCTGCGGCAGGTTTCCTGACTTGAAGTCATCCGCGAAACGAGGGAACGGCACGATGTTTCTGCAGGGTTCGTGATCCGCAACGTCCGCGAAGCTGATGAACGGATTGTGCTTGCGGACGTAGCGGCCGATCTGCTTCTCCGTGTGGCATGCGCCCTCCGGATAGTTTTCGGCGTATGTTTTCCACGTCACGAACCTGCCGATGTGCGGCCGGTCAAGAGTCACATTGCCGTCACCCGGCACTCCTTCGGTGCTGCCCGACACCATGGCGATGTAGTTCGGCTGCGACGGATGCGTGATCGCGTAGTACTGCGCCAGGTAGGCGCCGTCGTTCGCTAACCAGCCCATGAACGGTTGCGATCTGGCGTCGTCCGCATTCTTGTTTTCGAGGATGACGATGACGATGTGCTTGACATTCACATGCGCCGGAAACGGCGGCGGTGTTCCGACATGAGCGCGTTGCGTCGTCGTGACGCAGCCCGCCAGAAGTAGCGCGATCAACGGGAAGTAGCGTTTCAACATGACAACACCTCTGTTTTGATTGACGGACACGCGATACATTCCACCACGGCTATGACGTACCAGTTCGACTCCCGGCTCGCCTACGCGCGCACGCTCCCCTCGGCGTATTACTTCGACGCGAACGTTCTCGATGACGAGAACCGCAATGTGTTCGGCCGCACCTGGCAGCTAGCCGGCCGCGCCGATCAGGTGCGCGAGCCGGGGCAGTTCTTTACGACCACGATCGCGAAC
>Ga0157375_10005130_pt1 | contig 11372 bp, 9 predicted proteins | sample M35metaG_FD_115311 | JGI IMG/M metagenome (GOLD analysis project Ga0157375, IMG submission 115311) | Miscanthus rhizosphere microbial communities from Kellogg Biological Station, Michigan, USA - M3-5 metaG | ecosystem: Host-associated > Plants > Roots > Rhizosphere > Soil | place: USA: Michigan...
CGGGGCGTGGCATTCTACTTGCCGCAAGTCGAGATTCAAATGAATTCGGGAGCAGAACGGATGCTGGCCAAGCTTACTGCCTTCAACAATCGTCTGATGCCGGGCAGGAGCCTGGATGAGCAGATGGACAATACGTTTATTCTCGCCCAGCAGTTGGGCTTCGATGCGCTGGTGTACGACTACACCCCGGTGCCCATCGACCAGGATGGCTCGCTCATCACCCCTTCGGTGCTGGAGCTGCGCAACACCCCGTCCGACTGGCACGCCTTGTGGTGCAGTGAAGGGTTCTATCAGATCGACCCGGTTCAGCACCTGGCCCTGAGCACGGTGTCGCCGTTTGTCTGGTCCTATGAGGCCAAGGCCGAGACCGCGCTGCAAAAGATCATCGACCCTTGCCATGCCCCGGTGTCTTCCTACCTGCATGAGCGGCAACTCACCTGCGGCGTGAGCGTGCCCATCCACCTGCCCCGTGGCGGCTTCGCCTCGCTGACCGGCCTGCGCACCGGCAAGGCGCGCACCGTATTACGCGACGCCCAGCAGACCCTGGCGGACTTCAGCCTGATTACCCATGCATTGCAGGAAGCAGCCTACCCACTGTTCAGCAAGGCGCTACGCAGCTACCCCCATATTCACCTGACCAAGCGCGAGCGCGAATGCCTGAAATGGGCCGCCGACGGCCTGACCGCCGCCGAAATCGCCACGCAACTGAGCCGGTCACTGGCGGTGGTCACCCTGCACCTGGCCTCGGCGATGCACAAGCTGGGCGCCAAGAACCGCGTGCAAGCGGTGGTACGCGCCACCCATTACCGCCTGCTGGAGGACTGACCCTTCGGCAAAACCTAGCTGTTTTGCTAGTTACCTAAACCTGCCCTGCCGACTATGGTGTCCCTGATCCTTTTTTTAAGAGCAGGGTACGAAATGGAATTCATCGAGAAAATCCGCGAAGGCTTTGCGGCCTTCGGCGCCTACCAGACCTGGTATCGCGTCACCGGCGACCTGACCACCGGCCGTACACCGTTGGTGATCATTCACGGCGGCCCCGGCTGCACCCATGACTATGTCGATGCGTTCAAGGACGTCGCGGCCAGCGGCCATGCGGTGATTCACTACGATCAAATCGGCAATGGCCGTTCCACCCACTTGCCCGACAAAGACCCGTCTTTCTGGACCATCGGCCTGTTCCTTGAAGAGCTGAACAACCTGCTGGACCACCTGCAAATCAGCGACAACTACGCGATCCTCGGGCAATCCTGGGGCGGCATGCTCGGCAGCGAACACGCCATCCTGCAACCCAAGGGCCTGCGCGCATTCATCCCAGCCAACTCGCCGACCTGCATGCGTACTTGGGTGAGCGAAGCCAACCGCCTGCGCCAGTTGCTGCCCGAAGGCGTGCATGAAACCCTGCTCAAGCACGAAGCGGCCGGCACCTACAGCGACCCCGAGTACCAGGCTGCCTCACGGATTTTCTACGACCAGCACGTGTGCCGGGTCAACCCATGGCCAGAAGAAGTGGCACGCACATTCGCCCAGGTCGATGCCGACCCGACGGTGTACCACGCCATGAGCGGCCCCACCGAGTTCCACGTGATCGGCAGCTTGAAGGACTGGAATGTGATTGGCCGGCTGTCGGCGATCAAGGTGCCGACCCTGGTGATCTCCGGCCGCCACGACGAAGCCACACCGCTGGTGGTCAAGCCATTCCTGGATGAGATCGAGGATGTGCGCTGGGCACTGTTCGAAGACTCGAGCCACATGCCTCACGTGGAAGAACGTCAGGCGTGCATGGGCACGGTGGTGAAGTTTCTGGATGAAGCGTGCTCGTTGCCGCACCGCGCACTCAAGGCCGGCTAAACACCCCTGTTGCTACACCGACTGGCTGAAACCCTGTAGGAGCTGGCTTGCCAGCGATAGCGATCCAACCGTCACCGCTGTGGTGACTGGCTGGCCGTCATCGCTGGCAAGCCAGCTCCTACAGGTATATCGGGGAGGTTTTAGACTTCGCTGGTCTCGGGCTTGGCGGACTTCTTGGGCACCTCGGCCACCAACGGAATCTCCTTGCCCTCGGCATCAAACAACTTGCCGCCACTGAAGTAGTCGCCATCGCGCAGTTCCGACACATCGCGGAAGCACAAGCTGCGCTCGGTCCCCGCCACGAACACTGACTGCTGGTCCGAGTTACCGGCCGTGAAGTGGTTGAACGCCAGGTTCAGCAGGATCGCCATGATCGCCGACGAGCTGATACCCGAATGGAAAATCGTCGCGAACCAGCTCGGAAAGTGGTCATAGAAGCTCGGCGCAGCGATGGGGATCATGCCGAAACCGATGGAAGTGGCCACGATGATCAGGTTCATGTTGTTGCGATAATCCACCTTGGACAAGGTACGGATACCGCTGGCCGCCACGGTGCCGAACAACACGATCCCGGCACCGCCCAACACCGACGTCGGCACCGCCGCAATCACCCGCCCCATGAAGGGCAGCAAGCCGAGCACTACCAGAAACACCCCGCCGGTGGCCACCACAAAACGGCTCTTCACGCCGGTCACCGCCACCAGGCCTACGTTCTGGGCAAATGCGCTTTGGGTGAAGGAACCGAAGATTGGCGCGAACATGCTCGACAGCATATCGGCGCGCAAGCCATTGCCCAGGCGTTTGGAGTCGACCTTGGTGTCGATGATTTCACCGACGGCCAGGATGTCTGCCGAGGTTTCCACCAGGGTCACCATCACCACGATGCACATGGAAATGATCGCCGCCACGTGGAAGGTTGGCATGCCGAAATGGAATGGTGTAGGGAAACCGAACATCGGCCCCTGGGCCACACCGGAGAAGTCGGCCATGCCCAGGAATACCGCAATCACCGTACCGATCACCATTGCCAACAGGATCGACAACCGCGAGATCGTCGCGCTGCCGATTTTGCTCAGCAGCAGCACCAACACCAGGGTCAACGCGGCCAGGCCGATGTTGGACATGCTGCCAAAATCCGCCGCGCGGCTGTTGCCGCCCATGGCCCAGCGGGCCGCGACGGGCATGAGGGTCAAGCCGATGGTGGTGATCACGATGCCGGTCACCAGCGGTGGGAAAAACTTGGTGATCCGCGAGAACACCGGCGTGATCAGCAAGCCGATGAACGACGCGGCCATCACCGCCCCGAGTATCGCCGGCACACCGCCCGCCCCATCACTGCCGACAATCGCCACCATCGTGGCCACACCGGCAAAGGACACGCCTTGCACCAGCGGCAACTGACAACCAAAAAACGGCAAGCCAAGGGTTTGCAGCAGCGTGGCCAGGCCACCGGCAAACAGTGACGCAGCGATCAGCAGGCCGATATCGGCGGGCGACAACCCCGCTGCCTGACCGACGATCAACGGAACGGCAACGATGCCGCCGTACATGGTAAGCACATGCTGCAGGCCGTAAGCCATATTGGCCGCGACGCCGAGATTCTCATCTTCTGGCCGCTGCGGTGACGCCTTCGGGATAGTCATGGTGGGGGGTCTCTGTTTTTGTTGTGTATTCACTGTATGCAAAGGAAAGACGGGATGTCCATAGAGTTGTATACAATCAATTTCACAATAAGCCAGATGACGGCGATACAAAAATCCATTCAGCCGCCCTGCCCTGTGGCTTGAAGCCGTGCGCAAAAGGACCTGAAAAAAAATGCTCAACCGCAAGCTGCGTATTCATGCGCCGGCCATCTACTACTTCGACATGGTGCGGCGCTGCCATTCGATCCGCGAAGCCGCGCGGCGCCTGAACGTGGCGTCGTCGGCCGTGAACCGGCAGATCCTCAAGCTGGAAGACGAGATGGGCGCACCACTGTTCGAGCGGTTGCCGGGCGGCCTGCGCGTGACGGCCGCCGGTGAGATCCTTACGCGCCACATCAGCCTGCTGCTGCAGGATGTAGAACGGGTGCGCGGTGAACTGGATGGCTTGCACGGCGTGCAGACCGGGCATGTGGAAATCGCCACGGTGGAAGGGGCCGCCGTCGAACTGCTGCCTGCCGCACTCCGGCGTATGCGTGAGCGCTACCCGAAGGTGACGATTGGCGTCACGGTGCAGGGTTCGCAGTCGATTCCCGGCGCGGTCATCCATGGCCAGGCGGACCTGGGCCTGGCGTTTGCTCTACCGCGCAGCAACGAAATCACCCAGTTGTGCGTCGGCCATTTCCGCTTGGGCGCATTGATGACGCCGGAGCATCCGCTGGCCGGTGAAACGCGGGTGAGCTATGGGCAATGCTGCGAATACGGGGTGATCCAGGCCAAAAGCGAACTGTCGGTGCATCACCTCATCGCCCCGTTGCACACATCCACAGCGGCAGCGAGCAAGCCCCTGCTGCACAGCAACTCCATGGAACTGGCGCGACAGTTGGCGCGCCAGCAATTGGGCATCGCCTTCCAGACTCGCATCGGTATCGAGGCCGACCTGCAGCGCGGCGAACTGCTGCACATTCCGCTGAGCGACCAGGGTGGCATCTTCAGCGACCTGGGCGTGTATGCCCGCAAGGACCGTGACTTGCCCGTGGCGGTGCAAGCCCTGACCCACCTGTTGGGCGAAGAGATCGCCTTGCGCGAACGCGAGGAAATGCCCGCAGCACCGCGTATTTCCTGACTTTCAGGGCAAATACCGTGCTGCCGTTTCGGCATCGCCCCAGGCGAGATTCTGTTCTTTGGCGCACGCCCGCCCTGTGCTGATACTGCGCCCGGCGGTCCCTGCAAGGCCGCCATGAGCCAAACGCCAAAGGAATAAAAACAATGAAAAAGGCACTGCACGGCGCAACCGTCTTACTGTCCCTCCTCGGCGGCGGGGAGGCTGTCGCGGTGGAATGGATGAACAACAGCGTAGGTTTTCGCTACGGCCAGCACTTCACCAATCCGAACAATCCCGACGATTTCAGCAAGCGCATCTACAGCTTTACCCACGCCAGCGGTTACAGATACGGCAGCAACTACTTCAACCTCGATGTGTTCCTGTCCGACAGCAGCGATCCGCGCAAAGGCACGGACCATGGCGGCAGCGAGGTGTACGGCGTGTACCGGCACCAGTTGTACGCGTCGCGGGTATTCGATGTGCCGCTGGGCACCGGCCTGATCAAGGATTACGCCCTGACGGCGGGGTTTGACGCCAACCGCAACAACAACTTCGCGTCAGCCAAAAAGCGCGCCCTGGTGATCGGTCCTACCTTGAAATTCAACACCGTCGGTGTGCTCGACCTGAGCCTGATGTACTACAAGGAAAAGAACCACACCGGCATCCCCGGCGCGCAAGAGTCGAACCACACGTTCGATGACACCTACATGCTCAACCTGACGTGGATGCGCCCGTTCGAGGTCGCCAGCCACGCGGTCAAGTTCCAGGGCTTCATCAATTACGTCGGGGAAAAAGGCAAGGACTACCACGGCCGCGACACCGCGCCGGAAGCGCTGATGCGTACCGCGCTGATGGTGGCGGTGCGGCCGGGCAAAAGCGTGAAGCCGAACCTGTACCTGGGCGTGGGTTATGAGTACTGGCATAACAAGTTCGGCGTCGACGGTGGCCGGGGTACTCGCACTTCAACCCCGACGCTGAACATGGAAGTCACCTTCTGACACCCGCCAACCTGTAGGAGCCGGCTTGCCGGGGATAGCGGTGGGTCAGCGACGAATGGGCTAACTGATAGACCGCGATCGCCGGCAAGCCGGCTCCTACAGGGGTCAGGCCTGGGCCAGTTTGGCAGGGTTGTTTTTTGGTCGCGCCAGCCAGTAACCCAATACCGCCAACGGCGCAGTCGCCAGCATCACGATCACGGTGATCAACAACGGCTGATCGATCATCGACGACACCAACAGGCTGCTGAGGAAACACAGCCCCAATTGCAGAGTGTTTTGCAGGGCCGCGGCCTTGCCGGAATTTTCTGCAAACGGCATCAGTGCATTCGCCACCACGATGGGATAGCTCGCGCCATTGACCAGGGCCATCAGGCAGAACGGAATCAGCAAGGTGGTGAGGGTCGGCACAGTCAAGGTGGCAACCAGGTACAACGCCAGCATGCTGATGCAATACGCCACCAGCAACCACGGCAGCAGGGTCTTGCCCTGATAACGCTGCAAGGCGCTGCGGCAACTGTAGCCGCCCACCAGGAATGCCAAGGTCGGCAACACGTAGCTCAAGCCAATGTCATTCGGGCTGTAGCCCATATCGCCCAGAATGAACGGTGAGGCGGTCAGCCAGGCGAAGAAGCTGGCGGAGCACGCGGCAAAGATCATCACGTTGCCGGTAAACACGCGGGATGTCAGCAGTTGCCCGTAACCCAGGCGCGAAGGCTCGCCCGTCTGCGCCTGACGTTTCGGTACAGTGCGCAGGAACAAAGTGGGCAACAGCAGCAGCAACGACACGCCCAGCAACACGCCGAAGATTGCTTGCCAGCCGAAGTGGTTTAACACCATCGCCCCCAGCAACGGCGCCAGGGCCGGCGACAGTGACATCAGCGGCATGATGCTCGCGAACACGCGATGGGCCTTGTCGGCCGGGTAACGGTCGATCACCAGCGCCTGCCAACTCACGGCGGCGGAACACACGCCAATCGCTTGGACAAAGCGCAACGCCAGCAGTTGCGGCGCGGTCTCGACCCAGAACATGCCCAAGCAACCCAGCACAAACAGGCTCAGGCCGGTGAGCAAGATCGGCTTGCGCCCCAAGCGGTCAGACAGCGGCCCCCACAGCAACTGCCCCACCGCAAAGCCCGCAAGGAAAATACTCAAGCTGGCGCCCACGGCACCCGCGCCGATCTGCAACTGTTCGCCCATGGCGCCGAAGGCCGGCAAGTACATGTCCATGGCCAGATAACCGAGCATGCTCAGCCCCGCCAGATACCCCGTGAAACCCAAAGAATTTTTCATTGAAGCCTTGAAGATCCTGCCATCAAACTATTTGCTGACTGGCGCCCATTATGAAGCTGACAGTTTTTGTGTGAAGCGATAATAATTGGACACTCTAATCAAATATTTTGAAGGCAACCATCATGTGGTCTGAATACTCTCTGGATGTGGTCGATGCGGTAGCGCGCCATGGCAGCTTCAGTGCGGCCGCCCAGGAGTTGCACCGTGTGCCGTCGGCCATCAGCTACACGGTGCGTCAGATCGAAGAGTGGCTGGCCGTACCACTGTTCGTGCGCAGGCACCGGGACGTGGAGCTGACACCCGCCGGCCGCCTCTTTATAGAAGAAGCCCGTGGCGTGATGAAAAAGATGCTCGGCACGCGCCGGCTATGCCAGCAGGTGGCCAATGGCTGGAGCGGCCAATTGAAGGTGGCCGTGGACTCCATCGTCAAACCCCAGCGCTGCCGGCAACTGGTGCTGGATTTTTACCGGCAGTTTCCCGAAGTGGAGTTGCTGCTGGAATACGAGGTGTACAACGGTGTGTGGGATGCGCTGGCCGATGAGCGCACCGACATTGTGATCGGCGCCACCAGCGCAGTGCCGGTGGCCAGCCACTTCACGTTTCGTGACATGGGCCTGTTGAACTGGCTGTGCGTGGTCAGTGCCAAGCACCCGCTGGCGACAGTCGAGGGGTTGCTCAATGACGATCAGCTGCGTCCCTTCGCCTCCCTGTGCATGACCGACACGTCGCGCAACCTGCCCAAGCGCGACACCTGGACCCTGGATAACCAACGGCGGCTGGTGGTGCCCAACTGGGCCTCGGCCATCGATTGCCTGCGCGACGGCCTGTGCGTCGGCATGGCGCCGGCGCATCAGGTGTTGCCGTGGATCGAGCGCGGTGAGTTGGTGGCGTTGCAACTGAGCCGGCCGTTTCCGGCCAGCCCGTCGTGTGTGGCCTGGGCACAGAACAAATTGTCGCCGGCCATGGCGTGGTTGCTGGAGTACCTGGGGGATACCGAGACGATGAATCAGGAGTGGTTGAATGGGCCTGATCTCTGAAAATCACACCGCCTGACTGTAGGAGCTGGCTTGCCGGCGATAGCGGACTATCTGTGCCAACTGTGTTGGCTGGCACACTGCAATCGCAGGCAAGCCAGCTCCCACATTTTGATCGCATTTCAATTAAGCAGACGGGTAATGGCCCGCACGATCATCTCGGCTTCCTTGGCATCCAGGGTCAACGGCGGCAACAGCCGGATGATCTTGCCCCGCGTCACGTTGATCAGCAGCCCATGCTCCTGGGCCGCCCGCAGGGCCAGGTCACGCAATGGCTCGGCCAGTTCAATACCAATCATCAAACCCTGCCCACGGATCGCCAGCACAATCGGGTATTCGCTCAACGCTACCCGCAACCGCGCCAGCAGGCGTTCGCCCTGTTGCGCGGCGTTTTGCAGCAAGCCTTGTTCCTCGATGATATCCAGCACGGTGCAGCCCACACGGCAGGCCAGTGGATTGCCGCCAAACGTGCTGCCGTGGCTGCCGGGGGTGAACAGTTTGGCCACCGAAGCACGCGCCAGGCAGGCGCCGATGGGCACACCGTTGCCGAGGCCTTTGGCCAGGGTCATGACGTCCGGGACAATGCCCTCGTGCTGGAACGCGAACCAGGCGCCGGTACGGCCGATACCGGTCTGGATCTCGTCGAGCATCATCAACCAGCCGTGGCGCGTGCAGTGATCACGCAAGGCCTTGAGATAGCCCGGTGGCGCAGGCAGGACGCCGCTTTCGCCCTGGATCGGCTCCAGCAGCACTGCCGCAATGCGCGCACCGTACTGCTGGGTGATTGCCTCCAGCGCAGCCAGGTCGCCAAAGCCGATCTTGAGGAAATCCCCCGGCAGGCGCTGAAAACCCAGGCGCACCGAGGGACCATCGCTGGCGGCCATGGTGCCGAGGGTGCGCCCATGAAAGGCGTTCTCCATCACCACCACCAACGGTGCTTCGATGTCCTTTTTCCAGCCGTGCAGCCGAGCGAGTTTCAATGCCGTCTCATTCGCCTCGGCGCCGGAGTTATTGAAAAACGCCTGGTCCAGGCCTGACAAGCCGGTCAGACGCTCGGCCAGCCGTTGCTGCCAGTCGATGCTGTAGAGGTTGGAGGTGTGCAAGAGCAAGCCGGCCTGCTCACTGATGGCTGCCACCAGCTTGGGGTGGGAATGCCCGACGTTGGTCACGGCCACACCGGCCACGGCATCCAGGTATTCGCGGCCCTGTTGGTCCCACAGACGCGTGCCCAGGCCACGGGTGAAGCTCAAAGGCGAAGGTTGATAGGTGGTCATCAGGCAGGCGGCGGTCATGGCGTCGAACTCCAAGGCAGTGTGTCAGTGCACCCAGTATCGTTAGCCACCCGAGCTGGATAAACTGCACAAACCTGCAATGACTTTAAACCTGGGCTTGATAATGGATTTGTTCCAAGCGATGACGGTGTACGTAAAGGTGGTGGAGACCGGTAGCATGACCGCCGCGGCGCAGGAGTGCGGGATGTCGACCACCATGGTCAGCAACCACCTGCGTGCGCTGGAGCAACGGCTGGGGGTCAGCCTGCTCAAGCGCACCACCCGCAAACAAAGCCTTACCGAATTTGGCGGGGAGTACTATCAGCGCTGCCTGGAAGTACTGGGGCTGGTGGCCGACTCTGAGCTGCTGGCCGAACAGATCCACAGCGAAACCCCCAAGGGCGACCTGCGTATCACCGCGCCCCCGGTATTCGGCACTGAACGCCTTGTGCCAGCCTTGAGCGAATTTTCCAAGCGCTACCCGCTGATCAACCTGTACGTCGTGCTGAGCAACGAGCGAATGGACCTGGTCGACAGCGGCTTCGACGTGGCGATCCGATTGGGCGAACTGGAAACCTCCAGCCTGATCGCCCGGCCCATGCAGGACTACACCCTCACCCTCTGCGCATCACCTGACTACCTGGCGCGACGCGGCACGCCGCAGACGCCCGATGACCTGCAACAGCACGACTGCCTGGCGTTCGCCTACCCGGCCAACGACAACTGGCGCGACACCGGCAAACTGTGGCGCATGAGCAATGACGGGGGCGAGGTGGAGGTTCCGGTGTCCGGCTCATTGACCATCAACAGCTCACAAGGCTTGCGCCAGGCGGCCGTGAACGGCATGGGCATCATCATGCTGGCCGATGCCCTGGTACACCCGGACCTGGAAAGCGGCAAACTGGTGGCCTTGTTGACCACCTACAAATTGCCCAGCCGCCCCATGCACCTGCTGTATCGCCAGGACCGTCATCGCCTACCCAAGCTGCGGGCGTTCGTGGACTTCGCGATGGAGCAGTGGGCGCGCTAGAAACCTACGCCCAACTCACGCAAGCGTGCCGCTGTGCGCTCGGCCGACACGTGATGAACGCCCTGCCAACCGAGTGCGACGGCGGCCTCGATATTGCCGGCCACATCGTCGATAAACACCACCTCACTGGCCTGGATATCCGGCAGATGGGCGCGCACCTGGGCGAGGCTGGCGTGATAGATCGCCGGATCCGGCTTGATCAGCTTCAATTCGCCGGACACGACGATGTCGCGAAAACGCTGCAAGAACGGGTAGTTGGCCCGGGCATACGGAAAGGTTTCGGCTGACCAATTGGTGAGCCCGAACAAGGGCATGTCGGCCTCGTGGAGCGCCTCGAGAATTGCCACACCGTCCGGCAAAGGCCCGCGCAGCATTTCGTGCCAGCGGTCGTAGTAGGACTGGATCAGCGTTCGGTGTTGGGGGTATTGCTCGATCAGGCTGCGAGTGCCTTCTGCCAAGGTGCGGCCGGCATCCTGCTCGGTGTTCCAGGCCTGGGTGCAGATGGTGTCGAGAAACCATTGCCGTTCATGGTCGTCGGCAATCAGCTTGCGGTAGAGGTGCTGCGGGCTCCAGTCGAACAGGACACCGCCGAAATCAAAAACTACTGCACGAATCGTCATCAGATTCTCCGTTAGCGTGGCTTGATAGCCAGAGGAGTCTGCCAGATTGTGAGGGAGGATAGGAGCGCAATGGCGCGTAGGAAGGCTCTTGGGCGTTACACAAAACAAATGTGGGAGCGGCGGTGCGACGATTCGACTTGCTCGCGAAAGCGGTGCATCAGTCGCCATATTCAGTGACTGACACTCCGTATTCGCGAGCAAGCCCGCTCCCACATTTTTTCGACCGTGTTTAAGCTTGGATCAAGCCATTAATTTTCACGGTCGGGTTTACATCAGCATCGTAGTCCACGCCGTCGATTTCAAAGCCGAACAGGCGCAGGAACTCTGCCTTATAGCCGGCAAAATCGCTGATCTCGTTGACGTTGTCGTCGGTCACTTGGTTCCACAGTGCAGCCACGGCGTCCTGGACTTTCGGCTCAAGCTCAGCCAGGTCGGCACGCAGGCGGCCGTCGGCGTCAAGTTTCGGCTCTTTGCCGTACAGGCTGTCCTTGAACAGGCCGTAGACCTGCTCGATGCAACCTTCGTGGGTGCCC
>Ga0157375_10005135_pt1 | contig 11369 bp, 7 predicted proteins | sample M35metaG_FD_115311 | JGI IMG/M metagenome (GOLD analysis project Ga0157375, IMG submission 115311) | Miscanthus rhizosphere microbial communities from Kellogg Biological Station, Michigan, USA - M3-5 metaG | ecosystem: Host-associated > Plants > Roots > Rhizosphere > Soil | place: USA: Michigan...
TGGCTCATGCGTAGTAGAGGCTCCACCTGCTCCGTACCTTTCGTGCTGAAGTTCCCACTTCAGTACCACAAAAGGTGACATTTCAACTTTGGAGAAAGGTGACATTACTACTTTGGGCTAACATGAAATTGAGCCAGTTGGTGTAATTGGCGTCTCCTTGGAGTGCGGTGCCTTGGCACCGCTTTGGCCAAAGCGCCGACAAGTCGGCGCACTCCAAGGAGACGCCCAATTCAAAGTAGTCAAACTTAGCGGCTCACTTCGATGCGATCGCCGGGCTGAAGTTTGGGATCTTCGACCGCACCAGACTTGATCTGCTTAATGCTGTAGCGAATTGTCACGAGGCGGTTATCCGCGCCCTCGCGCGAGACTTCGACGTGGTTTTCCTGTCGAGCAGTACCGCCTGCGGCCAGAATGGCCTGAAGCAGCGTAATTCCAGGCTGAAATGATTTCTGCCCCGGATAATTAACGCGACCTCCGATGTAATAGAACTCCTGCGGCCGGTTGGTTACAGTGATTACGTCACCCGATTGGACGTTGAGGTTCAGTGTCGCGGGATCGCTCAAGTCGTGAGGTTGTCCGGACGTACCTGCGCGCATGATCACTACGCGGCCACCGTCATTTCGTAACTGCGACTCTGCCAGCACAACGTAAAGGGGAACCATCTCGCGTCGCAAAAAACGTGTGCCGGGGTTGACGACGAGACCCGTCACCATAACTGAATGGCTGAGATATTGGCGCACGCTCACTGATATTCGGGCCTTCTCTTCCACCGCGCGTCTTTTGAGTTCCGCTGCAATGCGGGTTTGAATCTCTTCGGGAGTAAACCCAGCGACTGCGATAGAGCCTCCCGCAACAGGAAGATCGATCACGCCACCGCCGATGACTGTGAACAGTGTAGATTTACTGTTCGCCGAATTGAGCAGGCGTATATCCAGCACGTCGCCCACGCCAACGCGATAGATCTCGGTTAGCGGGCGCTCCGAAACATTCGCGGCGCCCGAGTCGCTGACAGTCGCCTTGACTGGCAAAACTCCGGCCGTTTCCTGGGCCGTTGCCGATAGAGAAGAGGCGAGAACGAGAAAGGCAAAAAGTGCTGTCGAGATTAATGTTTTCATAGTCGGGGCACTCGGTAAGCTTGATCAGGCGCGGTTTGCGAAAAACGGGGGCGCGAACGTTCCGCGCATTATACATCATTTGAACAAAGTGCTAATCCGGCAGCATTTCCTGATTCTTTCAGTGGTGCCCCAATTTGAAATACTTCTCTGTGCACCCTCTGTGTTCTCTGTGTCTCTGTGGTTGTTTTTGCGCCAAGTAAACCACAGAGACACAGAGAACACAGAGGGTGCACAGAGAAACCAAAACTAGGGCACTACCATTCTTTCCGGCTTTGCGCCTTTGCGGGAGACTTCTGCTATAGTCATCGTTTCGTTTACCGGTCAGATCCATCACCATGTACGAGTTTGCAGTTACTCCAGCCGTCATGAACATTCGCCGCCGAGGGGTGGAGATCTGCGACGTGACGCCAAACAGCCTCGGCGCGGAAATGGACCTTGAATCGGGGGACCGGATAATAAAGGTAAACGGGCGAGTCGTTCGCGACTATCTTGATTTCCGTTTTCAGACTGCCGGGGAAACTGATCTCGTGCTCGAGGTGCGCAAGAAGAGCGGCGAGGATTGGGAAGTAGAACTCGAACGTGCCGAAGACGAGGATTTCGGCCTCGCTTTCGAAGCGATCGTGCCGCGACAATGCGCTAACGAGTGCATCTTCTGTTTCTGCAATGGCAATCCGGCGGATGCGCGGCCCTCGCTGTTTATTAAAGACGAAGACGTTCGCCTTTCTTTCCTCTACGGCAACTACACAACGCTCACATCGATTACCGAAGACGAGATGCGCCGCATAGTTGAGCAGCGCCTGTCGCCCCAATACGTTTCTGTGCATGCGACTGATCTCGACGTTCGCGCGTACATGCTTGGTATCGATAAACAGCGTGCAGATATCTCAATCAAACTTCGACAACTGCTGGATGCCGGTATAGACGTGCATGCGCAGGTCGTGTTGTGCCCGGGAATTAATGACCGAGATGTGCTGAAGAAAACGGTCCTCGATCTGGCTGCGGAGTATCCGCGAATAACAAGCGTCGCGATCGTGCCGCTCGGGCTTACTCGTTACAACACTGATGCCCGACTCACGCGAGTGACACCGGAGTTCTGCCGCGAAGTGATCGATCAGATCGTCCCGCTCCAAAAACAACTTCATGCTGAATTGGGAACGAACTTCGCACTGCTTGGCGATGAGATTTACTTGCGGGCCGGACGTCGCATTCCCGGAAGAGCGCACTACGGCGACTATCCGCAGATTGAGGATGGCGTGGGGATGGTTCGATCTTTCGCAAACGAGTTTGGGCGGCTCGTGCGACAACTCGAACGCGATGAATCAAGGGCATTAAGCCAAAAAACCGGCACGATCTTCACGGGAACGCTCTTCGCTCCTGAACTGAAGAAGATGATCAATACGATGAACGCTCGTTTAGGAACAAAACTGTCAGTTGAACCGCTGGAGAATAGTTACTTCGGCGGTGATGTTTCTGTGGCTGGTTTGCTGACCGGCCAGGATCTCTTGAACGCGCGTGAAAGAGTCAACGGTGAGTTCGTCGTGATACCAAGACAGATGCTCAAGAGCGATGAAGCAATTATGTTGGACGGAATGACCGTGGCTGATGTGTCACGCGCGTTGGACCAGCCGGTTCACGCCGTCAACCTGCAAGAGCTGGCCACTTTACTTTTGAGCAAAAACTAAAGCATGCTCGACAGCGCCTCAACGACAGGCAAAAGAGTTCTCGACGTCGGCTGTGGCCAGAACAAATTTCCCGGCGCGATTGGCATCGACGCAAACCCGCGGAGCCATGCAGACGTTATTCACGACCTCGGCACCTTTCCTTATCCTTTCAGCAACGACGAGTTTGAAGAAATCATTTGTCGTCATGTGATCGAGCACGTGCCGGACGTGCTTGGCTTTGTTACGGAGTTGCATCGCATCACGAAACCTGGCGGCCGGCTAAAGATCGTTACGCCACACTACTCCAATCCTGACTGGCCTACGGATCCGACTCATCGAAATCACTTCAACAGTTACTCCTTCACGTGCTTTGTTCCTTCGCGGGCGCCGTTTCCGTTCTACACGGCAGCAGAGCTAAAGCCTTTGACTACTCACGTCAGTCTGGCAAATCTCTGGCGGGCAGTGGGAATTGAATTCTTAGTGAATCTGGATCAGCGCTGGCCATCGCTGCGCTTCACGCGAAAGTTTTGGGAGTTCTATCTATCGACCATCCTTCGCGGCAAGGAGCTCTACTTTGAACTCGAAGTGGTGAAGTAGTCCTCGCTTTGCTTGGGCCGGGTCAGTCCACCTCGCGGTAGCGGATGGGTGCGCAGCTTTTAGGCCTGCGGTGATGACGTCAATCCCACACGGCTGCGCACCCACCCGCTACCGCGAGGTGGTACTTTGACCCGGCCCAACAATGATCTCGGACTTTTAGGGCAAAGCCGCTTTGCACGGCTTTGCACAAAAAGTCGCTAGATGTCAGCGCCAAAGGCGCGCAATAGGAAAGCCAGGGGCAAGCGTGAAGCGCAGCGGAACGCGTCGCCCCCTGGTTACAAGAATAATTTTGAAGAGAGCACTGAAAGTGCGAAATATCAGCTAATTATTCCGCTCTTTCAGAGCTGCACGGATCAAGGCGCTCTTACCAGGGGCGACGAGCCTCACGTTGTTCGGCGCTTGCCCCTGGCTTTCATATTGCGCGCCTTTGGCGCTGACATTTAGCGACTTTTTGTCCGACCCGCTTTGCACCTTGAATAGTGTAGCTCTAGAGGCAAAGAACCCTCGATCAGATCAATTCGCCTGTCGTCGTACAAGAATTTGAATGATCATCCATGAATTTGGAAAGAGCATGGTTCCCGAATTGATCCGGTCTCGACAAAAACGCCGATCTTCGGCCAAAACCCGCCGCTCAGGTTTTCTTTCATAATTGGCTTGCCGATTGCCTTTATTGGTTTTTCTCAAAAGACACCCGCAGTCTTTTTCGCAAAGCCATACCGTCATTTCGTAGTGAACTCCTAGCCTTAGGAGTATCCAAACCTTTGGAGGAAAACATGAACAGGAGCCTAGCCCCGATATTGAGTCTGCTACTCATCGCGCTGTTCTGCGCGTCGTCGAAGGCACAAGTTACGAACGCTGGATCGATCTCAGGAGCCGTTACCGATCCAACGGGCGCCGTAGTGGCAAGCGCCACAATTGTCGTAAAGAACAATGAAACTGGGGTTGAGAACACGACGACGACCTCGGAAAATGGGACATTTACTGTTGCCCAACTCCCGCGCGGTACTTATACCGTAACTGTCCAGGCAACATCCGGCTTCAAGAAATCAGAAGTTACGAAGGTTACTGTCAACGTTGGAACCCCCACAACCGTCAACGTGACGCTTGAGCCGGGCGCCCCACAAGAAACCGTCACGATCGTGGGCGGCGGCGAGATCTTGCAGACGCAGACTGCAAACATCGGCAACACCATTACCGGACGGCAGATCACTGAATTACCATTTACTTCGCGCGATGCTCTAGACCTCGTGCTTGCCCTGCCGGGCACCCAAACGCCTGCCAGGCCTCGTTCCTCCACGATTAATGGCTTACCCAGAGGCTCCAACACCATCACCATGGATGGTCTGCCAGATCAGGCAAACGATGCCAAGTCAAACGATGGTTTCTTCACTTATGTGCGTCCCCGCATTGATGCCATCGAAGAGGTGACGCTCTCATCCGCCGTACCTGGCGCTGAGAGTTCCGGCGATGGCGCCGTCCAGATCAAGTTCAGCACCAAAGGCGGCGGCAGCGAATACCACGGGAGCGGTTACTGGTATCATCGCAATACCGCACTCAACGCCAACTATTATTTCAATAACATCTCCGGTCAACCGCGACAGCGGATGATTCTTAATCAACCGGGAGTCCGGGTCGGCGGCCCCATACTCATCCCGAAGCTGCTCACGAGTCGGGACAAGGCCTTCTTCTTTGTGAACTACGAGGAATTCCGACTTCCCGGTTCAACGGCTCGCCAGCGCAATGTGCTGACACAGGATGCCGAGAAGGGGATATTCAAGTACGGTAGCGGCGGCTCGCTCAGCAAGGATCTCTTCGCACTGGCGGCCGCAAATGGCCAGACTGCCACCATTGATCCAATAATCGGTTCAACCCTGGCCGCCATTCGTGGGACGTTTAGTCAGGGTGGACTGACCCCGCTGGGCGATAACCAGCAGCGTTTCACCTGGAATAGTCCAGCAAGTCAGGTGCGTAAGTTCACTTCAGTTCGCCTCGACTTCAACCTGACGCCCAACCATCACCTGGATAATGTTTGGAACTACAACGTGTTTTCGTCTTCCCCGGACCAACTGAATAGCAGGGATGCTATTTTCCCGGGTCTACCTATCGGAACAGGAGGGCAGTATTCTGATCGCTTCTCCAATTCAACTGGGCTGCGCTCGATCTTGACAAAGAACCTCACGAACGAACTTCGATTTGGTCTCGGTGCTGGAGGAACAATACTTTTCTTCCCTGAAACCAATCCCGGCGCTTTCTCCACACTGGGCGGATTCAACCCTTCGTTCACCGTTTTCAATCCGGGTGGTAACAATACCAGCAGCCCGGCGTCTGGAAGTAGCTCTTCCCGCAACAATGCACCTTCGTTAGTACTGCTTGATAACCTATCGTATGTAAGGGGTGACCACACCTTTAACTTCGGTGTTGACCTTGCACAGCACAGGTCCTTTTCGTTCAGCGTAGCGCGAGTGGTTCCGGCAATAACCTTCGGCCTCGACACCAACGATCCGGCAAGCGCCATGTTTACCGCTGCCAACCTTCCCGGCGCTTCCGCAACCGATCTAACCAACGCCAGGAACTTGTATGCGCTACTGACGGGCCGAGTCACGACGATCACCGCCAGCGCCTTTACCAGCGAGGACACAGGCAAGTACACCTACCTTGGAGATTTCACCCAGCGCTCACGCCAACGCACGGCGGGATTTTTTGCTCAGGACTCATGGCGCTTTCGGCCCAACCTGACCATCAACGCCGGCGTTCGTTGGGAGCTTCAGTTCCCATTCACAGCGCAAAACAGCAACTACACGCAGGCAACGTATGAAGGCCTGTGGGGCGTTTCGGGTGTGGGTAACCTGTTTAAGCCCGGAACGCTGACTGGGAGCGTTACTCAATTCACCCGGTTTCCAAAAGGGACGCGGGCGTATGACACCGACTGGAACAATATTGGTCCTAGCATCGGTGTTGCTTGGAGCCCAAATATCAAAGGTGGCTTTCTGCGACGGCTGGCAGGAGACCCGGGTCAGATGGTGCTTCGCGGCGGCTACTCGATCGCGTTTGTCCGAGAGGGGAGCGATGTATTTAACGCTGTCATCGGCGGTAACCCCGGTGGCACTCTTACTGCCAACCGTAGCGTTGCACTGGGTAACCTGACTGCCGGGACTCTGTTCCGCAACCCGGCCGCACTTGCTCCACCTACGATTCCTGACGCTCCGACTTTTCCTATTACTCCGACATCTAATCCTCCCTACTCTTCGGCAGACAGCGCGAATGCATTCCTGCCGAACCTGAAGATCGGCTATGTGCAGTCGTGGTCGTTTGGCATCCAGCGGGAACTTAACAAAGACACGGTTTTAGAGGTTCGCTATGTCGGCAATCGCGGTACAGACCTCTGGCATCAATTCAACCTCAATGAGACCAACATAACTGAGAACGGTTTCATCAACGAGTTCAAGTTGGCCCAAGCCAATTTGATTAAGAATGGAGGGACAAACTTCCGCTATCTTGGGCCGGGGACAGGAACATTCCCCCTGCCGATCATTGCTGCCTATTTAGGTGGCTTTACAGCGGCCCAGGCAACCAACTGCGGTCCTACTAACCTTCCTGGACTTCCCAGGTGCAGCACCGTATATGGTTCGTCAAACTTCGCCAGCTCGACGTTCATAACCAACCTGGGCGCTAACAATGCAAACGCTCGCGCTTTTGCCTTAAGCCTCTTTAGCGATCTCGGACGTCGTACCAATGCAGCAACAGCAGGACTTCCGGCGAACCTCTTCATTGTTAACCCAAACTTCGTCAACACGAGCCTCGCCGCTGGCGGCGCCTTCCTCGTGGATAATAGTGGGAAGACATGGTACGACTCATTGCAAATTGAGTTGCGTCGCCGGCTCTCGCGGGGGCTGCTGCTTCAGGGAAGCTACGTCTTCTCAAAATCGCTCAGCAATATGTACGGCACCAGTGGTTCGGTCTTTTTCCAGCCGACTACGCTCCGAGATCCGTCGCTGGACAGGACTCTTTCCCCCTTCGATCTCGCGCACGCTTTCAAAGCCAATTGGATTTGGGAGCTGCCCGTTGGTAGAGGTCAATGGTTAGCGAGCGATGCCAATGGATTGGTTGATCGTCTCGTTGGAGGGTGGGCGGTTCATGGTCAAGCACGCGTTCAAAGCGGCTCGACCTTCAGTTTCGGAAACGTCCAACTGGTCGGCATGACAGCGAAAGACTTGCAGCATGCAATTGAGATTCGGCGAGACCCGAGTGGGGTGGTCTTCTTTCTGCCGGAGGACATAATCCTGAATACCCGGCGCGCATTCAACTCGACTGCTACCGGCTTTTCGACTCTGGGCGCACCGACCGGCGCGTATATTGCGCCGCCGAACAGCAATGGGTGCATTCAGGAGTTTGCCGGCCAATGCGGATTTTCAAACCTGATTCTTCATGGTCCACGTCTGACACGGTTTGATATCAGCATTGTCAAGAAAACCCAGGTGTCAGAAGGGGTAAACGTCGAGCTCCGGGCTGAATTCCTGAACGCCTTCAACGCCATTAACTTTAAAATCGGCAGCCAAACGGCCGCCGACACCAGCATTACGAATTTCAGCGGCGCCACTTTTGGGCAAACTGCAAATGCTTATCAGGATCTTTCCACCACCAATGACGTAGGTGGACGAATGATCCAGATAGTGCTCAGAATTAACTTCTAACCGCACGAGGTTAGGTTGTCTTCCGGGGGAGGAGCGGCGTTGCTGTTCCTCTCCCTTTTTGTGATGTTATGAATAAAACGCTTATCGCTTTCGCAGTCGCTATGCTTTTTGCAGTGGGCGCGTTGGCTCAGAAACCCTTTAAACCGTGGGTGGAGTGGAGCAAGAAAGATGCGCAGAAAATACTTGACGACTCTCCCTGGAGCCAGACGCAGACGGAGACTGATACTTCGGAAATGGTTTATAGCCCGACAACCATGGGTGATACCCGTAACCGCGAGACGCAAGGGGCGACAAACCAAGCCACGAGCGTGAAGTTTCGCATTCGTTTGTACTCGGCGCGGCCTATCCGGCAGGCATTTGTGCGATTGATCGAACTTAGCCAAGCTGAGCCCAATCAAACCGAAGCTGCACAGACCGTAATCGAGAAAAGGCGCGCATGGGCCAATCTTTCCGCGGGCGATTTCATTATCGTAACCGTAGCAAGTGAAAGTACCGATAGGCGCTATTTAGGAAGAGTGATGCAGGCTTTTAATAGTGCTGTAACGTCGGTCTTGAAGAATAGCGTTTACCTGGAGAGGAAGGACGGCAAGCGAGTCTTTTTGAGCGATTATGTGCCCCCGGGCAAAGACCCATTTGGTGCGCGCTTTATTTTTCCCCGCACGGCAGAGGGTCAGGCGTTCATTACAGCGGACAGTGGTAGCCTTCGATTTCACGCGGAGTATGAAAACAAGGTACCTCTCGACGCAACATCGACTGGGCCAACAACCTCTACATCGAGGCAAACCAACACCACGATTCAGACAGACAGCGCATTCAAGCTGAAGCTTGACATGAAATTTAAAGTTGCCGAGATGATTTACAACGGCGAACTGGAATTCTAAACTCGCCACAAAAGCCTTCAAGCGGCTTTGCACAAAAAGTTCCAAATCTGGAATCTCTCTGTGCAACCTCTGTGTCCTCTGTGACTCTGTGGTATGTTTTTGCTCGGAATTCATCAACCACAGAGATACAGAGAACACAGAGGCTCCACAGAGAAGAGCGCAATCGAGACTTTTTGTGCAAAGCCCCTTCAAGCCACAAAAAAGCACAAAAGGCACAAACAGCGGAACCTGCTTTTTGTGCCTTTTGGTGGCTGACTGTGAGAAACTGCCAGTCAGCCGATGTCTACCATTACCCCAACTCAACTTCCTCTCGCACCGCTCGGCGCCGGTGATCTAATCGATCGCGCCGTCAGACTGTACCGCCGTCATCTATTCGTTTTGATCAGGACCGCGGCTCCGCCCGTAATCGTCGTTGCCGCAGGCTGGATACTATGGTCGATCAGCATCCGGCGTGTGTTCGTCACTTCCGAAACCAGCGATCTGTTCTTCTATGCGATGTTGTCGTGCCTGTCACTCGCGATCATGTTAACCGGTTATGTCTTCACGCTGGTCGTAATGGGAGGCGCCACGCGCACTCTGGTCGCCCATCTGCTGCGGAATGATCCGGTCACTGCCAACGCTACGTACCGCGCAGTCAGATCGCGATTCTGGGGACTGCTTGGTGCCTCGCTGATTGTTTTCGGTTTGATCTTTGTTTGCTTCACGGGTGTGTTTCTAGGTTGGTATATGGCAGTCGGCATGTTTGCCATGGTTTCCGTGCTGCTCGTGAGCGCTGTTCCCATTTGGCTGGCCGTGATCATTGGCGCCATAGGAACTCTAATAGCAACTGCCGTGGCACTCTGGGTTTTCTTTTTCATCGTCGGGCGAGTGGCTTACGTGCCGCAAGTGATGTTGGTCGAGGGCAAAGGAGTCTTCGAAGCGTTGGCGCGTAGTTTCTCTTTGGCCCGTGGCAACGTTCGCCGGTTGATGGCGATGACGCTCTTTACAACTTTCGCCACCAACTCGGCGTTGATGATTCTATTGGTCCCGCTTGGCTGGTACGGTTATCTCAGCGGAGTTGATCCGCTCAATTCTGCTCAGTGGCCGGCATGGTACGCAATTGCTTACAGCGTGCTTGGACCGTTGAGTTCAATACTGCTAACTCCGGTCTGGATGCTTGGGCTTTCACTGCTTTACGTTGACGAACGAGTCAGGCATGAGGGCTACGACATCGAGCTGATGGCAGCACAGCAGCTTGGTGAGCTTCCGGAAACGCACGTCTCGTCACCATTGGGAACCGCGCTCCACTCGGAGCGTATGCAGCCTCCAGCGCCAAGAGCAACAGGGAGTATTCTGAATCTCGGTTAACTGCGTCGATGCCTCGAATCTCGACAAAGCAAAGTCGACTCTTCGCGTTGGCTACTCTGCTGTTTCTTTTTCCGGCCAGTGTCGTGGCAATCCCGATTGCTGACTATCACGAGAATCTCAAGAAGGCCATCACAGCGCTGGACACGCTGACTCAGAGTGAAGAAGAAGAGAGTTCGACCGATTATGAGAACAGGTTCGAACATACGATCGAAGGTGTTCGCGCTGCGTTACCCGAGCATCAGATTGTCGAATCGCCTGAAGGCATTTGTGAGGTCGACAACTCGAAACTGCACAAGGACCTGCGAGAGATGGAGCAATCGGCCGATCGCTTCGCAAAACTTAGTCAACTGGTCCAAACTCTTCAAGCGATCGAAGCAGGCGTCGCCGAGCGGCAGGATGCGGCTCCACCGGCGGAGAGTAAGGGGTGGGCGAAAAGCAGGCTCGAAAGTATTCTCGCGCGTCCGGAATACAAGACAGGCGCGCGCGGTCCCAATGCGTTCACTCGTTTACTCCGAGACTTTTTCCACTGGCTCCGGAGTTTCTTTCCAAAGCCGGCGCCGATGGAACCAGGCCGCGCGAATTTCATCAGCCTGGTTGCGCAGATCCTGGTCGTCCTGGCTGCCTTGTGCGTGCTGCTTTACGTAATCAAGATGTTCTTGCCGCGACTCAAGCTCGCGCGAAGACATAAAGCTCCAAAGAAACGAAAAGCCCGAATCGTCCTCGGCGAACGGCTCGAGCCCGAGGAGACGGCGAGCGATTTGCTCTCTGAAGCTGAAGCGCTCGCACGCAACGGCGATCTGCGAGCGGCGATTCGCAAAGCCTACATTGCATTACTCGTAGAGCTCGGCGATCGCAAAGTGATTAGCCTGGCGCAGCATAAAACCAACCGCGACTATCTGAACTCTCTCAGAAACGCTCCTCAGCTTCATTCACGAATGAGAGGGCTCACCGACAGCTTTGAGCGCCACTGGTACGGGTTCGCCCAAGCAACTCCGAACGACTGGCAGGATTTTCGCGCCGGCTATCTCGCAGCATTGCGGACCGGAAACTAACTCACGATGCGGCAGCGGCTCACAA
>Ga0157375_10005136_pt1 | contig 11368 bp, 6 predicted proteins | sample M35metaG_FD_115311 | JGI IMG/M metagenome (GOLD analysis project Ga0157375, IMG submission 115311) | Miscanthus rhizosphere microbial communities from Kellogg Biological Station, Michigan, USA - M3-5 metaG | ecosystem: Host-associated > Plants > Roots > Rhizosphere > Soil | place: USA: Michigan...
ATAAAAAAACGCCCGCGCATTTTACGTTTTCGCTGAAAATGCCGCAGGAAATCACGCATGAACACGCGCTTCGTCCGAGTTCGTTTGAAATTGCGGACGAATTTTGCGAACGCATTAAAGATTTAAAGGAAAAGCTCGGCGTCGTGCTGATTCAGCTCGCGCCGCAGTTCGAAGCGTCAAAAGAAAACGCGCAGAACTTGCGGAAATTTTTAGAGCATCTGCCGAAAGAGATTCGTTTTGCGGTCGAATTTCGCGAACGTGCGTGGCTGATCGACTGGACATTTCAGGAACTCGAAAAAAACTCGGTCGCGCTTTGCCTGACGGAAGGTAAATGGATTCCGCGTGAATTAACGTTCGGCGCGATCGAGAAATTGACAACCGGTTTCGCTTACATTCGTTTTATGGGCGAGCGCGATTTGACGGCTTTCGACAAAATTTATCGCCACATGGATGCAAATTTGGAAATGTGGAAAGAAGAAATCGAAAAAATCAGCTCAAAAGAAATTTTCGTTTATTTCAGCAATTTCTACGAAGGACACGCCCCCGCAAGCGTTAATAAACTGAAAAATCTTCTCGGACAGGAAATATTCGAAGTCGCCGATCTGGAAAATCAAGGCTCGCTTTTTTAATCCTGAGGCGGCTGCGGACCATCCGTCTTGCCACCTGCTTTGACGCCCGAAATACAGCAAGATGAAGGAGCGGGACCGGTAACTTTTGACATCAGATAACACATCGGCGGATCTTGCGGGTTATACGCTCCGGCTCTAATCAGCGTAAAACCGGCGCATTTTGGATTGTCGGCGCAATCTGCCTGACATGCTTCGACCGTCGTCCCGCGATAATAGGTGATTCGTTCGCCGTTGAGACCGGAATTGTAATCCATCGTCCATTCCGCCGCGCCGCCCGTATTATCATTTTGGTTTCGTTCGTTCGTTTTCGTCGGCGTCGGGGTTCGTGAAGTCATTTTGGTCGGACTGATGCCCGTGACAACTTTATTTTTTGAGCCGTCGTCCTTTAACACAAACCAACCAATTATTATCCCACCGAAAAGAAGACTCATTGCCGCGATAGTCACGATGATCGTCAAAAGCGTTCGGGATGCTTTCGGTTCCGGCGCAAGCGTCGCATCTGCGGTTTTTCGCACCGGTTCCCAATCGGTCGTCACGGGTTTCTGCCGCACGACGGTTTCCTTTTCACTCCAATCCTGTGTCGGCGCAACTTCTGAATATTCGCGCAGACCGGTTCCGTCCTGCAAACAAAACCGCAAACTTTCATCGGCATAAATGGTTTGGCAAATCGGGCAAATTTTCATAAAAATTTCCTTAAGTATTTTTCTGATTGCAAAATCACGCGGGCTATCTGTTTCTTTTGGGGATGATTATACGACAATTTTCCTCTTTTGCAATCGATTATTAATGACCGCTCGGAAGGTCAATTCGGCTTGTCGCCAAATATCGACTCGTGTTTATTCAAGTAGTGAAAATTTATTACCGCTCTTTATAATTCAAACCTTTTGCGCTTTTTAGCGTAAAATAATCAATATCGTTTTGCCCTTCTCGGCAAGATAAAAGTTTCATGGAGAAAATATAGAAAAAATGGCAATGTCTAAAACAGGAAAATTTATTCTCATCATCGGCGGAGTTATTTTCGCCGTTATTTTGGTGGTAATCATCGGATTTGCGCTCGCTTTTGAATCAATGGGCAAACCCGATGTGCCGGAAAACAGCGTTTTGGTCTTGCGCGTTTCGGGGAGTTTGCCCGATTATGCGCCCGAAGATCCGACGGCGCGGCTTTTCGGAGTCAGCCAGACGCAATCTTTTACGAGCCTTCTGACGCAGCTTCGCAAGGCAAAGGTTGACACCCGCGTGGGCGGCGTTTTGCTCGACATTGATTTTCCGCAGATCGGTTGGGGAAAGGCGGAAGAACTGCGCGAGGCGATCAAGGATTTTCGCGCGTCGGGCAAGCCGATCTATTCCTATATGGAAATCGGTATGAACAAAGAATATTACATCGCAACGGCAACCGAAAAAGTTTATATGCCGCCGTCGGGCGATCTCTACGTCAACGGATTTGCCGCCGAAGCGATGTTTTATAAAGGTTCGCTCGATAAATTAGGCATCGAAGCCGAAGTCATTCAAAGAAATCCGAAATACAAATCTGCGCCCGACCAATACACAAAAAAGGAAATGGGCGATGGTCAGCGCGAAGTCATTAACGCGCTCTTAAGCGAATACTGGGGACGATTAACAACCGGCATTGCCGAAGCCCGCAATAAATCGGTTCCGGATGTTGAAGCCTTGATCGACAACGCGCCGTATCACGCCGACGATGCCAAACAGCTCGGACTGCTCGACGATGCGCTTTACCGCGATCAGGTTTATGAACAGTTGAAAACACGGCTCGGCTATAAGACGGAAGACAAATTGCGCACCATCGGCGGAAGCGAATACCGCGAAATTCCGTCCGATACTCTGGGTTTGAATAAAGGCGAAAAAGTTGCCGTGATCTATGCTTCGGGCGCGATCAATATGGGCAGTTCGAGCAGCAGCCCGTTCGGCGGCGAAATGGTCGGCGCGGACACGATCGTTAAAGCCGTCAACGACGCGGCGGAAGATACTTCGATCAAAGCAATCGTTTTGCGCGTCGATTCGCCCGGCGGTTCGGCGCTCGCGTCGGATTTGATGTGGCACGCGCTCGAAAACGCGAAGGCGAAAAAACCCGTCGTCGTTTCGATGGCTGATGTCGCGGCTTCGGGCGGTTATTATATCGCCTGTAACGCCAACAAGATCGTCGCCGAACCGACGACCGTGACCGGCTCGATCGGCGTTTTCCTCGGCAAACCCGTGATGAAAGGTTTTTACGATTGGCTCGGCATCACCAACGAATACGTGATGCGCGGCAAGAACGCCGGAATCTTCCGCGAAACCGAAAAATGGACGGACGATGAGCGGGCGAAAATGAATTCGCAAGCCGATAAAATCTACTTCAACGATTTTCTGCCGAAGGTCGCCAAAGGTCGTAATAAAACGACCGAAGAAGTAAATACGATCGGTCAGGGTCGCGTCTGGACGGGAACGCAAGCCAAACAAAACGGCTTGATCGACGAATTCGGCGGACTCGAAAAAGCCATCGAAATCGCCAAACAACTCGCCAATCTGCCCGCCGACAAAGACGTGCGCCGCGTCGCTTATCCCGAACCGCGTTCGCTTTTTGACAGCTATTTCGGCAGCGACGACAGCACTTTTACCGAAACTGAAGAATTCAAAGCGAAAAAAGCTTTGATTCAAACGCTGCCCGAAGACGTGCGCCGTTCGCTTCGATATGCCGAAGTTTTGGATCGTATGAAAAAAGGCGAAGCAATGACGATGATGCCGTTCGAGCTGGAAATCAAATAGCAGAGAATTGTTAATAAAAAAGCGTCTGGTTGCAGAATCACGACGCTTTTTTATTTTAAGTCTCAGTTAAGCGGTTTACTTTCATAATTTGCAAAACATTAAATAAAATCATCGTTTACATTAAAATTTTTACTTGACCATTCAAAAATTTCGTGTAATATGTTAAAAGTCTTAACATATTAACATAAAAAAACTAAAATAATTGCCGATTTCAGATATTTTCACCGTTTATTCTCTATAAATTGATAGTTACAGGTTTTATTTACTGAATTTGTTAAGTGTTTTAACAAAAAGAATGAGAAAGATTAATCCAAAAGATTTCACCTTGGCAAAACGCGGCACTTCGCGCGAGATAAACAAGCAGATCGCCTTAACATTAATTCGCACTCACCAGCCGATTTCACGCGCCGGTTTGGCGCGCCTGATGGATACCAACCGTGCCAACGTAACTTTTTTGATCAATGAGCTTTTGGAAGAAAATCTCGTTCGCGAAGGCGCGCAAGGCAGCGAAAAAGTGCGCGGACGCAAACCAACCTTTTTGTATCTGAATTCACAAAAACATTTTGCCGTCGCCATCGATATTCGGGCGAGCCGCACCTTTATGATGGTGACCGATTCGCTCGGCAAACAGATCGGCGAAGTCGTCAGTTTTGCGACCGAGCTTGACCCGCAGAAATTCGTCAAATCTTTAGGCGCGCGGATCAGGGAAATTTTAGGAACGAAACTGGAAGCCTCGAAATGCGAAGGCATCGGGATCGTCGTTCCGGGAATGCTCGACCGTCAATCAGGCGTGGTTGTGAACGCGCCGACACTTGGCTGGCGCGATGTTAATCTGCTGACGCCGCTGCAGGCGGAATTCGGCGAAACAAAGGTTCATCTTGAGAATTCCGGCAAAGCGTGTGCCTTGTCGCAAATCTGGGCGACGCGCTCAGACGGCATCGGTTTTAACGATCTGGTTTTCGTGAGCGTTTCGGACGGTGTCGGGGTCGGCATCGTGATCAACGGCGAGCTGATTCGCGGGCGGCATAATACGGCGGGCGAATTCGGTCACGTTCCCTTGAGCATTGACGGTCCGCCGTGTTCGTGCGGCGCGAACGGCTGTTGGGAAGCTTATATTTCGAATTTGGCAACGCTCTCGCGCTATTTCGGTAAAAATTTAATCAAACGTCAGCCGCAATCGATTGAAACAGCGGAATTTACGATTGGCGACTTAATTACTTCGGCGCGCGGCGGCGACAGCAAAGCGTTGACGGCTCTGCATTCGACCGCGCGTTATTTGGGACTTGGTTTAGCTTCGATTATCAATGCCGTTGACCCTTCCTGCGTTTACATCGGCGGCGAAATTACCGAGGCTTGGGACTTGATCGAATCTGAAGTTCACGATGCGATCAAGGAGAGAACTTTGACGAAAGAACTCGGGGCGACAGCGATCCGGGCTGTTCCGGCAACCGAACATCCGCGTCTGCGCGGTGCGGTGGCGCTCGTGACGGCTCCGGCATTTGCCGCTCCGAAAGTGGCTTAAAAAAAACTAAATAAACAAAAATTACCAGGCAAAGCCGGTTGGTTTTTTAAAGAAACCACTCTTTGCGCAGGGTGAAGTTTGCTCAAAATTCGGCGGTCGGTTTTGAAAAGTTAAGCAGGGCAGAAATAAAAAGACGATATTTTGGAGGATTGTTTAGATGAGTGGTAAAAAGGATTTGAAGTATTTTCAAAAGCAGAGACTATTTTTTTGTGTCTTGCTTATTTTAATGACAATCGGCGCCGTTTCCAATGTTTTGGCGCAAACAAGTGTCGGGCGCATTTCCGGCACGGTCACGGATTCGACCGGTGCGATTGTCGCCAATGCGACCGTCACCGTGAGCGACCCGGCGACAAGTCTTTCGCGGACTGTCACAACGGACGAAAACGGTTTTTATACGATTACAAATTTGCCGGTCGGAACCTACACCGTTTCAGCCGAAGTAACAAACTTTAAAAAAGCAGTGCAAACCGGAAATGTGCTGAATGCCGACGGACGTTTGACCGTCGATTTCGCCCTCGAGACGGGACAAATTTCCGAGGTCGTCGAAGTCGTTCAGGAAAGCGGCGAAACGGTCAACACGACTTCGGGCGAAGTCGGAAAAGTAATTGACGGTCAGCAGGTTGATAATCTCGCGCTGAACGGTCGCAATTATTATCAATTACTGACGGTTATTCCCGGTGCGGTCGCAACCACCGACGATGCGCTCGATACGAATTTAGCGACCAATACGATTAATATTAACGGCAACCGCGGCGTTTCCAATAACCTGACGGTGGACGGCGGAAACAACAACAATGCGGGCAGTAATGCGAGCCAGATCAATAACGTCGGCGCAGATTTAATTCAGGAAGTAAAGATTCAAACTTCAAATTTTTCTGCCGAATACGGAAGAAACTCGGGCGCGCAGGTCAACGTCATCACCAAGCGCGGAACTAATCGTTATCGCGGTTCGATGTTTGAATTTCTGCGCAACGATCTGTTCGACGCACGCGGCGCATTCGATGCCGCAAAGCCGTTTTTGCGCTATCACAATTACGGCTACACCTTCGGCGGTCCGATGCCGTTTCTCAGATTCGGCGAACGCGACCCGGATGAATCGTTTATCACATCGGGCAAAGAAAAATTCTATTTCTTCTTCGGTCAGGAATGGAAATCCATCCATCGGTTCGGCGCGGCAAATACGCAGACGATTCCGACGACCGCAGAATTGAACGGTGATTTTTCCTTCCGTTTGAGAGGCGCGGACGGCATTGTCGGCACGGCAGATGACGGCGTTCTGCGCGACCCGACACTTGTCGGAACTTGCACGGCGGCTAATCGCACCGCTTGTTTCGGCGGCAACGACGTGAGCTTGCGCAATAAAATTCCGCTCAATCGCTTTAATCAAAACGGCGTCGCGATCGCGAATCTTTACCGCACAATGATTGGTTTGTCGTCAAGATATGTCGATTCGCCGATCGGTTCGAACGTTACATTCCAACCGCCTCTGGCAAGCGATTTTCGTCAGGAATTTATCCGGCTCGACTATATTTTCAATCCCAAACAGAGTATCTACGCTCGTTATATCCACGATAAAAACGGCGTTGTCGAACCGTACGGAACATTTATCAATTCGCCGCTGCCGACATCACAGCAATTTCGTAATCGTCCGGGCAACGGTTTGCAGGTCGGCTATCTCTGGAATATTTCGCCGAATGTCATCAATGACGTAAAATTCAACGCTTCATGGACCGACCAGCGAATCGTCCCGAGTACGGATTACTGGGCGCGTGAAACTTACGGCTATAATTTTACGCAGATTTTCCCGAACGGCGGGCAGTATGAAAATTCGATTCCCGACGTAACTTTTGCCGGAACCGGAACCGTCGCCAGTTTTTCGGGCGTCGCCCGCGCTTTAACGGCGCTCGCACGCGATTATATGGTGATGGATACGCTGACGTGGGTTAAGGGCAATCACACATTCAAGTTCGGCGGTCTGGCTAATCAAAGCGAAATTTATCAAAACGGACGTTCGACCTATGCCGGAACGGTCAGTTACGATACCAACCAGAATCCGAATTCAACCGGCAATTCATTCGCCGATGCGCTTTTGGGAAATTTCAGACGTTATACGGAAGCCAGTCTCGACCCGTCATCGCACTTCAAATTTCAGCAATACGAAGCGTTTGCGCTCGATAGTTGGAAAGTCAACAAAAAACTTAGTCTCGAACTCGGCGTTCGCTGGCAGTATGGAACGCCGTTTTTCGCGGCGGAAAATACCATCGTGAATTTCGATCCCGCATTTTACGATCCGGCACGCGCCGTTAGTCTGAATGCAGCCGGCACAGTCGTTATTTTGGGACCGAACTCGAATCGCTATAACGGCTTGGTGCGACCCGAAGGACAGATTCCGCAGGCATTGCAAAACAATCCTAACTTAGCAAATGTCCCGGCAAACGCGCCGCGCGGATTCTATGAACCGAAACATTATTTTATGCCGCGCGTCGGATTTTCCTACTCGCCGTTTGACGATAACAAGACAGCCATTCGCGGCGGTTTCGGAATGTACTATGACCGGATCGAAGGAAATGTCATTTTCCCGCTCGAAAACAATCCGCCGTTTGTCGAATCCGCGAGCTATGAAAACGGGAATCTTTCAAATATCACGGGCGGAACGGTTTCGGCACTCGCGCCGTTTGCCAATATCACGACGATCAGCCCGGATATGAAAGTGTCCTACACGATGAACTTCAGCCTCGGCATTCAACGCGAACTGCCCTGGGGAATTTTTGTCGAAGCAACGGGCGTCGGCAATCTCGGTCGTAATCTGACCAGACAAATTGACCTTAACTCGATTCCGCTCAGCGTGCAGGTTGCCAATCCGGGAATCAGTACGAATCTTTTGCGCCCTTATAAAGGCTACACGGGAATTCTGCAGAGAGTCTCGGATGCGACATCGCATTATTACGCAATGCAGCTTTACGGCGCGAAACGCAAGGGCGACATTTTGGCAACGCTCAGCTACACCTGGTCGAAGGTTTTGACCGATGCCAACGTTTTGACCGAACAGGCTGAAGACAGCTTGATCAATCGCCGCTTTAACTACGGACCGGCAACCTTTGACCGGACGCATGTTTTCGTTGCGACCTACACTTATTCCGTGCCGTTTTTCAAGAAAACAAGCGGTTTTGTGAAGACTTTGCTTGACGGTTTCGAACTCAGCGGCATTACCCGCTTTCAATCGGGCAGACCGTTTACCGTGACCGCCTCGTCAACCGTCGGCGGTACGCGCCGCGCCGACCTCGTCAACGAAGGTATCGACATCTATATGAAAGATAGAGATCGGCGGCAATGGCTCAATCCGGCGGCTTTCAACGGCACCGGGCTTGGTCGTTTAGGCACGAGCGGTGTCGGAATCATTCGCGGTCCGATATTCTTTATTACGGATTTGTCGGTTCGTAAACGTTTCAAGTTCGGCGAAAAACGTGATTTGCGACTTCAGGGCGATGTCTTCAACGTCTTTAACCGCAATAATTTCAACTCCATTAACACGACTTGTACGAGCAATCCGCTCACGAACACGGGTTGTACCAGCGCCGGTTTCGGACAGCTGACCGCTTCGGGTCCCGGACGAAGCATTCAACTGGGTATTAAATTTGGCTTTTAACGGTTGAATCGACTTTTATAAAACAGGGTTTTCGGTTGTTTGCGTGCAATAAACTGTAAACTCTGTTTTATAAAGAAACTTATTTAAGATTCGGGTTAAATTGTAAAAAAACTGACGGTAAATTATGTCCGGGAAAAAACTCTATTTTCATTCTCTGGTTTTCGCTCTCGTCTTATGCGCGTGTTTTCAAAACGCCGTATCGGCGCAAACAATTCAGGCGCAAACGTCTGTTTCGACCGCCGCTTTGAAATCGGAAGTTCGTGAATTTACGGCGCGTGAAATTGCCGCGCATTTCGGCAATATCAAAACTTTGAATCCGCCGCCCGACCGAGTTTTCAACGCTCTCACGGTCGGCGAATTTTCGTGGGGCAGTTTTGCCCGCGCACTCGCGGCGCAGGCGGACGTCGGCGGCAGCCAAACGATTGCCGGAAAAGATACGGCGCGGGCAATTGCCGAAATCGGTCTGATCGAAGCCCGCAAAGGCGGCAAGGCATTTGCGCAGCTTTATTCGACTTTAGCCCTTCGTCATTACGGCACGGATTTATCGAAAAACGCCGTCTGGCAAAGTTTGAGCGAAGCGGAAAAAAAGGAATGGAATGAGCTTCTCGATCCTTCGCGTTTTTACGACGCGAAAAAACGCGAGGTCATCAATCTTCCCGAAAATTATCTCGGCGTCGCGGCGCGGGTCGCGGCGATGAGCTGGCAAATGGGCGTTTTGAAAGACCGCGCCTTTCTGGATTCGGTTGTCGAACGCGCCGCCAAACAATTCACGGACGGTGCAATTTATTCCGACGACAATCCGCCCACGGGGCGCTACGACCGTTATTCGAACGAATACGCGCGTTTTTGCTGGGACGCGGCAGAAATAGCCGGACGCAAGGATATTCTGGAAAAACTGAAACCTTCGATCAAAGTGCAGATGCGGCTTTGGTGGGATTTGGTTTCGGATAAAGGCTACGGCTACAACTGGGGCAGAAGTCAGGGCTTGGTCAGCTATCTCGACACGCTCGAAATCGCCGCTTTTCTTGGCGAACACGCGGAATTTCGCCCGGCAAAACTCGAAGATATTGCGAGCGTTTACAATCTCGCGTGGCGTTGGGTTCGCAAAGATTACTCGGACGAAACCCATATGTTCACGGTTTTTGCCTTCGGACGCGGAAATTATTCCTACATCAATCCGCAGCGTGAATGGCAGCAGGCAGGAACGAGCTTCGGCAAGATAATTCTCGCCAACGATTCGTTTATCAAAACTCTCGAACGCGAAAATATCGCGCAAATTTCGCCGCTTCCAAAATTTGAACAGGTTGCGCGATTCGAGTTTTTCGAAAAAAAACCAAACCGACAATTCGGTGTCTGGCTCGTGCGGCAGGGGAACCTCCGATTCGCCCTGCCGATCACGACCGGAACAAAACCGGCGATCGCCGATTATCTGCCCGCGCCGTTCGGACTTTCGGGATTTTCCGCGCCGGTCGAGGAAGTTTACCCGTCCCTCGTCCCTTTTCTGACGCTTGAAGACGGCAAAACTTACGCCACGAGCGAAGGCGCAGATTTGATCGAGCCTTCGGCGGACGGACAATCTTTGCGCGTCACGTGGAAAAAATGGGGACAAATCGGAAGCAAATCGGGCGAAACTTTTGCTAACGGAATCACGAGTGAAGTCCGCTGGCGAATCGAAGGAAATAAATTGATTCGCACCGAAACTTTAACCGCCGACAAAGATTTAACCGTCAAAAATTGGCGCGTCGCGCTGCCGGCAACCGCTGACAAAGCGCGTTTTGAAACCAGCGGGAACAATCGAACCGATATTTTTGAAGGACGCGAAGGAACGCTCAGAGTTGCCGCAAAAGCCGATTGGCAATACCAAACATCTTTGCAGACAACAGGCGACAGCCGTTTGGGTAAAGGCGTTTTGGGCGCGATTCCGCTTCATCTGATTTTTGAATCCAATAACTTACAACTAAAAAAAGGTCAAAAAGCGGTTTGGGAAATCAGTTTGGAATTAATAAAATAAATACAACTTATTAAAAGAAATATTTCATTAGCTTAGACAAATAAAATTATGATTGCCGAAGACACACAAATCTCCGCATTAGTCACGGATTGGAACAAAATTCCGGTTGAAAAAACCGCTGAAGGCATTGAACGCCAGATGGTTGTCGGTCAAAACGTGATGATGTGCCGCTTTCGTTTCGCGCCCTTTGTCGTCACGCCCGAACACACGCATCCGCACGAGCAGATGACTTTGGTCGTGCAGGGCAAGGTGAAATTTTACATCAGCGGCGAAGAACGCATCGTCTCAGCGGGCGACGTTCTGCATTTTCCGCCGCACAACCGCCACGGCGCGACGATGCTTGATGAAGAAGTGATTTTAATAGATATTTTTTCGCCGATCCGCGAAGACTTTTTGAAGAAGTAAAGAATTATGAAAAACATTCAAGGTTTAAGGGTAATTATCGGATTGCTGATTTTAGTGATTTGCGGGCAGACGCTTTTTGCTCAAAAACCGCGTGTTTTTCTATTAAATTCACAGAACCTGCAAGAGCATAAACAAAACATATCCGACTCGAAAAATCCCGATACTTCGTTTAAATCGGCGATCGCAAAACTCGAAAAAGACGCGCAAAAACTGCTGAAAGCCGAATTCGTTTCGATCGTTACCAAACAGGCGAATCCGCCGAGCGGCGATAAGCACGATTATATGAGTCAGGCACCGTATTTTTGGCGCAATCCGAAAACGCCCGACGGTTTCCCGTACATCCGAAAAGACGGTGAACGCAATCCCGAGATAAATAAATATCCCGACCA
>Ga0157375_10005138_pt1 | contig 11364 bp, 8 predicted proteins | sample M35metaG_FD_115311 | JGI IMG/M metagenome (GOLD analysis project Ga0157375, IMG submission 115311) | Miscanthus rhizosphere microbial communities from Kellogg Biological Station, Michigan, USA - M3-5 metaG | ecosystem: Host-associated > Plants > Roots > Rhizosphere > Soil | place: USA: Michigan...
GACCAAGCGATGCGTGAAAGCCCGCAACGGCGGCGAGGTCAGCGCCAGAACGCGCCATGTTCAGCACGACCGCGCCGCCGAAGCAGTAACCAACGGCGCCGATCCGTTGGGGATTGACCGAGGCTTGCTTGGCGAGTTGGCCACGCGCTGCGTTAAAGCGCGACTCCATCACCGTCGGGTTCTTCATCACCGAACCCGAGAGCGCGCCGGCGTCTTTCGGGTTGTCAGCGGTCTTGGCGTCACCGTACATGTCAGCAATGAAGGCTATGTAGCCCTGCTGGGCGAGCTTCCGCGCTTCGTTATGGATGTGGTTGGTGATGCCCCACCATTCATGCACCATGACGATCCCCGGTCGCTTGGCTTCGGTGGCGTCGTCGTATACGACGAAGCCCTTCATGGTGGTCTCGCCGTCCGTATAGGTGACCGGCTCTTCCCTGATCGCAGCGCTTGCGTTCGTGACCATTGCGATGGCGCAAAGTGCTCCTACGATAACAGTTCGCATGCTGACCTCCTGCGGATTTGGGCACAACTACACTGGCATGCCTGCGGTTCCGACGCTAGACTGTAACAAGCGCCGTCACGGCCTGCGCTCAATCCGTCAGAGTGCGGGCCGTCAGTCGTGAAAACGAGCGAGTCTACATTGCGCTCGGCCACCGTGGGCCGCCCCAGACGATCCCGAAACGCCCCTCTCCCGGGCTAGCCCGATGAACGGACACCGTCATAGCCGCCCCGGGAGGTCCCCGTGGTGTGTTGAGCAAAAGCCATCGCGCAAACTACCGGTGACTCCTATCGAGCTCCGGTTCTCGCGACGCGGACACTCATATAGATCATTCGATTGGGCCCGCCAGACCATAACCGGGCAGCGGATCGAAGGGATTTAGGAAGTCGGCTAAATGCGCCACCGCGCAGTATACGAACATTACAATTTCCTGTCATCCACGCCGCTCCGTCTGATGGTGCGTTGACGTAGCTGTCATTTCCGCAGTCCTCTACCCAATCGTAGACATTTCCATGGACCTGATAGAACCCCCAAGGGTTAGGGGCAAAGGAATCGACCGGAACTGTTTTGCCAAATATCGGCTGCGAATAATCGGCAGGGTGAGCACTGTTAGCCTGAAGCGGTCTGAAGTCATCACCCCACCAGAAGCCGGACGATGTGCCGGCTCGCGTAACGTATTCGCGCTCGGCCTCGCTCAATAGCCGATAAGGTCGCCCCGTCTTCTTCGACAACCACCTCACGTATTCCTTCGCATCGCTCCAAAGGATATTTATTACCGGTTGCCTTCCGCGTCCCCAACCTTGATCCGAAGGTCGATAGCTACAACCTATCGCAGCTAAGCAAGCGTCCCATTCGTCAAATGTCACCGCGAAGCGACCGACGGAGAACGATTGCGCGAAAATTACTTCGTGCTGTGGTCTTTCATCTGATGTGCTCCCAGGTTCGTCCTCGTGGGCGCCCATGCTAAATTGTCCTGCCGGAACGACGATCATCTCCGGACAGAACTCGCATTCTTTGAAATGGTCCATTGGTCTCAAAGCAGCGTTTTCGTCGCGAGACAGAGGTTGCGGAAGACGCGCTTCGAGCAACAGGTTATTATTCGCAGCTGATAGCGATGATAGCTCGCCACCCAGGTCCTTCCCGCTTTCGGCATAAGCAATTGGAACAAGCGCCGTGACCGTTATCGCTGCAATTGAGGCGATCGCTCCAAACCTGGTCATTCGGAAGAGATGCGCCTTGCAGGAAGCAATGCACAGCGATTTAATGTCGCAGATGGGTCCAAACTCGGAAGTCGAACTCTGCCTGTCTTCTTCCGCTTAACCTTCAGCAGCGGACATCGTCAGGCGGCCCCCAGCATGTTTGAAAGGTGCCAATAGCAGTCCTTTCGATTTTGATGGCTAATCGCTCGCCGCGAACAGGTCCCAGTGGCCGGGCAGGCCCTTGAGCTCGAACGAACCGCGCTCGGCGAACTTCAGCCCGGCTCCGGCCACGAGGTCGGTGACGACGCGCGACACTAACACCTCGTTGGACCCCGAATGCGACATGACGCGTGCAGCCGCATGCACCGCAATGCCGCCGATATCCTTGCCCCTGATCTCGATCTCGCCGGTGTGAAGACCGGCGCGCACCGGGAGCCCAATCTCTTTTGCGGCCGAGCCAAATGCGAGCGCACAGCGCACAGCGCACCGCGCGTCCGGGGCCGTCGAAGGTCGCGACGACCCCGTCGCCGGTGCTTTTCACCAGATTGCCACGGTGCCTGCCGACCAGTTCCAGCGCAAGCTTGTCGTGATCCCCGAGCAGCCGAATCCAGCGCTGGTCCCCCATCTCGGCGGCGCTGCGGGTGGAACCGACGATATCGGTGAACAGCACGGTCGCCAGCACGCGCTCCAGCTCACGCGCGGCGCCATGTTCGCGATGGCCGGTAATGAACTCCTCGATGTCACCGAGCATCGCCTCGTGCTCGCCGGTCCAGAACGCGTGGTCGCGAGCGTGATATTCGATATATTTGACGCCCGGAATTGCGGAGGCGAGCTTGCGGCCGAGCGCGACGGGCACTTGAAGATCGGCATTACTATGGAGTACGAGCGTCGGCACCTGGAGCGTCGGCAGGATTGCTGTGACATCGATCTGGCGGTTGAGTTGCAAGATCGTCCGCAAAGCGCCGGGGCTGCTTGCGAGCCGCTCGAACTTTGCGAATTGCGCGACAGCCGCGGGTTTACCTGCTTCGCTCGGGGCGACCCTCTTTATCAGTTCGCCGGCACCCCAATCCTTCACGATTTCCTCGAGACGCGCCTCCCACGCATCACTCGCCAACCGATCTGCGGAGCGGCTGAAGCAGCCGATCAGAACGAGATGGGACACGCGTTCGGGATAGGTCGCAGCGAACAGAACGCTCATGCAACCACCTTCGGAGAATCCGACCAGCGCGGCGCGCTTCGAACTGATCGCGTCCATGATCGCGCGCACGTCGTCCATGCGCACTTCCAGCGACGGCGCGCCGGACATCCGATCCGAGAGCCCCTGCCCTCTTTTGTCGAAGGTCACCACGCGCGCAAAGCTCGCGAGGCTCCGCATGCAGGCGGTGAACCCGGTCAGTTCATGCACGTATTCGATGTGCGAGATAAAGCCGGGGACCAAAATCAGGTCGATCGGCCCGTCGCCCATCACCTGATAGGCAATGCTGACGTCGCCGCTTTGGGCGTAGTGCGTCTCGGGCAACTGGAAATCGGTCATTGCGGAATCCCGGTCGACGCCGATTGTCGCCCCTCGGATAAACGAGATCAACCCCGCACTCGCTTACCCAACTGTCCGTTTTGAGAACTTCGGCATGTCTCTTACGGGTCAGAAGACGACATCGGCGGGCAATTAGGTGAAGTCTGCTTTACCCCCCAAGAACGAACATCCTCAGGACGTCCCGCCATGTCCCGTTGGTGCCAACAGCGGTCATTCAATCAACTCGTCGGCCGACGCGAGAATCGAGTTGGGTATCGTCAAACCAAGAGCCTTGGCGGTCTTTAGATTGATAATGGTCTCGAATTTCGTTGGCCGTTCGATCGGCAACTCGGACGCCGGAGTTCCTTTGAGCACGCGATCGACATAGTAAGCCAGTCGGCGATACGACTCGGATAGCTTGGGCCCATAAGTACACATGGCGCCGCTCCTTGCGAATACCGGCCAACCGGAAATTACGGGCGCACGATGTTTCATTCCGTAATCAATGATCCGCTGGCGATATTGAATGGCAAAGCCGTCGGCAAAAAGCGAGATCGCTTGCGGAGGATTCGAGTCCATGGCGGTGAATGCGGAGGCTAGCTGGCTCTCGGTCCCGGTCCCGAAGAATTCCGTCGCCAAACCAAGTTTCTTGGCAGTGTCATCTGAGTAGTTGCGCTCTATTTGCGAACCTGGGTGTTCCGGATTTGCGATGATCGCAACGCGCTGTAAGCTCGGAACCGTATCTCGCAAAATCTCAAGCCGCTTGGCGTTTAATTCGGCCGCCATAAAGGTTAGACCCGTCATGTTTCCTCGCGGGCGTGCAAGGCTGTCAGCGAAGCCGGCGACAACAGGATCTCCGCTAAAAACGTACACTGCGGGTACGGGCAATTTTAATTCGTACACTAAGGGGACGGCAGCGCCTTGGACGACCAACAGGTCAACCGGTATGCGCGCCAATTCGGCGGCGAGTGGCGCTACGCGCAACAGATTATCATTGCCATAGCGATAGTCTATTTCAAGGTCATCGTTTACACGATATCCAAATCCGGCAAGACCCCCTCGAAACGCTTCAAGAAATGGAGCAAGGCTCGGTTCTCCCTGTGCAGTGAGCCATCCAACCCGAAATACCTTGGCCCCTGCGTGCGCGCTTCTGCAGCCCACTATTGCGATAACAGCGCTCGAAGCCAGAAATGTGCGGCGATTCATTTTTAATTCGCCCGTGTTTTCCAAGACCCAATATAACTTGCCTGGACGATCATATCCACAGGCCAAAGTCAGCTTTTGGTCCAATTGAGAAGCCCGGGCGTTTAATCGGCAAGTCGGCTTTGCCCCCAACTCCGGACATGGCCTTGCATCGCGCAGACTGACGCCCTGTGCCAATAGGCGACGCCTTTTCGCTGTTAGTTACTTGGCACGTCCTGTTGTTGATGACCAACTCGAACCGCGTCGTCTGTCTGGTCTTTTACCAGATGTTCGCATCGTCTAGGCCGCGCTGCTGTGAGCCTTCTCGTGCGCCATATACTGGTGGACAAAGGCAATCGCCATGCTTCCTTCTCCGACCGCTGATGCAACGCGCTTGACAGGGCTCAACCGCACGTCACCGCAAGCGAAGACGCCGGGCGCACTCGTCTCCAGAAGGTAGGGATCCCTGCGATGCGACCAGCGTCCGGCCTTCCTCACCTCGTCGCCGGTCAAAATATATCCACGTTCATTGCGGGCGATATCGGTCGGTAGCCACTCTGTCTCTGCGTCGGCACCTATGAAAATGAACAGTCCGCCGCATGAATATCGACGCACCTCACCGCTCGTTTTTTCGAGGATGTCGATCGCGGACAGATTGCTGTCGCCCTGCACCGAATGGATTTCAGATCCCAAGTGTACCGCTATGTTCGATTTCAAGCGGAGTTGCTCGATCAAATAATGAGACATGCTGTCTTCGAGGCGATTACCCCTGACGATAAGCGTCACTTTGCGCGCGTGGCCTGAGAAGTGCAACGCAGCCTGGCCGGCCGAGTTTCCTGCGCCGATCAGGTGGACGTCCTGCCCATGAATGGTGTTGCCTCGCTTCGCGCGGCTCCATAGAACACCCCCTTGCCGACGAGCCGATCGATGCCTTCGACGGCGAGACGCCGCCATGTTACGCCCGTTGCAAGAATAAGACTACGCGCCCGGATAACATCCACCCCATCGAGGAAAACCTCGTGCTTTGCTGGATCGACGCTCGCAACAGACCGCGTTACCAGAATTTCAGCCCCCAGCCGCCTTGCCTGCTGAAGGGCACGGCTCGCAAGCTCGTCGCCGGATATGCCGCTCGGAAAGCCGAGATAATTTTCGATCCGCGACGACGTACCGGCCTGTCCGCCGGGCGCCTCTCGCTCGACAACAATGGTGCGAAGCCCTTCGGATGCCCCGTACACCGCCGCGGCAAGGCCAGCCGGCCCACCACCGACGATCGCAACGTCGAATTCGGTGGCGCGCGGAGCAGTCTGGAGCCCAAGCCGGCCTGCAAGATCCCGCACGCCGGGATTTTCGATTACAGTGCCGTCAGCCAATCGCGCCACCGGACCATCGACAGCCGGCCGCGATGCGTCCAAAAAAGCCACCGCGTCTGGCGCATCCGGCGTTACCCAATCGAATGAAATCTGATTGCGTGCCAGAAATCGACGCAAGTCAGCGCAAGCGGTGTCCCAGCGATGCCCGATCAACGTTACACGCGGCTTATGCGGCTCTGAGGTGATAGCTTGCAGTCCGCCCAGTCGCTCGCGGGCAAGTGCGTTGATCTTCTGGGCGACGTCCTTCGAGATTGCGGCAATGGCGTAATACTGTTGGACCTCGATCCGCATCACGCGCGATGTTTCGGCCGCGCGATAGCCCCCGGGGAACGGTGTCCCAAGCGTAATCGGGACCTCGCCGAAGATCGTTCCTGGAACTCGCCAGCCCAGCGTGCGTTCGACCCCGTCGAATGTCTTTATGACTTCGATCTTGCCCGAGATAACTACAAAGAGCGCGCCCTCACCACCTTCGTGGACCGCAAATTCTCCGGCGGCGAGTTGGAGATCGGCCGACGTCCGAGCAAGGCGCTCCAGATCGGCACCTTGCAGTGCGGAGAACAACGGAATTGCTGCAACCTCTTCGACGGTCAGCATCGCTCCCCCAAACTCGACTACTCTACTTGCGAACCATGTTCCATCGCGGGTCACGTGACGTCAAGCCGGCCCTTCACGCTAAAGAGGCTTCAAGAACGGCAATCGAACGGGTCGAATGTCCGTTCCGGGTTGAAAGGCGACATGACCTGGCGACCGGACTAGGTCCGCTTCGCCCCCTAACAACGGACATGCCTGAGCGCCGGCGTGAGGTCCGCTAAGTGCCGATAGCGGACATCGACAACTATTCGATCACCTCGTCGGCGCGCGAGAGCAGCGTTGGAGGAATTTCGATACCGAGCGTCTTGGCCGTCCGGAGGTTGATGACCAGCTCGAACTTCGTTGGCTGCTCAACGGGGAGGTCGGCTGGCTTGTCGCCCTTCAGGATCTTGTCCACATAAGCGGTGCTGCGCCGGTAAAAATCGAGGAAGCTCGGCCCGTAAGACATTAGACCCCCGGTCTCCACACTCTCCCTGATGCCGTAAGCTGTCGGCAGGCGGTTCATTGCTGCGAGATCGGCAAGCCGTGCTCGGTGGTCGTTGAATATCACATCTGACAGGACGAGGAGTGCTCCCACGCGCTCTTTGGCCATCGCCGCGAATGCGCCGTCGAACTCGTTCGGGCCTCGAGCCTCCAGGAGTTGAAGCTGCACTCCCAACGACCGGGCCGCGACGTTCAGTTCTTTTATCGCGAGCTGGTGATACGCATTGGCCGGGTTCGAGAGGATGGCCACACGGCGGATTTTGGGAACGGTCTCCTTGAGCAGTTCCAGCTGTTTGGTGACGATTGCCAGGCCGGCGCTGCCGGACACCCCGGTGATGTTCCCGCCCGGGCGCGCGAGGCTCGCGATGAGCCCGGTGCCAACAGGATCGCGAACGCCAATCATGACGATGGGGATCGTCTTGGTGGCGTTCTTGGCTGCCGTCACTCCCTGCGTCCCCAACGATACGATGACGTCTACCTTGAGCCGGACCAGCTCGGCCGCAAGGTCGGGCAGCCGGTCGAGCCGACCCTCTGCGAAACGATAGTCGATGACAATATTCTGGCCTTCAATCCACCCGAGCTCACGCAGCCCTTGCCGGAACGTGTCGAGTAGAGGCGGCCTATCGGAAGGGGACGTGACGCCAAGATAGCCTATCCGAGGCACCTTTCCCGCCTGCTGCGCGTGCGCCGAGAACGAACAAAGCGCTGCGCTTCCGGTCAATAGGATGAATTCACGCCGCCTCATGTTCCGCCCCAGGCTTAGGTGGCGGGCATCGTACCGGCTCAAACTGCATCCCGGAAGGGGTTAGTAGTGGTGGTCGGATGTCCGCTTCGGGTCATTAGGCGACATCGCTGCAGACCGGGCCGACGTCCGCTTTACCTTCAAGAGCAGGCATCACTGCGCGCAACAAGGATGTCAGCTTTGTGCTCAATAGCGGAAGTCTACACTCCGTGTTCAGTTATTGTCTCGGCGAAAGCTGCCACAAGAAAGGCCGCAGATTTCTCTGCGGCCTTCCGTTCGGATTTCGGCTCGGGTCGCGAGTTGGCTACTGACCCGGGCGGTTCTTGATCATCTCTTCGACCTTCTTCTTCACCGCTTCGAGGTTGAAGGAAGCCGGGTCCTGCATCGGCGGATAGTTAACGGCCGTCAACGCTAGCTTCCCGACATACTCTTGGACCAAGACGAAGCGCCAGAACTCTCGGGCGTAAAAGTCATTGCCGTAGCCGAACGATCCAGTGTTGGGCGACTCGCTGCGAATACTCGGCGTGCGTTCGAACGGGTCTTGGCGGATGTTGACCATCACGGGCATATCAGTGGTGGTCTTTTCGCCAGGCCAGCCGTAGGGCTGGGCATAGAACGTGAACTTGAAGTTGTCGATGCGAACTGCGCCCAGCTGTGCGCCACCAAAGTAGAACACCTCCTGGCGTTTGGATGGTCCTTTCCCAGTGAGGAGATCCATCTGATTGTAGCCATCGAGGTGGTTCTTGTAGCTGCGGTCGCCCAGTTGCACGCCGGCCAGCAACTGGTCGGTGATGTTCGGGTTGCCCGCAGCAGCCAGCAGGGTTGGGAACCAATCGAGACCAGATATAATCCCGTTTTCGACCGTACCTGGCTTGATCTGGCCTGGCCATCGGATGATGCAGGGCACCCGGAAGCCGCCTTCGCCAACGGTACCCTTGGTGTTCTTGAAAGGCGTCATGCCTCCATCTGGCCAGGTGAACACTTCAGCGCCGTTGTCGGTGGTGAAGATGACGATGGTGTTGTTCGCCTCACCGATGTCCTCGAGTTTCTTCATCAGCGCGCCGATACTGTCATCCATCTGCGCCATGCCGGCTTCCTCAAGACCGTAGTTGGTCTGGCTGTTCTGCATCGAGCTGTACTTCTTCGAGAGGAACGTCCAGACGTGCATGCGCGTGGTATTGTGCCAGACGAAGAACGGCTTGCCGTCACTCTTGGCCTTGTCCATGAAGTCACCGGAAGCCTTGACCAAGACCTCGTCGAAGGTCGTCATGTCGTACTTTGCTTTCAGGAACGGCATCTCATGCATGTTGGGCACGTTCGACATGTCCGGGAACGGCGGCAACGGACCTTCGTCGATGACCTTCTGCTTGCCGATTTTGCCCCAGCGCGGCATCTCGGTCGCATCGTCCACGTTGGTCGCATAACTGTGGATCAGGCTGCGCGGGCCGTTCTTGTTGTAGTAGGCCTGATCGACCGGGAACGAGTACCAGTACGGATCCGACATCGCATCCAGGTGGTACAGGTATCCGAAGAACTCATCGAAGCCATGCAGGGTGGGCAGATACTTGTTCAGGTCACCGAGGTGATTTTTGCCGAACTGCCCGGTAGCATAGCCTTGTACCTTCAGGGCTGTCGCGATGGTCGCAGCCTGCGCTGGCATGCCGACATCGGCCCCGGCCTGGCCCACGGTCGTCAGCCCGGTGCGGATTGGCAACTCGCCGGTAATGAAGTTCGCCCGGCCCGCCGTGCAACTTGCTTCGGCGTAATAGTCCGTGAAGATCATGCCTTCAGACGCGAGCTTGTCGAGGTTCGGTGTTTTCCCCGACATCATTCCGCGATGATAAGCGCCGATGTTGAACCAACCAACATCGTCGCCCATGATGACAAGGATGTTGGGGCGTCTTGCGGCGGGTGCGGGGGCTGCCGGTTGTTGCACCTGCGTTGCGGGCGGTCGTTGCTGCGCCTGCGCCGTGTTTGTGAGACCGACAACCGAAAGCGCTAAGGAAGCAACGAGCAAACTCCCGCCCAGCAGCAGATCGCGCCGTTTCGTCCCGCCGCCCGGTTGCGACGCGGGGTCGTAGGGTTTTGCCGTATCATGACTATCGCTCATAAAGACTCCTTTGCGATGCTTGATCGTGCGCGCGCAAATTCCAGTAGACATGGGTGTTGATCTTTTGAGCTTGGGCATCCGAAAACGCTGTCGCTCCGTCCAGCCCAATTGTGTCAAGCCGACGAAGCGTCTGACGCGAGGCTTAGCTTATTTGGGGGGACGCAAGCGGCAAAAGTGCCCTTTGGTCCAATGGACGACCGACTGACGCTTGTTCTCCAATGTATCGAGCCGCACGGATACGGTACCTCGAGGGCTATGAAGTCGCCCTCCGTAGCCTCGTGCGCTCGCCCGAGGCTACGGGTTTCCGAGCCTCCTGCGTGCCGTTTGCTATGCCGCATTTTCGTAATTGTTGGCCTTCGCACGCAAGTGCGCGCTCATGGAGCGAATGTCCGCTTTGGGTCAAAAGCTGACCTCACGGCTCTAGAAAGCGACGTCTGCTCTGCCCCCGAAAGCGGACATCGCCCGCCGAACTTGCCGTGTCGGAATAGTGCCACTAGGCGACATCAGATCGCATCATCGCCCAGACAAACAAACGTTTGTACGATCGAGGCCGAGGTGTCCCGTACATTTTATCGCGGGATCCCGCGAAGTTTTTTCTCATCAAACGCTGGCACGAGCAAACGTGGCGGAAACTCGACACCTTCGTCGCTTGTCAGCACAAGCTGGAAGCATCGTGACTCGTGGCTTCACGGTAAACCAACAGGATGCTACCCTTCGCCCCACCCGAAATCTGAAGGCCGCCCTGATAGGTAATCGCCATGAGCGCGTCATACACGTCGACAATACCAACTTTTGAACCACCGGGACCAGGAACGTGGGAGCAAGACCCGGTGCACTTGCCGCGCCCGATGAGTCTTTACTATCAAGAGACCCATCCGCTGCCTTTCAAGAGCGGTACTAACGATTTTGCCCGTTTCTACGGGCTGCTTATTGATGGCCTTCAGATCAGCTACGTGAATGGCTTCGGCTACAATCAAGTGCTGCCGGCGCCGGCCTCGGAGATCCCCCAGCGCTTTGCGCGTGCCGAGCAGGTCTTAAAAAATAAGCTTTGGCGAGAGCAACTTCTCGACTGGGACACGAACTGCAAACCGGTCGCCGTTGCGAAACACCGGGAGTTGCAGGCCGTGGAGCCGGACGCCCTCTCAGACGCCGAGTTGGTCGCCTATCTGACACGCTGTCGCGACCACCATTCGTCCATGATTGCGCAGCACATGCGCTTCACCGCTGGTGCCGTGCTACCGACCTCGGATTTTCTGGCCCACGTTGGCGACTGGACGGGTTTGCCGCCTTCGGATTTGCTGGCACTGATGCGCGGATCGGCTGAGGTTTCTTCAGGTGGCTCCGACGAAATGGAGCGCCTGAAGGAAGCCTTTGCCAAGGATCTCTCTGCACGCAAGATTCTCGAATCTGCCGACGACCCTGCGCAAGTGCTATCGACGCTGCGCTCGCTCGGCGGAGAAGCAGGCGCGGCCATATCAGGATATCTCGACCTGGTCGGCCACCGCCTCATCGATGGCTTTGACATCGCCGAGCCTACCGCACTCGAATTGCCGGACGCGCTGCTTAGGGCCATGCGCATAGCCGTGTCTGGAGAAGCTCAGGCCGCCTCGGACCTCAATGCCCGGGTTGCCGAAGTTCGCGGCCAGGTTCCGACCGCGCACCAAGATCAGTTTGA
>Ga0157375_10005143_pt1 | contig 11359 bp, 6 predicted proteins | sample M35metaG_FD_115311 | JGI IMG/M metagenome (GOLD analysis project Ga0157375, IMG submission 115311) | Miscanthus rhizosphere microbial communities from Kellogg Biological Station, Michigan, USA - M3-5 metaG | ecosystem: Host-associated > Plants > Roots > Rhizosphere > Soil | place: USA: Michigan...
TATTGCGGCCAGCGAGTTGTTGAAGTCATGCGCAACACCCGACGCCAGTTGGCCCAGCGCGCGCAGCTTATCCGCTCTTGCAGCACGCTCACGCTCTTCCTTTTGGTCAGTAATGTCTCGCGCAATGCCCAACACACCCGTTGTTTGACCTTCCACTATCAGCGGAGAATTGTCTACACGCGCGTACCGCAACTGCCCATTACGACTGAAGAAACGCATCTCATAGGTTTGCGGCATGCCTCTCAAAGCAGCATCCATTTTCTTGCGCACCAACTCGCGGTCGCCCTCGTGGACCATGCTGAGCAGGGGCCGGCCGATAAAGTTGCTGCGCTGAAATCCCAGGCCTTTCAAAGTCGCCGTGTTGCACCACTTGAAATTGCCTTCGGTATCGACGGCATAAATGGATTCTCGGGCGCTCTCGAGAATATTCGTCAGCAATGATTGATGCTCGCGCGCAACCGCCTGAACTTTGCGCAGGTCGGAAAGATCACGCGCCGTACAAACTACAGCCACTGCTTTGTCATGTTCATCGAACACGGGCTCAACCGAAACGAGTAGAGGCCGGTTGAGACGGTTTGGAGTGATTTCAATCGTAATACTGCGACCTGTTTCGAGTGCTTTCTCTACAACACATGCCTCGTCTTCTTCGCTGGTTCTTAATATTTCGCAACACTCTCGGCCAAGGAGTAATTTGGGATGAAGCGCCTCCATCGCGGCGCCCGCTCGGTTCACGCGCTTTAATTCACCTTCACTGTCGAAAATGAAAATACCGTCAGACATCGCGTCGAAAGTCGTTTCCCATTCGGTCTTTCCACGCGCCACCATCTCGAACAATTCCGCCTGAGCGATGCCGATTACCAGCCGTTCCGCCAGTGCTTCAACCAGCGACAGTTCGTCTCGAGTCCAGAGGCGTTTGTGATCGTTTTGGTAGATGCACAATGAGCCGCGGAACTCGCCTTTGATGAACAACGGATAATTGATTTGCGATTTGATATCGAATCTCTGCGCACGCTCTCGCACGTAATCACGCAATGCCGGTGAAGCGTCATCGTAATTTATGGCATCGTCGATGATGAGTGGTTGACCTGAATGCGAGAGTCGACAGCCGATCGGATCATCACAATTAACAACGCCGTTTTTTACACCCTTGACACCAGGTGCGAGATATTCGTACTCCAGGGGTTCATTAACACCCTCGCTGTTATACAAGCAGAGTTGAACTCTCGATGCCGCCAGTGCGAGTCCGAGTTCACGTGTAGCGGTACTGAGTACTTCCGGCAAACTCAGCGAAGCACGAATCGCCATGGTCAGACGATTTACGAGTGCTTCGCGTATGGATGTGGTTTCGGCCTTCTGGTATAGCTTGGCTTGACGAACCGCGATTCCCGTTTGATCGGCAACGGCTTTAGCAAGCGCGATGTCGGCTTCACTCCATTGTCTTAGTTCCCTTGTTGTGGAAAGAGCGAACGCCGCGGGAAAGTCATCGCCCACGGTAACGGCTACATACATTATCGACTTTACATTCGCTTTCGACAGGATGTTCTCGTAGACATCCGCGATGCGTGCGTCGTTAGCAGCGTCGGAAAAAGGCAGGACTCCGGTCTTGTCCAAACCCGCGATGAGCACTTGCAAATGGGTTATCGCAAAGTCTGTGGCTGCGGGCTCAACGCCTTCGGCGTGATACTCAGCCACGTTGATAACACTCTCCCTGTGGTCGTCTCTCATGAATAGCGAACAACGATCCACCTTGAGGTATGACCCCAACTCTCTCACTGCTGTCTGGTAAATCTCACGAGGATCCAGCGAGCAGCGAATCGCTTGAGAAATGCGATGCGTCATCGCCTCGCGCTGGGCTTGCCGGGCCAGGAACGCCTGACTCTCACGCAATGCTTCTTCGGAATGCTTGCGCTCAGTCAAGTCGCGCCCGATTCCCTGAACGCCGATTGGCTTTCCATCGCCGAGGATCAGGCGCGTGCTGACTTCCAGTCGAACACGCCGCCCCTGCTTCGTAATGATGTCGATCTCGTAAATAGTCGAAACTTTTTCGCTTGCCTTGTGGGCAATCATCTCGCGCGCCAGATTTAGATACTCTGGCGCAATAACGTCCGCGACGTTCATCTTTGCTGCTTCGTCGCGAGAGTAGCCCGTTATACGTTCGCCACTGCGGTTCAACGAGGTAAAGTTACCCTGGAGATCGTGGGTGTAAATGATGTCGTTGGCGTTCTCGAAGAGCTCCCGATAGTGTTTTTGAATGCGATGGCGCTCAATGAGTCGCGCTACTTTTACCAGCAGCTCTTCGTTTCGAAAGGGAAGGTCAATGTAATCGTCAGCACCGGCCTGGAGACCCTCGATGCCGGCGTCGTCCGAGGTGATGACACCGCTGATCAAGAGTACGGGAACATCTGTAGTGCGCGGGTTTTCTTTCAACCGGCGGCAAAGCTCGAGCCCACCGACGACGGGCATGACCACGTCGCTGATGACAATGTCCGGAGCGAACGAGACGGCGACATCGATGGCTTCCGCGCCGTCGTTGGCGGTCGCGATCTCGTAGCCTTCCAGCGCGAGGAGGTCCATCAGAAGATCGAGTATTTTCCTGTCGTCATCGACGATCAGCACTCGGCCCCTGTCTGAGGTGTTGATGCTCATCTAATCTGTTTTCGAACGCTGGGAGTAGAAAACCTCGCGAGGGAGCAAATTGGTGGGTGCGGATTTCTAATCGCGCCCAAACGGACGCACTGCCCGGAGAGTATAACAGCTTTGGCTAACGTTTGTCACGGCACGGCTGTTCTATATTGAATTATGCGCCTTCTTTGGAGTGCGGCGGCTTGCCGCCGCGTTGGCCTGATAGCGCAAGATCGGAACAAAGCGGTGCCAAGGCACCGCACTCCAGGAGGCATTTAATGATCCTGGGTGCGTTTGCGGACGGCGGGTTCGGGGCCGCCAGTCTTGGCGAAATAGCCTGCCCGGTAGTTTAGTTTGAGGTCTTGTTGCCGCAGAGCGGGGTTTACCAACTGAATCTCGATCCGGCGGTATGAACCGTCACGGGCCTTATTGCGGGGCGAGTAGGCCACCAGGTACTGTTCGCGAAGATCTCGTTGTATTTGACTAAAGGCGTCGCGCAGGTCTCGTTCGTGGCGCGGGAAGTACGCGCGCCCGCCCGTTTTTTCCGCAATTTTTCTCAGGTCACCCTCGTTGACGTTGAAGGTGTAGCGGTCGCCGATGCCGATCGCATAGATGAGCGCGTCCGCCTTCTGGGCGCGTTCAATTGCGTCGTGCATCTTCATGCGACTGCTGGTGTCGTCTCCGTCAGTCAAAAGGATAATTGCTCGGCGCGTGTGTTCGGCGGAGGTGCTGATTAACTCTTCAGCGGTGGCCCAAACCGCGTCCCAAATGGCTGTCGAGCCGGCGAGGCTCTGGTTAGTTCCTGAAATTGGCGGCGTACCGTTAACCACCACTCCACCGCCGATATAACCTGATGGCGGCACAAACTCGACGTGATCTATAGCTCTTCGAAGCCTCTCAAGATTTCCAGAGAAGCCTTGTTCCAGAGTTGTTTCTCCGGTAAACGAAACGACCGCGGCCTCGTCCTTGTTTGGCCGAAGCACGTTTTCCAGAAAGGCGCGTGCGGCTTCCTTTTCATCGGGAAGCGTCCGCTCTTCAGAAGCACTCGTATCGATGAGGATTGCGAGCGAGAGTGGCAGATCGATGTTCGTTTGAAAAGTAAAAATCTCCTGCGGTTCGCCATCTTCCAAGACGCGAATGTCTTCGGCTTTGAGGTCGCTGACGAAGCGTTTGTTCTTGTCAGCCGCAGTAAAGAAGATATTGGTGAGATTAGTCTCGACTTGACTACTTCGTCAGAATCCTGCGGCAACTCTTCACGCTTGCGTGGTGTCGGCGAAGGCGATGCGGCCGATTGAGCGATGCCCGTTTCGTTCTTCGCAGACATCCGGCGAGTCGCGACGTTTCCGCACACGACGACGAACACCAAAAGCAGCAACAGAACCGGCCGGCCCATTTCGCGATATTGCATCTTACGTCTTATACCTCTACGGCGTTACGCTGTCAGCGATTGCTTTGTAGCCTCGCTTGGTTCGTACCTTCAGATCTCCTCGTCGATCGGCGAGCTTGACGTCGATCTTTCTAAACGTTCCATCATAACGCTTGTTAGTCGGATCGTAGGTGACGAGGTATTGCGCTCTAAGCTCCTTCGCTATCTTCGTGAATGAACGCTCGAGCGAAAGCATGTCGCCGGTGAAGAAAGCCATCCCACCAGTTTCTTCCGCGAGTGTTTGCAGATCCCGATCTTTTTTATCCGCAACTTGCCCTGCTTCGACGCCAGGCACTGTCGCCAGAAAACCAGCCTTGGTCGATATCGCAAAGATAGTAGTCTCGGTTCGCTGCGCGATGTCGATCGCGTCGCGAATGTTGGCGCGGCTGTAAGTGTCCTCACCATCGGTCACGATAAGTAAAACTCGACGGCCAGGAACCGAACGCATCTTCTCATCACAAAACTGCCAGATTGCGTCGTAAAGCGCAGTCTGCTTACCCATTTTCTTGACGCTGTAGACTGCCTTGTCGAGCAGATCTAACTTATCGGTGAAGTCCTGAAGCAAGTTGATCTGGTCGTCGAACGTACCAAAAAGCACACGGTCTTTGCGCGGCTTCACGACCGTTTGTATGAAGTTCATCGCCGACTCTTGTTGAAACTTCAGTTTGCCCGCGGTTGACGGAGACGTGTCCATCAACACTGCAACGTAGAGCGGCGTCGTTAGCGAGATATCGTCCGAGAAGGTCTCGATCGTCTGCGGGACTTTATCCTCGAGAATGATGAAGTCGTCTTTGGTAAGTCCGGGTACAAACTGGCCTTTCTTATCGGTGACTGTGATCGGCAATCGCACACGGCGAACCGGAATCTTGACGGTGCCCTGCGGCTCGTCGACCGGCGGCGTCGGTGACGGTTTAGGTTTCTGGGCGGAGACGAGCAACGCCGCGGAAGCGATGACTACAGCCGCCGACAAGTATTTGCATAGAAACGTTTTTAGAACTGCTGACATGCTATATGGAATTAGGTCGGGAGCTAGCTGAATACCGGCGATTCGATGCCGCCTGCCCCAAACCTGTTGCCCTTTCCCCGCGCGCAAAGAGTGCTACAATGCCTCAGAAACTGTTCTCGTCCAACTTAGTCGCGCAATTCACCTTCATGCCCGACAGTTCCAACAACCCAGATTCAGCCAGCACCAATTCACTGCCCGAGTACATTGCCCATTATCGCATCTTACGCCGACTGGGCAAGGGTGGCATGGGTGAAGTCTTTCTCGGCGAAGACACGAAACAACACGGACGCAAGGTAGCGCTCAAGGTCCTACCGCAGGAACTCACTCAATCAGAGAGTCGCCTGCGGCGTTTCAAACAGGAAGCGCGCGCGATTCTGGCGCTCAACCATCCAAATATTCTCACCGTGTTTGAGATCGGCGAAGCGGCAGGCAGCCACTACATCGCCACTGAATACATAGAAGGTGAAACTCTGCGTCACTGTCTCCGGCGTGGTCCATTGAAACTGGACGAGACGCTCGGCATCGGCATACAAGTCGCCATGGCTCTCGAAGCCGCGCACGCGGCGGGCATCGTGCATCGCGACATCAAACCCGAGAACATCATGTTGCGGCAGGACAAGTTCGTTCGCGACCGCTTTGTAAAAGTTTTGGACTTCGGGATCGCTAAGCTAACCGATCGGGATTCCTCCGCCGATCCCGAAGCTGTGACGATCCCGATTTCGGAAACCAGCCCCGGCGCAATCATGGGAACGAGCGGGTACATGTCGCCGGAGCAGGCGCAGGGTGAAAGCATCGACGAGCGGTCTGACATTTTTAGTTTCGGCGTTGTCCTTTATGAAATGGTGGCCGGGCATCCACCCTTCAAAGGAAAGACTGACAGTCACACGCTCGTTTTGATCATCGATCATGAACCGGCGCCGTTGTTGCAGCACGTTCCCAACGCGCCTCGCCAACTGGAACGAATCGTTTCGAAAGCATTGGCGAAGGATCGGTTCAAGCGTTACCAAACGATCACCGATCTAAAGCTGGATCTCGAACAGCTCAGAGAGGAGCTTCATTTTTCGGAAAGTCCGGAAACTATCACTGGAGGAACACGCGCCACGCAAGCCGATCTGCTTTCCGCAGTGCCGACTATCGCCAAATCGCAAACCAACATGGCTCTGGAGACAGTTTCAACGGGTGATTCGAAACTTCGTGAAAAACGCACGAGGTGGCTTACGTATAGCGTGCTGGGGTTACTGTTGTTGTTAGTGGTCGCGGGCGCGGTGTTCTTTGCCTCGTCTTCGCGACCGATCAACTCCGTCGCTATTCTTCCGTTCGTCAACGACAGTAAAGATCCAAATGCCGAGTATTTGTCTGACGGACTGACCGAGAGCATCATCAACAGCCTTTCACAACTGCCTAATTTAAAGGTGATGTCGCGCAACGCGGTCTTCAGGTTCAAGCGTCCGGATGAGGATCCAGTCGAGGCAGGGCGAACGCTGAATGTGGGTGCAGTTTTAACCGGGCGGCTGGTGAAACTCGACGATCGCGTGGTGATCAAAACAGAACTAATCAAAGTCGACGACGGATCGCAGCTTTGGGGCGCTGAGTACAACAGCAGCCTCGCCGATATCTTCTCTGTGCAAGACGAGGTGTCGAAAAAGATCTCGCAGAGTTTGCGCCTGCGATTATCAGGTGAGGATGAAGAGAAGCTGGCCAAGCGTTACACGAAAGATGCCGAGGCCTACCAGCTCTATCTCAAGGGCAGATACTTCTGGAACAAACGCAATGAAGAGGGATTTCGCAACGGCATCGATTATTTCAAACGCGCTGAAGAAAAGGATCCGACGTTTGCGCTTGCCTTTTCCGGACTCGCCGATTCATATGCTCTTCTTTGCGACATCGGCGTAGTCAGGCCACTCGACGAAATGCCGAAGGCAAAGGCAGCGGCGCAGAAAGCTGTCGATGCCGATCCCTCATTGGCCGAAGCGTATACTTCGCGCGCCTTCGTGAGATTGTCTTACGACTGGGACTGGCTCGGTGCGCAAAACGATTTCCAACAGGCGCTCAAGTTGAATCCCAAGTATCCGACCGCTCATCAGTGGTACGCCTCGTACCTGATGCAGATGGGAAAGTTCCCGCTCGCGAAAGCGGAGATCGAGGAAGCTCATAAGCTGGATCCGCTTTCACCGATCATCAGCGCCAACACTGGTCTTTATTCTTATTACGAACACAACTACGACGACGCGATCGCGAAATACAAACTAACCTTGCAGAGCGATCCGGATTTCTGGGTGGCGCGCCACTACCTGGCGTTGGCCTACGTGCAGAAGGGCATGTACCAGGAGGCGATCGCCGAATTACGCAAACTGATCAAAGCGCCGGAGAGTGGCCCGGTGCCGGATAAAGTAATCGAAGCTGAGTCAGAAGCGTCGGCGTCGCTTGGCTTTGTGTACGGCAGGGCGGGCAAACAAGCCGAGGCGCGCGCGATCCTCAATCAACTCGACACACTTTCGAAGCGTCGATATGTTTCGCCGTTGTATTTCGCGATCGTCTACGCCGGTTTGAAAGATAATGACAAGGCGATGGAGTACTTGAACAAGGCCTTTGACGCGCGACATCCCGGCCTGGTCCTGATCAGGATTGAACCAATGTTCGATGCTCTCCGCTCCGACGATCGATTCAAGCAGTTGATCAAACGCTTCGAACCCATCCCGTAAATTATCCGCGTTCATCCGCGGCTAATAACACCTCAGATAACTCAGCCGGCAAGGGTGACTCAAATTTCATTAACTGCCCTGTCTCCGGATGCGTAAACGCCAGCTTTTCCGCGTGCAGGAAATGACGATTCAGGTTGCGGATGCGTGCCCGTAGCCGTGCATCCTGGATCGTATTGTCGCGGCCGGCGCCATAAGTCTCGTCGCCGACGACAGGATGTTTCAACCACGCCAGGTGAACGCGGATCTGATGTGTTCTGCCGGTTTTCAGTTCCACGTCGAGTAACGTGAATCGTTGGAAAGAACGCCGCACGCGATAGAGCGTTAAAGCGTTGCGGCCTCCACGCACGACGGCCATGCGCGTGCGGTTTGAAGGATCGCGCGCGAGCGGCTGATCGATGCGTCCGGAGTATGAAGCCACGCGTCCATGGACCAGCGCCACATACGACTTGAAAACAGTTCGATCGCGAAACTGATCCGAAAGGTTTTCAAGCGCGGCCTCAGTCTTGGCTACGACCAAGAGCCCGGAAGTATCGCGATCCAACCGGTGCACAATGCCGGGCCGGACGCTGTTCCCCGCGCCGGGTAGTTGTTGAAAGTGAAATGCGAGCGCGTTGGCGAGTGTCCCCGAAGGCATGCCGGCTGCGGGATGGACCACGAGCCCCGCCGGTTTGTTGATTACAACCAGCGTCTCGTCTTCATAAACGATCTCAATCGGAATATTCTCCGGCTCGAATCGATGCGTCGCCGGAGCTGCCAGTTCAACTTCGACTTCATCCTGTTCACGCAGCTTGTAAGAAGGTTTGACCGCGCGGCCGTTTACCAGCACGTCCTCACTCTCGATCAAACGATGCAGGCGCGCGCGACTCCACCCTTCGATTTGTGAGGCAAGATAAGCATCAAGACGAACGCCCGCATGCTCCGGGCCAATCCGTGTAATCTGTGTAATCTGCGGTTCAGCCATGCCGCCGTTCGAAATCTTTCATGAACGACACGAGTGCTTCGACTCCCGCACGCGGAAACGCGTTGTAGATCGACGCGCGAATACCACCAACCGAACGGTGACCCTTCAACCCATCAAGTCCCTGCGCCGTCGCTTCCGGGACAAACTTTTTTTCGAGTTCCTGATCAGGCAAACGGAAGGTGACGTTCATGAGCGACCGGCAGTCAACATCAGCATGTCCGCGATAGAAATCAGTAGCGTCGATAACGTCGTAGAGCAACTGCGCCTTCTCTTCGTTCTCACGCTCCATTGCCGCGACTCCGCCTTTATCCTTGAGCCACTTGCAGACAAGCCCGAGGATGTAAATTCCCCAAGTGTTCGGCGTGTTGTAGAGCGACTTGTTCTCAACGTGCGTGCGGTAATCGAGCATGGTGGGAAGTTCTTCAGGAATGCGCGACAACAGATCGTCGCGCAGGATCACTACGGTCAAGCCGCTGGGGCCCATGTTCTTTTGCGCACCCGCATAGATGAGCCCGTAACGCTCCACCTCGATCTCGCGCGATAAAATGTCAGACGAAGCATCCGCTACGAGCGGGACGTCGCTCACCTCGGGTTCTCGTTTCCACTCAACGCCTTCGATCGTTTCATTGCTCGTAATGTGAACGTAAGCCGCATGCGGATTGAGGCTCATCTCGTCGCGTGAAGGGATGCGAGTGAAACCTCCATCAGCCATGGTGGCGGCAATGTTCACGCCGCCAACTTTCCTCGCCTCCTTCAGCGCTTTCTTTCCCCAGCTTCCGGTGATGATGTAATCAGCGCTTCCATCAGCAGGAAGAAAATTCATCGGCACCATCGAAAACTGCAAACTCGCGCCACCCTGTAGAAAAAGGATCCGGTAATTGTCAGGGATTCGTAAAAGCTCGCGCAGACCAGACTCGGCTCCAGCGATGATTTCGTCGAACGTCTTTGACCGGTGGCTAATCTCCATCACGGACATGCCGACGCCCGGCAAGCTGAGCAAGTCGCGCTGAGCTTCTTCTAAAACAGGGACCGGCAGAACGGCCGGACCAGCGCTGAAATTAAAAATTCGTTCTGTCATTACTATCTCCCATTAATCCTGTAAATCTGTCATTCGACACGCGAACGCAAAGCTTTACCCGCCATCTTCGTCACCACCGAGCGCGGCACCAGGCGTTCTGCCGCGACGGTCAACAAGTTGAACCATCCTGAGATCGCAGTGCCCTTGTGCCGGCCCAATGCACGCAGTGCGGTTTCAACTACCTCTTCCGGAGTTTCGACGATGCGCATCGGCGGACGATCGATGCCGGCTGTCTGAAAGAAGTTAGTTTCCGTCACGCCCGGACACAAAGCCATCACGTGAATTCCATGCAACCGGTTCTCTTCCCACAATGCCTCCGAGAACGACAGGACGAAAGCCTTCGTCGCTGCATAAGTCGCCATGTAAGGCACAGCCTGAAATCCGGCGGTCGATGCCACATTGATAATCGTGCCGCGCTTTCGCTCGCGCATTGGCCCGAGAAACCGGTACGTTAGCTCGACCAGCGACCTAATGTTGAGCTGGATCATCTCGAGCTCGCGATCCAGATCGAGTTTCACAAAATCGCCCATCGACCCGAAACCGGCATTATTGATGAGCATCTCGATCTCGAGTCCGCGCTTGTTTGTTTCTTCCAAAAGCTGCGAGCCGGCGTCGGGTTGTTCCAGATCTAGTGCCAGGTACTGCGCGCGAATGCTGGTCAAGCGGCCGAGCTCGTTGCACAACGCAATGAGCTTGTCTTCAGAGCGCGCGACAAGCAGAACGTTTCTTCCTCGTGCAGCGAGTTTTCTGGCAAAGGCTGCCCCGATTCCCGAGGATGCTCCGGTGATGAGGGTCGTGTTCATTTGCTAGAACCCGAAACTGGATCACTTCAAGTCAAGCAGATCGAGTTCGATGATATCCGGATTGCTTTCTTCAAGCTGCTTGAGGCGTTCTTTAGTTGGCGCATTGTCCAGGTTGATGCGGGCCACGGCCGCAGCCGCACCTTCGAAAACTATGTTCTCCATCTCCTGAACGTTGATGTGCTCCGCCTTGATCGCATCGAGCACTCCCGCGAGCACGCCGGGCCGATCGAGGTGACGGACCACGAGCCGGTGCGTGGCAGGCGTTTGGCGCGCCAGGTTAACCACGTTGGGCACCTGGCCCGTTTCCTTAAACTGTTTCACGATGCGCACGGTTTCGGCAGCGATCGCCTCCTGTGCCTGGTCCGTTGACGCCCCCACGTGATGCGTGCCGTACAGCCCTTCTTCTTTCACGATCTCGTCATGAAACTCGCCGGTGTTGCTCGTAGGCTCGACTGCATAAACATCAAGACCGGCGCGAATGCCGCGATTTCTCATTGCCACAACCAACGCTGCTTGGTCCACAACCTCGCCTCTGGCCGTGTTGATGAAATAAGCGCCCTGGCGCATCGCGTTGAAGAAGTCTGCTCCAAGCAAGTTTCGGGTTTCCGAATTCAGCGCCAGATGAACACTGACAATATCCGCAGCGGCCGCGACAGCTTTCGGCGATTCTTTTAGCTCGACGCCGAGGAGCGCTGCTCGCTCGGCCGTCAAACTCCTGCTCCACGCCACGACCGGCATGCCGAACGCGCGAGCGCGCGGAA
>Ga0157375_10005144_pt1 | contig 11359 bp, 8 predicted proteins | sample M35metaG_FD_115311 | JGI IMG/M metagenome (GOLD analysis project Ga0157375, IMG submission 115311) | Miscanthus rhizosphere microbial communities from Kellogg Biological Station, Michigan, USA - M3-5 metaG | ecosystem: Host-associated > Plants > Roots > Rhizosphere > Soil | place: USA: Michigan...
AGTGGGAGACGAACGGCTCGGGGCCGCGGTGATTGACGGCCTCGTGATCGGCATAGAGGTCACCATAATTTCGCCAGCCGAATTCATCGATGATCTCGCGCTTCGCGCTGACCGAATGCTCACCTTCGACGATCGAGTTTATGTAGCGAGCGTACCCGGCATTGCTGTCCTCCGCTGCAGGCAACAGGTACGCGACCGCACCGCTCGCCGCCACCTCGCGCGGATCGAGCGCAACGTTGAGCGGCGCATGCAGCGTCGCGGGGCTCTGCGGCTGCGCGTCGCGACCAAATTCGATGAGCACGGTATGACGCTTCTTCTCGCCACCCTGCAGCTCGAAGCCCGCGGCGGATTCCGCGGGAAAGAGTCCCACGCCGAGCGTGCCGCCCTGCCAGCGCAGCGCTTTTGGAAAGTTCTGCCAGAACTTTTCGACGCTCGCGCAAATCCATCCCGAGGCGGAATTGATGCGGACCGCGGGACTCGCGCGCTCACCCTGCGCGAGCGTGGCGCCGTCCGCGCCCTGCACGCGATAGCCGCGGAACGACACCGTCGGCTTGCCTCGCGCGTCGATGTGGTTAGGCGAGTTCCAGCGTTCTCCCCCGCTCGAGTCCTGGTAGAGGACCCAGGAGGCAGCGTTTTCGTTTCGCCACTCATTCAGTCCGTCCTGCCAGGCGAGTTGCTGTGGCGGCTGCGCCGGGCGCAATTCGATCGACAGGTCCTGGAGGACGACAGAGCCCGCATCACCCAAATCCCACAAACCGCCCACATGACGCGCGGCGCGCGGATTCCAGATGGTGCATTCAATCTTGAGGGCCGCCGAATCGTCGACAAAAATCAGGCGCAGTTCGAGTCGCGCAACTTCGCGACCTCGGTCCTCGATGCTGCCGGAGCAGATCGCCGATGTCCGCACCGAACCGCAAACTTCAATCTTCGCCTGAGTGAAGCGAACCGCGAGGGCCGCTCCGCGCGCCCCGCTCGCCCGAACGGCCAAGCCGAGAGCGTCGAGACAGGCGACGCCGCCGATCGCGACCGATGCGAAACAGCTGCCGCCGTTCCGCGGCAATTCGAACACTGCTCGCCCGGTGTCGATGCGCAGACGATTCTCGAGCTCCAGCACCTCGATGGCGCCTTCGAGCCGCGCTCCGACCGCGCGACGCACCGCCAGGTGCTGACCGGTGTTGGCCGGAAGGCTCACTCGCGTATCGACGAGCAGCCATTTGACGCTGCGATCGGGCCACTTCGCGAGCGCCGTGAACTGTGCGACGAGTGGCCGGTCCTGCGAATCGAACAGCGCCGCTTCGCCCACATCCGCAAGTGCGCCGCGCGCGAGCGGCACGCCGATGCGGATCGCCTCGCCCTCGCGCGAAATGCCGCGGGGTTCACGCACGACGATCGTCGCCAGATGACTCATGGGCTCACCGCACGCGAAACCGTGCCCTCACCGCGATCGAACAGCACATCGAGGGCTCGCAGATTGGCCTCCCACGAATAGCTGCGCTCCATGCTTGCGCGCGCCCGGCTGCCGATCTCGGCCGCGCGCTGCGGCTCGCGCAGCAGGCTGACAACCTGTGCCGCGAAATCAGCTTCTTCGTCGGCGACCATGACATCGACGCCGACGTTCGCGCGTATGCCTTCCAGCGACTGCGAAGTGCACACCACGGCCTTGCCCATGGCCATGGCCTCGAGCACCTTGTTCTGTACACCGCGTGCAATCTTGAGCGGAACGACGCATAGCGCCGCGTTCGCGACGTATGCACGCACGTCGTCGACGAAGCCGGTCACTTCGATGCCAGGGCGCTGCGCGAGCCGCTTCACGGCATCGGTCGGCTTGGATCCGACGATGATGAAGCGGACGTCGGGCAGTTCCGCCCGAATGCGCGGCAGCACCGCGTCGGCGAACCATTGCACCCCCTGCACGTTCGGCCAGTAGTCCATGACGCCGGTGAACACCAGTGTTGGTGAATCTCCGCCCTGCGCGGCACGCGGCGCAAAGTAGGCGAGATCCACGCCATTCGACACCGCCGTCAGGTGATCGACGCGCGCGCCGGCAGGCATGTACTCGCGCTCCTGCGCGCTCACCACGAACAGGTGATCGAAGTCCGCCGCAATGCTCTTTTCATATTTGGCCAGCTGCCGCGCTTCGAAGGCGTACACCCAGCGTTGCGGTACACGGCTGCGTTCCGTGTACTGCCGCCATTTATAAGAGTCGACATCGATGAGATCCATGAAGCGCAGCGCGTGACGCAACTTGCCGGCGGCGTGTCGCGATCGAAAAACATATTCCGCCATCGGCGACGAGAAACAAAAGACCGCGTCGATCTGCTGCGTATCGAGGAATTCGTCGACTCGTTGCTGCAACTCGCGCGCGTGAAAGTGCCGCACGGTGATCGAGGTGCCGGTGAGCAGGGCGCGCAGGCCTGCGACGATTTTGCTTCGGCCGTCGATGCGAACGGCGAGCACGCCGGCGCAACGGCGTTCGAGCTCGCTGACGAACGCCAGGTCGGCCTGATCGTCGACCGGACAGGCAAGAAAGACCTCATGCCGCTTCGCCAGATGCTCGAGCACGTTGAACGAACGGATCTTGTCGCCCTTGTTGGGCGGATATGGCAATCGGTGAGTGAGGAGAAGGATGCGCATGGTGGGTTGTTTGTTGGGCGCCGCGAGCCTAAACGATCCGGCGCGCGGGGCATGAGGAATCAGTTCTCGCTCCCACGCAGGCGGTCGGCGAGGCGGAACAGTGTGCGCAACGATGGCTTCCTGACAACCTGGAGGCTTTGCAGCGACGCGCCCTCGGGCGCCAGATCACGCTTGTAGTCCCGGTGCAGTCCACGGCCGGCGAGAAAGTCGAAGTGCCTGACACGGTCGCGACACGCGGCCTCTATGGCAAACCCGAGATGCAGGTAGCCAGGCGACAGGCCCTGCGCATACGCCTCATCGAATCCGGACTGCAGGTAATACTCGGTTCCGGCCACGCGCAGGTTGAGCATCACAGACACGAGGTTTCCGGCGGTGCGCAATTCAGTGAGCCGCAAGGCACCCTGGTCTGCCCATCGCTCGACGAGCTCGGAATGAAAGGCCGCACGCGTAGCCGAGCGTGCCCCGCCCCACCGCCGGGCAACGAAACTTTCGAGCCGCTCGAGGGCTGCGCGCCTTTCGCCGGCGGGAACCTCCACGCAGGAAATGTCCGCGACTTTGTCGCGCTGGTGCAGCAGCTTGCGACGCGTGCCCGATGACAACTGCGCAACGAAGGAGTCAAAGGATTCGGGCAGCGTGATGCTGAAGCCGAGCATCGACTCGGCGGGACGCACGTATGCAAACTGGCCGAGCGCGGTGGCGAGACGCGCGGCGACACTGCGTTCGCGCACATTGCACAGCACCAGTTCGTCCCACGCAGCACTCGCACCCAGCCACTCGAGGACGCCAGTACAGACAGCGTCGCGCGAATCCCTGTCGGCAACGAGATCGAGATATTCCGAGAAGATGGCTTCTGTGTCGCGCCAGGCACTCCCGAGCAACTCCAGACGCCGGACGCGGAATACCGCGCGATGGACGCCGCGATGCGAATAGAACGGCGCCACGCCACACAATTCATCCGCGGCCGAATAGACGGCGAGCACGCATAACTCCGCACCCAGCACCACCGCGTGATGCCGCCACCAGCAGCTGAGCCAGTCCCAGGACATGAACAGCGGATCCGCGTCCGAACGCGCGAGCAACCGCTGCCACGGCTCGCGGCTCGCGAGGAACTCCTCGCTCGTCCAGCGGCGTACGTAAACGGCTGACATCAGGTCTCCGACACCAGCGTGCGCGCACGTTGCCGCAGCAGATCGAACGCGTTGCGATCCACGACCCGCAGCGCCGCGGGATAAAGTGCCGCGCCGAGTGTGATGAGCGCGAGTAGCAGGACGACGGGCGGCAACTGCAGCGCGCCGCTCGCCCAATGCTGGAACGCGGCGACGCAGATCGCCATGGCGCCCGCTGCGATCGCCGGACCGCGGACCACGCCAAACACCTGCGCGTAGCGAAGGCCGATGGCGCGCAACACCAGACGGAAAGCCAACGCGTAGACCGGCGGAAACACGCACAGCCATGCGAGCGAGACGCCACGCACGCCGCCCGACCAGGCTCCGGCAACCAACGCGATCGTCATCGCCGGCACGACGATCGACTTGCTCTGCAGCAAGACTATCGCGCGTCCGATGCCTGTCATCGCGGGTGTTTCGACGCTGCCCATGAGTCGAAGCGGGGCCACCAAGGCCATGGCAACCAGCGGAAACACCGCCGGCAGCCACTGCGCGCCGAAGATCACCGGCACCGCGGTGAGCGCGACACTGGCAATTCCCCAGAACACGGGCAAGCCGATGGCCGCGTGCGTGCGAATAGTCTCGAGCATCAGACTCGCGGCCTCCTTGCGGTCGTGCGCGAGATTTGTATACGCCGGCAAGGACACATCGTTCACGACAGTCGAGATCTTCTCGAGTGGAGTGTTGGCCACCTGCTGGCCGAAGCTGAAATGACCGACCTGCACCGCGCCGCTCCAACGGCCAAGCAGAAAGACATCGACCGACGTGTACCAGCGGAGCAGCAATCCGTCTGCGATCAGGATCGTGCTCGTGCGCAGATAACGCAGCGCGTGTGCGATCGCAGGGGTGGGTAGGTGCAGACTCGGAGCCGCGAGGTTGAGCATGACCGTGCGCACGAGCGAGCCCGCGATCTGACTCCACACGAGCGACCAGGCACCAGCGCCTTCTCGCGCCAGCACGATCATGGTCACCGACGAGACCAGCGCCTGCACCGAAGAGATCACCGCGAGCGGACCGAATCGCATCTCGTGAATGAGGCGTGCGTACGGCAGGATTCCCAGGGCGATGGTGATGAGGTTGACCGCGAGCACTGCAATGATGGCCGCAACTTCCGGCGCGTCGACCAACCCCGCGATCGGTTTCGCGAGGGCCATGAGTATCAGGGCCGACACCACGCCCATCGCGAACAGCAGGCTGAACACCGCACGTCGCTCATCGCGCGTTTGTGGGTGATCCTGCACCAGCGTCTCGAGCATGCCGCCCTCGTACATGAGCGACGCATAACCGAACGCCACCGAGGCGATCGCGAACACGCCGACCGCGTGCGCGTCGAGCGTCCGCAGGACGTACACCGTGCCGAGCCACGACACGACCTGCACGAGCACCTTCGCCATCGTGTGCACCCGCAGGCCCGCCCGGAACTTCTGGTAGATGTCGCGCAAGCTCTTGGCCCTGTTCCGGCTACCGGCCTGGCGGATTGATCACAGAAGCACGGGCGGCGCGAATGTTAGTATCGGCCACAGCTTCAACATGTCCACGCATCACACACGGCGCAAGAGCAAGCAGCAGCAATTGGCGGACTTCATCATCGGTAGCGGAACGCTGCCGGGGTTCCGCGTATTGCACGATCGCGGACGCACGCCGGTGCTGATCCTCGCCTATCACCGGATCGTCAGCGTCGATGAGCCGCAAACCTATCCCCTCGATCTCGGCCTCATCAGCGCGACGCGCGACGAGTTCGACAGTCAGATGCGCGCCGTGCGCGAGTTCGCGAACCCGGTGTCGCTCGACACGATTGCCGATGCCGTGACTCGCGGCGGTACTTTGCCGGAACGGGCCGTCGCGGTCACGTTCGACGACGGCTTTCGCGACACTTTCGAAGCCGCGCTTCCGATCCTCAAACGTCATGCGGTGCCCGCGACGGTTTTCGTTTCCACCGATTTCATCGAAAGCAACGAGCCGTTCTGGTTCGAGATCACCGCGCATCTGATGCTGCGCATCCCGCCGCGCGCCATCGTCTTCGACGAGTGCCCGGAAGGATTGCCATCGGCCGACGATCCTGCGGCCCGCCGCGAGTCGATCGGAAAACTGCACCGCCTGCTCAAAACCTGCGCGAACCCGCGGCGCCGCGCTCTGGTCGAGGAATGGCGCGTACGATTCGCGCACCTCATCGATGCGCGCGCCGACGATCTCAGCCGGCCAATCGCCAAGGCACAGATTCTCGAGATGTCGCGCGACGGCATCGACTTTGGCTCCCACACGGTTTCGCATCCTAATCTCGCCCTCGAATCCACCGACGTCATCGAGCGTGAACTACGCAACTCCAGGACCTGTCTCGAACTACTGCTCGAAAAGCCGGTGCGCTCGCTCGCCTATCCGTTCGGCACGCCGGACACCTACGACGCGCGCGTGATGAAAGCCGCACATGCCTGTGGATACGAGTTGGCGGCATCGTTCCGGCAGGGCGTCAACTGGTTGGGCGCGCTCGAACCGATGGAGCTACGTCGCATCGGCATCGGCCCCGGCGTGACGACGACACAATTCCGAGCAATGCTCGCGTTGCCGGCATGGTTGCACCCGCATCTGCGCCACGATCACACATGAACAGCCTTCATGGCAGGCTTCGCACCAGCCAGGGACCCATGAGATTCGTGCTCCACAACGGCAGGCGTCGCCAGACCTTCGACGCGAGTTCGTATTTCGGATTCGACTGATTGAGGCGCGGGATGTCTGCGCCCGCGGGCAGCCAGTAATACCAGTGCAATTGCAGCGGCTGCGCGCCCCACTGCGCCTTGAATCGATAGGTGCCGCTGTCGATGGTCGAACGGCCGAAGTCGAAAGCTTTCGCGCCGCGCGCGACGCTGAGCTTCAGCATCTCCCAGTACATGCGCATGTTGAGCGCCGCGCGTTTGCCGGCGGCCGAACATGCCGCCCAGGGCACTTCGATCCGATCCCCGTGACGAATGATGATGGCCGCGGCTTCCGCGCGCCCCTTCACGCGGATGACGAGCACGTCGCACACGCCCTGCAACGCCGTCAGCGTGCAGTCGAAAAAGTGCCGCGGATACACGGGCGTGCCGAGATCGTGCATCGCATGCGCGAACACCTGGTAGAAATCCGCGAGCAGCTCGGGGCCGCCCCAGTGGATGGTCGGTTCCTCGCGTTCGGCACGCTTGATCTGTGAACGCAGCTTGGCGCCGAGCCGCTTCGACAAGGCGGCTTCGTCGGCGGGCAGCGCCAGGACCATCGAAACCTTGTCAGTCCGGTCGGCGAGTGGCAGCCGTTCAAGTGGCGCGCTGTGTCGCAGTTCCACGTGTTTGGCGCGCCTCTCACGGCCAAGCGCCCCCGCGGCCTCGGCCAGCGCCGTGGCGGCCTGCGGATCGTGCGCGAGGATTCCGCCGTAGGTGAAAAAAGGCACCGAACTCAAGAAGCGGCCGAACAGCAGACTCGATTGCTCGACGAGCGGCAAGACGCCGGCGAGATTCCCGGCGTCATCGCTGGCCGATAGATAGAAGGTCTCGAGCCCGAACGCGCGCCGACCGATGTCTACGGCGGCGGCGCGGTGATATGCGGTCGCGTCAGGATGCCGTCCGACGAATTCATCCCACTCCGGCGGCGCGGAGGTTGTTATCGAAATCCGCACGGCTGCTTAAGGAACGGCGCCGCTGGCCGCGCCTTCCCCAACGAGGTAGCCGAAACGCAGCCACAACGCGTTCGAGTCGTAGTCCGTTCCGTTCGCATCGTCGTTGCGGCTCAGGTACTCGTATTCGAAGCGCACGCTGGTCGAGCGACCCACCTTCCATTGCAATTCGAAACGCGCCGTCAGATCAGAGAATTGGCTGTCGATCACGTCGTAGTCCTGATGCGAGTATTCGGCGCTCACGAGCGCGCTCAGCGCGGCATTCAGACTGCGCTCCACGCTCAGTTCAAACGTGGTCCGTGTACGGTCATACAACGGCAGCGCGTCGTAGCTCTCCTCGTAGTAACCCGCGTGCAGCTCGATGCTGGTCCGGTTGCGCGCAAAGCGGCTGAAGACCGTGCCGTAGGTGTTCTCGAACGGAAGCGCGGTCTGCTGTACTGCCACCGGATCGGTAGAGCCGGGCTGACCCGCCTGCAGGTTGACGAAGGCGTTGCCGGCATCCGAGAAATCGTGGCCGAGTTCCATGCCGACGGTCAGCGCGGGAGAAGCTCGCCGCGTGAGATCGAGCCGGCCAAGCCAGCTGCTGTTGGTCTCGCCGGACGATTTGATCTCGGTGCCGCCGGCGTCGACGGACAGCGTCGTACGCGCCCCGTCCAGCGAGTAGTTCAGGAACGCCTCGTTGTTGTCGTAGTCGCCGCCCAGCACTTCCTCATCGTAGCTGACCTGCTCGGTCGTCAGCTTTATGGACGCGTTCGTCGCATCGGACAGATCCCGACGCAGCGCGATTGCGGCACTCACGCGCTGGTTGCCAAGCTCGCTGTCTTCATAGCTCACGTCGGCATAACGACCGTTCAACAACAGCTTGTTGCGCGCACCCAGCGGAAAAGTGAAATCCGGTCCGGTAGACAGATAGTTGACGTTCTCGCGATTGTCGGGCGTCGAGGGCGCCAACTGGTTCTGCGTCGACTGCCCGAACGTCTCGTCGACCGTCCAGCTGAAGCGTTCTTCGACGATGTCGAACACGGCATCGCCGACCAGGTTGCCCACGAGCTCCGACTCATAGGTGTCGTCCAGATAGTCGAGATATTCGAGGTGCGTCGTGACGTTGGCGCGCAAACGTTTCGACTCGTGATCGAGGCGCAGTTGGGCGCCCACGCTCGCGATCGTGTCGTCCTGCGGATCTTCCTCGACGCGCGTGATGTTGTCGTTCTGGCCCACGCCGACGTCAACACCGTAGCTCAGCTCCGCCGCGCACGCTGCCGCGTTCGCGAACAAGCCGGCGACGAGGGCGCCCATCGCGATCGCTGACCGTCGGCTCCCTGGATTCATCGCTGATACTCCCTGACTCGTTAGTTAGGCCCCGCTCCGCGGAGCCGCGTCACCCGTGGGTTTCGCCGTATTTCCCGTCGCCGTAGTAATAGCCTTCGGAGGCTTGCACATTGCACTGATTGAGAATGAAGCCCACCGATTTTTCGCTGGGGACGAGGCTGACCGCATCGAGCACCGCTCGTTGCGGCGTCGTGCGGGCATTCACGACCACCACTACCTGGCCGGCAATGGCCGCCAGGGCGCGCGACTCGCTGGTCAGCAGCAGCGGCGGCGAATCGAGCAGCACGATGCGGTTCGGGCTTTGCGCGCCAAGCCGCGCGAAGGTTGCGTCCATGTGCGCACTCGACAGCAGTTCGGTCGCGTGGCTGGTGCGATTGCCTGCCGACAGCAGGCTCAGGCCGGGGATGTCGGTCGGAATGATCAATGCCTCGAGATCGAGTTTGTCGTCCTGGAGTGCGTCCAGCAGGCCCGGTTCCTTTTCCACGCCGAAGATGCGGCTGATGTGTCGCTTGGCGACGTCCGCGTCCACCAGCAACACGGTGATGTCCTTCTCCGCCGCGAGGCTCAACGCGAGATTGATGCTCGTGAAAGTCTTGCCTTCGTTCGGCAGTGCGCTCGCGGTCATGATCAGGTGCCCGTTGGGGACCTTCTTCGCGCCGCGACCAAAAGCATTCGCGATGAGCGGACGTTTGATCTGGCGAAACTGATCCGCGATCTGGCGCTCCTGATCTTCGGGCGCGATGAAGCCGGCGGCGCGCAATCCAGCCCGGTCGATGTGGATGGGCGCGTGCTGCGAGACGGTCCGCGGCGAAACCGGCACCGGCGCGGGTTTTGCGGGCATGGTCGGTGCGATCTCGCGTTCGCCCGCAGGCGCCTTGACGGCCGCTGCCTCCGCCGTCTTCGCGTCACGCGCAGACTGCTGAAGTTTCTTGAGGGTGGTTTCAACGAGGCTCATTTAGACTCCAACTACCCTTGAGGTCACTGCAGCATGCGGACCACGGATCCGCTGAAGCTCAGGAAAAACACGAAGACGACCAGCAGCGCACCCGAAGCCATCGAATAGCGAAGGAGTTCCCGGCGGCGGCTCTGACGATGCTTGTCGAGCCACGTCTCGCTCACCACGCCCAGCACGGGCAGGTTGGTGACCTCACTCAGGATGCGGCTGCTCGTGAAGACCGGCCGTAGCTGGTGCAACAACACGGCGAGTCCGGCACCACAACCGAGCCCGAACAACAGGCCGGCGACCAACAGCAACGGGCGATTCGGCGCCACCGGTTCCATTCTCGCGGCTGGCGGATCGAGCACTTCGAAACGCACCGCGTCGGTCTCTTCCGCCTGGTCGCCGATCTTTGCGCGCTCGGCGCGGTCGACGAATGCGGCGTAACGTTCCTTCATGCCGTCGTAGTCGCGATTGAGGCGCGTGTACTCGGCTTCGATCTCGGGCGCGGTGTCGACGAGTTTCTTGAGTTCCGCCACGTTGCGTTCGCCTTCGGCGATCCGCGTCCGCAGCGCCGCGATTTCCACGTCCGAGTGATTGATCGAGAGCTGGATGCTCTGCACCACCGGGTTCGATGACGCGCCGGCCGGCAGGCCGTTGCCACCGCGTAACGCGGCGATCTCGGCCTTGCGGCGCTCCTCGAGCTGCTCGATGGTCTGGCGCAGCGCGATCACGTCCGGATGTTTCTCCGTGTACTGCAGCAGAAGGTTGTCGAGCCGCGTCTGCGTTTCCTGGATTCGCAGCGCCGTTTCGCTCGTTGCCGCACCGCCGCTCGCCGTCGAGTGTGCGGCCGAAGTCGCTTCGCCGCGTAATTGCCGCTCGAGTTCTTCGCGCCCGGACATGGCGATCGACAGATCCGCCTTGTTCTTGTCGACGCTGGAAATCTCGTTCTGCAGGCGCGAGAAGTAGTCGCCCTGCGCGCCGGGCATCAGTCCCACGTTGCGCCGCTTGAACTCCGCGAGCCTGGCTTCAGCCTCGCGCAGTTTCGTTTCGTATTCCTCGATCTGCTCGCGCAGGAATTTCTGCCCGACCTGCGAACCCGTCTGCTTGCCTCCGAGCACGTCCTCGACGAACGTGTTCATGAGCATCTCGACCACGCGCAGCGCAGTGGCGCGATCGCGATCGTTGTAACTCAGCGTGAAGACGAGACCGCCCGAGCCGCTGTCGTTCGCCAAAACCTTGATTTCCTTCAATAGCGAATCGACCATCGCGGCGCGCGCCTGCGGCGTCTTCGCACGCAGATCCAGATCCGTCTCGCGGATCACTTTCTCGAGCGCCGGGCGGCTGAGCAGGGATTGGCGTACGAAGTTGATCTGCGCGCCAACGTCCTGCTGGATTGCCAGGTCCTTGACGTAGCGATCGAGCGCGGTGCGCGTGTCGACGAACACACGCGCGCTCGCGCTGTATTCGTTTGGCAGGAGGAAGACTATGGCCCAGCACGCGATGCAGATCACCCAGGCCGCCAGAAGCGCATAACGGCGGAAACGCCAGGCGCCGCGAAAATCTTCCAGTAAACGCGCGAAAAGTTCGTGCATGGCGCGACCTAGAAGCGGGACTCGGGCACGACCAGCACGTCGCCCGGTTGCAGAAGGA
>Ga0157375_10005147_pt1 | contig 11351 bp, 9 predicted proteins | sample M35metaG_FD_115311 | JGI IMG/M metagenome (GOLD analysis project Ga0157375, IMG submission 115311) | Miscanthus rhizosphere microbial communities from Kellogg Biological Station, Michigan, USA - M3-5 metaG | ecosystem: Host-associated > Plants > Roots > Rhizosphere > Soil | place: USA: Michigan...
CGCCCAACCGCGAAAATACGCGGCTCCGCCTATCAAATTCCCCGATAGCTCAGCGGTAGAGCAAGTGACTGTTAATCACTGGGTCGGCGGTTCGATCCCGTCTCGGGGAGCCATATCCAATAAGAGGCCTCGCAGCGATGCGGGGCCTTTTTATTGTCGTGAGTCACATCGGATCATCGCGAATACGCGATAGTGGGAGCCGGCGAAGCCTGCCACCGAGACACCACGACCATGCCCAATGCCTTCAACTTTTCCGCATCGCCCTTTGACAGTCTCAATCCTGACGAACAAAGACTGGTTCGCAACAGCGTGGACATCGCGTACTTTCGTTCCGGCGAGACGATCCTGGACGTGGGGATCCAGCCAAGCCATCTCTTCGTCATCATCAAGGGCATCGTCCATCAATACGAGGGCAGCGAGGTGATCAATACCTACGGCGTCGATGATTGCTTCGACGGCCGGGGACTGGTCGCCGAAAGGGTCACCAGCCGATTTGCGGCGGCCGAAGAAGTGGTGGCGTACCAACTGGTGAAAAAGGCCGTCAGCAACCTGATCGCCAGCAATGCAACATTTGGCGCCATGCTGTTTGCGGATCTCTCCAACAAGCTGAGCGCCATTGCGCAACGGAAAAGCCAGCACGAACTGGAATCATTGACCATGGCCAGAGTCGACGAGGCGTTCGTGCGCCCGGCGCATTTTGTCGACGCCGACACCGACATTGTTTCGGTCGTGAAGCTGTTCCAGGCGGAACGCACCACCACTGTCCTGGTGCGGGACCGCGCGTGCGCACCACCGCGCCTGGGAATCTTTACCCATACGGGCCTGCAGCGCGCCATTTTGAGCGGGACACCACTGGGCCAACTGAGGGTTGGTGAACTGGCCAACTTTTCGCTGATTTCGGTCCGGCCGTCCGACCAGCTGGGTGACGCACTCGCGGTCATGATCCGGGAGCGGGTGCACCGGCTCGTGGTTGCCAACGTGGATAGCGAGGGCACGATCGACAGCGAGCACGTCGTCGGTATTCTCGAGGCGCTGGACCTGTTCAGTTTCATGTCGAATCACTCGTACCTGATCAGCATCCAGATCAGCGAGTCCGACGACATCGCCGGACTGGCGAAAGCGGCGGAACACATCAATCGCCTGATCGCGCTGTTGCACCAGGGTGGCACCCGGGTCAGCCTGATTGCCACGCTCGTCCAGGAGCTCAACGCGCGGTTGTTCGAGCGGACCTGGCAGTTGATCGCGCCGCCTGATCTGGTCGCCAACAGCTGCCTGTTTGTGATGGGCAGCGAAGGGCGCGGCGAGCAACTGCTGAAGACGGACCAGGACAACGGCCTGATTCTCCATGACGCCTTCACGCCCCCCGCGAACCTCGCGGAAATCTGCAATCGCTTCTCCGCGGCATTGCGCGACTTCGGTTATCCGAACTGCCCCGGGGACATCATGGTCAGCAATCCGGTGTGGCGGCAGACAGCGAGCGATTTCGCACGGATGACGCGGCAATGGTTGCTGATGCCGACCCCGGATAGCCTCATGTCACTCGCCATTTTTCTCGATGCGGCGGCCGTGTGCGGCGACGCAAATCTGCTGGAAGATGTGCGGCGGGGCGTCTTCAGCTTCGTCGGCGACAACGATGCGACGCTTGCCCACTTTGCATCGGCGATCAATTCGTTTCCGGAAAGCGGCGGCTGGTGGAACCGCTTGCTGTTGCGCGGCGATCCGAATGAAAAGCCCCTGGATCTCAAGAAAGCGGGAATCTTTCCGCTGGTGCACGGAGTCCGCTGCATGGCGCTCGAACAGCGACTGAGCGACCTCGGCACGACGGCGCGGATCGAAAGACTGGTGACAGCAGGCAAGCTGACCGCCGCAATGGGCGCCGACCTGACCGAGAGCCTGCACTTTTTCATGGGGCTGAAGCTCAAGGTCGGTCTGGCCGAACTCGCCATGAACCGCCCGGTTTCCGGCGGGATCCAGATGTCCAAGCTGAGCAGTCTGGATCGTGATCTTCTGAAAGACACACTGGCCGTGGTCAAGCGCTTCAAGCTGCTGCTACGCCAGCGTTTTCATCTCGACATGATTTCCTGATGGGCGCGTTGTCTCCGGTCGGCTGGTTCAGCCACCTGAAAAGGGAATGGCTGCTCTACCATCTGGCGGACACGCGCTTCCGCTTCATGTGGGATGCGCCGCCCGACAACGAGTGGGTGGCTTTGGACTGTGAAACGACTGGTCTGAACGTTCGCTCCGATGAAATCATTTCCATCGCAGCGGTTCGCATCCTTGGCAACCGGGTCATGGCCAGCGAAAGGATGGAGTTGCTGGTGCGGCCGGAGCGGCGCGTTTCAGCCGAGAGTGTCCGCGTCCATCACTTGCGTGAGCAAGACGTCGCAGGCGGGATGGCGCTCGAAACGGCATTGATCCAGTTGATGCATTTCATCGGCAGCCGCCCGCTCGTCGGGTACTACCTGGAATTCGATCTCGCGATGATCAATCGGGCCCTGTTCCCTTTGTTGGGGATGGGCTTGCCCCAACCCAGGAACGAGGTTTCGTCGATGTACTACGATTACAAGTTCCGGCAACTCCCGCAGCACCAGCAGGACAGGAACATCGACTTGCGTTTCGCCACTCTGATGAACGATCTCGAACTACCGCTGCGAGAGTCCCACGATGCGCTGAACGACGCGATCATGGCCGCGCTCGCGTTCATCAAGCTGCGGCAGCTCCTGGGGCGGGTGACCACCGCAATCCCCTGATGTCAGTGCCCAGACGCTCCCGACGCACCGAAGCCGGTCTCGGAGCGCACTTGCTGCGCCTTGAAGGCGGCGCGCTCTGCCGCTGCCTGCGGGCTGCGATCGAGTATTGAAAAAAGCCAGATGCCGACAAAACCGATGGTCACCGAGAACAGGGCCGGCGACGAATAGGGAAACCATGCCGAGCCCGCGGGATTGCCCAGCGTCGTTTCCCATACGGAAGGCGAGACGATGGTCAAGCCGACCGAGGAAACCAGGCCGAGGAATCCGCCAATGACCGCACCTCTGGTGGTGCAATTCTTCCATAGCACCGACATGAACAGCACGGGAAAGTTGGCCGAAGCCGCAATGGCGAAAGCCAGCGCCACCATGAATGCAATATTCTGCTTCTCGAATGCAATGCCCAGAGCTACCGCGACCACGCCCAATGCGACCGTGGTCAATCGCGACACCTTGAGTTCCGAGGCGCTGTCAGCCTTGCCCTTCTTGAACACGGTCGCGTACAGGTCGTGAGAAACCGCCGATGCTCCAGAGAGCGTCAGGCCCGCGACGACAGCCAGTATTGTTGCGAATGCGACCGCCGAAATGAACCCGAAGAAGATATTTCCGCCGATCGCCTTGGCCACCAGTACCGCAGCCATGTTCGCGGAACCAGCGCCACCCTTGATCACACCGGTATCGGTATTGGCGAACTCCGGATTGGTCAGCACCAGAGTGATGGCGCCGAAGCCGATGATGAAAATCAGCAGGTAGAAGTAACCGATCCAGGTTGTGGCCCAGAGCACGGATTTGCGCGCCTGTTTGGCATCGGGCACCGTGAAGAAGCGCATCAGTATGTGAGGCAGGCCCGCGGTGCCGAACATCAACGCCATACCGAATGAAATGGCCGAAATCGGATCCTTGATGAAGCCTCCCGGACCCATGATGGCAAGGCCGAACTTCGCCGCTTCAGCCGGGGACTTGCCGCCGTTCGCGGCAATCTGCGTTCTGACTTCAACTCCTTTTGCGAACAGAGCCTCGGGACTGAAGCCATACTGGGCCAGTACCATGAACGCCATGAACGAGACGCCGGCCAGGAGCATGCAGGCCTTGATGATCTGCACCCACGTCGTGGCGGTCATGCCGCCGAAGAGCACGTACACCATCATCAGGCCGCCGACAATGACAACGGCCATCCAGTAGTCCAGACCGAACAGCAACTTGATCAGCGCGCCGGCGCCGACCATCTGCGCGATCAGGTAGAAGGCGACGACGACCAGCGTTCCCGACGCCGCGAACACACGGATCGGCGTCTGTTGAAAGCGATAGCCGGCCACGTCCGCAAAGGTGAACTTGCCAAGATTTCGCAGACGTTCCGCCATCAGGAACGTGATCACCGGCCAGCCGACCAGGAAGCCGATGGAGTAAATCAGGCCATCGTATCCGGTTGACATTACGGCCGCGGAGATTCCGAGAAACGATGCCGCGGACATGTAGTCGCCGGCGATGGCCAATCCGTTCTGGAATCCGGTAATGCCTCCGCCGGCAGTGTAGAAGTCGGCTGCCGACTTGGTTCTGGCGGCCGCCCACTTGGTAATGAACAGCGTGCCAACCACGAACACGGCGAACATGCTGATGGCCACCCAGTTCGTGGGCTGCTTTTCGACTTGGCCAATGTCGCCGGCCGCGGCCAGAGCCACGCCCGCGAGCAGCAGCGCGGAAACGCCCGCGAGCGCCGTGAAGGCAACTTTCATTTGGAGGCCTCTTCAAGAATCTGCGCGGTCAGATCGTCGTACTCGCGGTTGGCGCGGCGCACGTAGACAGCAGTGATCAGGATCGTGAAAACGATCACCCCCAATCCGATTGGAATGCCAAGCGTAGTCACCCCGTTGCCGATGGGCTGCGCGAGGAATGGCTTGTTGAACGCGATCAATGCGATGTAACCGAAGTAGACCACCAACATCAGTAATGTCAGCGTCCAACCGAATGTATTGCGCTTGCGCCGCAGCTCGTGATATTTGGGATTGGCCTCGATCTTGGCCACGATCGGATCGCTCATGGTGCTCTCCGGATTGACGGCGAACGGGACGATCCAACATACCTACGAGAGCACCACCCCATGCATTGGATCAAGGTCCAATTGTTGGTATCGTTCGCCGGCGCTAGAGTAAAAACCGCTACGGTTTCTCATCCTTGGTGGGTAGCAATCTCTCGTGCGCGCACGGCCCACCCGCCCTCCGCGCGCTTCATTTCTTGAAGAAATGCGCGCACAGACGGCAGAGACTTCCGTCAGCATGATGCAGCGCTGTTCGCGCTTAGTAACGATCGTCGAACGCGAAGATCGGTTTGCGTTTCTGCCACTCCCCAGCAGTGAAATCCGGAAAGTCGAGCGTGCGGTTGCCATCGGCGATGCTCTGTTCTGATAACGGCGTGATGGCGCTCCAGGTCACGGCATCGTAGATGTCGATTGGCATTGGGGCATTCGCCTTGAGCGCTTCGACGAAGGCGTGCAGGACGAAGAAATCCATGCCGCCGTGGCCGGCACCTTCGGCTTGCGCGGCGTATTTTTTCCAGAGCGGATGATCGTACTTGTCGAGCCACGGCTGTGCCTGCTCCCAGCGGTCTTCTTCGGCGCTCTTGCCTTCGATGTAGATTGATTTATTGACGTCCATCCAGATTCCACCGGTTCCCTGCACGCGGAAACCGAGTGAGTAGGGGCGCGGCAGCGACGTGTCGTGCTGCAGCAGGATCGTTTCGCCATTGGCGCAGGCGATCTGCGTCGTGACGACGTCGCCGAGCTTGAATTCGACCTTCGCGTTCGGGTGCTGCGGCGCCTTCTTCGCGATGTAGTCGTGCAGGCCGCGCGACTTGCTCGCGAAGCTGCCGATGCGAGCGAAGCGGTTGCCGCGATTGATGTTTGTATACATTGCGCACGGTCCGATGCCGTGGCTCGGGTAAAGTTCGCCGTTGCGCTTGACCGAGTGCGCGGTGCGCCAGCGCGCTTCCGACCAGCCCTTGTCGCCGAACTCGACGCCTTCGCCGTACGGCTTGCCCGGCACGCCCGAGTTCAGCTTCACGCCGCGCAGGTCGTGCTGGTAGCCGCCCTGCAGGTGCACGAGTTCGCCGAACAGGCCTTGCCGCGCCATGTTCAGGACGGCGAGCACGTCGCGCCGATAGCAGACATTCTCGAGCAGCATGTACGGCGTTCCAGTCTGCTGCTGCGTGCGCAACACCTGCCAGTGATCTTCGAGCGTGATGCCGGCGACGACTTCGCAGCCGACCGGTACCTTCGCCTGCATCGCGGAGATCGCCATCGGCGCGTGCCATTCCCACGGCGTGGCGATGATGACCGCATCGACTCCGCCCTTGCTCAGCAGTTGCTCGTAGGCATGGTCGCTGCCGGTGAAGACGCGCGGTTTCGGTTTGCCCGCTGCGGCGATGTCTTTCAGAGCGCTGTCGAGCATGAATTGCTCGATGTCGCAGATCGCGCTGACGACGACATCGTCGCGCTGCAGCAGGTTCTGCAGATGATTCTGCCCGCGCAGGCCGGTGCCGATGATGCCGATCTTCAGTTTGTCACCGGGGCGGCGGGGCTTGCCGAATCCGCCGAGCGGCAAGGCCAATGCGGCGGTTGCCGCTGCGGTGGCGATGAATTCGCGTCGCTTCATGGATGTGATTCCTGCGATGGAGTCGATGGGGATTTCGCTGTGCTGGCGCCGGCTGGTGCGATTGCTGTGATGCGCGCGTGCGGCAATAACGCGTCGACATCGGCGCGCCGCGCATAGCCCAGGCCGGCACTTGCATTGGCCGCGCCGCAGGCGGCGCCGAGGCGGAGCATTGTTTCGAGGTTGTCGCCACGCATCAGGCTCACGGCGAGTCCGGCCACGAGACAATCGCCGGAGCCCACCGCGCTGACGACGCGTTCCACCGGAACGTTCGCATGCAACATCTCGCCGCTGTGCGCGGCAACGACGCCGTCCACGCCGAGTGAGACGACTGGCATCGGCACGCCGCGCGCGAGCAACATGCGCAAGGCTGCCGCGGCATCGCCGATATCGGCGACAGGTCCGCCGAACTGCACGGCGGCTTCGTCGCGATTCGGTTTGACCAGGAACGGGCGCGCCTCGATGGCCTGGCGCAACGCTTCTCCGCTGGCGTCGACCAGGCAGCGCACGCCGGCGGTCTGCAGTTCGCGCACGAGATCGGCATAGGTCGTGTCATCGCAACCCGGCGGTAGGCTGCCGGACATCACGGCCAGATCCGATTCGAGCGCGAGTGCGCGGAATGTCGAGATCAGCTTTTTGCGAGTCGCAGCATCGAGTTCAGGGCCGGGCTCCAGCAACTCGGTGATGCGTCCGTCGCGTTCGCGGATCGCAAGGCAGGTGCGAATGGTGCCCGGAACTTCGATGCCGTGAAATTCAACACCGCGCTCGCGCATCAGCGCGGCGATGGCCGGGCCGGACACCGCGTCGACGAGTCCGACCAGACACACTTTTTCGCCGAGCGCTGCGATCGTCTGCGCCACGTGCAAGCCCTTGCCGCCGAAGCTCACGCGAACTGCGCTGGCCCGTTGCATCGCGCCGGGGCGCAGCGCGTCGACATCGACGAGCTTGTCGAGCGCCGTATTGAAGCCGGCAACCGTGATCATGTCGCGAGCAATGCACGCACTTCGGCAGCATCCGGCTGGGACGGTGTGCCGCCGAGGCCGCGCACCGAGAGCGCGCCGCATGCGGAGCCCCAGCGAAGGCATTCGTGTATCGGCAGTTCTCGCAGCCACGAATGCAGGAAACCGGCGTCGAACGAATCGCCCGCACCGGTGGTGTCGATCGGGTCGACCGCGAACGCCGGAATTTCCAGCAGTGCGTCTCTCTCCAGCGTTGCGCTGCCGCGCTGGCCGAGTTTCGCCACGACGCGCGTGCGGCCGTTGATCAAGCGGCGCAGGCCATCGGCCAGATCAGTTGTCCCGCTTATCGCCGCGAGTTCGGTTTCGTTCGGAAGGAGCACATCCACGGCTTCGAGAGTCTCGAGCAGATCGCGATCCCAGCGCTCGGACGGATCGAAACCCGGATCCAGCGATGTGCTGAGTCCGGAGGAGTGCGCGAGCGCGAACAGTCTGCGGAACGCGGGCCGCAGATCCTTCTGCAGGAAGAACGAAGATACATGCAGGTGGGCAGCGTCATCGAGTGCCCAAGCATCGACGTCGGCGGCGCGGAGCGCGGCGACCGACCCCGCAAAGGTCACCAACGCGCGGTCGACAGCCGACGTTATCGAAATCGTGACGCCGGTCCGCAGCGCGGGATCGCGGGAGAGGCCGGACACGTCGATGCCGGCAGCGCGCAGCGTCTCGATGCAGTAGTCACCCCAGGAATCGGCGCCGACCTTTCCGATGAACGCGACCGGATTGCCGAGTCGCGCCAAGCCCATGGCGCAGATCGCCGACGAACCGCCGAGTGTCATGACGAAGTCGTCGACGAGCACTTCCTTGCCCGGCGCGGGGAACGACTGGTAGCCGCTGCATATCAGGTCGACGTTGATGTCGCCGGCGACGAGGATCTTCTTCATGCCGGACTCCGGTGGATGCTGAACTCTTCGACGACGCGTGTCAGGACGCCCTGCGAAGGCGCATCGGGCTGGAAGCCGAGGTGCAGGCAGTTGAAGAGGGCCAGCAACTGGCCGACCAGCACGTCGAGCAGCGGTGCATCGTCATCTCCGAGAGCGGCCAGGCCCGGTATCTCGACCACGAGTTGATCAGTGCGCAAAAGATCAGCAGGAACGTTGTCTGCGACGAGAACGCGGTGACGGCCGAGACTTTTGCGGTCGAGTTCGCGCAGCACATCGCATTCGTAGGCGCGCACGGTTGCGTCGCAGGACAGGAAGGCAACGACGAGCGTGTCCGCATCGACCGCGGCGAGCGGTCCGTGACGCACGCCGAGAAATGTTTCGGCAGTCGTCTTCACCCGACCCGCCGACATCTCCAGCATCTTCAAAGCCGATTCGCGCGCCGATCCGAAGCGTCCGCCGCTGCCGAGATAGACCGCGCCGGAAAAGCCGCTGCGCGCAATTGCGGCAAGGCCGTCGGCATCGCGTTCGATCACGCCTGATGCCAATGCGGCGAGGCGCGCCGTGCGCTCCGTATACAAGTCCAATTGTTGCATCCACGCCAGTGCCCGGCCGGCGAGCAGCAGATTCGTGAAACTGCTGGTCATGACCAGGCTGCGATCGTTCGTGCGCTCGTCCAGGACAATCGTGGCGACGCGTGGATCATTTCGGTAGCGCGTGGCGAGCTGTCCGCGCACGTTGCAGGTGATGACCAGATGCCGGTATTGCGGCGCCTCGGCGAGAATCTTGTCGACGACGGCCGCGCTCTCCGGGCTGTCGCCCGAGCGCGCGACCGACACGAGCAGTCCGCGGCCCGGCGGAAGCGTGCCGCGCCAGTGCGTGAGCAACGTGCCCGCAGCGATCGCGAGCACCGGGAGATGCAACGCCGCCTGCAATCCGGCCGCAAGGCACTCACCGACATAGTGCGAACTGCCGGAACCGGTGAAGACGATCGCTTCGGGCAGCGGGTCGAACGCACCGCGCAGGCTGCCTGTTTCGAACGCTTTTGCCAGAAGCGTGGACGTTTCGATCCAGCTGCCCGGTTGCTGCAGGATCTCGGACAATGTATGCAGATAGCCGCATTCGCGTTGCGTATTGGCATCGCGAACGAGCAGCCGGGAAAGCTCGGAAGGATTGACAGTCACGGTGGTTTCAATTCAAAATGAAAGATATCGAAAGCGTAAGAAGGCTACCGAAATGAAACGAAGCAGTCAAGCCGCGCCGGCATCGACGCTCGACCGGCTCACGCTCAGTCACGGCAAGCGAGCCCGCTTGTGGCGATTGCTCTACGGTCACGGTCCGCGCAACGGGACGCTGGTCGTGCTTCCGCTCGATCAGGGTCTCGAACATGGCCCGGCGGACTTCTTTCCGCATCCTCCGGCGGTCGATCCGGACTATCAGTTCCGCCTGGCGATCGAAGGCAACTATTCCGCCATCGCACTCGGCATCGGCCTGGCCGAAAAATACTTGCGCGATTACGCCGGACGCGTGCCTCTGATCCTGAAGCTCAACGGCAAGACCAATATTCCTGACGATGGGCAGGCGACGTCGCCGGCAATCGCCTCGGTCGAGGATGCCGTGCGCCTCGGCGCCGACGCGGTCGGCTACACGATCTACGTCGGCTCGCCGCGCCAGGACGATGAACTGCGCCGCTATCGCGAGGTACGCCAGGATTGCGAGCGGCTCGGCATGCCGCTCGTGATGTGGTCGTACCCGCGCGGCGCCGGCATCGACGCGAAGGGCGGCAAGAATACGCTGTATGCGCAGGACTATGCGGCGCGCGTCGCGCTGGAACTCGGCGCCGATATCGTCAAGCTGCACGAGCCACAGGAAAACAACGCTGACACGCCGATGCCGTATCGCACGTTGAAGGAAAGCGCGGCGGCACGAACGCAACGTGTCGTGCGTTCGGCCGGACGCACGCTCGTGCTGTTCTCCGGCGGTGAGAAGAACGACGACGATGCGGCGGTGCTGCGCAAGGTCAGGTTCTACATGGACAGCGGTGCAACCGGCGTGATGTTCGGCCGCAATATGTGGCTGCGGCCATTCGATCAAGCCGTGGCCTTGAGCCGCGCGGTGCACAAGATCATGGCGAAGTATCCACGCTGAGGGCGCAAGCGAATGTGCACGTGCGATCTGTTGCTGCGCGAGGGCCGAACGCTTGGTTCGAAGGAACCGCACGCTCCGGCATCGCCATTCGGCGCGGGTTCGTCGGACGGCGGCGACTTGCCGCTCGCACAATTCGCGCCGCGCTGCATGCTGCAGGTCGCGGCGACACGCGTCGAGCGCCCGCGCTTTCCAGTCATCGACCTGCACACGCACCTGTCATGGTCGGCGACTGTACGCAGCGGCGTCGCCACGGGCGAGCGCATGCAGTACTTCGCCGAACCGCAGGACCTGCTTCCGGTGATGGATCGCAAGAACGTGCGGACGTTGATCAATCTGACCGGCGGCAGCGGCGCAGGACTCGAAGAAACGATCCGGCGTTTCGACCATGCGGCTCCGGGCCGCTTCCTGACCCTGACCGAACCATCGTATGGCGACTGGCTCGATCTGCGCTATCCGCAACTTCAAGCCGATGCGATCGCGCACGCAAAGCGCGCCGGCGCGCGTGGCCTCAAGGTTCTGAAGACGCTCGGACTCTATCTGCGCGAACGCATCGATAGCGGCGCGCTGGTCGCGATCGACGACCGCCGTTTCGATCCGATGTGGGAAGCGTGCGCGGCGAACGACATGCCGGTATTCATCCACACCTCGGATCCGGAAGCGTTCTTCCTGCCGGCTGATCGCAACAATGAACGCTACGAGGAACTGAGCCGGCATCCGGACTGGTCGTTCCACGGCCGTGATTTTCCCGGCAACGCCGAACTGCTGGAAGCGCGCGACCGCGTGATCGCCCGCCATCCACGCACGACGTTCGTGCTGTTGCACGTCAGCAATGCCGAGAATCTCGCCGGCGTGTCGGCGTGCCTGGATCGCTTTCCGAACACGCACGTCGACATCGCCGCGCGCATCAACGAATTGGGA
>Ga0157375_10005148_pt1 | contig 11350 bp, 9 predicted proteins | sample M35metaG_FD_115311 | JGI IMG/M metagenome (GOLD analysis project Ga0157375, IMG submission 115311) | Miscanthus rhizosphere microbial communities from Kellogg Biological Station, Michigan, USA - M3-5 metaG | ecosystem: Host-associated > Plants > Roots > Rhizosphere > Soil | place: USA: Michigan...
CGCGGCGAAGTACGGCAGGTCGAGCTTCTGATGAAAGATCAGGGTGGTTTCGAGGCCGCCGTCCGTCATGAACAGCTGGTCGTTCAGTTGCGGCAGGTGCTTGCGGTATTTGCTCATGGTCGTGCTCCTTCAGGGACGTGCTTGGGGACGTGCATATTGACGTGCTCATGAACGCGGCTTCGAGACATCGCGGAACAGCAGCATGTCGACGATACGGGCCGATGCGCCCGGATAGAAGCCCGCCTCGGCGCTGAAATCGGGCGGATTGTGGAAGGTGCCGAACAGCATGTCGAAGACCGGCAGGTCGCCGTAATTGCCCGCATGCAGGTCGCGGGCGTGATGCCTCGAATGGCTCTCCGGACGCTGCACGATGTAGCCGAGCCAGCGCGGCGTGCGGATGTTGGCGTGCTGAAACACCGAGAGGAACGTCGTGATCAGCAGCACCAGCGTGACCGCCTGCGGCGTGAAGCCGGCGAGCGTCATGCTCAGGCTGAAGAGCACCGTCCAGCCGATCATGTCGAGCGGGCTGAACCAGAACGCGCCGAAGGTATCGAGGCGCTCGGCGCTGTGATGCATCTGGTGGAAGGTGCGCCACAGCGCACCCCACGTGTGCATCGCGCGGTGCCACCCGTACACGAGCGCCTGGTAGACGAAAAGACCGATACCCGCGCCGCCCCAGGTGCCGGCGGCGCTCAGGTCGAAGAGCCGCAGGCTCGCCAGGTGCTCGGCCCATGCGAGCGGCAGATACGATGAAAGAAGGAAATAAAACATAAAGGCGAAGAGGCCCCGCAGCCGCCACCCCTTCACGGCCGGCAGCCGGCGCGCGGGCGCGAGGGCCTCCCAGCACACCAGCGCGCCGTACAGCGCGAAGACGCAGAGCGACACGGGATCGGTGATCAGTTCGACGGGAGTTGGCATGTTCGCCTTCCTTACAGTTTAATAACAAGGGTGTGGGAGTGAAGATACGGTCAACGGCGGCTGACCGCTAAAGCGATTTCGGCAACTAACCGGACGAAACGGCCATGATCAACAAAGCGCCCGTGCGCATCAGCATCCTGGCGATGCCCGAAACCTCCGCGTCGGTGGTGTACGGCATGTACGACATGTTCATGTCGGCGGGGAGGGACTGGAGCCTGATCGTCGAAGGCGCGCCCGGCCCCGCGCCGATCGCGCCGCAGGTGGTGTCTTGCCACGGCAGTTCGTTCGTCGCGGGCAACCACGTGCGCATCACGCCCGATGCGACCCTCGACGCCTGCGCGCAGTCCGATGTCGTCTGCGTGCCCGAGCTGATGGTTCCGCCGGGGGAGCCGCTCGACGGCCGTTTTCGCGAGGAGATCGCGTGCCTGCGCCAATGCCACGCGGACGGCAAGATCCTCGCGACGGCGTGCTCCGGGGCCATCCTGCTCGCGGAGGCGGGCCTCCTCGACGGACTGGAGGCGACCACGCACTGGGCCTATTGCGACCTGATGACCCGCCGCTACCCGGCGATCAAGGTGCGCAGCCACCGTGCGCTCGTCGCATCGGGCGAAGGCCAGCGCCTCATCATGGCGGGCGGCGGCACGTCGTGGCTCGATCTGGCGCTCTATCTGATCGCGCGGCTCGCGGGCATCGAAACCGCGATGCAGACCGCGCGCATCAACCTGATCGACTGGCACGACATCGGGCAGCAGCCGTTCGCGCGGCTCGCGCGCACGCGGCAGGTGGAGGATGCGGTGATCGCGCGCTGTCAGGCGTGGATCGCCGAGCACTACGCGGAGCCCTCGCCCGTGAGCGCGATGACGCAGTTGAGCGGACTCGCCGAGCGCTCGTTCAAGCGGCGCTTTCAGCACGCGACAGGCATGTCGCCGCTCGCCTATGTGCACACGCTGCGGCTCGAGGAAGCGAAGCAGATGCTCGAATCGGACCGCCAGCCGATCGAGGCGATCGCCAATGAAGTGGGCTACGAAGACGCGGGATTTTTCAGCCGGCTCTTTCGCCGCGAAGTGAGTCTCACGCCGGCGGAATACCGGCGGCGGTTCGGCGCGATGCGCGACGCGCTGCGAACGACAGCGTCATGCGATGCGTCATCCGGGCGCGTTCGAGCGTGAACGGTCAGCGATGCCGCCGCCGCTGCCCCTACTGGCAGAAATATTCGTCGGAGGCCGTGCCAGGCACGTCCGTCGATGCCGCTTCGAATTGACTGTACTTGCGGTACGTCTTGCCGTTAACCGTCACCGTCCCGGCTGACGCGCCCTGCCTTGCGCTCTCGCGGTGCGCATCGACGTTCGTGTTGCTCCAGGCACTCGAACCCGAATACGCGGATGGCTTCTCGCCGCTTTTGCTCGTGGCTGCAATCGCGTTCGTTACCGGGTTGCCGAACGCGGGCTGCTCCGAAGGCTTCGGCGGCGCATAGCCCCATTTCGACGTGAGCGTATTCATGTCGATCACTTTCGGCGTCCAGCCGACGAGCTTCGGCCCGATCACGAGCGGCGACAGTTCCACCGCGACGATCTGCGGCCCGCGGCGCGCGACCAGCAGGCACTTGCCGCCGTCTCCCGTCCTGAGCGGAACCGCGCCGCCGAGCGGAAGGAGCGTCAGCGCGGGCGCGTTGGGCATCGGCTGCTGACCGGACGGGTTGGCCGCCCACATCACCGCTCCCGGCGCAGCTTGCGCGAACACGCGCCCCGCTGCCACGAGCAACAGCATCGAAAACATCAGATGACTCTTCATTCGGCGCCTCGACAGGAAAACGAGGGTTGGCCTTCCGGGGCCATCAACAACAACCAACCCTTGGAAACGAGACAAGGCCGGGTAGACAGCCCTGTCTCTCTGGCGCAAGTTGCCATTGCGCCTGCTACGCCCTACTTCACCAGCGATACTTCGATCCCGTTGCGGGTGACTGGCATCGACTTTACATCGGCGATTTCGTTTGATTCGTTCTTCGCCGGCGCCGGATCAGCCTTCCTGACTTCGGGAGCGCGCTGGGACTTCAGGCTCACTGCAGGGTCGTTCGCCGCGGTGACCGGCAGCCCGAGGCGGGCGCGCACGATCGGATCGCGGTACTTCTCGTCGTCCGACAGTTGCGGGCCGTCGTCGGTCCGCGCAAGGGGCGTGGTCGTGCCCGGACACAGGTGCCCGGTCGCTTCCACCGCGCGGCGATTCGCGTCGCTCTGGCACAGCAGCGCGAGCGCGACGTCGGTGAGACCCATCGCGCGGAATTCGCGCGCATCGAGCCGCCGCACGCACGCCTGATCGACGAGCGTCGTGCCGCCCGTCGCTCCGAAGCCGGTGATCGACAGCCCGAAGCTGGCGGATCCCATGCAGGTGTCGGAGAGCGTCGTCGTGAGCGCGGGCGCGGCGATGCTCGGCGTCGTGTGCACGGAGTAGTTGCTCTGGTTGTAGTCGACGGTCGCGCGCGTGTCGTACGGGCTCGAGCCGGGGCCGGTCGCCGCCTTGTTGGTGGCATCCGTGGCGGTCGCGGCCGGCGTGCCCGCGCCCGTCCCCGCGCCGTTGGACGCGGCCAGGGTCGGCATCGTCACCGACACGTTGACGTTCGACGAGCCCCCCGCCGACGAGGAATTGCCGCCGCGCGCCGACGAGTTGCCGCCGGTCGCGTTCGCGCGTCCGATGCCGCCGACCGAAGACGAGTTCGAGTTGGTCGCGGCCGACGAAGTCGACGAGGTCCCGATGTTGTTCAGGCTCGACCCGCCCCCCTGCCCGATGCCGACGGACGAGGACCCCGAGGTCGAACCGGACGACGAATTGGCGGTCGTGTCGGCATGGGCGGCTTGCGCGGCGCAAAGCAACGCGGCGCAGGCCAGATGTAAAGCGGTCTTGTTCATTGTGGTTCTCCGGAAACGAAAGGGCAGCGCTATGAACAGGCGATCCCTGAACACGATTTAGAGTTGTTATGGATCGGGGGCGAGGCGTTGCGGGTCCGACCCATCGTCGGCCCCGGCGCCGCCTCGTACCCTGCCTCTAGCGCCAGCCGCGGCCGAGCGAACTCCACGCCCTCGCCGCCGCATCGGCGCCCGCGATGCCCGCCGACGACGACGTGCCGTGGCCGTAACCGCCGGCCGTCGACGTGTTGTTGTGGCTCGTGGTCGCGTTGGTCGCGTTGCCCGTTACGTTGAAGCCGCTGCCGGCGATTGCTTGCGCATTGCCGTTTGCCGTGCCGTAGTCGGTTGCGCGGAAGGACCCGAAGCCCGATACCGACGCAGAAGTTTGTCCGCCCGAAGACGACGACGAGCCAGAAGTCGTTATGCTGCCGGCCATCGCAGTGGCCGAGATCAGCGAGAACAGCGCGACGGCAATCACTCTCGTTTTCATGATTTGCATCCCTTACTAAAGTAAAAAGACCTGCTGCTTGTTTTTCTCTACATCGAGGCACTTCCTTACCGGCCAGCCCGCCTCGCCCGCGAATGATGAGCCGGCTTCATCGTGCAGCCGCGCCTAGCGCCAACCGCCGCCGAGCCTGCTCCATGCGTTGGCCGCCGCATCGGCGCCCGACGTGCCGCCCGCCTTCGAGCCGCCGAGCCCGAAGCCGCCGACCGACGACGTATTCGTGTGGCTCGTCGTTGCGTTGGTCGTGTTGCCGGTGCTGCCGAATCCCGAGCCTGCGATCGAGTAAGCATGGCCGTTCGCGGTGCCGGAGTTGGTCGCCGTGAAGTGGCCGCGGCCCGCCGCGCCCGCGCTCGTCGAGCCGCCGGAGGTCGAGCTCGAGCCGGAGCTGGTGCCCGTTGCGAGCGCTGCGCTGCAGGCGAGCGAAAGTACGGCAACTGCGATCAGATTGCGTTTCATGATGAGTCTCCTGATTGTGAAGGCGCGCACTCATCCAGCTGCATCGGCGCCCGTATGCAGCAGGTACAGCAAGAGCGGATTCAGGTCACGGGCTGTGATGCGGCCGCGCGAAGCTTCGACGAAGCGCGCGCAGTGGCAGGATCAGGAGGTGACGGGTGAGGCGACTTGTCAGGGAGTCGCCGGGACTCCGGAGAGCGCGAGGCGCCGGTGCCGGGCATCGATGGCCGATGCTCCCTTGCATTGCGCAGTCGCGAGTTCGGGTGACATGTTCGCGGCGCCCGATGCGCGCACGCGACCAGCATTCATGGACCTGGACAGCTTGTTCATCATGATCCCCCGTGGCATCGATGGTCCGATGCCGAATTGCCTACGGCTTACATCTGTCTTTCTGTGTTTCTTTTTTGTTGACTCTACGTAAGGCTAATCATGAGAAGCGTTGGAGATCCAACACTAACTGTCATCTCAAATGACCTTCGTGCGACAGTTGGTTCGTCAGCGCTCATTCATCGCTCATGCATTGCGCAGAGCCGCGCCGGCACTCGCGATGCGGCCTCGTTGCGCCGCCCGCGAAGTGCGGATGATGGGGGTTGTTACGGACTGTGAAGCGTTGCAGGGCGCGTGGCGCCCCGCCCTCACACCGTGCTCAGGCGCGTCATCTCGGTTTCGACCAGCAGCTTCTTGAGCTCGGGCACGCACGAGCCGCAGTTGCCGCCCGCCTTGAGACACGACGTGATCTCCGCCGCGGTCTTCAGGCCCCGCTCGCGGATCGCCGAGCAGATCGTGTTGCGTCCGACGCCGAAGCACGAGCAGACGGTCGGTCCCGTATCGGCGCCCTTGCCGACCGGCTGGCCGAGCAGCAGGCCGACGCGGTCCTCTTCGTCGAGCCGCTCCTTCGCGAAGAGGCCCGAGAGCCACGCGCGCGCCGGCAGGTCGGGACGCGTGGAGAGAAAGATGCAGCTCTCGATGCGATCGTCGACGACATGCACCGCGCGGTACACACCCGCCGCGCGGTCTTCGTATTCGATCCAGTCCGCGTGCGGATCGTCGATGCGAAAGAGCGCACGTGCCCAGCCGCCCTGCTCGCGATGCGCATCGAACGGGCTGCGTCCGGCGAACTCGTAGCGCACGAACTGCGCGCCGTGCACGCGCGTCCAGTAGGTCAGCTCGTCGAGCGCGGGCGCGTGGCGGCTGAGCGAAAAGCCGTGCCACGCGACGTGAAATTTCTCCACGGCGACCGGCGTGTGCTTGAACTCGGGCTCGCCCGACACCGGATCGACGGCCGGATTCACCACCGCGCCGACGCGTGCGTCGGACGCCACCTGATCGTTCCAGTGGATCGGCACGAACACGCTGCCGCGCGACATGCCGCCGCCATGCTGCACGCGGGCGACCATCGAGCCCCAGCGGCTCGACACGCGCGCAAGCTCGCCTTCGCGCACGCCGCACGCGAGCGCGTCCTGCGGATGCATGTCGACGAACGCCTCGGTCACATGGCCCGCGAGCTTCGCGGACCTGCCGGTGCGCGTCATTGTGTGCCACTGGTCGCGCACGCGGCCGGTGTTCAGGACGAGCGGATAGTCGTCGTCGGTCGCGTTGGCCGGCGTGCGCGGCGGCGTTGCGATGAAGCGGGCCCGCCCGTCCGCATGGCGATAGCGGTGATCGCCGAAGAGGCGCGCCGTGCCGGCGGGCGGCGCGTCGTTCGCCGCGCGAACCGGCCACTGGATCGGCGCGAGCGCGCCGTATTGTTCGCTCGTGAGTCCCGTCAGGCCCGCAAGGTCGAACGCGCGCGGCACGCAATCGCTCATGGAATCGTGCGCGTGATCGCCGTTGCGATAGGCCGACAGCCGCGCGTGCTCGTCGAATATCTCGTGCGGGCCGGCGAAATCGAAGCCCGCGTAGCCCATGCGGCGCGCGACGTCGCAGATGATCCGCCAGTCGGCGCGCGCTTCGCCCGGCGCGGGCAGGAACGCACGCTGGCGCGAGATGCGCCGCTCGGAATTGGTGACCGTGCCATCCTTCTCGCCCCAGCCGAGCGCGGGCAGCAGCACGTGCGCGAAGGCGTTCGTATCCGTGTTCTCGATGATGTCGGAGCACACGACGAGTTCGCAGCGCGCGAGCGCACGCTTCGCCTGGTCGCCGTCGGGCAGGCTCACGACCGGGTTCGTGCCCATGATCCACACTGCCTTGATCCGTCCCGCCTCGATCGCCTCGAACAGATCGACGGCCTTCAGACCCGGCTTCGCCGCGATCGCCGGCGATGCCCAGAATGTCTGCACGAGCGCGCGGTGGCGCGCGTCGTCGAGTTCGAGGTGCGCCGCCAGCATGTTCGCGAGACCGCCCACTTCGCGCCCGCCCATGGCGTTCGGCTGCCCGGTGAACGAGAACGGCCCCATGCCCGGCTTGCCGATGCGCCCGGTGAGCAGGTGGCAGTTGATGATGCTGTTGACCTTGTCGGTGCCCGCCGTCGACTGGTTGACGCCTTGCGAATACACCGTCACCACGCGCTCGGTGCGCGCGAAGAGCCGATAGAATTCGAGCAGGTCGTGAGCGGCGAGCCTGCACGCCTTCGCGTATTGGGCGAGGTCGAAGCCGGCGGCGGCATCGAGCGCCTGCGCATAGCCGCTGGTGTGCGCGTCGACGAAAGCCGCGTCGGTTGCGCCGTGCTCCGCGAGAAAGGCGAGGAGGCCGTTGAACAGCTGGACGTCGGTGCCCGCCTTCAGCGGCAGATGCAGGTCGGCCATCTCGCAGGTCGCGGTGTGGCGCGGGTCGATCACGACCACCTTCATCTGCGGGCGCTCCTCCTTCATCTTCACGATGCGCTGGAACAGGATCGGATGGCACCACGCCGTGTTCGATCCGACCAGCACGACCAGGTCCGCGAGTTCCAGATCCTCGTAATTGACGGGCACGAGGTCCTCGCCGAACGCGCGCTTGTGCCCCGCCACCGACGACGACATGCAAAGCCGCGAGTTCGTGTCGATGTTCGCGCTGCCCACGTAGCCCTTCATCAGCTTGTTGGCGACGTAGTAGTCCTCGGTCAGCAACTGGCCCGACACATAGAGCGCGACCGCATCGGGACCGTGCTCGTCGATGATCCGCCGAAAGCCGTCCGCCACCACGCCGACGGCATCGTTCCACGGCACCGCATGCAGCGCGCCGGTGTGCGCATCGCGCAGCTTCGGCTGCAGCAGACGGCCGTCGAGGCCCACCGTTTCGCCGAGCGCCGAGCCCTTCACGCACAGGCGCCCGAAATTCGACGGATGCGTTTCATCACCGGCGATAGCGGGTTCGCCGTGCTGGCGCGGCGTCGCACGAACGCCGCAGCCGACGCCGCAATACGGGCACGTCGTGCGAACGCTCGCGGTGGAATCGGTGGAATCGGACGAGATCGGGATGGTGGGAAATCTCACGGTGTTCGGTTCCGGTTGCATTCAGGCAGGTTCAGGCGTGTTTCGGGCAGATTCAGGATTCACGCGCGTTTCAGGCAGGCTCCGCCTCGCAGAGCGCACGGCCGAACAGCAGCCGGCTGCGCAGCGAGGAGACGTCGGTGCGATTCTGGATCAGGTCGAAGTACCAGCCGCCGTCCTTCACGTCGCCGTACAGCACGGCGCCGATCACGCGGTCGTTCTCGAGCACGAGGCGCTTGTACACGCCGCGTCGCGGATCGCGCAGCACGAGGTCCTCGGTGCCCGGTCCGCCGATGAAATCGCCCGCCGAATACAAGTCTACGCCCGTCACTTTCAGCTTGGTGGCGGTCGCGCGCTGCACGTAGCGGCGATGCCCCGCGCCTGCGAGATGCGCGCCCGCCACGCGCGCCTGATCCCAGATCGGCGCGACGAGGCCGAAGGTCGCTGCGCGATGCTGCACGCATTCGCCCACGGCGTAGACGCGCGGATCGTACGTCTGCAGCGTATCGTCGACGACGATCGCGCGTTCGCAATGCAGCCCCGCCGCTTTCGCGAGTTCGATGTTCGGGCGCACGCCGGCCGTCATCACGACGAGGTCTGCGGGAATCTCGCTGCCGTCCGCGAAGCGCACGGCGGCAACGCGCTCGCCGCCGACGATCTGCGCGGTGTCCGCCTTCAGCAGAAAGCGCATGCCCTTTGCCTCGAGCGTGCGTTGCAGGAGCGCCGCCGCGCTCTTGTCGATCTGGCGGTCCATCAGGCTGTCCATCACATGCACGACCGTCACCGACATGCCCTGCCGCTGCAGCCCGTTGGCGGCCTCCAGCCCGAGCAGCCCGCCGCCGATGATCAACGCATGGCGATGGGCGCGTGCGGCGGCGAGCATCGTCTCGACGTCCTGGATGTCACGAAACGCGATCACGCCGGGCAGGTCGTGACCCGGCACCGGAATGATGAACGGCTTCGATCCCGTGGCGAGCAGCAGGCGGTCGTAGTGCGCCTCGATGCCCTTCTGCGAGCGCACCACGCGCCGCACGCGGTCGATTTCGACGACCGGATCGCCCGCATGCAGCGCGATGCCGTTTTCCGCGTACCAGGCGCGCGAGTTGATGATGATGTCGTCGACGGTCTTCTCGCCCGCGAGCACCGGCGAGAGCAGGATGCGGTTGTAGTTGCCGTGCGGCTCGGCGCCGAACACGGTGATGTCGTAGAGATCGGGCGCGAGCTTGAGCAGTTCCTCGACGGTGCGCATCCCCGCCATGCCGTTACCGACCACCACGAGCCGAAGGCGCTTGCCCGCGGTGCCGCCCGCACTCGCCGCGGCGTATTCGGTTTTCATGCTGCGATCCAGACCTTGCCGCCCGCAACCCGCGCCGCGTAGGCGCGCACCGAGTGCTCGGGCATTTCGAGGCACTCGCCGGTGCGCAGGTCGAAGTGATGCTTGTAGATCGGCGAGGCCACGACCACGCGCTCGCCCAGGCTGCCGATCAGCCCGCGCGAGAGCACGGCCGCCTGCGAACCCGGGTCGAAGTTGCCGATCGCGAAGACGCTGCCGCCGCCTTCCGCGACATGGAACACCGCCACCTGCTCGCCGTTCACGAGCGCGCACACGCCGGTGTCCGGCACGATGTCGGCGAGTTCGCACACCGAGGTCCAGGACGGGTCGATTCTGTCGTTCATGGTGATCTCCTTGAAGCGGTTCAGGCCGTCTCGGCGACGACCGGGATGGCAATGCGCCTGATCGCGCGTTCCTCGGGCTTTGCCGGCCGGATCTGGCCGCGCTCCTCGACGAACGTCACGTTCGCATCGCCCTCTTCGCTGTTGACGAAATGGCGGAAGCGCTTGCGCGTCTCGGGATCGGTCACGGCGCGCTTCCACTCGCACTCGTAGGTGTCCACGACCAGCTGCATCTCCGCTTCAAGTTCGGCGCCGAGCCCGAGCTTGTCGTGCACGACGACGTCGATCAGGTAGTCGAGCCCGCCTTCCAGGTTGTCGCGCCACACGCTCGTGCGCTGCAGGCGGTCGGCCGTGCGCACGTAGAACATCAGGAAGCGGTCGATATAGCGGATGAGCGTTTCGCGGTCCAGGTCGGACGCGAGCAATTCCGCGTGGCGCGGCTTCATGCCGCCGTTGCCGCACACGTAGAGGTTCCAGCCCTTTTCCGTCGCGATGATGCCGACATCCTTGCCCTGCGCCTCCGCGCACTCGCGGGTGCAGCCCGACACGCCGAACTTGATCTTGTGCGGCGCGCGCAGGCCCTTGTAGCGGTTCTCGACGCCGATCGCGAGCCCGACCGAATCGCCCACGCCGTAGCGGCACCACGTCGATCCCACGCACGACTTCACCGTGCGCACCGCCTTGCCGTACGCGTGGCCCGACTCGAAGCCCGCGGCGATCAGTTCTTCCCAGATGAGCGGCAACTGCTCGACGCGTGCGCCGAAGAGATCGACGCGCGCCCCGCCGGTGACCTTCGTATAGAGCCCGTACTTCTTCGCGACCTGTCCCACTGCGATCAGTCCGTCGGGCGTGACCTCGCCGCCCGGCATGCGCGGCACGACCGAATACGTGCCGTCACGCTGGATGTTCGCGAGGTAGTAGTCGTTCGAATCCTGCAGGCTCGCGTGCTCCTTCTTCAGCACGAACTCGTTCCAGCACGAGGCGAGAATGCCCGCGACGACCGGCTTGCAGATGTCGCAGCCAAGGCCGTGGCCGTGCTTCGCGATGAGCGCGCCGAAGGTCCTGAAGCCCTCGACCCGCACCATGTGATACAGCTCCTGTCGCGAATACGGGAAGTGCTCGCACAGGTGGTTGTTGACGGCGAGCCCCTGGCGCTTCATCTCCGCCTTCATCACCTGCGTGACGAGCGGCACGCAGCCGCCGCACGTCGAGCCCGCCTTGCAGGCGGTCTTCAGCGCGCCGATGCTCGTCGCGCCCGCGCACACCGCCTCGCAGATCTGCGCCTTCGTCACGTTGTTGCACGAGCAGATCTGCGCGGCGGCGGGCAGCGCCTCGACACCGAGGCCCGGCTTCGCCTGCCCGTCCGATTGCGGCAGGATCAGGAACTCGGGCGCTTCGGGCAGTTCGATGCGGTTGAGCATCATCTGCAGCAGCGTGCGGTACTCGCTCGCGTCGCCGACCATCACGCCGCCGAGCAGATACTTGCCGCA
>Ga0157375_10005149_pt1 | contig 11347 bp, 11 predicted proteins | sample M35metaG_FD_115311 | JGI IMG/M metagenome (GOLD analysis project Ga0157375, IMG submission 115311) | Miscanthus rhizosphere microbial communities from Kellogg Biological Station, Michigan, USA - M3-5 metaG | ecosystem: Host-associated > Plants > Roots > Rhizosphere > Soil | place: USA: Michigan...
ATCCGCGCTCGCGATCGATGGTCCCTCCGGTCAGGAGGAGCACGGGCAGGTAGTCCGCGCTCAGGCTCGTGAGCGACGCCGTCAGCGAATAGCCGGAATCCGCTCCGAGCATGACGTCGACGATCGCGAGCTCGAACGGCTCGTTTTCCACGAGCTTCTCGGCGGCGGCCGCGGTCGTGGCCAGGACGACCTCGTGCCCGTCCGCCGACAGATCCTCCCGGAGCAGCGCCGCCACGTCCGGCTGGTCGTCGACGACGAGAATCCGGCCCGGCTCGCTCGCCTTGGGGTCGAAGCGGGACGACGGCCCGGTCCGCAGAGCCGGACGGTCGTTCAGGAATCCCGAGACGTCCGACGCGAAGGTTTCCTCGTTGATCGGCTTGGCAATGAAACCGTTGCAGCCCGCGGCGAGGGCCCGTTCCCGATCCCCGTGCATCGCGTGGGCGGTGACCGCGAGGATCGGAATCTCCGCCGTGGCCGGGTCGGCGCGGATCTGCCGCGCCGCCTCCCAGCCCGAGAGCAGCGGCAGCGAGAGGTCCATGAGCACGAGGTCGGGCCGCGTGCGCCGGGTGGCCTCGACGGCGGCCCGTCCGTCGGTCACCGACGAGATCTGGTGCCCGTCCGCCTCGAGCAGGAGCTCGACGAGAGCCCGAATGTCGGGCGAGTCTTCGGCGATCAGGATGCGGGCCATCGGTGTCGCGGATCTCCCGGGCGCTACGCCGCCGGAGCCGATTCTCCCAGGCTCGCGAGCACGTCGCGGACCAGTCTTCCCATGTCGGCGCCCTTGCGCAGGATGCGCTGGGCCGAGCCGTTCAGGCGGGCGTATTCCGCCGGCGTCAGGTCCTTGCCGGTGAGCACGACGACGGGCAGGGAGCGCAGAGCCGCGTCGTCGCGCATGCGATAGAGCACCTCGAACCCGTCGGGCTCGGGCATGAGCAGATCGAGGACGACGGCCGCGGGCTTGTGACGGGACAGCGCGTCGAGCGCCTCGGCTCCGTCGCGCGCCGTCCGGACGCGGAATCCGGCGGAGGCGAGCTCTCTCTCGAGCAGAGTCCGGATATCGGGGTCGTCGTCCGCCACGAGCACCTCGGCCCCGCCGCCGAAAAGGCCGGCGCGGCGTAGAGCGTCGATGATGGCCTGACCCGATACCGGCTTGACGAGGTGCTCGAAGGCGCCGAGGGCGAAACCGAACGCGCGGTTCTCCACGACCGAATGGACGAGCACGGGGATGTCGCGCGTGGCCTCGGCGCTCTTGAGGGCGCGCAGTGTCGACCACCCATCCACGCGGGGCATGACCACGTCCAGGATGATGGCATCGATCCTCTGCGCGCCGGCGATGGCGAGGGCCCGGGGACCGTCCGCCGCCTCCAGGACCTCCAGGCCGTAGGGCTCGAGCTCGAAGCGCAGCAGCCGGCGGGTGCTTTCGTCGTCGTCGACGACGAGGACCCGGCGGCCGACCGCGGAACGACTCGTCGCTTCAGTCGCCGCCGACGCCAGCGTGGCCGGAGCTTCGATCGAGAGCTCCCGCGGAAGGTTGACGGAGAACGTGGCGCCCTCGCCCGCCGAGCTCTGGACCGTGACCGTGCCCCCGAGCAGCGTCGCGAGCTTGCGAACGATGGCGAGACCGAGGCCGGTGCCGCCGTGACCCTGATGGCTCTGAGACTCTCCCTGGCGAAACTCCTCGAAGATCGCGGAGTGCTCGTCCTTCGGGATCCCGATGCCCGAATCGGTGACGACCAGCGCCCATCGGTTCCGGCCGCGCGGCTCCGCGCGCACCTCCACGAAACCCTTGTCGGTGAACTTGAGCGCGTTCCCCACCAGGTTCGCCAGGATCTGCGTGAGCTTCGCGCCGTCGGTGACGATCGTGTCGAGCTCGCCCGAGACCGCGGTTTTCAGCGAGAGACCCTTGCGCCGGGCCGTATCCGCGAAATCCGTTTCGACCATTTGCAGCAGCGTCGCCACGGAGACGACCTCCCGCTTGATTTCGGCCTTGCCCGACTCGATCTTCGAGATGTCGAGGACGTCATTGATGAGCCCCAGCAGCAGGCGGGCGTTGCGCTGCACTCTCTCGAGGCTCTCCCGCTGGGCGTCGGTCAGCGGCCCCTGCGTGCCGCGCAGGAGGGTGCCCGTGAAGCCCAGGATGACCGTCATGGGCGTCCGGAGTTCGTGCGACACGGCCGCGAGGAAACGGTCTTTGAGAGCCGAGGCGCGCTGCAGCTCGCCCGCGGTCCGGGCGATGCGGCTCCGCTGCTCCTCGAGAAGCTCGTTCTGCTCGCCGAGACGTCGCGACTGTTCGGTGAGACGCTCGTTGGCGGAGGCATTCGCGAGAGCGACCGCGAGGCTGGGTGCGATCGCGGTCAGGGTGTTGCGCGCCCGGTCCGTAAAGGGCGACACCGCGCCGAGACCGAGGACGCCGACGACTTCCCCGAAGTAGAGCAGGGGAACGTGGAGGCTCTCTCGCGGGAGGATGCGGCCGTCGAAGAGATCGACCGTGGGCGTCTGCGCGTCGACCGAGACGAGAAACGGCTTCTGCTCCCTCATGGCCCTTCGCGCCTCGTCCCGTCCGGCGCCACTCGACGCTTCGGCCCCGCCGACGGAGACTGCGGGCTGCAGGTCGCCCCGGCCATCGGCGAGATAGAGCACCGCGCTCGAGGCGCCGGTGACCTCGGTGACCCGCCCCAGGACTTTCGTTCCGAATCCCGCGAGGTCGTTGACGGTCGCCGCGGCGACGAGCACCGCGTTCACCGACGACTCGATGTCGCGGGCGTCCAGCGCCCGGCCGCGCTCGAAGTACACGCGGGAGGCCGCATTGAAGTTGCTGCCGAGCGCGCCGATCTCGTCGTTGGAAGATTCGGTGAGCCGCGGGGGCGGGCGACCGGCGACGAGATCCTGGAGCGCGCGCGCCGCGTCCGCGCAGGGCGTCAGGATGCGCCGGTTCACGTCGGCGAGCAGCAGGACGAGCCCGGCGAGGATGAGGCCGGCGAGGATGACGAGCGCGGCCGTCGCCGCATTGCGGCTGCCTTTCAGCTGGAGCTCTCCGAAGTCCTGCCGCCGCGCGAACTCCCGCTCGAGCTGGGCCAGCATCTCGCGAAGATTCCGGGCGGCCGGAAGAGCCTGGTTGTCCCGGATCTCGAGTCTCCGCCCGGGTTCGAGCGCGGATCGCGTGGAGACCGAGCGTTCCGAGGCGGTGTCGTACACCTCGGCGGCGGCCTCGGCGCGGCGAAACGTTCCGCCGATCACGACCGGGAGCGGTTGACGCCGGATCGCGCCGAGGGAGCCTTTCAGCTCCGTGCGGCTCGCGTAATGCTGCGACAAGTCGTAGCCTTGCCCCTCTCGGAGGTAGCGATCCAGGCTGTCGGAAGCCTCCTGGACCTCGGACATCGCGTCGGTGACCCGCTGGCGGAGATCGGTGTAGAGCGTGGTCTGGAGGGTCGCGTCGTAGAGGCTCAGGACCGCCTGGATCGTGTAGTAGAGCCAGCCGCCGATGACCAGGAGCCCGACGACCGCATAGATGCGGATTCGCGTGCGCAGCGAGCTCCGCACGGTACGGCTGGTCGCCCGCGTCCGGATCGGTGGAAGAGGAGTGCCTGCTGGCGACACGGGATCTGTCATACGATCGCGGCTGGAGTCACGGCTGATTGTATGCACAAAGAGTGCCCGGAGTGAGTAACCCTGTGAAGTCCGAATCGCCCGATCCCGCGTTCGATCTGCGCCGCTTTTTCCACGATCTGGCGACGCCGCTCTCGGGAGCATCGCTCCACCTCGAACGCGCTTCGCGCCTCGCTGCGCGCGGCGAGGATCCCGAAGAAGCCCTCGCGACGGCCCGGCGCGAGCTGCATCGGGCGTTCGAGCTCTTCGAGCAGGGCCGCGCCGAGCTATTGAAGCCATGAGGGTCCTCGTCGTCGAGGACGACGTCGCGATCCGGCGGGGGCTCGAGAGCGCGCTCCGCGACCTCGGCGCGACGCCCAAAGCCGTGGGCACGGCGGGGGAGGCCGCGCGCGTCCTGGAAGAGTTCGACCCGCAGGTCCTGATCGTCGACCTGAACCTGCCGGACGGCGACGGGCTCGAGGTGTTCCGCGCGGCGCGCGAGGTGAAACCGGATCGCGACGGCATCGTGCTGACGGGCCAGGCTTCGCTCGACAGCGCGGTGGAGGCCTTGCGCGCGGGAGTGTCGGACTATCTGCTCAAACCGTTGCGGCCGGCGCAGCTGGAGGTCGTATTCCAGAGACTCTCGGCTCGGCGCTCGCTCGAGTCCGAGGTGGACACGCTGCGGGCCGAGCTCCAGGAGACCGGGAAGCTGGGCGAGCTCATCGGCAAGTCGCCGGCGATGGTCAAAGTCTTCGAGGCCATCCGTCGCGTCGCCGTCTCGAACGCCCCGGTCCTCGTCACGGGCCAGAGCGGTACCGGTAAGGAGGTCGTGGCGAGGACGATCCATCGCCTCTCCCGGCGCGCGTCCGCACCCTTCGTCGCGTTCAATTGCGCGGCGATCTCGCCGACGCTCATCGAGAGCGAGCTTTTCGGTCACGAGCGCGGCTCGTTCACCGGAGCGGACAAGCGCCGAATCGGCTATTTCGAGGAGGCCAACGGCGGCTCTCTGCTGCTCGATGAGATCACGGAGATGGGACCCGAGCTCCAGGTCAAGCTCCTCCGCGTGCTCGAGGCCAAGACGCTCCGCCGCGTGGGCGGAGTGCAGGATCTGCGGGTCGACGTGCGGCTCATTTCCGCCACAAACCGCGATCCTCTCGACGCGATCAAGGAGAACAAGCTTCGGGAAGATCTCTACTACCGACTGAACGTCTTCCCGATCGCCTTGCCCCCCCTAGCGGAGCGGCGCGAGGACATCGCGGTTCTCGCCGAGCACTTCCGCAAGCAGATCGAGGACCAGGAGCGCTCCGGAGTGCAGGCCTGGGACCCCGCGGCGCTGCGCAATCTCGAGGCCTACCCGTGGCCCGGCAACGTGCGGGAGCTGCGCAACGTCGTGCACCGCGCCCACGTCATGACGGAGGGCGACACGATCCTTCCCGGAGTGCTCGAGGAGCTGCTTCCCGACGTCCCCCGGCCGGCCGCGGCGACGAGCTCGCGGGGCACTCCGACGACACGCACCTCGCCTTCGTCGACGGCGAAGCGCACTCGCAAGCGCTGACCGGCCTCGGCGCCCCCAAACTCTGGCACGAGATTCGCTCTAGGGGCTGCCAGGGGCCCGAGCATGCCCCGGAAAGGGACAGCCATGTTGTGGACCATCTTCGTCATCCTTCTCGTTCTCTGGCTCCTGGGTCTCGTGTCGGGATACACGCTTTCCGGGTTCATCCACATCCTTCTCGTTCTCGCAGTCGTCGTTCTGATCATCAACCTGATCCAGGGGCGTAAGGTCGTCTGAGGGCGCCTCGCCCTTTTGAAGGGGTGGAGGTTCAGACCGGTTAGCCACCACCGATTGCGGCCAGGTGGAGGCGGGCCCGCTTCGATGCGGGCCCGCTTCGTATTCGCAGCGGTCGGCGAAGTCTCCATACGACCCGGGGAAACCGGGCCGATCCACGTGGATGGAAGCATCCCCGCAGGGATCAAAAAGCAAAAAGAAAGCCGCCCGGGTGGGCGGCTGCAAATCCGATCCGGGATACTCACATGCTAGCCGCGCCGGCGAATCGCGAAGCCGGTGAGAATCAATCCGATGCCTGCGGCGCCGAGCAACGGCGTCGAGCTCGCGGTCTCGGGGAGTGTCCGCAGCCGGGCTGAGCTCGTCGTCGTGTCTTCGCGCGGCATTGACACTGCCGGGGCAGGCGCCGGCGCAGGCGCCGGCGGCGGCGGGGGGGCCTGCACGCGGGCCGGGGGCTCGGGCGCGGGCGCCGGAGGAACCGAAGCCTGGGTGTCGGTGGTGGCCGCGGCGCGGTGCGTCTCGACGCTCGACTGCGCCACGGTGGTGCGCGGCTCGGCCGTGAAGTTGATCTCCTTGCGGTCGATCACCTCGCCGCTCATGTTCTTGGCGAGAATCACCAGCTTGTGGGCGCCGGTGGCGACGGCGTCGAGAGTCATGACGTTCTGACCCTCCTGGAGAGTGCCCTTGCTGTCGTTGTCGAGGAAAACCTCCACGCGGGGACGCGGCATCGAGTTGACGTCGCGACGCTCGGCGCCGACTTCGGGGAACGGACGCAGATCGACGACGACCTGGAGCGAGTCGCCCTTGATCATGGCGCCTTCCGCCGGCTCGACGACGCGCAGGCGGTAGTCGTTCTTCGTCGGACCCGCGGAATTCGGATCCGCGTTCTGACCAAGAGCGAGGCCCGCGAGAGCGAGTCCCGCCGCGACCAGGGTGACCGTGAAGATTCGAGATCGAGTTCGATGCATAAGCTCCTCCTTTTTCCTCGGCGCAGCGCCGGCCACATGCCGGACGCGGCTTGGGAATGTGCAAGGAAAGTGCCGCGCGCGCGGGCGGCCACCCCGTGCCGGCACAGATCCTGCTAACGAAGTCTCTATGGGATCTCCGTGTGCATCCCGCTCGCTCAGGATCGCCCAGGTCGCCCCTCTCTACGAGCCGGTACCGCCGCGGCTCTACGGCGGGACCGAGCGCGTCGTTTCGTACCTGACGGAGGAGCTCGTGGCGCAGGGCCACGACGTCACGCTCTTCGCCAGCGGAGACTCCGCGACCTCCGCGCGTCTGGTGCCGGGTTCGCCGCGGGCCCTGCGGCTCGATCGCTCCTGCATGGACCCTCTGGCGCACCACGTGCTGCTTCTCGAGAAAGTCCTGCAGCGGGCCGCCGAGTTCGACGTCATCCACTTCCACGTCGACTACATGCACTTTCCGCTCTCGCGCCGGGCCGGGATCCCGCACGTGACGACGCTCCACGGGCGCCTGGATCTGCCGGACCTCGCGGCCGTGTACCGCGAGTTCCGCGACGTGCCCGTCGTATCGATTTCGGACTCGCAGCAGTCGTTCCTGGAGGCGGCGTGGGTGCGTACCGTCCACCACGGGCTTCCGCCTCGGCTCGTTCGAGAGGGCGCCGGAGACGGGGGCTACCTCGCGTTTCTCGGCCGCATCTCTCCGGAGAAGCGTGTCGACCGGGCGATCGAGATCGCTCGCCGGGCCGGCAAGAGGCTGCGCATCGCCGCCAAGGTGGATCGCGCGGACATCGAATACTTCGAGCGCCAGATCCGTCCCCTCCTGACTCTCCCGCACGTCGAGTTCATCGGCGAGATCACGGAGGACGAGAAGAGCGACTTTCTCGGAGGAGCGACCGCGTTGCTGTTTCCGATCGACTGGCCCGAGCCCTTCGGCCTCGTCCTGATCGAGTCCCTCGCCGCCGGTACGCCGATCGTCGCCTACGACGAGGGCTCGGTGCGTGAGATCCTCGAGGACGGCGTGACGGGATTCCTGGTCCAGAGCCTGACCGAGGCCGTCGCGGCGGTCGGCCGCCTTTCGTCGATCGACCGGGCCGCGTGCCGGCGGGCATTCGAGGAGCGCTTTACCGTCGGCCGGATGGCCGCCGACTACGTCGCGATCTACGAGGACCTCATCTCGCGCTCGCACGCTCTGGTCCTCGCGGGAGGATCCGCCGCCTGAGCATGGAAGCCGACCCACCGCTCGACGGCGCCGAAGAGGCCGAGAGTCCGTTCTCGATTCGCGCGGCCTCCTCACGGATCGACGTCGGCAGTCGAATCCTCAAGGCCGACGAAACGTTCGTCGTCCTGGATCGTTCCGGCGACATCTCCCCCGGTGGCGCGAACGAGCTGGGCCTCTACCACGCCGGCACGCGTTTTCTGTCTCGCTTCGCGCTTCACCTGGAGGGCGGTCGGCCGTTTCTGCTCTCGTCCGAGGTCCGCGAGGACAACGCCGCCTTCGTGGCGAACCTGACGAACCCCGACATCCTTCGGAACGGTGCATCGCTGGCGCGCGGCAGCGTGCATCTCGTGCGGGAATGCCGCCTCGGCCCTTCGACACTCGATGTCCGGGTCCTGCTGCGGAGTTACGCGGCCGAGCCCCTCCGGCTGCGGCTGACGCTCCAGATCGAGTCCGACTTCGCCGACATTTTCGAGGTGCGCGGGACGCCGCGCCCCTCTCGCGGACGGCTGTTCCCTCCGCGGTGGCGGAACGGGTCGTTCCTGCTGACCTATGGAGGGCTCGACGGGATCGTCCGCCGTCTGCGCGTGGATGCGACCCCCGCGGCAACTCGCGTTTCCGGCGGGAATCTCGAATTCGACGTCGCGCTCTCGGCGGGGGAAGAGCAGACGCTGAGCTGGCAGGCGGTTTGTCGCGTCGGGAAATCCGCGACGGCCCGAACGGGCGCCCGCAACGGAGCCCTGCGCGATTCGCCGCGGGTGCGCGCATCCAGCGAGAGGTTCGACGCCTGGCTCCGCCGGTCCGCCGCGGATCTCCGGATGATGATGACGCGCACCGCCTGGGGCACCTACCCTTTCGCCGGGGTGCCCTGGTTCAGCGCGCCTTTCGGCCGCGACGGCATCCTGACCGCCCTCGAGCTCCTGTGGCTGGATCCGGCTCCGGCTCGCGGCGTTCTGCGCTTTCTGGCGGCACATCAGGCGCGCGCGGTGGATCCGTTCCGCGACGCCGAGCCCGGCAAGATTCTTCACGAGGCCCGCCGCGGCGAGATGGCGAACCTCGGAGAGGTGCCCTTCGGCCGGTACTACGGGAGCGTCGATGCCACGCCGCTCTTCATCATCCTCGCCGGAGCGCACCTCGATCGGACGGGAGATGTCGCGTTCGCGCGGGAGATGTGGCCGCACGTCGAGCGCGCGCTCGAGTGGATGAACCGCTGGGGCGATCCCGATGGGGACGGCTTCCTCGAGTATTCCGGTCACTCCTCGCGGGGCCTCGTCCACCAGGGCTGGAAGGACTCGCACGACTCCGTCTTCCACGCCGATGGCTCGCCCGTGGACGGTCCCGTGGCCCTCTGCGAAGTCCAGGGGTACGCTTACGCCGCCAGGCTCGCCGCCTCCCGCCTCGCAGCCGCCCTGGGCCGCGCCGAGCTCGGCCGCCGGTTCGAAAGCGATGCGGCGCGCCTGCAGGAAGCCTTCGAAACGAGTTTCTGGGACGAGGAGCTGGGAACCTACGCTCTCGCTCTCGACGGCGCCGGGAAGCCCTGTCGCGTGAAGACCTCGAACGCGGGCCATGCTCTCTGGACGGGGATCGTGCCGTTGAAGAGGGTCGGCCGGCTCTCGCGCACGCTTCTCGCCGCCGATTCTTTCGCCGGCTGGGGCGTGCGCACTCTGGCCTCGGGCCAGGCGCGTTTCAACCCCATGTCGTACCACAATGGATCGGTCTGGCCGCACGACAACGCCGTGATCGCCGCCGGGCTCGGACGCTACGGCCTCCGGCAGGAGGCCGCGCGCATCCTGCACGCGTTCTTCGACCTCTCGCGCGCCGTCGAGCTCGCGCGGCTGCCGGAGCTGATCTGCGGCTTCGAGAGGCGGGCGGGCGAGGGTCCGACGCTTTATCCGCTGGCCTGCGCGCCGCAGGCCTGGGCCGCCGGATCGGTTTTCATGATGCTCCAGGCCAGCCTCGGGATCTCGGTCCTGGCTTCGGAGCGGCGCATCGTTTTCGACAGGCCGGTGCTTCCGCCCATTCTCGAATCGCTCGCGATCGAGGACCTGCGCGTCGGGCCGACCGTCGTGGATCTCCGCCTGACACGCAAAGGAACCGAGGTGGACGTCGAAGTGACGCGCCGCCGCGGCCGGGTGGAGATCGAGACGATCCGCTAACCCGTTGACCCGTTAACCCGCGAACCGGGCTGTCGGTCTAGGCCGCGCCGGCCCGGCGGCGGCCCGCGGCCCGGCGAGGCTCCCGTCGCGGCTGACCGAGGCTCTTCTTCAGAGCCTCCATGAGGTCGACCACGTTCTCGGCCGCGCGCTCCTTGCCCTTGCCTTCCGCTTTCTCCTCCAGCGCGAACCGTTTCTTGGAGGCGAGCAGCTTTTTGAGCGACTTGCGGTACTCGTTCGGATGCTCGGCCGGATCCCATCCCTCGCCCGACATCTGGTCGATCAACATCCTGGCCATCTTCACCTCGGCCGACTTCCGGGTGTGGGCCGGCACGCCGACGCGCGAAGGGTCCCGCAGCTCTTCGAACGGCCGCAGGCTCTCGAGGGCGATCGCTTTGGGGCCCGGCAGAAGCGCGCCGAGAGTCGGTTTCTTGCGAAGGCGGAACCGGATGATGCCGACCTGCTTCGCTTCGAGCAGAGCGTCGCGGAGCACGCCGTAGGCTTTCTCCCCGCCCTTGCGCGGCGAGATGTAGTACGGGTGATCGAACGTGAGGGGATTCACGGCCCCGAAGTCGACGAACTGGAGCACCTCCATGTCGTCGCTTCCCCCCGCCTCCTTCTCGGCCTTCTCGATGTCTTCCTTCTCGACCAGCGTGTATTCGTCATCGTCGAGCTCATAGCCCTTCACGATCTCGTCGTTCGGGACTTCCTTGTCTTCCTTGCTGCAGAACTTCTTGTAGACGATGGGCGCCCGGTCCTTGCGGTGGAGCATGCGGAACGACACCCGCTCCGAGGCCTCGACCGCCGAATGCAGCGCGACCGGAATCGAGATGAGGCCGAACGTGATGTGTCCGTTCCAGATGGGTCGCATGGATTTCTCCGATCGGACTGCGGGGCCTGGACGCTGGAAGCTAGACCGCCGCGCAGTCGGGATGCCCGCAGAGGCAACCCTTCGCGGAGGCCGGGCCCTGGAGAGTCGCGTCCGCGCAGCGCTCGCTGCAGTAGTTCTTGCCGTCGCGCTCGATGGTCGCGTCGTTGCAGCGGCAGCCGTTGTGAGCACAGTTCATGACTTCACCTCTCGTAACGAGAGCGAGCAATTTGCCTGCCACTCCGGACGTCGCCCACCGACGCGGGCACGCATCCTGCAGGATCTCTCATCGCGGGCAATTGGGCCCGTAATCAAGGCGTATCCAGGGAGGAAATCATGTCGAGCGAATACGACAAGAAGAACGAGCCCGGCCAGGGGCAGCGCGACGACAAGTCGACGGGCGGCCGGCAGGGTCAGAATCCGCAGGGCGGCCAGGGTGGACGCGAGGGAACCGACAAAGAGAACCCGCGCGAAGGCCAGGGCGGCTCTCAGAACCCGGGCGGCTCGCAGCGCAAGCCGGGCCAGTCGGGCGAGACCGAGACGGAATAAGCATCGACAGCCCCGGCGGGTTTCCCGCCGGGGCTTTTCTTCATTTCACGACGACGCACATTCGATTGGCCGAAACGCACGAGCCGGGTCTGCTGCGACCCGGGCCCGAACTCGCTGCCTTTTTCGCGAAGGTGGCGGCGGCCCGCCGGCGAGCGATCCTGATCGACTATGACGGCACGCTGGCGCCTTATGCGACCGATCGGCGACAGGCCGAGCCGTATCCGGGAATGC
>Ga0157375_10005152_pt1 | contig 11343 bp, 9 predicted proteins | sample M35metaG_FD_115311 | JGI IMG/M metagenome (GOLD analysis project Ga0157375, IMG submission 115311) | Miscanthus rhizosphere microbial communities from Kellogg Biological Station, Michigan, USA - M3-5 metaG | ecosystem: Host-associated > Plants > Roots > Rhizosphere > Soil | place: USA: Michigan...
CGAGCCTCCCGCCGTGGTTGCGAGCCAGCTTGCCTACCTGGTCGGGTTCTTCCGCGGCCTGAGCAAGCCCTAGCCGGGCTCGAGCGCGAGGTCCCGTAGGAGCCCCGGCAGTAGCTCGGCCCAGTCGAAACGCCGGGCGTAGGCCAGTGCCGCAGCACGCCGCTCGGCCCACAGCTCCGCCGAGGCGAGGCTCGCCGAAAGCGCGTCCGCGAGCGCGGCCCTGTCATAGTCGACGAGTACCGCACCCGCCTCCCGTTGGAGCTCACCAGCGTTAGGCGGAACGTCGGTGAGCACGATCGGCAGACCTGCAGCAAGGTACGACTTCAACTTCCCGGGATCCGCGTAACGCGTGAACGTGTCGTCGGTCGGCCTGTACGGCGCGACCGCGATCGAAGCTTCGGAGAGGATCACCTCGACCTCGCGATGATCTGCGACGAAGCCGTGGAAGTGCATGACGTCGTCCGCCAGTCCGAGCTTTCGAGCGTGCTCGCGGAGATCTGCTTCCAGTGGTCCGGTCCCGACGATGTCGGCGGCGATCTGCTCGCCCCGAGACGCAAGCTCCGCGATCGCGTCGATCAGCTTCGCGACGCCCTGCCTCGGCACGAGGTGACCGAGGTAGACGACTCGCCGCTGCCGGAAGGACTCCGGTCTCGTCGTCGGCACCCGGCTGAGCCATGCCCCCATGGGGACGATGTGTGCTGCAGGCGCGTCGGCCGGAAGGTGGTGTCGCCGACGACGCGCGTCTCGAGCGGCCTCCGACAGCTCGATGCGAGCGTCTGCGCGTATGCAGCACATCCGATCGAGCCGGTCATACACGCGAGTGGGTGGAGTTCCGGGCCCGAACCGGTCGGGCACGAAATCGACCGACCACAGTGCCACGAACGGCGTGCGTCGCTGCACGCGCGCCACCAGCCCCCGCATGCACGCGAGCGGGTTGAAGCCGAACCACGCGTCGACTCGCGGGGGCAGGAGCGGGATCCAGGGATCGACTGCGAACGACAGCGGGGGCCGCAGTGGCAGGCGCACTTCCCGCTCAGCGACGAGGTGCCCCAGCGCGTACTCCCTGACCAGATGACGCTTACCGTCTTCCGGCGAGAGCGGATGGGCGACCGCGAAAACCGACGAGCCCTGCGCAACCAGGTAGTCGCGCAACGCCTGGGCCGGACCATCGGCGAAGCCGTTGGCCACGATTGCGAACCTGCGGTGGTCCTCAAGCAGCGGCAACTGCGAAGTTGTAGGACAACAGGGGTCGGAACGGCGGAAAGCGCTCGAGTCCTTCCTCCAACGCATGCTGGAGCCTCGGGAAGCCGTTCAGCTGCGGGACGTAGTGCGCCTCGAACGCGCCGAACCGCGCAGCAGGGAACTCGCGTCTGATCAGCGCGCGAAAGCGCCCGCGCGTGAAGTGTTCGTGGCCGAGAGCGACCGTCATGTGCGGATAGAAGATCGGGTTGAAGCGGTTCGCCTCGACGACTAACGCGTGGCCGCTCTCCTTGAGCACCCGGCGGTACTCCGCTAACGCGCGGTCGGGCCGTTCCATGTGGTGGAGTGAGTCCTTGGAGTGCACGAGGTCGAATGCATCGTCCTCGAACGGAAGCCTCTCAGCGTCGGCCGTGTGGAAGCTCAACCCCGGCCCGTCCTGCCAGGTTGCAAAGGGCTCGACGTCGATCGCCACGACCTGCCGCACTCTCTCGCGAAGTAAGTGCGCGACACCTCCGTCGCCACAGCCGGCGTCCAGCAGCGACTCGTCGCCGTGGAAGACATAGCCGAACTTCTCGATGCATCGCAACCGGTACCGCAGCTCGCCTCGAGACTGGGCCGTCGTCATGTGCGCGAAAAGAGCACGCTGAGTTGCATGCTCCCCCGTCTCCGTTGCGAGCGGCGCAGATCGCGCGCCTCGCACCACCACCAGAAGCGCTCGCCGATTCGGCCGTGCAGGAACTTGCTGGCTGCGAGTTGGATCGCCTTGACTCCGTGACCGGTGAACTGAACGTCCACCACCTCTAGGCCGAAGCGACGGCCTGCGTTGGCCAGTGACTCCGCCTCATAGCGCCGAAGGTGCCCAAGCCGGCGGTCGTGTCGTCGGTTCGCCGGGCGGAACACAGGCGCGATGTTGCGGAGCGCGTGCGGCACCGTCACCCAGGCACGGCCTGCCGGCCGGAGAACCCTCGCGATTTCGCTCAGTGCTGTGTCATCGTCGGGGACGTGCTCGATGACCGCGATCGCGAGGGCCGAAGCGAACGCAGACGATGCAAATGGCAGTCGCTCCGCCGTGCAGCAGACCCAAAGCGTCCGATCCGCGACCCCTGCCGCGCGAGCAAGACGGCTGGCGCGGACCAGGCCCTCGAGCGAGAGGTCGCAGCCCACGGCCGGCGAGCCCGCCCGCGCCGCCTCGATCACGGTGTAGCCGGATCCGCCCACGCCGACGTCGATGAGCGCCGCTTCCGGATCGCCGAGCACGCCGCCGGCCCGAAGGCGTCGAAGGTAACTGAGGCGCCAGGCCTCGGGCCCACCGTCGGCGTAATGAGCGAACTCGGCGTCGAAGTACCTGCGCTGCCGGCCGTACTGCGGATCACTTCGCAGCTCGTCTTCGTCGACCATCACCAATACGCCTTCGGCGATCGGAAATCGGTGGCCGTTCGTCCGGCAGACGGCTTCGTATGTGCCCACGTTCATCGCCGCCCTGCAGGTTGGGCAGCGGAGTAAGTCCACGAGCATGGCGGGCAACACTAGCGCCGGTGCCGGGTACGGTTCGCCGTTAGCGTGGCCAAGCCGTCCTTAAGCGTCGTAATGCCCGTCTTCAACGAGGCGCAACACCTGCCGGAGACAATTGCCGCGCTTCTGGCCGCACTGGACAACAGTGACTTCGACGCAGAGATCGTCCTCGTCGATGACGGCTCGACCGACGGGAGCGGCGCGGTCGCGCTCGCCGCCGCCAGGGGTGATCGCGTCGACTTGCGCGTTCTGACGCAGCCGAACCGCGGCCGTTTCGAGGCGCGGCGGGTCGGGCTCGAGGCAGCTGAGGGGGAGTGGGTGTTGCTCCTCGACGGCCGAGTGGTGATCGATCGCGGCTCTCTCGCGTACGTCCGGGAACGCTTCGAGCGTGCCCGCATCTGGACTGCGCACGTCGATGTCCACGGGAACGGCGATCTCCTCGCCGCCTTCTGGGCCCTGATCGCCGAGTTGGCGTGGAGCGACTACTTCGACGATCCGCGCGACTCGAGCTTCGGTGCTCGGGACTTCGATCGCTTTCCGAAGGGAACGACTTGTCTGTTCGCGCCGAAGCAACTGGTACTGGACGCGATCCGCTCTTTTCAAAGCCGGTATGCCGATCTCCGCAGCGCGAACGACGACACACCTGTGCTCCGCTGGATCGCCGAGCGAGAGCCGATCCACGTCTCGCCCGGCTTCCGGTGTGTCTACCGTCCTCGGACGACGCTCAAGTCTTTCGTGCGCCACTCGGTGCGCCGCGGAGTCGTCTTCGTGGATGGGCACGGACGGCGCGAGTCGCGCTTCTTCCCTGCGGTCGTTGCGTTCTACCCGGCGACTGCTGCGCTCGCGCTGGCCACCTTCAGGCGGCCTGTCGTAGCACCAGCCGCGCTTCTCGCCGCCTCTGCTGCGGCATCAGCCTACGGTCTGCTGCGGCGCCGCTCGGCCAACGAGGTTGCCTCACTCGCCGCGGTCACGCCGATCTACGGGCTCGCTCACGGGCTCGGGATGTGGCGCGGGCTCTTCACGATCGTCCGCGAGCGGACACGATCTCCTGGAGCCGACGCTCGACGATAGCTCCGACGTCGGACCACGGGACGGTAGAGACGGTGGGCCGCAGCGGCAGATTGCCCAGGAAGAATTCGACGAGCGCTTCACCGAGCGCCGCGGGCCGTGGCTCGACCAGTGCACCGCCGGACGCCGGGATGGAATCGACGAGCCCAGGGACCGAATAGCCGATCGCAGGCGTGCCGCAGGCCGCGGCCTCGCTCACGTTGAGCCCCCAGCCTTCGCGGACCGAAGTCGCGACGAGAACGTGCGCGCGTGCGAGTCGGTTGAGCAGCTCGTTGCGTTCCAGATGTCCGAGAAACACCACACCGTGCGGCGCATCAGCGCGAAGCGCCGCCAACCGGGGCCCGTCACCGATCATCCAGAGTTGCGCGGCGGGATAACGTCCGGCGAGCACGCGAAACGCTTCGATCGCGTCCTCGGGCTGCTTCATCGCAACCAGCCGACCGAGGAAGACGACCGTGGGCTCGCCCTCCTTCTCCAGTTGCGGCACAGGATGCGGGTCGCTTCCCTCCGGAATGACCGTCACGTTGCGCCACCCGTGGTGACGAGCGAGCGACCCCGCGCTGCTCGCGGAGACGGTCAACGCGGGGACATTTCGATACGAGCGCAGCCACCACGGCTCGAGCATGTACCGACCGAGCACGGCTACGGGAAGAGGAGTCTCGTCGAACCAGATCTCGCGGGCCAGCTGATGTATGAGGGCGACAATGGGCGTGTCGTGGATCCACCGCGGAGTCAAAAACGGCCGCGTATTGATCTCGTCGACGACGATGTCGTAGGCGCCGTGACCTTCGGTTCGCCAGAAGCTCCGAGCCGCCCGGTAGACGCCGAGCCGACCTCCACGTCGAATGATCTCGACCCCGGCGACGACCTCGCGCTCAGGTTTTCCGTCGACCGCTGCGGCAAACAGCGTCAAGCTGTGGCCGCGGGCGACGAGGGCACGGGCGACCTGCTCGGTCAGCACCTCTGCCCCTCCGGCGGCGGGGTGCGACAGGTCCTTCCAGTTGAGAATCAGAATGCGCACCGATCAGATGCGGCGCGTGAAGTGTGCGAGCGATCCAGCCCCGGGGCGGCCTTCCCACTCTTCTCCTGTCTGCGCGGCAATGCGGGCAGGTCCCGTCTCGTTGGTGGGAACGAAATCCGGGGCAGCGACGGCGTCGTGAAAGAGCAAGTGCCCTCGTGGCGAGAGCCAGGGCGCCCAGCGTTCGAAGTCTGTGCGCACGCCCGTTTCGCGGTGGTCGCCGTCGATGAACAACAGGTCGATCTCGGCGCCGGGCGGATCGGCGGTTCGCGAATCCGCGGTGATCAACCTGACTCGTTCCTCGAGCCCGTATCTGCGGAGTGCCTCGACCAGCTCGCGGTCGAGGTCGGCCCCGGCGCGGCCCTGACGCGTCTCGAGGTCGTAGGAGTGAACGACGCCATCTTCGATTGCCGCGGCGAACAGAAACGTGCTCCCGCCACGAAACCGTCCAATCTCGACCACCGTTCGCGGGTTGAGATCACGCACGAGGCGGTACAGGTACGCCGCTTCGTCGACACGGAGCGAGGCAACTCCGTGGGCAAGGATCGTGCTGGAGAACAGAAACGCGAGGTCCTCGAAGCCCGCGATTCGTTCGGGCCACGGGCGAGCGTCCGCGAAGTCGGACCCACGCCGTTCTCGGTCGGCGATCACCAGCTCCGCCAGGATCCGGCGCACCGCTTTCGGAAGGGGCAGACTCCTCACTAGAGATGGGGCCACGCGCAGCACCGTACAACGACGCTCGCTCCCTATCGGTGGTCATCCCCACCAGCCGCGGCGGCGCCGATCTCGAGACCTGCCTGGTGTCGCTCGTCGACCAGGACTATCCGGAGGTCGAGGTCGTCGTGGTCGACAACGCTTCGCCGGACCGTTCGATCTCGCGTCTCCCGGAACGCTTCCCAACAGTCAGCGTCTTGCAGAACGAGGAGAACCTCGGTTTTGTCGGGGCGAGCAACCAGGGAATCGAGGCTTCGAGCGGCGAGTTGATCCTGCTGCTGAACGACGACACCGCCGTCGAGCCGGGTGCGCTGTCCGCGCTCGTCGACACGCTTGTCCGCAACCCCGCCTGGGGTGCGTGTCAGGCGAAGCTCCTCCTAATGGACGACCCGAGCCGCCTCGACACTGCCGGCTCGTTCTTGACAGCGACGGGATTCCTGATTCACCGCGGTGCGTTCGAGCCCGAAGACCGGTTCACGGCATCCGACGAGATCTTCGCCGCGAAAGGAGCTGCGTTGCTCGTCCGGCGGCGCGCGCTCGAGGAGGTCGGCACCTTCGACCCGGACTTCTTCGCGTATTTCGAAGAGACGGATCTGTGCTGGCGCCTCTGGCTTGCGGGCTGGGAGGTTGGCTTCGCGGCCGACGCACGCGTGCTGCACAAACTCGGTGCGACGGCGTCGGCGCTGCCTTCGGCCTTCGTGCAGTTCCATTCGTTCAAGAACCGACTGTGCACGTTGCTGAAGAACACGGGGACGGCGCGGCTTGCGGCGATGTTGCCGGTGCACATCGTTCTCTGCGGCGGCCTTGCGGCCTGGTACGCCGCTCATCGTCAACCGAAGATCGGGACGGCCATTCTCCGTGCCGTGGCCTGGAACGTCGCGCAGCTTCCGCGGACGCTCGCGAAGCGCCGCGAGATTCAGGAACGTCGACGTGTCTCGGACCACGAGCTCATGCCAAGGATCAAGAAGCCCGCGTCGATCCGGACGCTTGTTTCCTATGCGAGGGGCGGGCCCGCTCAAAAACCCGGATCGGCTGAGATCCGATCCGCGTGAAGCACGGCTGCACCCGAGGCTGCCTCGGCGTGCGGGGTCGAAAGCACGAGCGCATCCGCTTCCGAGGTAGGCGGCGGATCCGTCTTCACCAGGAGTTGCGACACCCCTCGGGGCAGCATGACGTTCACGGAGACGCGCGTCCGGCCGCTGACCTCCACTTGCTGTTCGTGCTGGGAGTCCGCGACCCGCAGCGATCGCGTCCCTCCGCCCGGAGCGACGACGTCGAACACGAGTTGGACGACTCCCGACTCCTTCGCCCGTAGCTCGAGCACGCCGACGCCAGCCGGCGAGACCAACGGGTACCCGATGAATCCCTGCTCTGTTCGCCTTGGGGCGGCGAAACCGCCGGGAAGCGTGACGAGCGCCGGGGCGGCGGGCGCGGTCACCTGCCAGACCGCCGCACCGTCGGCGAACCGCCCGACCAGGCGGTATCCGTCTGCCCTCGACGGCTCGCGTGGTGCAACCTCGGCGTCGACGTGAGCGTTGGGATGGATGGCGATCGCAGTGACGCCGAGCAGTGACAGAGACCGGGCCGTGCCCGGTTCGGCCGGGTCGAGGACCACCCGGCGGACATAGTCGGACGGTGTCTCGGGGGGAGCACCGTTCAGGAGCGGTCGCTCATGCCGCGTTTGCCAGAAGCGGAAGACGTCCGAAGAGCCAAGCGGATACTCCGCCAGCACTCCCACGGGCGTTCGTTCGACCGCGCTGTACTCGGGGGGTGTGGGAATCGTGCGGAAGCGGGGCTCGGCGGGATGAATCGTCAGCTCACCGAAGGAGACGATCATGGCTGCGGAGACGACGGCTATGCGCGCCCCATTGCCTGCGAGCCGCCGCCAGATCGTCTGCAACCCCAACGCAGCGAGCGGGATCAACGCCGTCATGAGCAGCGGGTCCCACCGCGACGGCACGCGGAATGCCGGCACCAGCTCCCAGAGCAGGCGCGAGGGCATGGGGATCTCCGCGCCGAAGACGTGAATCGGGCTAGGGGCGGCGAACGCAAGGCCAACGAGGAAGGTTGCGACGAGCGCGCCGGTCACCGTCCGCGCATCGGCAGAGAGAGTCGCGCGGCGGCGAAACGCCACCCAGAGCCATGTAATCGCGAGTGCAAGCGTGAGCAGCCCGAGGTAATTGCTGATCTCCGTCGGGTTCGATCCGTGGCTGTGCCTACTCCAGAACGACGTGAGCGAGTCGCCGAACAGGATGTTCCGCGCCGGGGGAACGACGAGCTCGACCGGGTGGAGGCCGAAGAAGGCAAGGTCCCCGACGGCGCGCTTCAAGCCGGCGCCGGCGTTCGTCCCGGACGCGACAGCCGCGATGCCGAGAAGCACGATCGCCGCGAACGCGAATGCCACCGAGCCCAGGACCAGGAGACCCCGCCGCCGTCTCGAGGTGAGCGCGACGCCCGTCACGAATGCGACCGTGGTCACCATCGCGATCGCGCCGAAGTACCCCGAGGTCAGCCAGCAGGCGAGGTTTGCCGCACCGACGAGGCCGAGTCGCAACCAGGAAGGTCTTCTCGACGCGGCGACGAGAGCGAAGATGAGCAGGACGAGGACCTCGATGTGAAGCAGGGACACGTGCTCTGCTCGAGCGAGGTGCCAGGGGAACACGATCGCAGCCAGCGCTCCCCAGGCGGCGACCATGCGCGCGCACCCCAGGTAGCGCACGAGCGCATACATCGTGGCACCCGAAAGGCCATAGCCGGCCAGGAGTGTGAGGTTGTACGCCGCCGTGTCACCGACGACGTGTGCGGCGAGATACGTCGGGTAGTAAGGCAGGAAGACTTGGAGGTTGAGCGCATTCGTGTCGTTCCAGCCGAGCGGGGCGCCTGTCAGCGTGTGGTGGGTGGAGCCGAGTAGATGGAATCCGGTTTCGTGCCGTGCCTCCCAGAACCAGGCGACGGATCCCGTCGAGTCCGACCCGAGCGTCCCGACGATCGTCGAGCTGATGTGTGAGACGACGGGCCAGAAGAGTGCGCAAACAAAGACCGTCGTGCCTGCGACGAGAAGGGCGGCTTCCGGTAGCACGGTCCGCGCTGCCGTAGCAACGCCCCGGAGGTAGCCGAAGCCAGTCCGGATCGCCGAGACACTCGAGCCGACGAAGATTTCGTGCGCGGCGATAAGCCCCACCCCGATACCGACGTTCGTCCAGACAACGCCGCGCAGGCTCGATGGAATGAGCGAGAGGGCGGCGACCTGCACGACGACCCCCGCAGCCACGATCCACGCATAGCGTGTCTCGCCTCGGGAAAGGTGGTAGCCGACCAGGATGTTGGCGATCGAAAAGAGCCCGATCGCGACCGAGAACGGAGCTAGCACCGCTCCTCCTTCGGCGAAATCCGGGCCAAAGGTCGCGACCACGAGACCAACACCCGCGGCGGCGTAGAAGACTGCGAGGCCGCCGCAGAAGACTGCGGTGGCGATGAGAGACCGTCCGAGAATGTCTTCCGTCTCTTCGCCCCTCGCCTGTCGCGCCGCGGTGCGAGGGAACAGAACGGCGAGGATCGTCGCCGGCAGGAAGAAGCCCACGCGCGCGAACGCCGACGCAGCTGCGTACGCGCCTGCCTGACCGGGGAAGCGCGCCTTGACGATCAAGAGGTCGACATGGGTCAGGAGCGCGATGCCGATCAGTCCGATCGCGACCGGACCGAGGTAGCGGATAAACGGCCGCAGGTTGGGAGCCGCCATGGAAGTCGGTTGCAGAAACGCGCGGATCAGGAAGAGCGCCATTCCCGTGCCGGCGATCGCGCTGAAAACTGTTGCGAACACCGCGCCGCCGAGGCGATATCCGGCCGCAGCTGCGATCGCGAAGATCACGAGACGCAAGGCAAATGGGACGACATAGAGGGAGGCGAGTGCATGGAAGCGCTGGCTTCCCTGGATCGCGCCCATCGCGACAGGCGCGACCAAGGCGGTGAGGAACGTCGTCTCCGCGAGCAGAACGATGCCGAGCGAATCGATGTTCAGGATCCGCGAGAGCGGTAGAGCCAGTGCGAGGGCAATGCCGACGAGTGGAAGTGTCCAGACGGCAGAGACGCGCAAGGCCCGACGGGTGAACGCATGGGCATGCCCCGTGTCTCCGGATGCGATGTTTCGCGACACCTCTCGCGAGACCGCCATCTGGATGGCGCTCGCCGGAATCAGAACGACCGCGAGCACGCCGAGGAGAGCTGCGAGCGAACCGAACTGCTCGCTCCCCAGGACCCGGCCGGCCGCAAGCAGGAAGACGTAGTTGAGGACGATCGAAACGCCCGACGCGATCAAAAGCACGGCACCGCTCCGCGCGCCGCTGGCCGGGGTCCCGGGCCGGTCCTGCGCCAACGCGATCACGAGGAGAGGCTCTCGAGCCGATAGACGACGCTGCCGCCGACAGGGCGAAAGCGCTCCAGCACCGACTCGATCCGCGCGAGTGCCTCGGGCACTCGCTGCACGCAACCGGGGAAGAGGAACGCGTAACCCCGATCTCTCACCGCGAAACCCGCGTCACGGAGCTTCGGTTCCACGATCCACGGACGAAAGTGATCCTCGTCGAGACCGGCACGGCGCATTCGGCGCTGTGACCAGAAGATGTACGGATGGAAAACGTTGGGCTCGATCGCAAGCCACGTTGCTCCGGCGCGAAGCGACGCATGTACTCCCGCCAGGAACGGAGCCAGATCGTGCACGTGGTGGAGGATGTCGATGCCGTAGGCGAAGTCAGCCACGACCGTAGGACGTTCCCGGCTGAAATCGGCGAGCTCGTAACGAAGGTTGTCGCGGGGGTGGTATTTCCGGGCGTGATCGATCATCTTCGGGTCGACGTCGACGCCGACGAACTCGGCGTCAGGCTGCTCTGACGCGAGCTGAGCGACGAGGCTGCCCGGCCCGCAACCGATCTCGAGCACGCTTGCTCCGGGGACAGTGCACGGTGCGAGCGCCTTGCGCACGAGCTCGAGGCGCCTGCGGCCGAGGTGGCCTCTCCGGGACTGCTCGTACTCCGCTGGAGCGAGTTCGAAGTGCGTCTTCAGATTCGCTCATACCCTTCGGAGATCAACTCGAGCGACGCGTCGATGCGGAGATTCGGCGCGCGTTCCTCGAACCAGCGCGCGGTCGACCTGCGGAGCTCCGGCCCGGCCGCCACGACGCGCAGGATCGCCGCGCCCAGCTCGTCGGGCTCGGCGCTTGCAGCGACGGCCCCGTTGTCCCCCTCCGCTACCAGCTCGGCGGCGCCGTTCTCCGGCCCGGCTACGACGACGCTCGGCGTGCCGTGCGCTGCGGCCTCGACTACGACCAGTCCGTAGCCTTCGCGCTCGGACGCGGTGGCCAGGCACGCCGCGCGCGATAGCGCGGCGGCGACCTCCTGCTCGGGTCGGTGCCCTGTGACTCGCACGGCGTTCGCGAGGCCCAGTTCCTCTACGAGCTTCTCGACGCCGCTGCGTTCCGGTCCGTTGCCGTAGATCTCCAGCCGCAGCTTCGGCACGTGTTCGCGGGCGCGCTCAAATGCGCGCACAAGCTCGCGAACGCGCTTCTCGCGAACATGACGTCCGGCATAGACGACGAGCGCGGGATCGACCTCGCCCATCGGGCTCGGAGTGGCAGGCCCTGCATAGATGCCCGGAAGGACGATCGGTTCGCCCCGGAAACCTTCGTCCATCAGACGCCGTGCGTTCAGACGTGACATGCAGTACGCGCGCTGCTGCACATGAATGCAGGCGCGTTGCACGAGCCACCCGATCGAGCCCGTCACGAAACCTGCATAGTGACGCCAGTAAGAGCGTGTCCACACCTCGTGCCAGTCGAC
>Ga0157375_10005153_pt1 | contig 11342 bp, 6 predicted proteins | sample M35metaG_FD_115311 | JGI IMG/M metagenome (GOLD analysis project Ga0157375, IMG submission 115311) | Miscanthus rhizosphere microbial communities from Kellogg Biological Station, Michigan, USA - M3-5 metaG | ecosystem: Host-associated > Plants > Roots > Rhizosphere > Soil | place: USA: Michigan...
CGAATCGAGACGAGGCGATTAAGCTCCACTGCGCTGCGAAAGTTGCTTCGCAGCCGAAGCGTCGAGCAAATTGTTGTCTCGTCGGTTGTGCCGAGAAAAGACGCGGTCATTCGCCGCGCCGCGGAGAAGGTCCCGGTGAAATTCGTCGGTGCAAAATGCAATCTTGGCGTCGGGGTGGACTATCCCAACCCAGATTCAATCGGGGCCGATCGACTCGCCAATGCGGCGGCCGTCGTCGCGCTCTATGGATATCCAGCGGTGGTGGTAGATTTCGGAACGGCGGTCACGTTCGATGTCGTCTCGGCGAAACGTTGCTACATCGGGGGCGTGATCGCTCCCGGCCTCGAAGCCATGACCAATTACCTGTACAAAAGAACGGCGTTGCTACCCAAGCTGACACTCGCCGAGCCGCGGCGTGCGGTGGGGCGATCAACGAAGGGAGCGATGATGTCCGGGGCCGTCTTTGGTTATCGCGGTCTCGTTAGGGAAATCCTGGCCAGGATCAGCCAGGAGGCGTTCGGTCGCCGCAAGGCGCGAATCGTTGCCACTGGTGGCTATGCCCGATTGATCGCTGCACGAATGCCAGAGATCGAGGCGGTGCACCCGAATCTGACGCTGGAAGGTTTGCGCATTATCGCGAATTTGAATCGTTAGAAGGCGCGCGATGGGCAAGACGGCGATTGGGATCGACTTTGGCGGCACTACGGTTAAGCCGGGCGTTGTCGCAGAGGGTGAGGTCGTCGCGCGCCTGGAACCGATCCGGACTCTTGACTACCTCGGTCACGATTCGCTGCTGAATGCGATTCGCGAGGCGATCGAGAAACTACGCGGCCAACATCCCGAAGTGGCGGCGATAGGCGCGGGTTTGCCGGGATTGATCGACAGCATCAACGGTCGCGTGTGGCAGCTCTCGAATGTCCCGGGGTGGGAGGATGTTGCGCTTACCGCTCTCCTCGAAGAATGGACCGGTCTGCCGGCTGCGATCGATAATGACGCCAAAGCGATGACCTACGCAGAATGGCTTTGCGGGGCCGCGCGCGGAGGAGTGAACGTTGTTTGTGTGACGTTAGGCACCGGCGTCGGTGGCGGTCTGATTTTGGATGGAAAACTCTATCGCGGCAGTAATCTCGGCGCAGGCGAGATCGGGCAGATGACGATCGATCCGAATGGCGTGCCCGGACAGTACGGTAACTTTGGCGCGTTGGAGAAATACGTCGGTCATGTGCAGATTTCAGAACGCGCTCAAACTCTTTATCGCGCCGCCGACCTAACGAAAAGCTTGGATGAGTGTTCGCCTCTCGCGCTGAAGAAAGCGGCTGAAGCGGGCGACGCCGTTGCGCACCGAGTCTGGGAAGAGGTCGGATTCAACATCGGAATCACACTCTGTGACATCGTCTGGCTTTTGAATCCGGACCGGATTGTGATTGGCGGCGGGGTGGGACAGGCGGGCGAATATGTCTTTGGCCCAATTCGGCGCGTGATTGAAGAGCGGACGATGAAGATCTTTCATCAAGGCCTAACGATTGTACCGGCAAAGTTAGGCAATGATGCCGGCATGATCGGGAGCGCCGCGCTCGCGCTGGAAAAGGCAGTAGAGCGCGCGTCCTGAAATTTGTCATCCCCTTCGCCGCGAGACGAACAGAGAGACATCACACTTCCCTAACGATGATCTCCCGACTGAGCAGCTGTTCGCCATCAAATTCGAAATAACCGGCAAAGTGTGCGCCGCGAATGAGGAGCGGAAGCCAATGGCGATCGTCGGCCCACATCTTGTCGTAGGGAATGGCATCGAGCGAAATCCAAAACGGCAACGCTTCGTCGGTTTCCTGCGGTTCTCCCTCGAAATCGTGGGCGAGAAAAACGGTGCAATGCAAACTGAAGCCGTCGCGGAATTGAAAGTGCAATTCGCCGCTGGCTTCGGTCCCGAGTGGTTTTATTCCGAGCTCTTCGAACGTTTCGCGCAACGCCGACTCTAAAGGTGTCTCACCCGGATCCACCTTGCCGCCGGGTCCGTTGATTTTGCCCGCGCCGAAACCTCGTTTCTTGTGAATCAGAAGAATCTTTTCCTCCCGGACAATGAAAAGAAGTGTAGCGCGGACGCGCGGTTGCCAGATTGCCCAATCTGTCATGTCGCTGAAGATTCATATACCTTGCCACCGGCGATGGACACAGGCTTGATGGGATGGCGATGAAACCTTGCGAGGGCGCACTGATTGTTTTGCTGGGGCTCGGTTCCGTCGCAGCCAATGTGGTGGCGCCAACGAAATCCGAACTCGAGATGATGTACGCCGGAGCGGCGCAGGCGCTGAACGGAGGGAACGTTTCCGAGGCGCTAAAACAGCTCGATGCGATTGACGCGCGCCAGCCGGATATGGCGGCTGCAAAAAATCTTCGCGGGGTGGCCTTGATGCGGATGGGCGAATATGACCTGGCGGAAAAGGCGTTGCAGAAGGCGCACGAACTTGAGCCCTCGCTTTGGGAGGCGCGCTTCAATCTCGCCGAAGTCCCTTTCCAGCGAAAGAACTGGCCGGAAGCCCGTCGCAGGTTCGAGGCGTTGGCCGACGCAAAAAGCGAACAAGCTCAGGGGACGACGGGCGATCTAATTCAATTCAAGATTTTGCTCACCTATTTGCTCGAGGGGAGGGAAAAGAAAGCCGTTGAAATTGTGGATCGATTGCAAACATCGTCGACCAGCCCAGCCTACTATTGCGGCAAAGCTGCGGTGGCACTTCGTCGCAAACAAAAGCCGGAAGCGGTGGCGGCATTGAAGGCAGCGGAAAAGTCGTTCTCTCCTACGCTCTACAAGCTTTTCCTCGAATCGTTTTACGAAGTCGGGTTGATGGAGAAGCCTGAAGGTGCCGTGCCCGTGGCGCTTGAGGTTGCATCGCGGGCGGATCTGGTGGGCCGAGCCCAGGAGAATTTTGCAAAGGCGGAACAAGCTTATCGACAGCGGGATTACCAAGCTGGATTGCAGTTGCTCGATCAAGTCGACGCAACTGAGTCGAATCAGGCCGTATCGCTCAATTTACGAGGGAAGATTTTTCTGGCGCAGGGAAAAGAGAGTGCCGCCGAGACAGCCTTGCAAAAGGCAGTTGCCGTGGATCCGCAGTTTTTGGAAGCGCGCTTCAACCTCACGCAAATCCCTTTCCGGAAGCGCGAGTATGATTCCGCCCGCAAAGAGCTCGAAGCACTCCTGGGGGCGATTGCCGGGGGCAAGCAGCAACGACATTGGGAGCAACTGATTCGCTATCAAATTTTTCTGACGGTGCTCTTAGAGGGGCGCGACGGGCCGGCGCAAAAGGCATTGGATGATTTCAAAATGATGGATGAGACCCCCGCACTTTATTACGGGCAGGCCGCTTGGGCTTTTCAGCATGGCAACCCGAAGTTGGGAAATAACTGGGTCGCGAATGCGCGGAATTTGTTTCCAGAGGATCTGAACGAGGCCTTTGCGGCGCCTCTTAGCGAGTTGGGCTGGTCGGGCAAGCAGGAGATAGCAGACGCGCCCCGGCAAGTAGCCCTCGAAACGGAACCGAGTCCGACCGCTGAAAAGGTTGCCACGACGGCGCCACCCAAGGAGGAGCCGAAGCCGACCGCAACCCCGGCGACAATTGCGCAGGAGAAAGAATCGCGATCAACCGAGCCTTCTTCCAGTCGAACCAGAAAAAATTCCGGGTCAGCCTCTCTGACGAGCGAGGACTCCGCTCGCTCCAAGCGGAAGAGCGGACGTGCGGCAGTTGCGACGCCGGTCCCTTCGCCTCGTCCTGTCGTGGCCGCAACGACGTCCAGCCCTTCCCCTGCAACCGAGCTAGAGCGGCCCCAGAACCTTGGGGATATAGTGAGGGGCCTCGTCCTTTACCCATTTCGGCACCGGAACGAGAAGGGTGGGTCAACTGCCGCTGCCCCGAGCAAACCAACGCCATCCCCGTCGCCGCAGCCGACGAGACTCAAGAAATAAACTTGTTTTTCGTAACTAGCCGAGGTTTGATGCGCCCTGTCATGAAAATGCGAATATTCGCAACAGTTTCCCTCCTTTTGGTGACTTTGGCAGTCCAAGCGGCGCCGCATACGAAATCAGAGCTAGAATCATTTTACGATAAGGCCTTCCGTGCTTTTGACGCAGAGCGCTACGACGAGGCTTTGAAAGCCTTGGACCAGATCGACGCCCGGCAGCCCGATTTGGCGGAATCGCTCAATCTGCGGGGAGTGGTCCTCATGCGCCAGGGCAAATTCGACCAGGCGGAGGTGGCTTTGCGTAAGGCAATCTCCCTCGATCCGCATTTTTGGAATGCGAGTTTTAACCTCGCAGAAATCCCGTTTCTAAGAAAGGACTGGGCCCAGGCGCGCAACCGATTCGAAACCTTGATGGCTGGCCCGGCCGAGAAAATGCAGCCTGAAACCGGCCAGCTCATCCAATACAAGATTTTACTTACCTTCGTTCGCCAGGGGAAGGAGAACACGGTCGATTGGATGTTGAATAAGTTCGAGCAGGCGAAAGACAGCCCAGCGCTTTACTACTCGAACGCCGCGATCGCTTTTCAACACGGGAACGAAAAGGAAGCGAAGGAATGGCTAACCGCCGCGAAAAAGCAATATCCACCTTCGCTCAACAAACTTTACGCAGAGTCGCTCTACGAGATTGGGTGGATGGAAAAGCCTGCTGGCGAATCCCGAGCTGCCCTTGAGATTACCTCCTCGACCGATCGCTCGGAACGGATGAAGTCCGATGCCAAGGCAAATTTCGAGAAAGCGGAGCGAGCGTTTCAGCAGCGTGATCTTGCCGGCGCGGCCAAGCTTCTTGACCTGGCGGAAGAGGGTTCGCCTAACGAGCCGGCATTTGCGAATTTGCGCGGCGAGATCCTAATGGAGGAGAAGAAACTCGACGAGGCCGAGACGGCCTTTAAGAAAGCGGTCACGGCCGATCCGAAATTCCGCGAGGCGCAATACAACCTCGCCCAGATCCCTTTCAAGAAGAGAGATTATGCCAAGGCCCGCGAGCGATTTGAGGCTCTGTTCGCCACCGCTCCAGGCGAGAAAAACCAGGCGGCTCAGCTCATAAAGTACAACATTTTTATGACTCTGCTGCTTCAGGGCAAGGAAACCGAAGCGCAGCAGTTGATGGATCAATTCAAATTCACCGGTGACACCCCGGCCCTCTATTACGCGCAGTCCGCTTGGGAATTCAAACATAACCGGCCGGAACCGGCCAAAGACTGGGTGACGTCGGCCCGAAAGATCTATTCGCCGGCGCTCAACATAATCTTCGCCGATCCATTCTATGACTTGGGCTGGTTGAGCCGGAGTGAGAGTGACGCTGGACCGACCACGGCTACGTTGGCCCAAGCGGAAGCGCCACCCGGTACGGGTCCAACGCCGGCGATGCGCCTTGGACAGGCCGGATCATTACCAGCTCCAGAAGTTTCAGCGGTTGGCGAGACCCCAGCGCCCGTGGCGGGAACGGCCGCGATAACAACAGCTGCGCCAACGGCAGCTGCGATCACATCCACCGCAGCAACTTCACCCGCCTCGATTCCGGCTCAAACTCCGGCGAGCAGTGTAGCGGTCGCCGCGGCTACTCCAGCGGTATCGGCTGCGCCCATCGTACAACCGACGATCGCTTCCTCGTCATTGACGGTGGCAAAGAGCACTCCACTTCCGGTTACCCATCCAGCCGCCTCGGCCGCAGCAACGGCCGCAGCAGCGCAAGTGCGCGCGTGGTCGGAACCTACTTTTTCCGAGCGCGTCGATGGCTTTTTAAATCCACGAACGCTTTTGGTTGCTGGATTCTTACTGGCAGGAATCCTGCTTCTCGCTTGGCTAGTTGTGAACCAATTTCGCCGCAGCTTATCCACCACTCCGCTTATCAAGTCCGCAACACCGCTGACCGAGCCACCGTTTTCAGACGAAGAGGCCGCGACGAACAAGGACCGCAAAACTCCGCCCGGGAGTATCTCAGCCGGTCCACCGAAGTTTTCGTTGAACCTTCAAGCGAGCGAACCGTCCGTGCGGGGACCGGTCCTTCCTACTGGGGCGATTACCGCGCGCGGTTCTTCTCCCGGCGTTGACGAATCGAGAACGACTTCGCCTAACGAAGCTGCGGCTCCCGTTGGATTCGCCTCAGGCTTGGTTGCAAAGAGTCCAGCCGAAGGAAGTCTCGCCAGGTCCGAGACAGCGCCACTTCGCGACAAGAAAGAAGTTTCACTCGTTGTTGAGGAGCCACCGGCTCCGCCCGTGGCGAAAGAAAAGGAGCTCGCGACTCCTGCAACGCCCGACGTTGTCGCCCCTGGACCAACGACATCATTGATCGCTACGCCGAGTGCTAAGCCATCAGAGGTATGGCCGCCGGCGGCAGCAGAGCCGCCAAAAGCTGAGCCGCCGCCAGTTGTCGAGGCGCCGCTATTTACGGAGCCGCCACAAGCAGTTGAGCCGCCGCGAGCGGTCGAGCCGCCAGCACCATTCGACATTCCTGCCGAACTCGCCGAGATGGGTTTTCTGGTTGCAGCTCGACGCACGGATGAAACTCCTGCTGCGGAGCCGCCGACCCCGGTTGATGAAGAACCGCTGGTCGAAGAAGAACCGGTCGGTCAGGGCCAGCCAATTCCACAACTAACCACTGCATTTACTCCCGCCCCCGTCATGTCGGAGCTGACTAAACCCGAACCAGAATCGGAGCTGGTTTTGATAGAACCAGAAGACTCTGTGGCAGTTCCGATCGCCGGTCATGAGGTTGTGCAGTCTTCAATTGAAACTCCTGCTTTTGCTTCTAAGATCCTTTTCACCGAATCCGAATCCGTTCGAATACAGCCAACACCAACGTTTAAAATGCCTGAAACCACCATTACTCCCGCCGCTCCCGCCTTTCGCCCAGCATCCTCGTCGCCGACCATGTCGGTGCAACAGCCAGCTGGCAGCATGCACACTGCCGTTCAATTGACTTTCTCCTTGGAGATCGCATCGATGCAACTGACGCCGACCTTCAAGATGAGCGGCTTAGCTCTGAAACCGACCTCCAAGGTGGTCTCGATGCGATTGGCGCCTTCGCAGGATCCGCAGCCGCCGATGAATCTTCAGGTAACCTTCGAAGTGGCGAGAATCGATCTTGTTGGTGGAACTATTGGCACCATTCGCTTGGTTCCTTCAGGCCGGGAAAAGCCCGCCGTTCTGACTTCACCTTCTTTTGCGATCTCCGGCCTTGAGCTGGTTGCGGGATCCGGGGCCGCGCCGGTCCAAGTCACGCCGTCGCATCAGGAACAAGCTTCCGTGCATCTCACCGCGCATTTCCAGATCGCGGCGATCGAATTCACACCGCTGTTCGAAATCTCGGCGATTGTGCTTAACTCCTCGACTCGGAATGTCTTCATGCAATTGCCGGGCTCCGGTCCGAGCTCGATCGACAGCTCGCCTGTTTTCCACATCGAGAACGTGCAACTGAACGGATCTGATCTCGCGATGCTCCAGGTCATCCCTGGCGCCGGCAGCATGTAATTACGGCTCCGCCGTCGTTGGCTGGACGTCTGGAAACTTGAGCCGGGATCGAAGTTCGATCCCGGCTTTGTTTTTTATTTGAACCGAGTCCAGTTAAGGGAGCGCAACGATTTGGGCAGGAACTCGCCGTCTTTTCTCACGAGTTCGCCATCGAAGAAGATCTCGCCGCCACCGTAATCCTTGCGCTGGATGCACACCATATCCCAGTGGACCTGACTGCGGTTTCCGTTGTCTGCCTCCTGATAAGCCTGACCAGGTGTAAAGTGGAAAGAGCCGGCGATTTTTTCGTCGAAGAGAATATCCCGCATTGGCTGCATGATGTAGGGATTACAGCCGAGCGAAAACTCACCGATGTAGCGCGCGCCGGCATCGGAATCGAGGATCGCGTTTAGCTTTTTGGGCTGATTGCTGGTTGCCTCGACAATTTTACCGTCGCGGAAATCGAGCCGGATGTTATCGAACGGCGTGCTTTGATAAATACTGGGCGCGTTAAAGGTGACGTGACCTTCAACGGAGTCTTTGACTGGACAGCTGAAGACTTCGCCATCAGGAATGTTGCGATCGCCCCCGCAAATAATGGAAGAGATCCCTTTAATGCTGAAACGCAGATCGGTTCCCGGACCTTTGATTTGCACCCGATCCGTTTTTTCCATGAGAGCCTTCAGCGCTTTCATGCCCGGTTGCAGCTTTCGGTAATCCAGCGTGCAAACCTTGAAAAAGAAATCCTCGAAAGCCTCCGTGCTCATGCCGGCCTGTTGTGCCATCGCCGGGGTTGGCCAGCGCAACACAACCCACTTCGTTTTTTGAACGCGGTGGTCCTGGACCGGGCGCAATTTTTTGGCGATCAGTTTCATTCGTTCGACCGGGACATCGCTTAGCTCGCTGATGTTGTTACTCCCGCGTATCCCGATGTAGGCATCCATCTTCTTCATTCGGGCGAGTTCCTGCGCCGCTGTCACGTCGAGCTGCCGCGCGTCAATTTCGAGGGCGAGTTCTCGGCTGACCCGGGCGCGCTGCATCTGCACAAACGGAACCGCGCCTGCCTTCCGCGTCGCGCGGATGAGCGCGATGATCATTTCCTCGGGCGCATCGAATGATTCAATCAGGACTTTTTCGTTGCGTTTAAGAGTCGTGGAATAATCGACTAAAAGGGAAGCGAGTTTGTCGAAACGGGCGTCTTGCATAAGTCGGTATCATTCCACTGCGATCTGGGGATGCAACCGCTGTAACCGTCGCCTGTGCGCGACGCGGGTGTCGACGTTATTCTGCCATGGCAGGCCAGACCCGCGCTTCGCACAGCGAAGCGGCTACAACTCCAGCCGCGCGGCGTAGGCGCCATCGAAGCCGTCGCGAACGGGGAGCGAGGTTTGCTCGGTCGTCTGGCGAAAGGGAGGATGCTGCTGGAGAAAAGCCGCGACCACGGCTTCGTTCTCTTCCGGTTCCAAACTGCAAGTGCTGTAGACTAACGAACCGCCGGGTTTGAGGAGCGGTGCAACCGCTTCGAGAATGACGAGTTGCTGTCGAGGCATGCGGAAAAAATCGCCTGGCTGGAGCCGCCAGCGAACATCGACCCGGCGCCTAATAACGCCGGTGTTTGTGCAGGGCGCGTCGATGAGGATTTTATCGAAAGAGCCTTTTTCAAGGCCGCTCGCTTGGACTGAAGCGCCATCTGCCCAGTCGCAAAACAGAGTGCTCGCGTTAGTTAACCCGAGCCTAACGAGATTTTCGCGGAGTCGGCTCAGGCGCGACTCATGGTAATCGACGAGAACAATCCTCCCCTCGTTCTGCATCATCTCCGCCAAATACGCTCCCTTGCCGCCTGGCGCAGCGCAGGCATCGAGCACATTCTCGCCCGGCGCCGGCCGCAAAAGCTCGCAAGCAATCGCTGTGCTTGGGTCCTGGACGTAGCAATCCCCATTACGCAGAGCCAGCGTCGGATCGGGCAAACCGACAAAGTTGGTCCTGCCAGGAAGAAGAAAACTGCCTCGGTATTGTTTGAGAAAGTCCGCCGGCGTCATCCTTAGTTGGTTGATGCGCGCATAAATTGGCGGCGGCCGGTTGTTCCAAGCAGCGAGTTCGAGCGCAGCCTCTTCACCGAATTGGGTCGACCATTTCGAAAAGAGAAACTCGGGGAGAGAGAAACGGACGGCCGGTGGCTGCGCGCCTGCCAGACTCGTTAGGGCATCCTTTTCACGAAGCGCGCGCCGCAAGATTGCGTTGATCAAGGCACGCGCACGCGGGTGAGCGAGGGCTACGGTCTCGTAAACGGCGGCGTGTGCAGCCGTCTCAATGACCAAAATTTGGTATATGCCGAGTCGAAGAAGATCCCGTGCGCCTGGATCCAGCGATGCGAGGCGCAGTTGCCCGATCCAAAAATCAAGCAGACTGAGATTGCGCAGGACGCCATAGAACAGCTCGAGGGCGAAAGCGCGATCCGCCGTGCGAAGCGAGCTGCGCGAAAAAATTTCGGCAACAGTCTTGTCAGCGAACTCAGCCCCGTTTCGCCAGCGTTCGAGGCAGGCAAGAGCGAGTGCGCGGCCGGACTTCATTCCTACTCCGCTAATGGAATCGGCTCGTTCCTAGATTGCTTTTGCCAGCGGGCGTCCGATTGACGTGTATTGGAACCCGAGTTTCCGCATCGTCTCTGGATCGAAAATATTTCGCCCGTCAAAAACCATCGGGGTGTGCATTTTCTCGCGCAGGGTATTGAGGTCCACATTGCAAAACTCCGTCCACTCCGTCGCGATAATCAGTGCCTCGGCATTTTCGGCCGCTTCCAGGGCCGAGCTCGTTAGGCGAGCACCCGAGATCGCTTTTATCTCCCGCGCTTTGTCCATTCCTTTCGGATCGTAAGCGCTCACCTGCGCGCCCTCTCGCAAAATGTCAGCGACGAGGTCAATTGCGACCGAAGACCGGATGTCATCGGTGTCCGGTTTAAACGTCAATCCCCAGACGGCGATTTTCTTGTCCCGCAGGACCCAAAGCGCGTCTCGCACGACTTTAAGAAAGCGCTCCTTTTGTTCCGCATTGATGCGCTGGACTTCCTTGAGCAGATTGAACGGCACGCCGAGTTGTTCGCTGATGATGATGAAGGCGGCGATGTCTTTCGGAAAACAGGAGCCGCCATAACCGATCCCGGCATTGAGGAAATTCCGCCCAATTCGCCGATCCATCCCGATGCCATCCGCCACTTTTTCGACATCCGCACCGCTCGCATCGCAGATCGCGGAAACGGCGTTGATATAAGAAATCTTGAGCGCGAGAAAAGAGTTGGCGGCGTGTTTGATTAACTCCGCGCTGTTAATGTCGGTGACTAAAATCGGCGCCATGAAGGGTTCGTAAACCTTCTTCATCAAATCGATCGCGCGCTCGCTTTGTGCGCCAATGACGATTCGGTCGGGCTGCATCAAGTCAGCGACCGCGCAACCTTCCCGGAGGAACTCCGGGTTGCTCACGACATCGAATTCGGCCCCGTGCTTGTTGTAGCGCTTGATCGTCTCAGCGACTTTTTCGCCGGTCTTTACCGGCACGGTGCTCTTATCAACAATGACCCGATATTGAGTGAGCACACCGGCGATTTCGCGCGCGACTTTTTCGATGAAACTCAAGTCAACACTGCCGTCGGCATCCTGCGGGGTCGGCACGGCGATGAACACAACCTGTCCATGGTCAACGCCCTCTTTGATGCTGCTCGTGAAACGCAGGCGCTGCGCGGAGACGTTGCGGTGCACGATCTCTTCGAGACCCGGTTCATAGATTGGCACCTTTCCTTGCTGGAGCGACTCGACCTTGCGTGCGTCGTTGTCCACGCAAACAACGTTGTGTCCGACATCAGCGAAACATGCGCCGGTCACGAG
>Ga0157375_10005157_pt1 | contig 11340 bp, 10 predicted proteins | sample M35metaG_FD_115311 | JGI IMG/M metagenome (GOLD analysis project Ga0157375, IMG submission 115311) | Miscanthus rhizosphere microbial communities from Kellogg Biological Station, Michigan, USA - M3-5 metaG | ecosystem: Host-associated > Plants > Roots > Rhizosphere > Soil | place: USA: Michigan...
CTGGTCCGTGCCCTCATGCCGGCGGACGGTGAGGTGGCCGGGCTGCTGGCGCTGATGCTGCTCACCGAGGCGCGCCGCACCGCCCGCGTCTCGGCGAGCGGCGAGCTGGTGACCCTCGACGAGCAGGACCGCGGGGCCTGGAACGTGACGCTGGTCGCCGAGGGACATCGGTTGGTGCGCGAGCGGTTGGCAGCCAATGCCGCCGGCGCGGCTCCCGGTCGGTACCAGATCCTCGCGGCGATCAACGCCGTGCACACCTCCGCGCGCGACGTCCGGGACACCGACTGGTCGCAGGTCGTCGCCCTCTACGACCAGCTCGTCCGGCTCGACCCCTCCCCGATCATCGCCCTCAACCGGGCCGTCGCGGTCGCCGAGCTCGACGGCCCGGAGGTGGCGCTGGCAGCAATCGACCGCCTGGCGGACTCGTTGGCCGACTACCACGCCTACCACGCGACCCGCGCCGACCTGCTGCGCCGGCTGGGCGCCAGCCAACGGTCGCGCGCGGCGTACGACCGAGCCATCGAGCTGGCGGGCAACACCGCCGAGACCGCTTACCTGACCCGCCGCCGCGACCAGCTGGGCTAGGGCTACTGCCAGGCTGTTCCTGAGGGCAGGGCCGGGGTCAGCCGCGGTGCGTCTCGTCGCTGCGAAAGCCGGTGTAGGTGTAAGGGTTGTCGAGCACCTTGGACCCAGGGACCTCGGGGTGCATCTCCTGCTCCCACTGGTCCCCGAGCTGACCCTGCAGGTACTCGACCGTGGACTCGACGGCGCGACGGGTCCGGTCCAGGTCGATGTCGACGAGCCTGTGGTCGTGCTTCACGACCCGCCCGTTGACGACCACGGTGTGCACGTCACCGCGCTGCGCCTGGAAGACCACGTGCCCGTAGGGGTGCAGCAGCGGGAACATCACCGGTGAGTGGTCGTTCTTGATGAGAACGACGTCGGCCTTCTTGCCGACCTCGAGGCTGCCCACCACCGCGTCGAGGCCCAGCGCCTTCGCGCCGCCGATCGTGGCCCACTCGACGACCTGGTCCGCGCGCAGGCTGCAGTTGGTGACGGTGTCGCCCTTCGCATGCGCCTCCAGGTGCTCGCGCGCCCGGTCGGCGCCGAGAGTGCTGCGCATCGCCGAGAAGATGTCCGCGCTCCACCAGACGCTGGTGTCCATCGACAGGGCCACCGGGATGTCGTAGGACCGCAGTGTCCAGGTCGGGGGGTATCCCTGACCGCAGGTCTGCTCGCTTTCCGTGGCGACCGAGACGGTGCCCCCGGTCGCCGCGATCCGCTGGTAGGAGTCCTCGCTCAGTGTCGCGGCGTGCACGTAGATGGTCGTGTCGGTGGCGAAACCGTTGTCGTGCATCAGCCTGATGCCGGCGTCGCTGGTGGCTCCCCACACACCGGCGTGCGTGGTCACCGGGGCGCCGAGCTCGCGAGCCACCTCGAAGGCCGCGCGCTCCGGGAACTCCGGATCCCCGGTGACGTCGAAGGCCATCTGGAAGCCCAGCATGTCGTCGCCCGGCGTGATCCGACGCGCGACGAAGTCGCGGAACTCGGGCCTCGTGGACCACTCCCACGGGCCGGCCTGGATGTTGCCGTAGGCGAGCACGAACCGGCCCGGGACGGACCGGAGCGCATCGAGCGCCGCCTCCGCGTGGTCGACCGTCTGCAGGTTGTGCGACCAGTCGACCGTCGTCGTCACACCGGCGTCGAGAGACTCGACCGCGGACAGCTGGTTGCCCGCGGCGATGTCCTCCGGGCGGAAGAGCTTGCCGTAGTTGAGGTAGTTCCAGACGAAGTACTGCGTGAGGGTCCAGTCTGCGCCGTAGCCGCGCATCGCTGTCTGCCACATGTGCCGGTGGGTGTCGATCATGCCGGGCATCACGATGCCGCCGGACGCGTCGATCTCGGTCGTGCCGTCCGGGACGTCGAGGGACGGGCCGACGGCCGAGATCCGTTCGCCCTGGACGAGGACGTCCGTGTCGCGTAGCACGGGCCGTGACGGGGCCATGGTCAGGACGGTGCCGTTCCGGAAGACGACCGGTGCTCCTGGCCTGATGTGCACGCTGGCGTCGGCAGCCACGTTGCCTCCCGCGATCAGTCCGCGCGGACCTTCGTTCGGCCCGCGGACACCCGGTACGATGCGGCCACCCTTGGACGGCGCAGCACGGGTGTCAAGGGGCGAGGAGGTGGCATGCGACGGGCCGAGCACCGCACATGACCGACCGGGCTCACGACGCGGTCGTCGTCGAGACGCCTGGCGAGCCGCCCGCGGTGCGCCGACGGGAGCCACCGTCGCCCCGCTCCGGTGAGGTCACGATCCGGGTCAGTGCCGCGCCCATAGCGCCGCTTGACCTGCTCTGCGCAACCGGCAGGTCGTACTTCGGTGTGCCGGCCACGCCCTACGTCCCGGGCGTTCAAGGTGTCGGCACGGTCGAGCAGGGTACGGCGGACATTCCCGCCGGCACCACGGTGTGGTTTGCCACCTCGGCCGGGATGGCTCCGGGCGACGGGAGCATGCGCGCCGTCGCGATCGCACCCGAGCGTGACGTCGTGAGGTTGCCCGGGTCGGCAGACCCGGCGCTGGTTGCTGCGCTCGGTCTCTCCGGCGTGGCGGCGTGGATGTCGTTGACCTGGCGCGGCCAGGTCAATGCCGGGGAGCAGGTCCTCGTCCTGGGTGCCGGCGGAGTCGTCGGGCAGGCCGCCGTTCAGCTCGCCCGGACCCTTGGCGCCCGCCGGGTCCTGGCAGCCGCGCGCTCCGCCGGGGCGCGCGACCGCGCCCGGCGCCTCGACCCGGACGCGCTGGTCGAGATCGACGATGCCGACGACGTGGAGACGCTGGCCGCCCGGATCCGGGACGCCTGCGACGGGCCGCTCGACCTCGTCGTCGACCCGCTGTACGGAATCCCGTGCGCCGCCGCATTGAGCGTCCTGCGGCCGCACGGCAGGCTGGTCAACCTCGGGGGGTCCGCAGGCGAGCTCGCGCCGATCACCTCGTCGATGCTGCGGGGCCAGTCGCTGCAGGTGCTCGGCTACACCAACAACGAGCTGACGCCGGACCAGCGCCGCGACGCCCTGCTCCACGTGGTCGACGAGGCCTCCGCCGGCCGGCTCCACGTCGCGCACGAGGTGGTTCCGATGGCCCAGGCGACCGATGCGTGGCGCCGGCAGTCCTCCGGGCAGGCGGCCGGACGGATCGTTCTCACGCCCGAGGAGGACGTGGAGACCCGATGACACCCCCGACGCAGGAGCACCCGATGCAGATGGTCACCGAGGACAACATCACCGAGCTCGCCGTAGAACGATGGGGAACAGCACACGACCCGCGACTGGCTGAGGTCCTGACCAGTCTCGTCCGGCACCTGCACGACTTCGCCCGCGAGGTGCGGCTCACCGAGGACGAGTGGATGGCCGCCATCCAGTGGCTGACCAGCACTGGTCAGATGTCCGACGACAAGCGCCAGGAGTTCATCCTCGCCAGCGACGTCCTCGGCCTGTCGATGCTGGTCGTGCAGCTGAACCACCGCTTCGACGAGCGCGCCACGCCCGCCACGGTGCTCGGCCCCTTCCACATCGAGGGCTCCCCCGAGCTCGGCTACGCCGGGGACATGGCGGTCGGCATCGAGGGTGACCCGCTCTACATCCACGGCGTGGTGCGCGACCTCGACGGCAGGCCGGTGCCCGGCGCCGTGCTCGACGTCTGGCAGGCGGACGGCGACGGCGCGTACGAGGCCCAGCTCGGTGTGGACGAGGCCAGGCTGCGCGGCAAGTTCGCGAGCCGGGCCGACGGCACCTACTGCGTGCGGACCATCACGCCGAAGGGCTACACGATCCCGATGGACGGCACCGTCGGCGACCTGATCGGTCGCACAGACATCAGCCACTTCCGCCCGGCTCACGTGCACTTCCTCGTCACGGCTCCGGGATTCGAGCCTCTCATCACTCACCTGTTCGAGGAGGGCGCCCGATACCTCGACAGCGACGTGGTCTTCGGGACGAAGGAACAGCTCGTCGTCCCCTTCGTGCGGCACGAGACGACGACGGCGCCGGACGGGTCGTCGCCGGGGCCGTGGACCGGGGCGGACTACGACTTCGTGCTGCAGCCCACGACAGAGGAATTGGCGTAGTTTCACCGGGTGCAGTCACTCCAGGACGCTGTGGACGCCGCGGCGGAGCGGTCGGGATTCTCCGGTGTCGTCCGGGTGGACCGCTCGGGCGACATGGAGCTCTGCGCGGCCTACGGGCTTGCCGACCGCGCCCACGAGATCCCCAACACCGTGGCGACCGTGTTCGCGCTGGCCAGCGGAGCGAAGACGCTCACCGCGCTGGCGGTGATGAGTCTGGTCGAGCGAGGGACCCTCGAGCTCGGCACCACCGCTCGTTCGCTCCTTGGCGATGACCTGCCCCTGATCGCCGACGACGTGACGATCGAGCACCTGCTGGCACATCGGTCCGGGATCGGCGACTACCTCGACGAGGACGCCGTCCGCGACATCAGCGACTACGTGATGCTCGTGCCGGTGCACAAGCTCACGACGACCGAGCAGTACCTACCCGCGCTGGACGGACGCGGCAGTGCGTTCCCGGCCGGCGAGCGGTTCGCCTACAACAACGGGGGCTTCGTCGTCCTCGCCCTGTTGGCGGAGCGGGCGACCGGCGTGGAGTTCTACGAGCTAGTACGCACGCTCGTCTGCGAGCCGGCGGGCATGGTCGACACCGCGTTCCTGCGTTCCGACGAGCTTCCAGGACGCGCGGCTCTGGGCTACGTGTCCGTGGACGGCCTTCGGACGAACGTGTTGCACCTGCCGGTGCGCGGCAACGGCGACGGCGGTGTCTACTCGACTGCTTCCGACCTCAGCGCCCTGTGGGCCGCTCTGTTTGCCGGACGGGTCGTCTCGCCGGCACAGCTCGCCGAGATGGTGCGCCCGCGCAGCGACTGGCCGGAGGAGTCCAGGCGTTATGGTCTCGGGTTCCATCTCCACCCGACGGGCGACGGGGTCTTCCTCGAGGGGCACGACACGGGCGTCTCGTTCGCGAGCGTGCACCAGCCGACATCCTTGATCACCTACACCGTCATCTCGAACTGGTCCGAAGGCGCCTGGCCGATCATCCGGCTGCTCAGCGACTGGTTGAGCGACTGACCTGCTGGCCCCCGCCGCCTACGCGTGGCGATGGGGGGTCGACGGGCTCGGCTCGGGGAAGGTGCGCGCGATCTGGGTGAGCTTGACGACGTAGGCGGGCCAGTCGACCTCGCTCGCATCCGGCAGGTTGAGGTTCGTCGGGTTCAGCCCGGCCGCCCCGTCGATGGACTCCCGGAGGATGTCCGCCTGGCCGGCGTGTCGGGCGAGGTCGTCGACGACCCGCACGAGCATGTGATGGAGCGTGACTTCGCTGCCAGCGGGCCACCACGGCGGACTGCCGACGGTGTCAAGGGGCAGCTCGTCGATGGTTGCGTCCGCGAAGACCCACACCCTGCGGTAGAAGCCCACGAGCGCGGACACCGGGACATCGGCTCGGAGGTACATGTCGGCCTGAGGGTCGTCGTCGTAGCTCTCCAGGGCGACGTAGCACGGATCGGCGGGATCGGGCCAGGCGCGACCGAAGGTGCTGCCGAAGTAACCGACCTCGACGTTCGCGCAGTGCTTCACGATGCCTGCCAGGTTCGTACCGGTCGGTGTGCGCGGCATCCGCAGGTCGCGCTCGGCCAGCCCGTCGAGCTTCCAGAGCAGAGCGTCGCGGGCCTGCTGGAGGTACTGCTTCAGCGTGGCCTTCGGCTCGTCTGTCATGCCCGACCCTCCTGCTCTGCTTCGTGCTACGCGCTGCCCGAGCCGAACCGCTCGATCAGCACGCCGTGGCGCAGCCCGCGGTCGCTGACCGTGACCGAGTCGCAGCCGAGCTTGTCGATGATCGTGCGGACGATGCAGGCGCCGGCGAGGATCACCTCGGCACGGGCCGGCTGCAACCCGACGATCTCCCGTCGCCCGTCCGCGTCCCGGGTCCGGTACTGCTCGATCTGGCGATCGATCTCGGCCCGGTCGAGGACCGTCCCCTGGACCACGTCCGGATCGTAGGTCGCCAAGCCGTGCTTCACGGCAGCCAGGTTCGTCACGGCGCCGCCCATGGCAACCACCCCGTCCGGGCGCGGTCGCTCGTCGAGCCGGGCGAGCGCAGCGGCGATGGTCGCCCGGGCCTCGGCCACGACATCGCGCGAGACGGCCTTGACCAGCCCGAACTGCTCGGTGAACCGGACCGCACCGACGTTGACGCTGAAGCGTTCATCGACATCCGAGCCGTGGCCGAACGTGAACTGCGAGCTGCCCCCACCGGTGTCGAATGCCACGATCGCCCCGTCGCCGAGACCGACGCCGGTCGCGACTGCGAGGTAGGCAAGCCTGCCCTCGTCCTCCCCGGAGATGACGTCGAGGGAGAGACCGGAGCGAGCACGAACGGTCTCGACGACCTCGCTCCGGTTGCCAGCCATCCGGACACCTGCCGTGGCGACGAGCGCGATGGCACGAGCGTCCAGGCCGCGAGCCTCGTCCACCATCGCGCTGATCGCCTGCGCGGTCCGCTCGAGCGGTTCGGCGCCGATCACCCCGGTCGCATCGAGGCCCTCACCGAGCCGGGTGACGGCAGCACGATCGACGACGGTCCGCCAGGGACCGTGCCCGTCTGCGTCGAGCTCGGCGATGTGCAGCTTGATCGAGTTCGTGCCGGCGTCGATGACCGCGTAGCGCTCCGGCACACGATCGACGAGCAGCCGCAGGCCGACCGGGACGTCCAGGTTGCAGTAGTCGCGCAGACCCATCGCATCGATCGCGGCCAGGACGTCGGCCGGGCGGATGGACTCTGCGGCGATCGTGGTCGTTCGTTGTCCGCCGGCCTCCACCACGGTCCGCTCGGCCGGGCAGCCAGCGACGGTGTAGCGGGCCCGCCGCTTGTGGACCCGCACGACGCGTGGACCGTCGCCCGCACTCCCCGCAGCGTCCAGCAGTCCATCGAAGTCGAGGCCGTCCGGCGGGACGACCGCTGCTGGTCGTCGCAGGCTGTGCAGGACCGTGCCCACCGCCTCGGCGTCCAGCGGGAAGCCGGCCTTGAGAATCGGCTCCCAGCGCTGCAGGCCCGCCGCATCGGTCTCGCGGAGGACCTTCACGTCCATCAGGCCGCCGCGGACCTTGACGTTGTCCCCGTCGGGCGCCAGCAGGTAGACCTCGTCGCCCTCCTCGACGGAGACCGGTGTGAGCGCATCGAACACCTCGTCCGCGCGTGGGAGGGCACCGGCGAACGTCCGCCACTCCCAGCGCGGGACCACCTCGGCCATACCGCTGTGCTCATTCCTTCGGGCCAGACGGGACACGGATTTCCGCATGCTAGTCCCAGGCTCCTCCCCGGTGCGGCAGGCTGTCCCGCACGGTGAAGGGAGGGTGTCATGGGCCTGCTCACGATCGCAGCCGTACAGGCGACCTACGTCCTCATGAACCGCGACGCCACGATCGACCGGGTCGACGAACTGACCGCAGCGGCCGCCAGAGACGGGGCGCAGCTCGTGGTGTTTCCCGAGGTCTTCGTTCCCGGAACGCCGATCTGGATCGACACCCGGCCGATCTGGGACGGCGACGACGAATGGTTCGGCATGCTCATGGACAACGCGGTCGTCATCCCAGGTCCGGCAGCCGATCGGCTGGCGGTGATCGCCGAGAAGAACAACGTGTGGTTGGTCGTCGGGGTACAGGAGCGAGAGCCGACTGGATCGACGATCTACAACACGGTCCTGTACTTCTCTCCCGACGGGCAACTCGTCGACCGTCACCGCAAGCTCGTGCCGACCGGTTCAGAACGCACGGTCTGGGGCATGGGCGATGGATCGACATTGCGGGTGGTGGACACGCAGCACGGCCGGATCGGTGGGCTCATCTGCTGGGAGAACTACATGCCCCTCGCCCGGTTCCACCTCTATGCCCAAGGCGTGGACGTCTGGCTGGCACCGACGCTCGCCCAGGGCGATGGCTGGATCGCGACCATGCAGCACCTGGCGCGGGAGAACCGGATGTACGTCGTCGGGGTCAACCCCGTCCTGCACGTCGATCAGATCCCTGCAGACTTCCCCGACCGCGAACGCCTCGTGCCGGCCAGCTTCGTCGACGAGCACGGCCCCTGGATCGAGCCGGGGAACACCGTGATCGTCGGACCCAGCGGTGCCTTGCTTGCTGGGCCCCTGCGAGAGTCAGAAGGGACACTGATCGCCGAGCTCGACCTCGCCGAGGTGGCGGCCGCACGCCGGTTCATGGACCCGACCGGTCACTACAACCGACCTGACATCTTCCGGCTGCTGGTCGACACGACCAGCCGGCGAGCTACCACGGCAACCGGGACTGCCAGCCCCCGTGACGGCAAGGACGCCCACGCCGTCCCCTAGCGGCTTCGATAGGCCCGAGGCGACTCGCCGTGGACCCGCTTGAAGGCCGCGCTGAGAGCGAACGCGTTCGCGTACCCGACCTTGGCGGCGATCGCAGCGAGGGTGAGGTCGGTGCTGACCAGCAGGTCGGCGGCAAGGGCCAGGCGCCACCGGGTCAGGTACGTGAGGGGCGGTTCGCCCATCTGCACGGCGAAGCGTCGCGCGAGCGCAGCCCGCGACAACCCCACGCGTCTGGCCAACGACTCGACGGTCCACGCAAGCTCGGGATGCTCCTCGATGGCGCGCAGCGCGCGCCCGACCAGCTCGTCCCCCGAGGATCCAGACGCCGTCGCGAGCACGCTCCGCACACAGCGCACGACCAGCAGGTCGAGCAGCCGATCGATGACGGCGGCCTGCCCGGGCTCGCGGCCGACGACCTCGTCCGCGAACAGGGCGATCAGTGCCGGCTCGAGGTTCCGGATCACCAGTTCGACCGGAAGCTTCGACAGCAGCAGGGAGCCGACCGAGGTCTCGTGCTGGTAGGTGCCGATCAGCATGACCGTCGCGTCGTCGGATCGTGTGTTGCCCCAGGTCCGGAGGCCGAGCTCCATGTCCGTGGCGAGGATCCGGCCGTGCGGATCGACGCAGACCTGGCCGGGGAGGATGCGGATGTCCTCGGGTGTCTGGGCCGAGTCGGCGAACGTGTACGGCGCCGGGCCGCGGACCAGCACGACGTCGCCCGCACCCACGTCCGTCGCGCCGTGCTGACCGGTGAACGTGGCCCGACCACGCGCCACCACCACGAGTGTCAGCGGGGCCCGGTCCTCGATCGTGATCGACCACGCGCCGCCGAACACGGCCTTGAGCGCGAACGCACGCTGGGCACGCGGCCCGTCGACCAGAGCGCTGACACCATCCACGTGGTAGACGTTCGCACATGTCACTGAGCGTGACAAGCATTCTCATCCTCCACCCGACTAGCCCAGGCTTGCGCTATGACCACTCTCATCACCGGCGGCACCGGCAAGACCGGCAGCCGCGTAGCGCAGCGCCTGACCGCACTCGGCCACCCGTTCCGGGCCGTCACCCGCCACAGCGAGCCACGATTCGACTGGCCGGACGCCTCGACCTGGGATGGCGCCCTCGCCGGCTGCACCTCCGCGTACCTCACCTACCAGCCGGACATCGGCCTCCCGGGCGCCGACGCCGCCCTGGGTGCGTTCGCCCGGCGTGCCGTCACTCTCGGCTGCACCCGGCTCGTGCTCCTTTCCGGCCGCGGCGAAGACGCCGCACGACAGGCTGAAGCCGCGTTCATCGCGGCAGGCGACGAGTGGACGATCCTGCGTTCGGCGTTCTTCTTCCAGAACTTCACCGAGGCGTTCTGGGCCGAGGAGATCGCCGCCGGCTCTCTGACGATGGTCGAGAGCGCCGTCGGTGAGCCCTTCATCGACGCCGACGACATCGCCGACGTCGCCGTCGCCACGCTCCTCGACCCGTCGCACATCGGCCGCATCCATGAGCTGACGGGGCCACGGCTGATGACCTTCCGAGACGTCGCCCACGAGATCGGGACTGCCTACGGACGCCCCGTCGCGTACCGGCAGCTGCCGGTGGCGGACTACGTCGCTGCACTGCTCTCGACCGGACTTCCCACCGAGACTGCCACGGGACTGGCCTACCTGTTCGACGAGGTGCTCGACGGCCGCAACGCCCACGTCGAGCCCGGCGTCCACGACGTCCTCGGCCGCGTGGCCCGGGACTTCGCCGCCTTCCTCGGACACACGGACGTGCAGCTGGCCCAGCATGGTTGACGTCCTGCTGGCGTGCGGGCAGGTCCTCAACGGTCTCTGCTCGCCGGCGTCTACCTGGCGTTCGTCGTCGCCGTGATGCCGGCCCTGCACGGCCTGGCCGACGACACCTTCCGGACCGTGATGAACCGCATCGACGTCGCCATCGTCAACCCGGCGTTCTTGACCCTGTTCCCGGGCGCGGCGCGCTCGTCCACGGCGGGACCCGCGACACGTACGAGACGCCGTGGGTCAGGGGAGCTGTGCCTCCCCTACGGTCAGTGCCAGCGAGGCGGCGGCGAAAGGACGACATGGATCCCTTGATCGACCGTGGCGAATATGCCGGTCTCGCCAGCTGCACCTACCTGAACCAAGCCTCCCTCGGCCTGATCCCTCGCGTCTCGCTGGAGGCGAGCGTCCGGTTCCTGACCGATGTCGCCCAGCACGGCAACCTGCGCCTCTCGGACCAGGCCGAGGCCGAGATTCTCGACTCGCTGCGCGCCGCGGCAGCCGAGCTGCTCGGTGCGCCGGTGGAGTCGGTCGCGGTGGTGGGCGGAGCGAGCGAGGGCCTGGGTCAGCTCGCCGCTCTGCTGTCCGGCCCGGACGGCGAGGTGGTCCTGGTGCCGAGCGACTTTCCGAGCGTGACCTACCCATGGCTGGCCGCCCATGAGCGTTCGGGCATGCGCATCCGCTGGGTTCCCGACGTTGCCGCCCAGGACCTCACCGCGTCGATCGTCGATGCCATCAGTGAGCGAACAACCGTCGTGTGCGTCAGCGCGGTTCAGTTCTCGACCGGTAGCCGTGTCGATGTCGCAGCCCTCGTCGCGGCTGCTCGAACGGCAGGAGCCCGAGTCGTTCTTGATGTCACCCAGATGGCTGGTGCTGTCCCGGTCACGATGAGCGCCTGGGGAGTCGACGCGCTGGTGTGCAGCGGGTACAAGTGGTTGTCCGCCCCCGGCGGCGTCGCGCTGCTTGCCGTGACCGATGACCTGGCCGCCCGCATTCCCCCGCTCGTCGGGTGGAAAGGCAGTGCCACGCCGTTTGACTTCAAGCCGCAGGAACTCTCACTCGCCGGGGACGCCCGGCGATTCGAGCTGTCCACCATGTCGTATAGCGCAGCCTCAGGGCTGCGCGCTTCCATCGAGCTGCTCACCGGAATCGGGC
>Ga0157375_10005159_pt1 | contig 11339 bp, 8 predicted proteins | sample M35metaG_FD_115311 | JGI IMG/M metagenome (GOLD analysis project Ga0157375, IMG submission 115311) | Miscanthus rhizosphere microbial communities from Kellogg Biological Station, Michigan, USA - M3-5 metaG | ecosystem: Host-associated > Plants > Roots > Rhizosphere > Soil | place: USA: Michigan...
CGACGTCGTCGTGCCGTATCCGCAGCATCTGGCGATCACCGCGCTCGGACACAGTGTCGGCACTGGCGGAACGCTGGAAGCGGACATCGTCGAATTCGCGAACCTCGACGCGCTCAAGGCCGCGAAGCCCGGCACGCTCGATGGCAAGATCGCCTACATCAGCAACCGCATGCAGCGCTTCAAGGACGGCCACGGTTACGACCCGGCCGTCGCCGCGCGCAAGGATGGCCCCTCGATCGCGGGCAAGCTCGGCGCCAGGGCGCTGCTGATCCGCTCGATCGGCACCGACCACGACCGCTTGCCGCATACCGGCCTGCTGCGCTACGCCGACGATGCGCCGAAGATTCCCGCCGCCGCGTTGTCGAACCCCGACGCCGACCTGCTTTCGAACATGCTTCGTCGTGGCAAGCCGGTGCGCGTGCGCCTGAGCCTCGGCGCGGAGGAACACGGCATGGTGACCTCGTACAACGTGATCGGGGAGATCACCGGCCGCAACAAGCCAGGTGAAGTCGTCACCATCGGCGGACACCTGGACTCGTGGGACCTCGGCACCGGCGCGATCGACGACGGCGCCGGGGTGGCGATCACCATGGCGGCCGGCGCACTGATCGCTCGCGCACATCGCCATCCACGACGCACCGTGCGCGTGATCGCCTACATGGACGAGGAATCCGGCTCGTTCGGCGGCAAGGCGTATGCGGCTGCGCATCTCGCGCAACTGCGGCAGCACCAGCTGGGCGCCGAGAGCGACTTCGGCGCGGGCCGCATCTATGCGCTGCACGCAGGCATCAAGGCCGCGGCGTGGCCGGTGATGGAACAGATCGGCCAGATGCTCGCGCCTCTCGGCATCGCGACCGAGAAAGGGCCGGGCGATGCCGGCCCCGATACCGGCAAGTTCGCCGCGAAAGGCATGGCGTGGGCGCAACTCGCGCAGGACGGCACCGACTATTTCGACTGGCACCACACCGCGAACGACACCCTGGACAAGATCGATCCGAAAGCCCTCGACCAGCAAGTCGCGGCGTATGCGGTGCTCGCCTATCTCGCCGCGGAAGCCGAGGGCAGCATGGGCTCGGGCGAGATGCCGCTGCCGAAACCGGAAGACTGATGCCGCGTCAGCGCTGCGCGACGATGGTTGCGAGTCCGTCGAACAGTCCCGCTTCCGGCCACCATGGCATCACAACGGCTGCATGCCGGTAGCCGGCAGAACGCAAGTCGTCGAGCGCGTCCCAGCCGAAATAGTGGAAGCACAGCACGCCCGCGCCGAGCGGATCGCCATGGAATTCGGCCGGTTGCAGGTGTTCGATGCGGCCGTCTTCGAGCTTGCGCGCACGCTCGAGGCCGCGCTCGGCGCCGGTGAACGGCACCGTGAGGACCAGCCAGCCGTTTGTCGCGGTCACGCGCGCGAACTCGCGCAAAGCGGCGCGATAGTCGGGCACATGTTCGAGGACATCGAAGCTCACTACCGCGTGCATTGAAGCGTCCGCGAAGCGCAAGCGCGTCACATCCTCGAAACGGACATGCCCGGGTGTCCTCCTCCACCACAGGCGGAACGTCAGCGTCGCCCGATGCCACCAACCGCGCGCGAATTCGCTGCCAATGGCGGATCGGTAGCGCCCGCGCAGCCACCGATACCCGGCTGAAACCTGTTCGGTGATGTAGATCGATGCGTTGCGGTCCGGACATAGCGCGGCAAGCATCGACAGTCCCGCGCGCACGCGCGCGTTGGTCCGACAGCCCGTGCACACCAGTCCTTCGCGAAGGCTCGGCGTCGGCGCATGGCGGTCGAACGAAACGAAACACGAGCGCGCTTCGCAAAGCGGGCAGCATCCGGCGACACCCCCATCGCCGCCGCTGCGGACCGCATCGATTCCCTCCCTCCACTGCGCACCGTAGTGCTCGCTGCGCCCGGCGCGATCGGCATCGAACGCAGCCTTCGTCTCATAGGCGACGGCATGCTCGAGCAACGCTGCCGGAAGCCATGCGATGGCGTCGCGATCGTTCACGCACCGGCTTTGTGCAGGCGCGCCCACTCGGCGATCAACAACGCGCTCGCGACCGACACGTTGAGGCTCTCGACCGCGCCGGTTCCCGGGATGCGCACGCGCACATCCGCGCGGTCGAGCAACGCTTGCGGCAAACCCGTGGTTTCGGCGCCGAGCAACAGGACAACGCGCGCCGGCAGCGGCGCTGCATACAGCGACGTGCCGCCACGCACCGTCGTCGCGGCGAGCTTGAATCCCAAGCGCCGCAATCGCGCGAGGGTTGCATCGGCATCGTCGACCTGCACGCAAGGCACGGTTTCGGCACCACCCTCGGCCACGCGATATGCCGCTGGCGACAGGCCTTGCGCATCCGAAAGCAATGCCGCGTGCGCGCCGAAATGCGCCGCGCTGCGCAGGATCGCGCCGAGGTTGTGTGGATTGCCGACGCCATGCAGCCACAGCAAAAGCGCGGGTTCGTCGGCAGGGATCTGTTCCAGAACCTCGTCCAGCGTCGGCGAGCGCGTGCGCAGCAACGCGAAGCACACGCCTTCGTGGTGGCTGCTCGCAGTCAGCTTCTCGATCTCGTCGGCCTCGACCACGCGATAGCCGATGCGCTGCTTCACGCACCACGCGAGCACCTGCTTGAACGCGGGGATGTTGGCTTCGGTCAGCCAGACCTTGCGCAGGTCCTGGGGCCGATGCGCGAACGCCGCGAGGCAGGCGTTGACGCCGTGCAGGCGCAGTTCCTCGTTGCGGTGCGAGCGCGGCGACGCTGGTTGCGAATCGCGACGATCGTCATTCCGCTGCATCGAGCGTGTCCCTGGTGATCGCGTAGACGTGCATGTCGAGCAGGCGATAGTTCTTCACGACCAGCCTGTGCAGGATCGCTTCGCGCACGAAGCCGCAACGTTCCAGCACCTTCATCGAAGCAGGATTGTCGGAGAACACGCGCGCCTGCAGACGATACAGTTTCAACTCGCGCAACGCATGCGGCACCAGCGCGCGCACCGCCGCGGTCGCGATGCCCTCGCCCCAGTACGCGCGGCCGACCCAGTAGCCGAGCTCGGCGCTGTGGCGCTCGACACCCTCGCCCGGCTGCACGCCGATGCCGCCGGCGGCGACGCCATTGATCTCGATAGCCCAGGCTTTCTCACTGGACAGGTGCAATGCGTGCGCGATGAACGCGTGCGCATCGTCGAGCGCATAGGGATGCGGGAAGCGTTCGCCCAGGCTGCGTGCGACCTGCGGATCGTTCGCATGGAACACGAGGTCGCCGGCATCGGCGTCGCACCACGGCCGCAGCACGAAGCCTTCGCACGCGATGCGCTCGGGCCAGCTCATGCCCCGTGATTCCGTTCCAGCGACGCGGCGGCGACGGCGCGCACGTTACGCGTCGTCGCGCGGCGAAGTCCGGGCCTGCCCGCCGAACCGCGCCTTCAGCGTGGCCAGCACGCGCTCGGTCGTTTCCAGGTCGGGCAACGCAATGTTGGCGAAGACCTCTTCGCGCAAGTCCGTGGCGATGCGATCGACTCCGGCCATCACCATCACCGAACCCGGCGCGAGGTGCAGCCGCCAGCAGCGACGGTCGGCCGGATCGGGGCGACGCTCGATGAAGCCGGCTTTCTCGAGCCGGTCGATCACGCGCCCGACCGCGATCGGGGCGAGCTCGAGGTCCTCGGCAAGCTTGATCTGGGTCATGCCCTCGGTACGCTCGATGCGCCGCAGGGCCCGCCATTGCACGCGCGTCAGGCCGAGGTGGGCCACGCGGCGATCGAATTCACGGCGGTAGAGCCGGGTCACGTCGCCGATCAGGAAGCCGAGGGTTGAGGTGATGGATGCGTCCATGGCTTCGTATATAGATGCTTGGGATATCAATGACAATGTGTATTAAGTCATGCCCGGCGCCGCGCCCGTCGCGATCCCCAAACGACAACGCCGGCACGAGGCCGGCGTCGTATCGCTGGAACAGCTTGAATCAGCCGTTCCACTTGCCCAGCGCGGCCATCCCGTTGTCGAGCGCGCGCGCATGGACCATCTTCTGCGCCTCGGCGATCTTCGCGTTGGTGTCCTGCGCCCAGATCTTCAGCGCGGCCGATTGCATCGCGCGCCCGTAACTGAAGGACAGCGGCCACGGGTGCGGACCCAAGCGGTTCATTGCGTCGAGATGCGCGGTCGCGTCGCGATCGGACTGGCCACCGGACAGGAACACGATGCCCGGCAACACCGCCGGCACGGTCGTCTTGAGGCAACGCAGCGTGGCCTCTGCGACTTCCTCGACACCCGCCTGGTCCGGGCAATCCTTGCCCGAAACGACCATGCTCGCTTTCAGGATCGTGCCTTCGAGCAGCACGTTGTGCTCGTACAACGCGCCAAACAGCGAGCGCAGCGTGACTTCGGTGACCTCGTAGCAAACCTCGATGTCGTGCTCGCCGTCCATCAGCACCTCGGGCTCGACCATCGGCACGAGGCCGGTTTCCTGGCACAGCGCCGCATAGCGTGCGAGCGCGTGGCAATTCGATTCGATGCAGGTACCCGACGGGATGTCGTCGCCGATCTTGATCACCGCGCGCCATTTGGCGAAGCGGGCTCCGAGCCGCGCGTATTCCTTGAGGCGATCGCGCAAGCCGTCGAGGCCTTCGGTGATCAACTCGCCAGGGAAGCCGGCCAGCGCCTGCGTGCCCTTGTCCACCTTGATGCCGGGGATGATGCCGGCCTTGGCCATGACCGTCGCGAACGGCACGCCGTCGCGGGTTTTCTGGCGCAGCGTCTCGTCGTACAGGATCGCGCCGGAAATGTGCTCGCCGAGTCCCGGCGTGGTCAACAGCATCTCGCGATAGGCGCGACGGTGCTCTTCGGTATTTTCCACACCCACGGCCTGGAAGCGCTTGGCGATGGTGGTGGTCGATTCGTCGATCGCGATAATGCCCTTGCCAGGGGCCACCATGGCCTCTGCGGTTTCGGCAAGCTGGTCGATGCTCATGGTCGGGTCCGGGTTGGCTGCGGGAAGCTCGCGATTATACCGGAGCCTTCATTCCGGAGGCGTTGAGCCTGATTTCATGGAGCTGGCTTCGCTGGAATCGGACGCCTCACCCGCATCGGGGTGCGTATAGCCGATCTGCCGGTAACGCCGGATCATCCCGACCAATCCGCGCGCACCGAACAGCAACGCAATACCGATCACCAAACGCAGTACTTCAGCCGCCATCCACCCGTAGAAATCGTCCGGCAAGCTCGCAAGCGGTCGGGAGTCTTGACCGAAATGCAAGATGACCAAGCGAACGATCCGTTGGCCAAGCAAGATCATTCCCAGGATAGCCTCCCAGGCACCGATTGCCGAAAATGCCACTGTCTGCCAGTCATCAACGGAAAGATCGCTTTCGAAGACCTGCTGCTGCGGCCGGGCCAGCGCCAGGCGCGCCACCTTGTCGGCGAAGATCCAGAAGATGACCGAGATCAGGATCAGAAAGCCTTGTTGAGCCAGGAATTGTGCGTACAGATCCTCATGCGCCTTCATCGGAAGCGCGGAATAGCCGGCCAAATCGACAATCGATTCGACGAACATCCAGATGGCGAAAAAACGCACGACGACGCACAGGATCGAAAATGCGTTGGTCTTCGTCATCACAACTCCCCCAGCCCGTCAGCCACGCCATCTTGCCCCACTTCCAGCAGCCGCAACGTATTCGTCGCCCCACGCAATTCCATCGTGTCGCCGCTGGTGAAGATCAGCTTGTCGCCTTCAGACAATAGATCGCGGTCGTACAGCACGCGCACGGCCGCGCGCGCGGCGTCGCGTGGAGGCATGCCGCGGCTGTCGAATGCGATCGGGAACACGTCGCGCATCATCGTCATGCGCCGGCGCGCGTCGGCGTGGCGCGAGAGGCCGTAGATCGGCACCGCCGAACGATGTCGCGACAGGAAGCGCGCGGTGCCGCCCGATTCGGTGAGCACGACGACCGCGCGCACGTTGATGTGTTCGGTCAGGAACATCGTCGCCATCGCGATCGCCTGGTCGGCCTTCTGGAGGTCGCGCTGCGCGGCCTCGAAATCGGTGTCGGCCTCGAACTGGCGCTCGGCGCCGAGGCAGATCCGCACCATCGCTTCCACCGCTTTCACCGGGTAATTTCCCGAAGCCGTCTCGGCGGACAGCATCACCGCGTCGGTGCCATCGATCACCGCGTTGGCGACGTCGAGCACTTCGGCGCGCGACGGGATCGGATGCTCGACCATCGACTGCAGCATCTGCGTCGCGGTGATCACGACCTTGTTGCGCGCGAGGGTTTCGCGAATGATCTTTGTCGGCAGCCCGGGCAGTGCCGCATCGCAGATTTCCACGCCGAGGTCGCCGCGCGCGACCATCACCACGTCGGACGCATCGATGATCTCGGCGAGGTTCTCGATCGCCTCGGCGCGTTCGATCTTGGCGACCATCGCCACGCGCGCGCCACCCGCTTCGCGCGCGATCTGGCGGGCCTCGTGCATGTCCTCGGCCGAGCGGCAGAACGAGATCGCCATGAAGTCCACGCCGATCTTCGCGGCGTGCACGATGTCGGCGCGGTCCTTGTTGGACAACGCGCCCAGCGACAGCCCGCCGCCCAACCTGTTCAGTCCCTTGCGATCGGACAGCACGCCATCGGTCATCACCACGGTGCGGATGTCGGTGTCCTCGATCGCGATGACCTTCAGGGCGATCAGTCCGTCGTCGAGCAGCAGCACGTCATCCGGACGCACATCGTCGATCAGCCCGAGATAGCTCATGCCAACCTGGGTCGCATCGCCCATCGGCGCATCCGCGCGGCAGACCAGCGTGAACGGATCTCCCGCTCGCAACGCGACCTTGCCTTCGGCGAAGCGTTCGACGCGGATCTTCGGGCCCTGGAAATCCGCGAGAACCCCGACTTCCCGGTTCAACGATTCCGCGATGGCGCGCACTTCGGCGGCGCGGTTCGCGTGGTCGTCGGGGTTGCCATGCGAAAAGTTCAAGCGCACCACGTCCACGCCCGCGCGCAGCAGCGATTCCAGGACTCCCGGCGCGTCGGTGGCGGGACCGAGCGTGGCGAGGATCCTGGTGCGGCGCAGTTGGTCGGTCATGACGTCCTCCGTGTCGATCCGGTCAATGCCCGTTCGGGCCCGGCATGGGAAAACCTACCACAGTGCGATTACGGCGCAGCGCTCCGGCGGAAGCCCGCGATGGGCGCTGCGTTATCATGCCGGCCTCCATCCAGCGTGGATTCCATGAATCGTTCCGATCCGCAAGCAGCCAGCGAAACCTCCTTGCTGCAAGCCGCTCAGGCCGCCATCGAAAGTCGCGACCTGCAGCGCGCCGATGCCCTGTATCGGGAACACATCGCCAAGACGCCCACCGATGCCTGCGGGTTGGCGAGCTATGGCATCTTCTGCCTGCGCACGGGCCGCGCCGAGACCGCGCGCTACCTGTTGCACAAGTCGAACGCGTTGCAACCCGGCGACATCGACGTCCTGGTTCCGCTGGGCTATGCGCAACTCGAAGTGGAGGACTTCGACGCTGCGCAATCCGCTTTCGAATCCGCCGTTGCGATCGCGCGCGACAATTCGCAGGCCCAGTACGGACTCGGCTTGTGCCTGCGCCATCGTGGCGAATGGAGCGCAGCCGCGGCGGCGTTCGCCGTGGCGCTGGCGGGCCAATCCGGAGCGGACGCCCTGCCGATCCTTCTCAATCTCGCCGACGCGTGCGAGCAAGCTGGAAATCGCGAGCAAGCGCGAATGCACTTCGTGCGCGCGCAACGCATGGCGCCGGACCACCCGGCGGTGTTGCTTGCCCATGGCAAGTTCCTGCGCGCATGCGGGGAGGCGACGCAGGCTGTCCCGTTGATCGATCGCTGCCTGCAGGCGAGTCCGGACGAACCGGTGCTGCTGCTCGAAATGGCGCGTTGCCTGCGCGCGCTCGGCGACGCGCCGCAGGCGATGCGCTTGCTGGCGCGACTGGAGCAACGCGTCCCCGGCATGCCCGAATGCTACGAGGAATTCGGATCCTGGCTGCAAGGCCCGGACGACGGCCCGGCGCGCGACCTGCATTGGGCGACGGCGATCGATATCCGCGTGGGCAAGGGCGAACTCGACGCGGCCGAGGCGCTGCTCGATCGCCTGCTCGCGGCGAATCCGGCCAGCGCGCTCGGCTGGAACTCGCGCGGCATCCTGGAAAACGCGCGCCATCGCCTGGACAGCGCGGAAGCGGCCTACCTCAAGGCCATCGGCTACGATCCGCGCAAGCTCAACCCATCGGCGAACCTCGCCCTCCTGTACGAGAACACCAATCGCATCGACGAGGCGAAATCCATCGGCGAAAACGTCGTGGGATACATCGTGCCCGGCGAACAGCCGCACGCCGCGATCGAACTGCTGTCAGCCCTGGCGAAGGTCGCGCGCCGGCAAAAGGATTACCGACGCGCGATGGAGATTCTCGATCGCATCGCGGCGCTGGGACCTTCGCCGAAACAGCGCATGTTCGTCGAGTTCGAACGCGCTCGCCTGCAGGACCTTCTGGACGACGCGCCCGCCGCGATCCGGTCGTTCGAGAGCGGCAATGCGCTGGCCCACGCAACATGGCTGCGCATGAACCCGGGCACCAACAAGGCGAGCGCGGGCGTCGATTACATGCTGGACCTGGTCGGCAAGGGATGGCTGCGGCAATGGAAGCCGATCAAGACCTTGCCGGATTCCGCGAACCTTGCGTTCCTGATCGGCTTTCCGCGCTCGGGAACCACCCTGCTCAATCACGTCCTCGATGGACACGAGGCCATCCAGGCGATGGAGGAAAAACCGCCGGTCTCGAAAATGCTCGATGCCGTGCGCAACATGCCGAACAGCTATCCGCATGCGCTTGCCGACTGCGACGCGCTGGACGTCGAGTGGCTGCGGGAAACCTATTTCCGCTCGGCTGCCGAGCACGGCGCGCCCGACCGGAGCAGGCTCATCCTCGACAAGTTTCCGATGCATACCAATCTCGCGGCGATGCTGCATCGCGTCTTCCCGGAAGCGCGCTTCGTGTTCGCACTGCGCCATCCATGCGACGTGGTGCTGAGCTGTTTCATGCAGAACTTCGAGCTCAACAACACGATGGCGAACTTCTGCACGCTGGCCGATACCGTCGCGATGTACACGCGCACGATGGACCTGTGGCAGATGTACCGGCAGCAGTTGCCGCTGGAGGTGCACACGGTCCGCTACGAGGACGTGGTCGACGACTTCGACCACGAGGTGCGCGCGCTCTGCGATTTCCTCGGCGTGCCGTGGAAGGACGAACTGCGCGAATTCGACGCGAAGGCCCTGCAGCGCGGGCGCATCAACACGCCGAGTTACGAGCAGGTAAGCCAGCCGATCTACCGCCAGGCGCGCTATCGCTGGGAACGCTATCGCGAACAGCTCGCGCCGTACCTGCCCATCCTGCAACCGTATGTCGAACGCTTCGGCTATTCCATCGACATCCCGGCTGCCGCCGATCGCACGGGTTGACCTGTCGTGCAGCAGCCAACGCCAGCAGCCGAATCGCCGTTGTTGCATGCCGCTCGTCATGCCTGGGAGCGCGGCGACATGCATCGCGCGGACAACCTCTTCCTCGAGTACCTGGCGCAGCATCGCCGCGACGCCGCGGCGCTTGGCAGTTATGGCTTGTTTTGCCTGAGTACGGCGCGGGCGGCGACCGCGGGCTACCTGCTTTACCGCGCCAACGCGCTGCGCCCGGACGATACCGAATTGCTGGTCCACCTGGGCTATGCGCGCATCGAGATCGGCGATTTCGCATCCGCGAAAGCGTCGTTCGAGCAAGTGCTTGCGGTGGCGCCCGGCCACAGCCACGCGAACTACGGGCTCGGCTTGTGCCTGCAGGACGCCGAGGATTGGGCGAGCGCCGCAGCCGCGTTCGCCCGCGCCCTCGGCGAGCAAACCGGCCCGGAAGCACTGCCGGTCCTGGTCCATCTCGCCAAAGCCTGCCATCGCGCCGGCGATGACGATCGGGCGCGGCAATATTTCGCGACGGCATACCGGCTCGCTCCGGCGGACCCGGCGCTGTTGCTTTCCTACGCGACGTTCCTGCGCGTTTCGGGCGAACCGGCCAAGGCGATGGAACTGATCGATCGCTGCATCGCGCGCGATCCCGGCGAGCCCATCCTCATCCTCGAAAAGGCGCGCTGCCTGCGCTTGATCGGCGAACCGGCGAAGGCGATGCAATGGCTGGATCGACTCGAAAAGCGCTTTCCCGGCCATCCCGATTGTTGCGAGGAAATGGGCAACTGCAGCGCCGATCCTGGACAGCGCGACCGTTACTGGATGAAGGCCATCGACCAGTGGACACGCGCCGAACAATTCGACCGGGCCGAGGCGCTCCTCGACCGGTCGCTGGCCGCGAACCCCCACAACACTTCGGCCTGGAACGCTCGAGGGATCCTCAACAACTTGCGCATGCGGGTGCAAGCGGCCGAAGCGGATTTTCTCCAGGCTGTCGCGGAAGAGCCTTCCCGGCTCGACGCAGCGGCGAATCTTGCGCAGTTGTACGAGATCACCAATCGACTGGCGGAGGCGCAGGCGGCGGCCGAAGCCGCATTGCCGTTCATCGGCGAATCCGGGAGGGAGAACGACGTCGCGGGCGTCCTGATCGCGCTGGCCAAGGTGGCGCGGCGACGTGGGGACGCATCCAGGGCCCGGGAATTGCTCGACCGCATCGACGCCCTCGAAGCTTCCGAGCTGCATCGCATCTCCGCTGCGTTCGAACGGGGCAAGTTGGCGGATCGGACCGGCTCGCCATCGGAAGCGATGGCAGCGTTCGAGCGTGGCAACGCCATGGCGCTCGCCGCGTGGTCGCAGCGGAACCCCGGGCCCAACCAGGCGCTGGCCGGCACCAACTACATGATCGATGCCGCGCGCAACGGACTATTGCGGCAATGGAAACCGATCGCGGGACTGCCGGATTTTTCGAACGTCGCGTTCCTGGTTGGCTTTCCGCGATCCGGAACCACCCTGCTCAACCACGTGCTGGACGGTCACCAGGCCGTCCAGGCGATGGAAGAAAAGCCGCCGGGCGCGATCATGATGGAAGCCGTCAACAACATGCCGGGAGGCTATCCGCAGGCCGTCGCCGATTTCGATGGGCTCGACATCGCCTGGTTGCGCGAGATTTATCTTCGCTCGGCTGCCGAACACGGTGCGCCGGACCGATCCCGGCTGATCCTCGACAAGTATCCGTTGCACACGATGATCGCCGGCTTGCTGCACCGGGTCTTTCCGCAAGCCCGTTTCGTGTTCGCGTTGCGCCATCCTTGCGACGCGGTGCTGAGTTGCTTCATGCAGGAGTTCCGGCTCAACAACGGCATGGCGAACTTC
>Ga0157375_10005161_pt1 | contig 11336 bp, 13 predicted proteins | sample M35metaG_FD_115311 | JGI IMG/M metagenome (GOLD analysis project Ga0157375, IMG submission 115311) | Miscanthus rhizosphere microbial communities from Kellogg Biological Station, Michigan, USA - M3-5 metaG | ecosystem: Host-associated > Plants > Roots > Rhizosphere > Soil | place: USA: Michigan...
CCTTCACTGGCCAGCTGCCGCTCTACCATCAGCTGTGTGGCAATGCCAGCGTGATCGGTGCCTGGCAGCCACAGTGTGAGAAATCCGCGCATGCGATGCCAGCGCACGATGATGTCCATCTGCGTCTGCTCAAACATGTGTCCCATGTGCAGATTGCCGGTGACGTTCGGCGGTGGCAGCAGCAGGGTAAACACAGGCCGGATGTCTCCGGCAGGAGGCGTGGGGACCGAGAACAGCTTCTCCTTGATCCAGTACTCGGCCCAGCGCGATTCGATCGCGCCTGGCTCGTAAGCTTTGGGTAGGTCGTGGGGCATGAAAAGCTTTTGGCTCCTAGCCTTTAGCGATTAGCTCGGACATCGCACAATCCCGCCGTCTCTGCCTTGAAGCGTGCCGCGGATTGTTCGGCGAAGGGCCAGGAAGCTAATGGCTAAAGGCTGTCTTTTGATAGTACAGGTGGGGGGAAAAGGGGGTCAAACGCGACCAGGGGTGGTGTATACCAGCGGCAAAATGGACCCTCCGCATCGGGAGTTCGCAGAAATGGCCGCGTGCTACACCTTGAGTTCAGCGAGTGACTTGCAACGCTTGTGTTTGGATTGCGACTACGCGCCCCCTTTTGTAAGCTCAACGTGCCAACGTGTAATTGACCTGCAGGACGGTCTGGACATCGACAGGGTCGCCGTTGCATGTCGCTGGTTCGTAGCGCCACTGCGTGATCGCGTTCAAGGTCGACTTTTCAAGATCCGGACTCGCGCGGCTTACCACCTGACCGATTCGCGGGACACCGTCCGCACCAATCCACGCTTCCACCGCCACTGTTCCTTGAATGTGGCGTTCCCGTGCTGTCTGCGGATATTCGGGAGAGATCTTCCTAGCGATTCGAAACGGCACAGGATTCATGCATCCGGCCCGCGGCGGAACCCCCGGAGGAGGAGTGAATGAACCAGACGAGAATTGGCCCGGCGTAGTCAACTCGATGATGTTGATCGAAGCCACCTCTTTGCCGTCCTCCACGAAGCTTAGAAATCGCGGGAAGAGTTTTCCCCCGACAGGCTGGAAGTCTCTGTCCTTATACGACGAATTCCGAACCATCACTTCTGTTGCGTCATTCATGCACATATCGGACGAGATTTTGCGCTCGTCTTCGATTTCGATGCACGTCAGCTTGTCACCGTGCTCTTTTCGGGAATGCACTTTCTTAACGGTGTCCTTCGCGGTTAGACCGGATTGGATGAAAGACCCTCCCAGCCTTGGGCCCGAACCAGCTCCGGAACCGAATCCGAGTGCGGCGTGCAGATTCCAGATGCGAAGCGGGAAAAAGGCCGTGTTGCGTTGCATCCAAACTGTTCCTTTGCCTCCAACTTGCACTTCGGTATATCCGGGAAACGTAATTTCTTCTCTCCATTGGTCAGGTCCGTTCCACAGAAGTTGATAGCGTCCATCCAAGCGCTTGCCTTGGCTTTCGATCTGCACGTTCGCCTTCATCTGAAAAGACGTCAAGTCGAAGATGTTGGTCTTCGAGACAGCCTGCTCGCTTCGGCGCAGTGCTTGTTGTGGGTCGGGACTGTTGGACGCACACAAAAACGGGAAAAACAAGGCGACAAGCGCAACAAGAGCGAAAGGGTTACGATTCATGGATGAGATCTTAAACGAGGCCGGCGGCCTACCTTCAGCATTGCACTAAAATACGCGCAAATGTGGATCGCAGTTGGAATGTGCTAACGGAATCAGTAGCAGCCGGACCGCTTACCTTATGTACGGGTATACACCACCCCAGATTGCGCATCCAACACGTCAGGCAAGACCTAGTCCAAGTACTTTCAAGCAAAGACGAATGATTCATCGCCAGGTCTGCTGCCAAGTGTGTGCTCCGTCGGCCTTCCAAGCAGGAAGGATTGCCCCCAGAAGAGCCCCCGCCGCTGAAATTGCTCCTGCCAGAGGCCACCATTTATATACGATTTCCTGGATCATGAAATCGGAGAATTCCGGGAATCACGATGAGTAGAGTCTCCTGAAATAGGAGATGCAGAATGTACGGCCTCGCTCCGGCATCTTTCAGTCAAACTCATGCGTTCACAAGATGAGGAGCACAGAAGAATTGCACGCAATCTTCACGACAGTTTGGGACAGTATCTGGCGAGCATCAAGATGAACTTGGAATTGCTGAGTCATTCCGACGCGCAAAACAAGGACGAAGTATTGGCCTCCGCCTTGAAATCGGTCGACCAAAGCATTGCCGAAACTCGTACTGTGTCGTGTCTCTTACATCCTCCCTGCTAGACGAGGTTGGGTTTGCCTCAGCAGCCCAGTGGTACACGGATGAATTTGCAAAACGAAGCGGAATCAAAGTGAAACTGGACTTGCCAGAGGGGCTTGATCGGCTACCAGAATTGGCAGGGATTGCGCTGTTCCGCATCTTGCAAGAAAGCCTCACGAATGTTCATCGCCACTCAGGTAGTTCTGCAGTTGAAATCAGCCTAAAAGCTAGCAAGCAGGATCTTGTATTCACAGTGAAGGATTTTGGACACGGAATGCCCGCCCAGTTAATCCAAGGATCTCAGACGAACGGAGATCACTTCGGTGTCGGTCTGAGTGGGATGCGGGAGCGGGGGCAAACAAGCACTGGGAGGGGGGGTGTATACCTGCGGCAAAATGGATCCTCCCTAGTTCCACGGGCAAGTGTCGGTAGCGGTCAAAGAGTGAAATCGCCTGATTGCGCCAATTGAGCATTGGCATTCCTAGGCTGCCGCGTGGTTTGGAGTCACCGCCCGGGAGCTTTCTCCAGGTTGTTATCGCAAACGCCGCTCGTCGGCTGCTCCGGAAGCGGCGGAGGGTTGAGCAGGTGCGGCGACGAGAAATCGAAAAATTCTTCCATGTCGTCGGCCGATGCATCTCGAGCTGTGAGCGGTTGAACATTGAAGCGAACTTCAATCAGCCTGAGGACCGAAGTGAGGTCGCGCCAATTGTGAGAGACCAGATGAGGCTTTACCCAGGGTGAAACCACCATCATGGGAATGCGGAAGCCGGAGTGCGCGAAATCGCCGGGCTGGTCGCCTGCTTTCAGCATGGGAGGAATGTTGTCGGGCTTCATCAGCGTCGCTGGAACCACGTGATCATAGAGCCCGCCGCCTTCGTCGTACGTCACGATGAACACTGATGAGAACCATGACGGGCTGGCGATAAGAGCGTTGATGAGCTTGCGATTGTTGGCGGCCCCTAGCTGAACGTTTTCTCCCGGATGCTCGTCGAGTCCGGAAGGCCCCGGACGCTCAATAAAAATCACAGAAGGCAGCGTAGCTTCGTTCTGCAAATCGTTGTAGTAGTTTGCAATGGGTTTGAGCTTGGAGGCGTCTCGCTGGTATGTCGCCCACTGCGGCAAATAGGAGCCGTTGTCCTGATAATAATACCGCCACGAAACACCGGCGGCATCTAGATGATCGAAGATCGTGGGCTGGGTCCAGCCGCCTGAGGGCGCGGCGTCAGGGCTGATGTGGCCGAATGACGTACCCGCGAAAAGATACATGCGGTTGCTGTTGGTGTTGGTCAACACCGGCGAGAAGAATCGGTCGCTGGTGGCGAACTGTGTGGCCAGTTCGTAATAGTAAGGAAGGTCGGTCTGATCATAGTAGCCCATCGCACGCGTGCCGGTCGGATCGATGTTGGATGGCAAAGCGGTCTTCATAAAATTGTCCATCTTGCCGCCATCGACATCGACATGTGCTTCGTTCCAGTAGGGACTCAAATTCTCATGACACACAGTTTGAAAGTGAAACGGCTTCACGGCCGCTCCGGAGGAATCGAGCAGGGTAGTACTCAAGTTCAGGCCATCAACTGCGTTCGGCAATCCTTTCGAAGTCCGATAACTTCCTAACATTCCAAAATAGTTGTCAAAGGAGCGGTTCTCTTGCACCTGAAAGATAATGTGGCGAAGGTTATTCAATCCGTTTTTATTCGCCACTCGGACGCTAAACTTTCTCGAAAAAGAGGCGCCCGTGCTGTCGGTGGCCTTCACCGTAATGGCCCGTGATCCAGCCTTCACAGAGGTCAAGTAAACATCTAAAGGCGGCGCTGACGTGGTCTGGTACGTAAGAACATCATCCACCAGAAGCTGAATTGAGGTGATTGGATTCGGATCAGTAAAGCCGGCGACCAAGTGTACCGGCCGGCTGACGGTGCCGCCATTCGGAGTACAAATGGTCACCGAAGGACTGGTGGTGTTCAGTTTACATGGCGGCGTCATAGCAATCGGAACACTGGATTTGAATGTAGCGCCGATGCTGTTCCATGCCTGAACGGTGACCAGATGATTGCCAATAGTAAGAGGAATGTACGTGTCGAGGGTGTTGGCGTTGACCTGCTTGACCAGCTTGTTATCCACATATACCTGCACAGCGATGACAGTGTGGGAATCAGTCGTTGATGCAACCACGTGAGCAGGCGTGCTTACTATGCTGTTTGGTTTTGGCTGGCATACCGTGACCGAAGGGCTCTGCGTGCCGGGAGTGCAGGCAGCGGCAGCAGGCACTATCAGGGCGGCGCTGAGAAGCGCCCGTTGGCAACAGTGTCTAGCCACACAGAGTAAATCCATGCACACTTCTCTCCGTAGAACAAATGGTTGCCAGAGTGAATGTTAGAAGGCGAGTTGGAACAAGCGGTTGCCAAATAAACGTAATCAATTTTGTTTTTGTGAATCATGGACATAATGAACTCAGAATCCCTCCTGTTTCGCCTTGTATTGGGAGGTATTCCTGTAAGTTAAGACTACACTTTCGGTTTTCAACCAGTGGTGCCCGAAGGAAACGTTTCGAGGGGAGTCGACCACATGCCTCCAAATCTCGACCAACAGAAATCATGGCGCAGTCTAGAAGCGGGGGAATCGTTCACCGCGACGTACAAACGGGCTGACCTGTTCGTGTCCGAGCAAGCTCACGGAGGCTATGATTTCTGGTTGAGTATCAGACACCTGCGCTTTCAGAAGGAGAGATGAATGCGCTCGCGCACGCGGGAATCAATTTTCTTCGAGAGCCCTAATAAGTTCCACCTGCGATTCAAGAGGCCGCAGTGAGGAACGGACACGCGCGCTGGTTTGAGCGTTTGCTGAGCGAGTTGCAGTTTGAGTTGTGGATCAACATTTGGTTAAATCTCGTCCTCGTCGTCCCATTGGTACCCGCAGGAATTGCATGGCCAGTGGTTCGACGAGCTGATGCTCTTCCTATTTCACTTGCCGTATCGCAACGAAAGAGGATAGAGAAAGAGGGTATGCTTTGGAATAGGGTTCTCGCCTCTACGGGCCAGCCATGCGATATGCGGTGAGTGAGGACAAAAGAATTCCGATTTCCCTATTTCCGAAAGGTTGTAACGTTTTGTTTAAGTATTCGTATCGGTATTGTTTTCTTTTCGTTTTATTCTTCATTGCTGCATCAACTATCGCAAATTCCGAGCCAGTTATGCCGGATCAATCTGCATATCGTTTGCGCTTCTACCACACCCACACTGGAGAGCGGCTCGACATTGTGTACCGTCAAGGGAACAACTATGACCAGAATTCCTTAGCCCGTATCAATCAATATTTGCGTGATTATCGTACTGGTGAGATTCGCGAATATGATCCGCACGTCCTCGATTTGCTCCATGATCTGCTAGTTGCCGTCGGACATCCCAATGCGGAAATTAATGTGATCTGCGGGTATCGTACGCCCCATACGAATGAATACTTACGGACCCACGGACATGGCGTAGCGAAACACAGCCTTCACATGCAGGCGATGGCAATCGACATTCGCATGCCCGGAGTACCCACGTCAGAACTGCGTGATGCAGCTCTGGCATTGCAACGAGGTGGCGTGGGATATTATTCCGCTTCTGATTTTGTTCATGTTGATGTTGGACGCGTCCGCCGCTGGTAGATCAACTCCCGATTTATGGATAGGGATAGCCTTTGGCCAGAGACCGTGCGAGTGTCGCGTCGTGTCCATAAATATCGTCGTAAAAATGAACTTCGTTGTTCTCATAGGCGATTGCTGTCGCATACACGATGAAGACAGGCACTTTCTCTGCAAGGCTCACCGAAATATTGTCACCGCTTCCTTGCATGCCCTGGCGTACGCGCTGCAAGGTCCATCCAGCATTCTTGCGCAGAGTCCATGCGGTAAGTTCTGCTGGTTTTTCGACACGAATGCAACCGTGGCTGAAATCGCGGCGGGTTCGCGAGAATGCTTCGACAGACGGGGTACTGTGCAGATAGACATTAAATTCATTAGGGAACATCAGCTTGACAAGCCCCAGTGCATTTATAGCGCCGGGCTTCTGACGAATCATCAATTTGCCTGCACGAAGTTGTAGCAGTACTTCATCTGAAATATGGCCGGAAGTGACAACGTTACCCGTATTGGTTGTGATTTCATATCGTTTCTTTGCAACATAGTCCCGGTCACGTTGTATAGCTGGGATAATCTCGCCGCGAAGAATGCTCGGCGGAACATTCCAGTAGGGACGTAACACGATGTATGTCATATCACGCGAAAAAACGGGCGTCTGAGTCCGCATAGATTTACCTACGACCACGCGCATTTCCAGTGCGACTTTGTTATTTTCGTCCAGGGCACGCAAGCGGAAGTCGGGAATATTAACAACAATCGGTGGCGACGCGAATTCTGAAGGCAGCCAACGCCAGCGTTCCAATGACAACTTTAGTTGGCGGACACGATCTGAAATTGGAACGTTCAGTTGTCTGATGGTCTCAACTCCTAATCGACCATCAGCAGTGAGGCCATGTCGCAGCTGAAAACGTGTTACTGCCTCAACTAGAGCGCCTTCGTAAGTGTGAGTATTTGCAGGTAATGGGGCATTTGATGGCAGATCTCCAACAAGCGAAAGAAATCGGATCAATCGTGGAACTCCTGAATATGCTTGACCCGGATTGATTGGTTTTGGAGAACCAGGCAATTTTTCCCCATCGTCTTTGGGGGCTAGCTCCATATACCGAACTAATGCTGCTTGAGTTCGTCGATACCCGCCGAATGGAGGTTCTACACTATCCAATACTTGAGGCAGATCCGAGGCGGGTAGCAGGCGATCACGCAGAAATTGGGCGAGATCATATTTTTTCTGCTCTACATTGAGGCCAAACTTGAAATGTTGTGGATTGATGCGCCCGATCCGAAGATCGGATATCAGCCGCATTGTGCAAACGGTGAGAGCTACATCGAAATTTGCCAAGTCAGCATCGGAGTTTTTCAAACTCGTCAGACGATTGCCCCACCGAGAGGCATCGTAATCCTCTGGTTCCAATCCTTTTTTCCAGGCGCTCTTAAACAATTCGATCAACGCCAATGCTTGGGACGAAGGTTGAGTACCATGGAGCCATGCAGGTGCATAATTTGTGGGTTCATAGAAACGAGCTACGTGAGCTTTAAAGTCGGAGAAATCTGGCCAGCGAAGATCCGCAAGATTTCCATTTATAACAATGGCGCGTAGTGCGGAGTTCACCTGTGGTGCCGCTGCCTTGCTCTGTAGGATCTTCGGCGAAAACCAACCAAAGACGACAGATATGACAGCTAACAGCAGAAATCGTGGCCGAGGTCTACGAGAAGTAGAGAATCGAAAAGAATGGGCCAACTCTCTCACCCCGTTCCTAAAATGCCCAAATTAGTGAAAACGTCGCATTGTTGGCGTGGAAATAACGGGGATCTGTCAAAATGCCCCTCCCTTGGCAACCGTACACGCGAACGAGTCTACGGCTGGGACATACACACGCAGAGCCTAGCATGATGCCACTCCAGACAACTAGGCGATACTTCGCGCGCCATCGATGCCTTTTGCAGTCAAGTCGCCGGATAAGCGAAGATTGCGAATATCCCTTATCGGTGGCTGACCAAAGAAGCGGCTATATTCACGACTGAATTGCGTGGCGCTTTCATAGCCAACTTCGTAAGCCGCGCTAGATGCATCAAGACCATTGTTAATCATAAGACTCCGCGCTGACTGCAAACGGAGTTGTTTTTGGTACTGAAGCGGACTCATCGAAGTTAGCATTCGAAAATGATGATGCAGAGTGGATACGCCCATACTCGAAAGCTCTGCGAGTTCTTCCACGCGTAGAGCTTTGGCATAGTTCGCAGTAATCCAAGCGATCGCTTTTGCGGTTCGGTGGCTCTGATCTCCTAGTGTTGCAACCGCGCGCAAGCGCGCGCCTTCAGGTCCGCGCAAAATGCGGTAGATGATCTCGCGTTGAATCAGGCCACTCAGAAAAGGAATGTCCTTAGGGCTGTCTAGCAAATCCAATAAGCGACAACATGCATTTAAAAACTCCGGCGTTGTCTTACCGATTGACATGGCCGGACTGTGAGGTGGAGCTTCTGCGACATGAATTTCGTCGCGACTCAGTAACTCCCGCACCAAGGAAATATCCAATTGCATCGACAGTACTAAACATGGAACTTCATCGGTCGCCTTGGCTACCCAGCTCACAATCGGCAAATCCACCGCAGTAAGAAGGTAGTGTGCTTCGTCATAAATGAAAGTGTTGTGACCGAGATTTACTTGCTTGGCTCCCTGCGCGACGACGATGATGCCGGGATGATATGTAGTTCGGCACGGAGGTGTAGGAGAACTCCGTCGATGCAGGCTCACTCCGCAAATATCGGTTATGCGATTCTCTTCACCACCGATTAAGCGGGCAATCTTATTCGCCAGTTCCTTACGCAACTCGATAGTCGCATTCGATGCGAGAGCAGTGGGCTTGTCGGTTTTCCCCATGTGTTAGATCAGCGCTCCTGTGCTCCACGATAGACCGCCCGTTCCAGATACGCCATCAATTTAATGGCCTGCCAGAGGAATAGGCAATAAGTAGGCAGGATCGGGCTACCAGTTAACGGTCGTCTGCCCATAAAGTCTGGATGCAAGCAAACAAAATGAAGAAGTGCACACTTGGAGAGGCCATGAAAAACTTGGGTATAGGTCTATTTCTCTTAACAATGATTGCGCAATCATCCTACGCACAGCAGTCTCCACCTCCGCCAACGGAAACAATTCAAACTGCCACGAGTCATACACCCGAACAACAAGAAATCATCAACCTTTCAAACAAGACATGGGATTGGATGGCAGACAAAAATGTAGATTCCTTAAAGAACCTGTTTGATGACAACTCTATGTTCGTTCACATGGGAGGAACATGGGGAAAAACCCAAGAACTTGCTGCCATTAAAAGCGGCAGCATCTGGTACAAGAAAGCTGAAGTTTACGCAGTTGACGTACGCATATTTGGTAACACAGCTATCCTGCTAGATGACATTGATTTGCAGGCAGTGGTCGGTGGACAGAAAGTCACCAATGCTTTTATGGTGACCGAGGTATATCTCAAAGAAAACGGCACGTGGAAGATGACCCAACTCACGTTCTCGCATCTGCGTAGGCCAGTCAAAATGAATAGCGATAATTAACCATACAGGTCGAGAGAGAGCCGGAATCTGCCATAAAATTCGAGCCGCTCGGGTAAAAGCAGGGGTCGTGCTATGGCCAGATTGAGGGCGAGGATCATAGTGGAAGAATTTCAGAGTGCAATATCGAAGATCGCGCCATTACTAGAAAAGACAGGCAAGTTAACATTTGTGGAAGTTCGCAATATCTACCCGGCCATTAAGCTTTGACTTCAGATCTGTCACCCCGTGCCTCCTCAGGCAATAGTCATCAATTTACCGCCGCCCTTTCTAATTCGTTGTGTGATCGCATAGAGCCGAAGTATTTGTCGAAAGGATGCCCCCTCCGTCCAGTTCTGGTTGCTTAATAGGAGCGGGATTAAATAGGGTCAGTTCAGTCTCTCCGCGATTTTCCTCGACAACATTGAACACGCAAGCCATCCCGGACACTGGTGGGCTTTGGCTATGGACACGGGCGAACCGAGCTGCCATCCGGTTGTGCAGGGGAAGAATGATCCCACACCGGGCTATTACGTGTCCATGACCTCGCTTTACGACGCCAGCATTACCAGTGAGCGCGATCCCGCCGCTTGTGGATGCAGTGAGTATCCCGTACGTGGTGCTCCGCCTAAGGGATTCAACCACGCCCAACCTGAAGACTTGCCACCTTGGTCAATCTGCAAAATGGCAATACGTCCCGCGCGGGCCATTGTTGCGGGACCAAAGCGCACCAGACCTGCCGATGGGAGACAGGCCTTGGCGGCTGCGCTTGAAATCTTAGGAGGGTACGCTTGGTTCAGGAGACTCCGCTGAGTCCAGGTTTCCGATCTTTTTTAGTAGAAAAAGAATGGCTCTTAATGGCAGCGAAATGCTCACTACCCACGGTCCATAAGTTCGCAATAGGTGTCACACGAAACGACGTTATAGTGGGAAGAGCATTTCCCCTCTTGATGGAAACATCCGCCAAGAGCCACTTTTGCTCATACTCATACTCAAGGGTGAGATTGTGAATGGAAGTATTCTGGTTGTGAAGAATTCCGAAGCCCACAACTTTTACAGATTTTGGTTCCTCAGCCGGGAACATTTCCGCCATGCTGTTGAGCTGCTCTTTAGTGTTGGGGTCGGAAATGCTGGGATCTAAAACCTTTTCTACTTGTTCTAATCGGTGTTGCCTTAGAAGATCCACGCTATCGCGTGCGACTGTTTCATCTTCTGCTGGCGTCGATCTTTTCATGAATGCGGCTCTGTCACAACCGCTGAAGATGCAGCATGCGATGACGACACGGTGAGGAACGAACCCGTTCTCACTATAAAACCTCGTTTTCTTTATTCGGCGATTGAAAATCAAGTCTAGACTTCGAAGACTGTCATCTCAACCATTTACTAACTTCCTGCCTGCTTACCGTCTTATTTAGATCGAGGTTCTTGCTTTGGCACATCGAATGCTAAAACGGTCAGCGTGAGTTCACGGCTCACGTCACTTGGCTGGTGGAAAATATATCGGAAACTCGACTCGTCAAGTCTGCCGAAAACAATGCACTTCCGAGTGTGTACTCATGCAGTATTTCCTTGGGTCTGCGGCGTAAGATTCGTAGAATTTCCTGAGGTCATTCCATGTAAAAAACAAGTCACAAATCAATTAATGGAGTTGTTAATTAAATGGAGTTATTTGTACGGAAGTTTTTCTTCCTTTTGCTGACCGGCCTGAGTTTTGTTTCCGTCTCGTCTAGCACCGCAAAAACATTTGCAGCAGTAGAAAACTTCAAAGGCTGGCGTGGATTTGGAGAATTAGCGCCGGCTTACGAAATCTGCACCACTTGCACCTCAAAAGTGACTTGGGGCTTCAGCCAAGGAGTCACTGCACCGGCAGGGGGCGTTTCCAGCACGGCTACGCGTTACAGTCTCGGTGGAATCGTTCCG
>Ga0157375_10005162_pt1 | contig 11336 bp, 8 predicted proteins | sample M35metaG_FD_115311 | JGI IMG/M metagenome (GOLD analysis project Ga0157375, IMG submission 115311) | Miscanthus rhizosphere microbial communities from Kellogg Biological Station, Michigan, USA - M3-5 metaG | ecosystem: Host-associated > Plants > Roots > Rhizosphere > Soil | place: USA: Michigan...
TGGCCGATGATGTGGCTGACCATCGCCACCATGCTGGCCGTGCTCGTGCTACCGAGCCGCATCGCGCCGGTGGTCCATGGGTCGCGCCGATTCCTTTTAGGGCCGTCGGTTCAGCCGTCGGAGTTCGCCAAGCTCGCCGTCGTCGTCTGGGTCTCGATGTTGATCGTGAAGAAGGGCGAGACGCTCAAGCGGTTCACCAAGGGCCTCATTCCGTTCGTTGTCGTGATCGGCATTCTCGACGTCCTTGCGGCGCTCGAGCCTGATCTGTCGGTCGCGATGCTGTTCACGTTGCTCATGGTGCTGCTTCTCTATCTCGGAGGCGCCCGCATGAGTCACTTCATGGCGCTGGGCGCCCTGGCGCTGCCGCTCACGCTCACAAAAATCGAGAAGTGGCGCTACGCCCTCTCTCGCATCACCGCCTTCGTGCACCCGGGCGACGCGCCGGAAACGGTGAGCTTCCAACTTCATCAGTCGCTCATCGCCGTGGGCTCCGGCGGTTGGTTCGGCCGCGGTTTCGGTGAGGGTATGCAGCAGGCGTACTTCGTGCCCTTCCCGTACAGCGACTTCGTCGCCAGCAACGTGGGGGAGGAGTGGGGCTTCATCGGGTTGGCGGGCATAACGATCATCTTCGCCATGTACGCACTGTTCGGCTTCAGAATCGCTCGCGCGGCGCGGACGCCCTTTCTCCAACTCGTCGCCGTCGGGTTGACGTTCACCACGGTGCTGACCGCCTTCTTGCACGTCGGCGTCGTCATTGGATTGCTGCCGACGACCGGCCTCACGCTTCCATTCGTATCGTACGGCCGGTCGAATCTCATCCTCACGATGCTGTTCACGGGCATTCTCGTGAACATCGGCAGCACGAAGGAACGCGTCATCGGAGCTTCCGCGACCGACCCGCTGGCCGCGGCCGCGTAGCGCGCACGCACTCCGCGCCATGACGCGCATCGTCTTCGCCGGAGGGGGCACCGGAGGCCATCTCTATCCCGGCATAGCGATCGCGCGCGCGCTCAAACGGATCGATTCGTCGATCGAGCCATTCTTCGTCGGCGCCTTGCGCGGCATCGAGCGCGACGTGCTGCCGAAGACGGAGTTCCCACATCTGCTGCTCGATCTCCACCCGTTGTATCGCCGCGCGGTGTGGAAGAACTGGCTCACGACCGCGGGTGCGTTCGGCGCGTGGCGCCGACTGGGTGCGATGGTGCGAGAGGAGCGGCCCGCCCTCGTCGTCGGCACCGGGGGATACGCCGCTGGGCTGATGCTCACGTATGCAGTCGCTCACCGCATTGCGATCGTCCAGCAAGCCGGTGACAGCCTGCCCGGTTTGACCGCGCGCACCTTCAGCCGCTGGTCGCTCGAGATCTACCTGAACTTTCCCGAGGCGGCGCGCGTCCTCCAGTCCCATCACGAAGGATCGCTGATCGACACCGGCGCGCCGATCGAACCGCCGCCGCATCCGCGCCCCGAGCGCACCGCGGCGCGCGCGGGTTGGGGGTTTCCGGAGCGGGGTGGGCGAGTGTTGCTGATCTACGGCGGCAGCCAGGGCTCGCTGGCGATCAATCGCGTCGTTGCCGAGTGGATCGATCGCGGGCTGCCAGAGAACTTGTATCTCATCTGGGGAACGGGACGCGCGACGTACGACCGGTTCAAGAGCTGCGAGGGGCCGCGCGTTCGCGTTCGCGACTACTTGTCCCCGATTGCCGACGCCTACGCCGCCGCCGACCTCGCGCTGGCCCGCGCGGGCGCGATGACAACCGCCGAGTTGTTCGCCTGGGGCATCCCCGCGGTACTCGTTCCGCTGCCGACCGCCGCCGCCGATCATCAAACCACGAACGCCGTAACGCTCGAGCGGGCCGGCGCGGCGATTCACGTTCCTCAGACCCAGCTCACCGTGGAGCGACTCGACGGAACCATCCGTCGCCTGCTCGAGACCCCGTCGGAACTTCAACGCCTTGCTCGCGCCGCGAGCGACCGTGCCCGCCCCAACGCCGCGGAAGACATCGCACGAAGAATCCTTGCGTTGGTTCCCGGCCGAGGGGCCGAGTAGCGGGCGAGTCGCCGAGTAGCGGACGAGTCGCCGAGTCGCCGAGTCGCCGAGTCGCCCATCCACTATATTGCCGCTCGCCGACATGCCTCTGCTCGATTCAACCGACGCGCGACCAATTCACTTCGTGGGTATCGCCGGGGCCGGCATGAGTGCGCTCGCCGAGCTCTTTCTTCGGCGCGGCGTAGCCATAACCGGTTGCGACGCCCATCCCGAAACCGCGGCCGACCTCCAGCGCCTCGGCGTTTCGGTCACCGGCCACGACCCTGCGCACGTCGATATGGCTCGCGCTCTGGTCGTCACGTCGGCGATGCCAAAGGATCATCCGGAGCTGGTCCGCGCTCGCGAACGCGGTCTGCCGGTGATTCGTCGCGCGGAGGCGCTCGGCGAAGTCACCGTCGGTCGAGAGCTCGTTGGCATTGCCGGCACGCACGGCAAGACAACGACGACCGTCATGACCGCGATGGCGCTCGCTGCCGCCGGCCGCGATCCAACGGCCCTCGTCGGCGGCCGGGTGGCGGATTGGGAAGGGAATCTCCTGGCAGGTTCGGACCGGCTGTATGTCGTCGAAGCCGATGAGTACGATCGGTCTTTCCTCGCTTTGTCGCCGACCGTGGCGGTGGTCACCAACGTCGAGGCAGATCACCTCGACATTTATGCGGATCTGGCGGACATCCGCCGGACCTTCGCGCAGTTCGTGAAGGGAGCCCGCCACATCGTGCTCTGCGCCGACGACCTGAACGCCAACACGCTCCAGACCCCCAGCAGCACCGAGGTTGTGCGCTACGGTATCAGCTCGTCCGACGCGCGCCTCGTCGCTCGGGACGTCTCGAGTCAAAACGGGACCACCGCGTTCGAGGTCGTCTACGATGACGAGCGACTTGGCCGTGTCGAGCTGCGAGTGCCGGGACGGCACAACGTGCTCAACGCACTGGCCGCGATCGGCAGCGGCCTTGTCCTCGGCGCCGATCTGCCATCGATGGCGCGCGGGCTTTCCGAGTTCAAGGGCGCAGAGCGTCGTTTCCAGCGGTTGGGCGAAATCGCCGGGATCACCGTCGTCGACGACTATGCGCACCACCCCACGGAGATCGCCGCCACGCTCGCCGCGGCTCGCAGCTCGTTCCCCGAGCGGCGATTGGTGGTCGCCTTTCAGCCGCATCTCTATTCGCGGACGCGAGACTTCGCGCCGGAATTCGGCGCCTCGCTGGCCGCGGCCGATGCCGTCTTTCTCACCGAGATCTATCCCGCGCGCGAGCAGCCGATCGAAGGGGTGACCTCGACGCTCGTTGAGAAAGCCGTCCGGGATTCAGGAGGCCGGCTGCAGTGGCGGGGCCGACGAGAGCAGTTGGCCGATGCGCTCGCGGCGTTCGTGCGTGACGGGGACGCCGTGATCACCCTGGGGGCCGGGGATATCACGAAAACCGGCGCTGAGCTGCTGGCGAGGCTGGCGTCAACTCCCCCACCGGCCGCGTGAGCGACCCGACGTCCGAAGGCTCGCCTGAGCGGAGACCTTCCGCCCACAGCGGCGAGGCTCGCGTCGCCGAGCCGTTGCTGTCGAGGAAATACAAGCTGGCGTTGGGCGGAATCGTCCTCCTCCTCGCGGTGACGAGCCGGTTCTGGGGACCTCTCTTGATGCGCCGAATGGACTACTTCCGCGTGCGGCGCGTGGAGATCGTCGGCGCGCGTTATGTTGCGCCCAGTGACATTCTGGCCAAGTTGCACGTCGATACGACGGCCTCAGTGTGGGATCCTACCTCGGCGCTCGTGGCCAGAGTCGCCAGCCATCCAGAAATTCAACATGTCGCGGTACATCGGAAGCTTCCGGGGACACTCGTGATCGAGGTGACCGAGCGGGTTCCGGTCGCGCTCGTTCCCGTGTCCGGCGTCCTTCGCGCCTACGACGACCGGGGCGTGGCGCTGCCGATCGACCCTGCCCGGGTCGACGTGGACGCGCCGGTCCTCATGGAGCGCGACGTCGTGCTGCTTCGGCTGTTGTCCCGGATCAAGCGGACGATGCCGGCGTTCTATGCCCGCGTCAGCTCCGTGCGCCGAACAGGCCGCTACGAGGTCATCCTCGAGCTGGAAAAGGAGCCCGTTCGCGTCATGCAGGATGTATCGATCGAGCGCCTCGCCGAAATCGCGCCCGTCGAGGAGGATCTCGCCCGCAAGCAGCTCCGCGTGGCCGAGATCGATCTTCGTTTCAAAGACCAAGTGATCGCCAGACTTCAATGAATACGGAACGCCTCGTTGCCGGACTCGACGTGGGGTCCACGAAGACGACCGCCATCCTCGCCGAGGTCGAAGGCGATCTTCCGAAGCACCCCTCGATCAAGATCCTGGGTGTCGGCCAGGCCAAGACCACCGGCGTCCATCAGGGGATGGTCTCCGACATCGAGGAGACCACTCGCTCGATCAAGAAGGCAATGCAGGATGCCGAGCGAATGGCCGGTATCGAGGCCGAGGAGGTCTTTTGCGGGATGGCCGGCGAGCATGCGCAGGCCATGATCAGCAAGGGAATCGTCGCCGTCAGTCACGATGAGATCGACAAGTCGGACGTCGACCGCGTGAATGAGGTAGCACGCGCGCAGGCCATCCCGCAGGATCGCGAGCTCTTGCACGCCATCCCGCAGGAATACACGGTCGATCGCAACAGTGGGATTCGGGATCCCATCGGAATGAGCGGCACTCGACTGGAGACGGAGATGTATCTCGTCACGATCGGCAGCTCGCCCCCGATCCACCTGCGGCGTTCGGTCGAGCGGGCGGGCTACAAGCTTCGCGAGCTCGTGCTGGAGCCGCTGGCGAGCGCGCTTGCCGTGTTGACCGAGGACGAGAAGGAGCTCGGCGTGGCGCTCGTGGAGGTAGGTGCAAGTGTCACGGACCTCGCGATCTTCCACGAAGGGAAGATCCGTCACCTCGGCACGATTCCATTCGGCGGCAAGAACGTCACGCGTGACATCGTCCACGGGCTCGGTGTGACCCAGGCCGACGCGGAGCGCCTGAAGGAGCGCTACGGTTGCGCCTACGAGCCGCTCATCGATCCAGGCGAGGTAATCCAGCTGCCGAGCACGGGCGCGCAGGGCGAGCGCCACGTTCCGCGCGAGCTGCTGGCGCACATCATCCACCAGCGAATGGACGAGGTCTTTGACCTGGTGCAGCAGGACGTCTCGTCGGCCGGGTTCAGCGGGAAGCTGAGCGCCGGCGTGGTTTTGACGGGCGGGGCGGCGTCGATGTTGGGGGCGGCCGAACTGGCGAGCGAAGTGTTCGGGACGGGAGTGCGGGTCGGCGTGCCGTCCGACCACCTGAACGGGCTGATCGAGGCGGTCAACTCGCCGCGCTTCGCGACGGCGGTGGGATTGGCGCAGTACGGCGCGAACCGGATCGCGTTGGGCGGGGTGTCGACCGCGCGCCGGCTGCCGCTCGGCAAGGGGATGGAAGGGATCGCCGCGAAAGTAAAGTTTTGGCTCCAGGACTTTTTCTAGTTTTCACATTATTGAACGCTCAAGAGCGTGCTGGGGAAAGGAGATGCGTCGCCTCGTGGATGCGCCGCATCAAATTTCTGAGAAGAGCGCCGCGCTCTGTGGATAACTAGTTGGACCAAAGGCCATGTCGCTTATCCCTGAATTAAGAAAAAAAGGGGTAGTGGGACGGCCAGAAAGCATTATATTGCGCGAGCACTTTTGTCTCGACCGACGACCTGCCGTGTGTACACCGACCGGTCGTAGCTGCTCTGGTTTCCTCCTTCCTGCTGGTCCGATCCCCACCTTCGAAGTACGGAAACGTTCTCAATGATCTTCGAGTTCGAAGAGAGCGCGACGCAGAACGCCCGCATGAAGGTCGTTGGCGTCGGCGGTGGCGGCGGCAACGCCGTCAACCGGATGATCGACGAACACCTCGAAGGGGTGGAGTTCATCTCGGTCAATACCGACGCACAGGCGCTGCTCCAGTCCAAGTCCGACGTCAAAGTCCAGATCGGGAAGAAGCTGACGCGCGGCCTCGGGGCCGGTGCGCGCCCTGAGATCGGCCGCCAGGCTATCGAGGAGAACCGAGACGAGGTGGCGCGAACGATGTCCAGCGCCGATCTCGTGTTCATCACCTGCGGGATGGGGGGCGGCACCGGTACCGGCGCGGCGCCGGTCATCGCTGAGCTGGCGAAGGAAGCCGGAGCGCTGACCGTCGGCATCGTGACCAAGCCGTTCCTCTTCGAGGGACGTAAGCGCATGCGCCAGGCGGAGCAGGGCATCGCCGACATGCGCAAGAACGTGGACACGATGATCGTCGTGCCGAACGAGCGGCTCCTCGCCGTCGTCGGTAAGGGGATTCCCTTCCAGGACGCGCTCAAGAAAGCGGACGAAGTCCTGCTCCATGCGACCCAGGGCATCTCGTCGCTGATCAGTGTGACCGGCCTCGTGAACGTCGACTTTGCCGACGTCCGCACGGTCATGCAGGCCGGTGGTTCGGCGCTCATGGGCACCGGCGTCGGCCGCGGCGAGAACCGGGCGATGGAGGCGGCGCAACAGGCCATTAGCTCCCCGCTGCTCGACAACGTCAGCGTGTCGGGCGCGACCGGCGTCCTCGTCAACATCACCGGCGGTGCGGACCTCACGTTGGGTGAAGTGCACCAGATCAACGAGATCATCCACGACGCGGTCGGGGACGATGCCGAGATCATCTTCGGCGCTGTCCACGAGCCGGCGATGCAGGGTGAGATTCGCGTTACCGTCATCGCCACCGGGTTCGACCGCGCCCTGCAAATCGGCCCCCCGGTGCAGACGCCAGTTGTGCTCCCCAAGGGAAGTCCGCCGGTGATCCCGTTCCCGGCCACCCGGCCCGCTCGCGTCACCGGTCCCGTCACGCGGAACAACCCCGAACCGCCGCGCGGCAACCGTCCCACGAATGAAAAGGGCGATCTCAACGACATGGAGATCCCCACGTTCATTCGGAGGCAGATGGATTGAGGCCCGGGTTCGTCCGAGTTGCTCTGTACTCTCTTGTCGCGCTGGCCTTGGCCGGCGCGCTTCGCTTTACCCCGGCTCTTCCCGATCCGGAGCGTAAACCCGCCGAGGTGTTCGCGGTCCAAGCCGGGCAGCCCGCCTGGAAGCTCCGCTACGACACGCTCGGCCGCGGCGAATCGCTGCAGTCGCTCTTCAAGCGCGGCGGCCTGACCGACGCAGCGGCCGTGCGCGCGGTGCAGGCGGCAGCGTCGGCCTCGCTGGACCAGCGGCGGATCCCGAGTGGCATGCCGGTCACCTTGAAGTCCCAGGCGGCTGATTCGAGCCCATCGGAGATAACTCTGCAGCTGGCGATCGACCGGCTTCTGCACCTGCATCGGAGCGGCGAGTCGTGGGTTGGCGAAGAGGAACGCCTCCCCTGGACGACAGACACGATCCTCGTCGGCGGGACGATCGCGTCGAATCTGTACGACGCGATGGACGAGAGCGTGAAGCGAGATCTGCCGACCGGCGCCAGGCAACAGCTCGCCTGGTCGCTCGCCGATGTGTACGAGTACCGCGTCGACATGAGCCGCGACCTCCAAAAGGGAGACGAATTCCGCGTCATAGCCGAGCGGTCGGTGACGCCGGGCGGCGCGGTGCGAATCGGGAAGGTGATCGCGGCCACGTTCAAGCTGTCTGGCTCGGTGATCGAGGCGATTCACTTTGCCAGCCGGTCGGCGAGCGGCGAATACTTCGACCAGACCGGCAAGTCGATGCGCGCGGCGTTCCTCCGCGCGCCGCTCGAGTTCCGGCGCATCAGCAGCGTGTTCGGCGGTCGAGAGCACCCGGTGCTCGGCGGATGGCGCATGCACAAGGGCACCGACTACGCTGCCAACATGGGCACCCCCGTTCGCGCGATCGGTGACGGCGTCATCGTGCGCGAGGGGTGGGGGAACGGCTACGGCAACATCGTCGAGATCCGGCATCGGAACGGCTTCGTCACGCGCTACGGCCACTTGAGCCGGTTCGCACGCGGGCTGCGCACCGGCTCGCGCGTGACGATCGGCGAGACGATCGCATATGTGGGGAGCACTGGATTGGCCACCGGACCTCACCTCCACTTCGAAGTGTTGGTGAACGGCCAACAGCGCGATCCGCGCGTCGCGCTTCGGTCGGCGGGCGGCGACCCAATTCCGACGGGCGAACGTGACGACTTCTCTCGAGTGAAGGAGCAGCTGCTTGCATCGCTCGAGACGCCGACGTCCGGCGTGACCAAGCTCGCGCAGCGCTGACGAGTCCGTCGCCCGGCGCGAGCCGAGCACTTAGGTTACGCGCATGTCGCCGTGGCTCCTCGCGATCGTTGCAGGGCTCATCGTCGCGCTCATCCAGTACGGTCCACGCGAGCTCCGCAACGCATCGAGCCTCATCACGGCGGCGCTGCGTGCCGGGGCTGTCGCGCTTGTCACCGCGTTGTTACTCGATGCGCCGGCTGGCTTAGCCAAGCCCGTCTCCGCATGGGCCGCGCTCGACGCGTCGCTCAGCATGTCGCGTGGGGATACCGCCCTGTGGCGCATGGCGCGCGATTCCGTCCGCCGTGCGGGCGTGGACTCGACGTTTCTGTTCGGGGATTCCGTTCGACGCGCGGACACGCTTGGCGCGCCGCACGACCAGGCGAGCGTCCTCCGACCAGTAGTGGAGCGCGCGCTCGGCGCCGGCCATCCCCTCATTGTCGTGACCGACGGAGAGATCGACGATCCCGATGCCGCACGGGTTCTGCCGGCGGGTTCGCGGCTCATCGTTCTGCCACATCAACCGCGCCGCGACATAGCAGTCGCTTCGATGGAGGCGCCGCGCGCCGTCGTGAGCGGCGACACGGCGGAGATTCGCGTCGGCCTCGCCGCCGGCGCGCTCGGTTCGCGGCCGGGCACGATGGCCCTCTCGCTGGACGGGGCGCCGATTGCCCAACAGTCCTTTGATTCGCTGCCGCCGTTCGGCGAGCGCGTGCTCTCGCTGAAGGTCAAGCTGGAAAGCACCGGGGGCGGCGGCCCCGAGGTGCTGCGAGCCGTCTCGACGGCGCCCGAGGACGCCGAGCACCGCAACGATACCCTGGCCGTGGCGGTTGATGTCTCGCGCGCCGCGAGCGCCGTGTTCGCCTCCACATCGCCCGACTTCGACGCGCGCTACGCTCTGGCCGTGCTGCGTGGATCGCTCGGCATTCCGACGCGCGGCTATTGGAAAGTCGCGCCGGGAGAATGGCGCAGCGAAGGGTCGTTCAGTCCCGTGCCTGAGTCGGAGGTCCGTCAGGCGCTGCGCGATGCGCCGGTCGCGGTAATTCACGGCGACACATCGGCGTTTGGCGATCCGCGCCGCGCGACATCCGGGCCGCTTGCGCTAATCGTGACCTCGGCGACGGATGGCGAGTGGTATCCCGCCTCCGCCCCAAGCTCTCCGATCGCACCGGCGTTGTCCGGGGTGGTCTGGGACAGCCTTCCGCCGGTGGCCGAGGCGGCACAGGTGCCCACCGGAAATTGGACGGGCGTCGAGACTCGTCGCGGCCGCGGCGACGAGCGGAAACCGCTCGTCGTCGGGACGGATTCGCCGCGTCGCGTTGCGATCGTCGCCGCGGCCGGACTCTGGCGATGGCGCTTTCGCGGTGGTGTCGCGGCCGACGCGTTCACTGCGTTTTGGGGCGGCATCTTCGACTGGCTCGCGGCCGAGCGGGCGGATCGGCGTGCCGCGGTCCCGGACGATCGTGTCGTCCACGCCGGCGAGCCGGTGCGTTGGCGAAAGGGCTCAGCCGCGGATTCGGTGGTTTCGCTGACGTTGCGGGCGCGTGGTGGCACGCGCGTGGATTCGCTGACGCTTCGCTTCCCGTCGGGCGCAAACATGGTCGAGAGCAAACCGCTGCCGGCCGGGATCTACGACGTGACGACGCAGGGGGGGAAATCGCTGCTCGCCGTCAACGCATCACGTGAGTGGCTCCCGCGCGCGCCGCGTGTCGCGGCAGCTCGCCAGAGCGGCGCGCTCTCTGCCGATACGGCGCCGCGTCTGCGCGGTGCAGGGTGGGCCTATGCGTTGGCGATATTGATGCTGTGCGCCGAGTGGCTGCTCCGCCGCCGGCATGGGATGCGATGACGGGAATGGGATAGATGCGGCTTCTTCGCAAATCGGGCGATGTCCCCAAGCGTTCGCTTTGGCAAAAGCTCAAGGACATCGCGCTCATGGATGTCGCGGTCATCGCGCGCGGTGGTGTCACGCCGGGATCGCTCGAGAATCTGGAGCAGCTATTGCTGGAGGCCGATTTTGGCGTTCCGGTGACGCTGCGGCTCGTCGAGGAGGTGGAACGTCGCGCGTCGCGCGGCGAGGTTCGAACGCAGGACGAGTTTCGCGACGCGCTGTCCGGCGGTGTGGAGACGGCGTTGCTCGCCGGGAAGAGCGACGCGCGGCTCGCATCGGCCGGGTCACCGCCCACCGTCATCCTCATCGTCGGCGTGAACGGCGCGGGGAAGACGACGTTCATCGGCAAGTTGAGCGACCGATATCGCCGCGAGGGAAAGCGCGTGATGGTCGCGGCGGGCGACACGTTTCGCGCCGGCGCGATCGATCAGCTGCGTGTTTGGGCGGAGCGAACCGGCGCGACGTTCATTGGATCGAAAGCCGGAGCCGATCCGGCGGCAGTAGCATTCGACGCGATCGACGCCGCGACCACGCGCGGCGCGGACATCCTCATCGTCGATACCGCGGGCCGGCTGCATACGAGCGAAGGGCTGATGGAAGAGCTGCGGAAGGTGGCGCGCGTCATCGCCAAGCGCCTTCCTGGTGCTCCGCACGAGACCTTGCTCGTGCTCGACGGCACGATCGGCCAGAATGCGGTGCAGCAGGCCAAGACGTTCTCCGCCGCGGTGCCGGTCACGGGCCTCGTCGTGACGAAGCTCGATGGCACGGCGCGCGGTGGCGTGGTGGTCGCCGTCCACGAGGCGATCGACGTGCCGGTAAAATTTCTGGGCGTTGGCGAGGGCGCGGACGACCTCGAGCCCTTCGAGGCGCGGGAGTTTGCGAAAGCCCTGTTGAGCGACGAGTAGGCGGAGCGACACACGCTCGATGGCGCCCGTGACTGAACGTCCTCGGCCCCAGCGGCTCTTTCTCGACACTCCGGTCACGTATCTCAAGGGCGTCGGTCCGGCGCGCGCCGAAGCGCTGCGCCGATTGGGGATCGTCACGGCGGGCGATCTGCTCTATCACGTGCCGCATCGCTACGAGGACGCCAGCACCGTCGCGCCGATCAGCAGTCTCGAGCCGGGGATGCACGGCACGGTCATCGGGACCGTCATCTCGAAGGGGATCATCCCGACGCGCAA
>Ga0157375_10005163_pt1 | contig 11331 bp, 12 predicted proteins | sample M35metaG_FD_115311 | JGI IMG/M metagenome (GOLD analysis project Ga0157375, IMG submission 115311) | Miscanthus rhizosphere microbial communities from Kellogg Biological Station, Michigan, USA - M3-5 metaG | ecosystem: Host-associated > Plants > Roots > Rhizosphere > Soil | place: USA: Michigan...
CACTTGATGGCACGGGCATTGTGTTGGGCGACGGTTTTGCCGCCTATGACTTTCCTGGGCTACGGAATTCGAGCAGCAGTGCCCCGTGGTTTCACCCGAACCGGGCAGATTTCAGTGAACGTCGCAACGGGGACGGGTTGCGCACTAGTGGTTGTGAGGGGTCTGCCGGAGACGGATGTTGCGCGAGTGCAGCGATGGTGTCGGGATAGGGTGCCCGAGCGTGTCCGCCTCGGGATGGGGGCGAAGGCGAGAAGCTCCCGCGACCTCCCGGAACGGAAGGCCGCCTCATGCCTTGGCGAAGCAGTACATCCGGTAGTCCGTGGATCCCGTGCTTTGCAGGCCCTGGCAGACCCTCCGCACGGGCGCATAACCGCGGACTAAGCCGTGCAGGAAGGCCGGCACGACGCGATCGGTCATGTCCTGCCACTGCTGCATATTCTTCTCTAGCGCGCGCATAACCTCCGCATTGATCACCCTCTGCGAAAGCATCCGCATCGGCGCGTTGGCCAGCGCCGCCTCCCAGCGGGCAATACCGTAAGAGGATCGGCCATCGGCGTATAGGAAATGCCCTCCTGGGCGGAGCACGCGCGCCACCTCGGCGAGGAAACGGGGAAACCGCGGATAGAGGTGCGAAGATTCGATATTGATCACCGCGTCGAAGGATTGGTCGGGGAAAGGCAGGTTCTCGGCGTCGCCTTGCACGAACTCCAGGCCGGCCAGATTGTGCCGTTTCCGGCAAAAGTCGATACCGGCCGGGTTCAAGTCCAGTCCGGTGTAGGAGGCCGGGTGCAAGGTGCGCATGAGGTATGAGGCTCCACCGCCGTGGCCGCAACCGACTTCGAGCACGCGTTTGCCGTTGAGATCCACCTGGGTCGCCGTGCGGTGGTAGAGCTGGATGGAAAACCGGTTGGGCTCATCGGAGGCCGAAAGCGGCACACCCATCGGCGGATCCTCCTCGTAGCCGTAGTTGAGGAACAAAACATCGTCGGCGCCAAGCCGGCGGGTCACGTAGCGGTAAAAATAGTTTTGAAAAGACTGCACAAACTTCTCATTGAGCTTCCAGACGAACGGGTGGCGAAACTCGCGGTCTTGGTCCCTGAGTGCCATAGGCGGAGTATCACAGAAACAGAAGTGCGGTGAAGTTGATTACACCGGCGCGAACGAATTCATCCACATCCGACATATCGACCATGCCAAGGTTGTGGGCGCGGCAAATTACGCGGCCACCCTTCCCGCCTGCCGCGCGGTTGGCTATGACAAGGCATTCCAGTGAACGTCGCAATGGGGGACGGGTTGCACACTAGTTGTTGTGAGGGGTCTGCTGGAGACGGATGTTGCGCGAGTGCAGCGATGGTGTCGGGATAGGGTGCCCGAGCGTGTCCGCGACGAGGTGCACATCGAGGTGGATGTCGGGGAGCGTCATGTGACGATCGTGGAGTGCCGGGCGCCGTGGCGGTCGGATATGGGTTCGGAGTGGACCCGGTTCCCGATCGCCCGGCTGCGCTATACGAAGACCACGAGGGGGTGTGGTCGTTGTTTGGCGGGACCGCAACCTGCTGTTCCACGCCTACGACTTAGTGTCAGCCACGGCCAGTATCGAGGAGTTGCTCGCTGAGCTGGATCGCGATCCCACAGCGATCTTTTGGGGCTGACCGTCGCCTTATCTTTATGCGGTCCTGATGGTGGCGTCGGTGATCAGGTCGGCCGGTCGGGCCCAACCGAGAGTCTTACGAGGGCGGTCGTCGAGTTCGTCCGCGACGCGCTGCAGTTCCTCGGGCGAAACATGGGCCAGATCAATGCCTTTGGGAAAGTAGTCGCGCAGCAAGCCATTCGTATTCTCGTTGGAGCTGCGCGGCCACGGCGAGTGCGCGTCACAGAAGAACACGCGGATCCCGATGCGGGCGGTGATCTGCTGGTGCAGCGCAAGTTCCTTGCCCTGATCCCAGGTCAGCGTCCGCCGAAGATGGGGGCGCGTCGGCGAGGCCGTCACGCATTGCCTCGGCGGTCGGTCGCCCCGTGGGGATATGGATCAGGATCACAAAGCGGGTCGTGCGTTCGACGAGAGTGCCGATCGCCGAACGGTTTCCGGCACCCATGATGCAGTCACCCTCCCAATGCCCGACCTGCACCCGTTCTTCGACCTCGGCGGGCCGCTCTGCGATCATCGTCATGCTGGTGAGCCGGCCCCGCCGCTCCAGGCCCTGGACCCGACGTCGACGCCGCCGACGCCGCGGTTTCGCCGGGCGAGTGAGATCGATCCGTGGATCGTAAATCGCCTGATAGATCGACTCGGTACACAGGTGGCGCTGGGGTTGGTCAGGAAAGCGCCGCCGTAGTTCGTTCGGGACTCCACCGCTTGCCCAGCAGCTCGGCGACCACATCATAGAGCGGTTCGTCACCCGCCAGGCGCCGCGAGCGCGACGACCGGGATCGCCGCTCGGTGCTCAGCCGCTGCGCCGTCGCAGGCAGGTAGCGGCCACGACTGTCGGCGTTGCGGCGAAGCTCTCGTGAGACCGTCGAGGCCGCTCTGCCTCGTGGGCAATGCCGCACACACTGACACCCGCACGGTGCAGGTCGGCGATCATCGTCCGCTCGGTCAGCGACAGATAACGAGGATGCTGTGGCTTGGGTGCTGTATACCTCACCGGCGGATAGTGCACCGGCTCCCCGAACAGTGTTGAGGATTGTGCGCGCGTAGCGCCAGCGTGTTCCCGTCCTGCGGTTGACTCCCCACGATCCGGCATGCCTCGGAGTTACTCACCCCCTGCGCAATAAGCCGAACGAACCACTCCTGCTTCTCCACCAGCATCACACCACGCCGGCTCTTCCCAACAACTCCCACCGCAACCTCCGCATAGCCTCGAAGTTGCGACGTTTACTGGAATCCGCCCCGTCTACCCGGGCTGAGGCTCCCGGACCGGGGCAATGCTCCTCGGCTTGAGACGAGATTTTAGAGACATCGCGCGCTTCTCCACCAGGAACCAGCTCAGCGCGGCTAGCGGTAGGGTGGCAGCCGTCGAAATGAGAAAGAACACAAGCGGATTCAGAAAGACAAGCCCAAGGCTGGCCAGCAACTGCTGAGTCGGGAATGCGTAAATGTACACGCCGTAGGACAGATCCGTACGCAATCTCAAGCGCTTGTTGTGGATCAGCGCACCTGAAACGATGACGGCGTACGCCAGCGGAAGGGCGGCTACCACCCTGTAATCAGGCAGCAGGCCGGCCGCTAGGACGATGACCACGCTCACCGCGACGAGCGACCACCGAGCGGGAATCACGTCTCGCCAGTGATACATGCACGCTCCGGCCGCGAACATGATAGCGGAGCGCATAAGGACCTGCGGGATAGTCCAAACGCCGGGGTATGTAAGCGGCGGGAATAACAACGCCCCTACCACTGCCAGTGCCAAAATCGCAGGAGAGACCCACCGGCGAGTGGCGAGTCCGACTACTCCGATAACAGCAACAACGAGGTAGCACATCACCTCCCAGATGAGAGACCACAGAGAAGCGTTCCAGCCCGCGGCCGCATCTGGGATGCCGTGCGGTGTCCCGCCGATAAAGCGCTGAATATAGATCAATCCGCTGTTTTTCAAGACGTACTCGATCGGCGCGGTTGACGTTAACAGCTTCGAGACCGAACCGCCCTGAATCGCCATACCGATCGGGGCGAGGACAAACGCGGTCACGATCAGGCAGACGTAGAACCCGGGGAGGATGCGAAGAGCTCGAGCGGCGAGATACTCACGGAGTCGCGGGTTGGTGAGCCAACTCCTGGCGATGAGGAATCCTGAGATCGCAAAGAATCCGTCAACCCCGACCGAGAAAAGAATCTGGAGAATCGCCGCGGGCGGCATGCGGCCCGTGGTTGGGAACGAGTGCCACAGGATGACTTCGGCCGCCAGCGCCAGCCGTAACGCGTTCAGTGCATTATTTCGCGGATCGAATACCTGCTCTAGTTTCATCGACCCCCCGGCTGTCGTCCGCACCACGCGCTGTCGGCGCCATCGTATCGTTACTCTGTCAAGAACTTCGGGCTTTGTGAACCGACCCGGCGAGCCCAGAGACTATCTCATCCGGGACTCGGCAGGCGGCTGGTTTCCGCCGATCTGCTGTTGGGAACCCCGTTCTCTTGACGGAGTCGATAGACGTCTAGGCTCACCACCCGGAGTATGGATTACTGGCATGCGAGACAAGGGGTAGTTTTGGCCGAGACCGATCGCGACACCCGATCTGCGTACCTTGACCTGCTTCGACGGGACCTCACCAGGTACGGCCGCGATGAGCTGGTGCCCGTGCGGTGGTGGAGGGTCGGGCGGCGCATTCTCAAAATCCGCAATTATATGCTCGTGCGTGAACGCCCGTTCGATCAGCGCAAGCGTGACATGGGCCTAGATTGGCCGGCGGATGCCGAGACGATGATTGGTATGCAGAGACTCACCAGTCTGCAGCATTGCGTTGAGACGGTGCTGGCAGACGACATACCCGGCGATCTGGTGGAATGCGGAGTGTGGCGCGGAGGGGCTTCCATCCTGATGCGCGCGGTTCTGGCTGCCTACGCGGATGAGACGCGTTGTGTATGGCTAGCCGATTCGTTCGCGGGCGTACCACCCCCAGACGCCGCTAATTACAAAGCAGACAAAGGGATTCGACTGGATCGTGCTGCGGGCGTGTTGGCGGTTCCGGAATCGGAAGTCAGGGCGAATTTCCAGCGCTACGGGTTGCTTGACGGCCAGGTCCGCTTTCTTCCTGGCTGGTTCAAGGACACGCTGCACGATGCGCCGATCGATCGCATCGCCGTGCTGCGGCTTGATGGCGACCTCTACGAATCGACGATACAATCGCTCGACGCGCTCTACCCGCGGCTGTCGCCCGGGGGTTTCTGCGTAATTGATGACTACCACGCGCTTGAGGCGTGTCGGCAAGCCGTCGCGGACTATCGGGCGAAACATGGAGTCTCCGCGGAGATTGTTGAAATAGACGGGACTGGTGTGTTCTGGCGCAAGTAGTGAAGACCATGAGACTCTTCGCCTCCGCCCCACTTGCCCGCGTTGACTTCTGTGAATTCGATGATGCCGGCACGGGCGCAGGTGGCAATCGAGGCCACTCCCAGCACCGAAGATCCCCGAGATAGTGGCCGATATCCCTGACTTGGCGTCGGCGCACGACAGATGAGAGGCTTGGATTCGACGATGAAACTTGTGCTGGCAAGCTACGGAACTCGAGGCGATGTCGAACCTTGCGTCGTTGTCGGCCGCGAACTGCTGCGAAGAGGGCACGACGTGCGCATGGCCGTCCCGCCCGACTTGGTCGGCTTCGCCGAGGGGGCCGGGCTTGCCACGGCCGCTTACGGGCTGAATACGCAGGCGTGGCTGGACGTGTACCGCAACTTCTGGACGGCTTTCTTCCGCAAATTCTGGAGGATCCAGGACCTCCGCAAGTTGTGGCGCGAGATGTGGGAGCTCAGTGACCAGTCCTGGGCGCAGATGAACACGACGTTGACGTCGCTGGCAGACGGCGCCGACGTGCTGTTCGCTGGGCAGAGTTACCAGGAGCCCGCCGCCAACGTCGCGGAGCATTACGACATTCCGTTGGTCACGCTGCATCATGTCCCGATGCGGGCCAACGGCCAGCTCGTTTCGATCTTGCCGTCTCCGTTGGCTCGCTCCGCAATGACGGCGTTCGACTGGCTGGCTTGGCGTCTGAACAAGAAGGTTGACGACTCGCAGCGCCGTGAACTCGGCCTACCGAAGGCGACAGGCCCCTCGCCGCGGCGGATCGCCGATCGCGGATCGCTGGAAATCCAGGGCTACGATGAGGTTTGCTTCCCCGGGCTGGCAGCTGAATGGGCGAAATGGGATGGTCAACGGCCCTTCGTTGGGGCGCTTACGATGGAGTTGACGACCGTTGCTGACGACGAGGTCGCGTCGTGGATTGCCGCGGGAACACCGCCGATTTGCTTCGGCTTTGGCAGCATGCCGGTCGAATCTCCGGCTGACACGGTCGAAATGATCAGCGCGGCCTGCGCGGAGTTAGGCGAGCGGGCGTTGGTGTGCGCCGGTTCGAGTGACTTCAGCGATGTGTCCCATTTTGACCACGTCAAGGTGGTAGGCGCGGTGAATTACGCGGCCGTCTTTCCGGCGTGCCGCGCGGTCGTGCATCACGGTGGCTCGGGCACCACGGCCGCAAGCCTGCGCGCGGGAGTTCCCACGCTGATCCTCTCGATGGATGTCAATCAGACTCTCTGGGGAGGTCAGGTAAAACGATTGAAGGTGGGCACCGGACGGCGCTTTTCGGCTACCACGCGCGAATCGCTGGTCGCGGACCTGCGCCGGATCCTCGCCCCCCAATACGCCACCCGGGCCCGCGCGCTCGGCGCCCGGATGACCAAACCTGCCGAAAGCGTTGTCAAAGCCGCCGATCTGGTAGAAAGTTTCGCCCGCTCGAGGCGTTTTGCCTGATCGGCGACGGCGGCCCGTGGGGACTACCGGCGCTGGCCAAGTCTGCCAGATTGCCTCGGCGGTCGGTTGATGCGACCGCGGCGGGGCCGGCGAAGATTCGCCACGGATGCTCGGCACCACCACGGATGGATGCCACATGACCTTTCGCGCGAAGTAATAACTACTGCTTCTCGCCGAAGGTTCAATGGCGCCGCCGGAGCCTGATCGAACAGCCAAGATGGTTCGTGAGACAGATCTTGCATCCAAAGTGTCACTGCTATCGCTGCATGAAACCGACAGCCGTCGAATACGGCCCTTGTCAGCAGATGCCTGTTCGCTTCTTTCGCGCTCCAGACCTCGGGTCGTGTATCGTTCTTGGCGTTCAAGATTTTCTCCGCGGAGGGTCAAGCCAAGTGATCGAGATTACCAAAGCGTGCCAACTGTGCGGATCGACTGGTCCCCATCAAACTATCACGGTTCGCGAGATGTATTTCGGAACCCGCGAGCTGTTTGAATATTTTAGCTGTGCTGCGTGCGAAACGTTACAAATTGTGAATGTTATCGAGGGCGACGAGCTCAAGCGATTTTATCCACCGGATTATTACTCCTACAATGTTGCAGCTCAGTCGAGGGCTCTCCGATGGCTGACTGCGCAAAAAGACCGCTTTGAATTGCATATTGGCGGCCGGCCAGTCGGTGCCCTCATAGCGGCGCTCCCGCCCGGTGTCCGCAGTCTTATCGGAACTCACGATGCCAGCGGGGACGTAGTCAGAATACTCGGTCGACTAGGGATTAAACTCGGCGCGCGAATTCTTGACGTGGGCTGTGGTGGTGGCGCGTTGCTTGACCGGTTGGCGAGAGTTGGATTCAACAACTTGTTTGGTGCCGATCCGTTCATCGCAGCCGATAGCGAGACGGCGCTAGGCGTGCCGCTAATGAAGCGAGATTTGAGCGAAGTGACTGGCGAATTTGACCTCATTATGTTCAATCATTCGCTTGAACATGTGCCTGACATGGTCGCGACGCTTAAGGCGGCGCACGAGAGACTCGTTGCTGGAGGCATTTGCTTGGTTCGCCTGCCGACGCCCTCGTCCGAAGCTTGGACTATTTATGGGGCGGACTGGATGAACCTCGATGCGCCTAAACATATCGTTATTCCTTCACGACAAGGAATGGCGCTGGCAGCCGATACGGCCGGGCTACGGCTGGAGAAGTCGTTCGATGATTCGAACTCAGGTCAGTTTATCGGGAGCGAAGCTTATCGACGTGATATTCCACTGAACGAGCTCAAAAGCCTTGGGTATGTCGTTCGGACCTTCGGACTAAAGCAAATCTGGGATTGGGAAAGGCGCGCGACACGGCTTAATCGGCAGTGTCGTGGCGACATGACCGGGTTTGTTTTGAAGGCCAAGTGAGATTGCGGGGATTCGCGAGCACATTCGCCACCGTGTTGTTGCTGGGCAAGAACCGTCGCATTGTCTGACTCGCCGCAAGCGATGCTATGGTTCCGCCATGCCAAGCCCGCTTCCAGCCAAGGTCCGCCTCATGTTGTGGGTGGTGCGCGCTGAATACTGGCTTGCGCGCACTCTGCTACCCAATGTCTACGCCGACGACGGGCTGCTCAGTTTTCACAACCATGCGTTCCTGGACGACCCCGCGTTCAGAGGGGCCTACCAGCGTGGCGTGAAAGCCGTCGGCATGGGTGATCCGTTTCCGTGGGAGTGGCGCGTGCACGTCGGATTGTGGGCAGCGGCCAACGCAAGCCGGCTCGATGGTGATTTCGTCGAGTGCGGCGTCAATTACGGGTTTTTGAGCAGCGCCGTAATGGAGTACCTCGACTGGGATCGGCTTGGCAAGACGTTCTATCTACTCGACACCTTCGCGGGACTCGATGGGCGATTCATCACAACGGGTGAACGTAGCGCCGGGGCGCTCGAGAGGAGCGAGGAAAATCTGCGCACCGGTATGTACGTCAGTGGAGTCGACGGTGTCCGGGCGAATTTCGCGCAGTGGCAGAACCAGCGCATCATCGCGGGTTCTATTCCGGATACTCTCGACCAGGTCGATTCCCGCAGTGTGGCTTTCCTACATATCGACATGAACTGTGCACCACCCGAAGTCGCTGCGCTGCGCTATTTTTGGCCGCGCCTGACTCCTGGAGCTTTCGTGCTGCTGGACGATTACGCCTATCGAGGCTATGAAGAACAGCACCTCGCTATGAACGCCCTTGCGAGTGAATTGGACGTGCCGATCTGTTCACTGCCCACTGGCCAAGGCCTACTCATCAAGCCCGCATTAGATGAGTAGGAGGAGCGAGATCGCTGAGCTGATCCTGTCGCGGAACGCCGGCAGACTATCGGCGGACCGAACATCACACGGTATGGACCTGCGGCGCGTACAGGATCCATCGTCCACCTTGCTCGTGAAACAGACGTTCCTTGGCCATGATCTCCTCCGCGTGGTTCCACGCGAACAGCAACGCGTAGTCAGGGTACGGGTGGGAAAAGACTTCGGGCGGGCACACCGGAATTTTTGAGCCCGGGGTAAGGCAGCCCTGCTTCTCTGGGGTCGAATCACACACCAGAGGAAGCAGGTCCGTGCCGATATGGCAATAGTTCATCACCGTGGCGCTCCTCGATGTGGCCCCGTACCCGACGACGCGTCGGCGGTCGGAACGCAAGTCGCGGAGAAGGGAGACGAGCTCCGCCTTGATGCGATCGATGTCGGCGGAGAACCGGGCGAATGTCGCTTCCTCGGCAACCCCCTCGGCTTTCTCCCGCGCCAAGAATTCCGCGACGGCGGCGGTCGGCTCACGGGTGCCCACACGGGCGACCGTGTAGCGGATTGAACCCCCGTGGATGGGAAGGTGTTGGACATCGATCAGCTCGAAGCCGAAACGAGCTGCCATCGCCTGCACCGAACGGACCGAGAAAAGATAGAAGTGCTCGTCGTAGATCTGGTCGAAGTAGTCATATTTCAGGATGTCGGCGAGAGAGCGGTCCTCGAACACGAACAGTCCGTCCGGCGCAAGCAGCAAGTCGATCCCATGGAAAATCGAGTCGAGATACGAGATGTGACTGATCGTGTTCGCCGAGTAGATCAGGTGTGCCGGTCCCTCCTCCTCGCGGATCTCTGCGGCCGCCGACGCGTCGAAGAAATCCGTGCGTACGCGGACACCGTGCGACCGGGCCACATCGTCCGCGCCGGCAGCTGGGTCCACCCCCAAATGTCGCATTCCAGCCTCGCTGAGCGTCGTCAGCATCACGCCGTCGTTGCTGCCGATCTCGACGACGAACCCGTCCCGCCCGCCCGGGGACATCTCAATGATGTGCCGGGCCACGTCTTGGAAATGCTTGCGCATCAGTGAGGACCCGGATGCGCGGTACGGATAATCCGCACGAAACATCTGGTTCGGTGGGATCTCGTGAAGCTGCTGCACCATTGTGCAGGACGTACAGAGTCCGACCGCAAGCCGGAAGAACGGCACCTTGTCGGTGTCTTCGGGTCTGACAAAAGCGTTCGAGACGGGCTGGCGACCGAGGTCGACGACCTCGCGAACAACACCGCCGCATATACGGCAACTGTGCTCGGTCAAAACTACCCCCTACCTGGCATGCCAGTACTTCCGGTGATGAGCCTAGAGCAATAACGATGCATTTCGAAGTTTTTCAACCTTTTAGAGACCGCACCGATTAGAGCGCTCAGTCGGATATCTGTCCTATGGATTAACGATGTCCACCGCTTAAGTCGGCGACCAATTGGAGGCGCTTGTCCGCGAAACCAAGGGAATAGCGATGCCGGGACGCATCAGGTCGGCCGCCGAGATATGCGCGAGCTCAGCACCGCGCCCGACATCACTCAACACGCTTCCGGCGGACGGCATCTTCGAATAGATCGGCGGCTTTGGCCACGCTTTTGGCGGGTGTGGTCATCCGGGGGGCGAGTTCGCGGGCTCGGATAGCGTATTGCGGGGCGAGGATCCGGCGCAGGTCTGCGACCAGCGATTCCCGGGTAGTGGTTGAAAAGCGCCGGGCTGTGCCCACTTTCAGTCGTTTGAGCTGATTTCCCCAGTAGGGCTGATCGGCCGAGCTCCACAGGATCAACGTGGGGATTCCGGCGCGCAGGCTTGCAGCGGTGGTGCCCGAGCCACCGTGGTGCACGACCGCGCGGCAGGCCGGAAAGGTCGCCGCGTAATTCACTGGGCCCACCACCTTGACGTGGTCGAAATGGGGCAGGTGGCTGAAGTCAGTCCCGCCGAAGCACACCAGCGCCCGCTCGCCTAACTGCGCGCAGGCCGCGCTGATCATTTCGACCGTGTCGGCCGGAGATTCGACCGGTATGCTGCCGGTGGCGAAGCAAATCGGTGGTGTTCCCGCGGCACTCCACGACGCGACCTCGTCGTCGGCATCGGTGGTCAATTCCATTGTCAGCGTGCCGATAAAGGGCCGTCGGCCATCCCATTTCGCCCATTCGGCCGCCAGCCCGGGGAAGCAAAACTCGTCGTAGGCCTGGATTTCCAGCGATTTGCGTTCGGCGATCCGCCGCGGCGAGGGGCCTGTTGCCTTCGGTAGGCCCAGTTCGCGGCGCTGGGTGTCCTCGACCTTGTGCGTCGAGCGCCAAAACAGCCACTCGGACAACGTGCCTGCCGAGCGCACCAATGGCGACGGCAAGCTGGGAACGAGTTGACCGTTGGCCCGCATCGGGAAGTGATGCAGGGCGATCAACGGAATGTCGTAATACTCCGCGACGTTGGCAGCGGCCTGCTCGAAGTTCAGGCCGGTGGACAGCAGGTCGGCCCCGTCCGCCAGCGACGTCAGCGTCGCGCTCGTCTCCCCCCAGTACCGGGCAATGGGCTCCCACAGTTCGCGCAGCGACCTGATCGGATTACGGA
>Ga0157375_10005164_pt1 | contig 11327 bp, 8 predicted proteins | sample M35metaG_FD_115311 | JGI IMG/M metagenome (GOLD analysis project Ga0157375, IMG submission 115311) | Miscanthus rhizosphere microbial communities from Kellogg Biological Station, Michigan, USA - M3-5 metaG | ecosystem: Host-associated > Plants > Roots > Rhizosphere > Soil | place: USA: Michigan...
ACCGACGACCCCAGGATGCCCAGATTGGGAGCTTCGTGCGAAAAACCCCATGGGTCGACAACATTAGTCTCAGGATTCGCATCCATACGAGTGCCACCGTAGGCGTGCGTGCTGATGCCTGGTCCGTTGGCTGGAGGTTTGGTGACTTCGATCGCGCCGGCCGCGCGGAACCACTGCTCCATCTTGTTTTGGGCGTGTTGCAGCGCGCGCTGCTCGTTCTCCCGCACGCCGCCGGAGGTGATGCGGCACACGAGATCGCCGAGGGGATCGCGGACTTCCGTGTCCAGATCGAGGAAGGTTGTTTCGTACGGAAAGGTGTTGGTTTGCAGATAGGTGGACGCGACGCGTCCGGCGCTTTCATGCACGAACTTCTTCCAGGCCGACCCGAACAGCGGTGCACGGCCGTAGGTGTTCATGGCGGCCGCATCGATAGGATGCCGCTCGGTGTAGACATGCAGACTTGCTCCGCCGATGAAGCCGAGCCCCGCATGGTCGAAGGAATCGTCGGCCCACTCGTCGACCGTCGCGCCCTGAGCGGGTAGTCCGTACCAGACGTTGATATCGGAAGGGAACAGCGCGCTGACGTTGCTGATCCAATGTCCGAAATAATGCCGGCCGACTTGGCCGTGATTGTTTGAAAGCCCGTTAGGATACGCCTTGGATTTCGAGAGCAGCAGCAGGCGCGAGTTTTCGTAGGTATAGCCCGCCAGCAGCACGATCTTGGCCGGCTGAAAATATTCCTTGCGATCGCGAATGTAGTTGACGCCGGTGGTGCGGCCGTTGGCATCCGTAATGATGCGCGTGACCTGAGCTCTATCGAAGATAGTCAGGTTCTTGGTGCGCACGGCTTCGGGAATCGTTGTTGTGGCCGTCGAGTTCTTGGCGCCCACATGGCATCCTCCGGCGCTGCAATAGCCATGAAATACGCACGGGTTTCGGCCTCGATACGGTTGTGAATTGACGGCCGCCGGCGGACGGAAGGGATTCCATCCCAACTGCCGGGCCGCGTCCATCATGTGATCGGTGAATCCTGCGCCGCGTAGCGGAGGCATGGGATACTCGCGCTGCCGGGGACCTTCGAACACATTTCCCGTGGAATCGATGTGGCCCTGAATATTGCCCGCCTTCCCGCTGACACCCACTTCCTGCTCGATGATGTCGTAGTACGGCTCCAGGTCGTCGTAGGTGACCGGCCAGTCTTCGAGTGTGGATCCGGCGGGAATCGAATTGGGACCGTAGCGGCGGATGGACTCCGAGCGTGTCCGGAAATCCCAGGGCTTCAGACGCCAGCTCTGCGCCCAGTAGTGAATCGACGTCCCACCGATCGCGTTCATCATCGGATGAACTCCGGCGGATCTCGCCTGCTGCGAAGGAGTCGCGCGGACCGTCGGGCATTCACGCTGGGCCTTGGGCGAGCTGCTCACCAGGCGGCGCACATTGTTGTAAACCTCGTCAGCGTGGAAATCGCGGTGCGGATCCATCCATGTGCCGGCTTCGATCCCCGCGACGTTGAGTCCCGCACGAGCCAGGGGAAGCACCGCGACGCCGCCGGCTGCTCCCAGACCGATCACCACGACGTCGACGGGCTTGAGATTAATGGCCATACTTGGATCCGTAAGCCGACACCCGATAGGGCTTGATGTCGACGTTCATGGCTTGATCCTCGGCGGCCACCGCGGGGCGCGGACCGGGATAACGAATTAGATCCCAGCCTGCGAAATTCTTGTTGCCGCCGTAGTAGGGATCGCTGAACATGCCTTCGAGCGTCAGGCGTCGGGCGCGATTGAAGAAGGGACTATCAATCATTTCGTTGAGCACCTGGTCGCGTTTCTCCGCCGACAGTTCGGCGAGCGGTGCGCCGTGCGCTCTTTTGGCGTAAGCGTCGACCGCTTCTAGGCCCTGGATGAAGGTGTCCTTCTCGCTTGCATTTGGCCCAGCCAGGACACGGTCGATGTAGATTTGCACGCCCGATGCAACGGCACCCGGTCCCAGTTCGTCGGACGGGATCAAGCGGTCAATGAAGGCGACCAACGTCTTCATGTGGGCGGGAGTTAGCGCGGCCTGCGGAGTTTGTTGCGCCGACGACAGGAGCGCCGCTAATGGCACGAACGCAGCACTTTGAATAAGCTCCCGACGCGAGACATCGCTGGACTTCATGCGATCAATCATACTGCGGTTCGGATCGGAGTAAAATCATGCAATGGCAAATTACTTCTGCGGGGTAGTGCTGATTCTCGCTGCCGGGGCCGCGGCCGCCCAGTGCGTTGACTATTCGAAAGATCCCGCGGGCTGCCAGCCTTCGACTTTCGATACCCCCATCGGTCAGATGCCGTCTGTGAGGGTCAATCGTGATGGCAAGCTGGATCCAACCTCATCCGAGGAAGACGCGCGGGCGGGTGTCGCCAAGCTCGAAAAAGAGCTGCATTTGTTCAGGAATATCGAGCCGCTGCATTGGGTGATCACCGTGCCCTCGGTCAAGGACTCGGCCACAGGCGCGTGGAAAGGCGGCGATCTGGACGCCGGGGGAGACGGGCGAGGTCTGGGCATTGCGGGCAATTGCATCTTCACCGGTCATCAGAACGGCGCAGGCAAGAAGCATGCGATCAACATATTCAAGATTCAGCCCGATCCCATCAAGCAGCCTCCGGTGCAAGTGGGCGAGATTCCCGCCATGTTCGAAGGCAATCAGGGATTCGACGATCGTGAGCTTCGTTCGCTGGTTTACAAAACCTCGCGCGGCGAGGACCGCTACATCATGGTACGCAACGCCGGGACCAACACCATCGGGCGCATGGAGACGTATCGCATCGACATGAACACCTGTCTGCCGACCGCGAAAAGCGAGATCACGGATTTCGGCGGACAATCGCACGAATTCTTTTTGTGGCACGATCCGGCCAATTCGAATCGCGTGCTGGTCTACATGACCAATTGGACGTCGGGACTGCCGGATCCGGATCATCCTGGTTTGAAGACGCCCGACTTTACCGCGCTGGCAGTGACGGACGAAGACACCGGGGAGATGTTGCCCAAAGCCAAGGCGCTAGCGAGTTTTACCTTGCAGGAAGTGGGCGGGCCGCCGGTGAATGAGAAGCCCGACGCCACGGGATTGTTCTCCGACGGACGCTTTCTGGATTTCAGCGATTCTAAGAATCTCCTCGGACGCGGGGGGAACTTCCAGAACAACGAGCAGAACCGTTTTCACTCATCATCGGTCACCGATGATGGCGAGCGGGTCTACGTTGCCGGCACCACGGCGGGATTCTACGTGCTCGATTCGGAGGCTGTGGCACATCATCGGAATGCCGAACTTGCCGCGGGCACGGCCGGATGCAACCAACGGTCGACCATCGTCACGGACAGCGGGTCGATAGACGCGGCGAAGCTGCCGGCACTGGCGAACGATTGCATCCATATGGTGGTGAATAACGATCCAGGGCTCAAGGCGTACCTGGCGTCCAGCGCACCCGCGCAGGCGAAAGCGGAACGTTATCTGGTGCTGCTGACACGCTCGCGTTTCGACGTCTATCCGCCCGTGAACGCCACGCCCACCGGAACGCACAGCGCCGTATTCGTTCCGAATCGGCCCGCTCAGGTGAAAGGGAATACTAAGGGTCGTCCGGCGTACGTGTGGGTGACCGATGAGAACGGCGGGTGTCCGCTGAATTACGCCCGAATGATTTCGGTGGAATCGGAGATCTCGCCAATCATGGTGGGGGCGTTTTCGATTCCCGACAATCAGCTCGACGAGTGCCTCAGCCAGGCCGTCACCGAGCCTGACGGTCAAACGCGCCGGCAGCAGGTGGCGCAGCAGAATCACAACCCGACGGTGTTCAAGAACCTGGTGTTCAACACCTGGTACGGTCACGGCCTGCGCGTGATCGATATCTCTATCCCGCAGACGCCGCGCGAGGTGGGTTACGCGCTGACGCTTCCGCACGGGATCGTCAGGACGTATCCGGTGTTCAAGGACGGATTGATTTACTGGGTGGATAACAAGACCGGGCTGCATGTCGCGAGGTACACCGGGCCTCGAGCCAGCGAATTGCCGGGTCCCGGTACAGGGACCTACGAAGGCAATGCGACGAGTCCACATCGCTGAGAATTACCGCGAAACCTTTCGGGCTCAGAGCGATCTACTTCATGTGATACGAGACTTCATCTTTTTGGTTTTGTTCTTCGTCCTGCTGGCCGTTTGGGTCACCGGCTGGCTAGCGTTTCACCTGGCGGGCGGTCTCATTCACCTGCTTTTAATCGTGGCTGTCATTTCGCTGGTTTTGCACCTGTTCCGCGGGACGCGGTCCGTTTAGTAGATCCTACTCGGCAAGCCTATAGTTTGCGTACGTTTCCTCACTGGAAGAATCGCGGTTGAGGAAACCCAACGCAGTTGCATTCACCTGAATCCTGAAGGTCTTGGGCAACCAGAGAGTCGCGGAGACCACCTCTTGTTCCAGGACGAATCTGGTGCCAGGATGGACGGTTCCCACCAGATACATGGACACCGGTTTCTTGACTTCAGCTTCCACGCGAGGCCATTGCAGGGTTTCCTTATCGATCCAGAACCTGACGTCCATGCCCGCGAGAACTTTTCCTTCGCGATTCTTGGGGACATAACCGGGCTTCAGTACGCCGTGCAGAACCCACGTATGACGGCCGTTAATACGTTGTTCGCCGCTCACCGTGTAGTCAAACGCGTTAGTCAGTTCGAGCAAGATCCGGTGGTCGTGATTTCGTTCCTCATTATATTTGCCGATCCGCGAGCGGCGTTGCCTGGGCGATTCAGCGGCGCGTTTGGACATCTCCTGGCGGAGCTTCTGCTCTTGTTCGCGGGCCTCCTGAGCGGTTAGCGGCCGTCCGTCCAGCGCGACGAGTCTCGAATAGGGAGAGCCATCGATCATCAAAACTTCTGCTGTTTTTTGAACTGGCTTCGAGGAGCCCTTGGTATTTATCTCGGTGCGTGTAAAGGAATACTTGGGAGCCTGGGCCCAATTTCGTTCCGTGACCTTGACGGATTGGGCCATGAGCTGGTTGCCATTGGGCTTGGCGGCGGCCTTCGCATCCACTGGATCCGCCAGTACTAGTTGCGTACTGGACACCAGTCCCGTGAGGACGATTCTGACGAGGAATCGCTTCCACATAGCCAAACAGATTCATGCAATTAATCTGCCAGACTGCCCGGCGCCCTTGACAGAGCGATCTACACTTTAGCCGGGAGCACTCGAACTTGATCGCCATAATTAAGACGGCCGCGGTTGTTGCCATCGCGGCTGCTCTGTTCACTACCGCAGGCTGCAGGAAATACGGGAGGTCGCTGGCGCTTCCTGCCAGGCCACGGCTGCCGTACATTTATTCGCAGAAGGAATACGATAACGATATTGCCGCATACAGCGCCAACGCTCCCGCCATCACGGATGATGCGAAACAGCGGCTGGCGCAAGCCGCGCGCAACGACATCGCCTGGGGACTGATGGGCTTAGTGGATGATTTGTACAACGTCTATTCCGCGAATCTCTACTCTGGAAAAGGGGCGATCGCCATTACCGGTGACGCCGCCAGCCTAGGGATGACCACGGCTGTCGCAATCGCCGGAAGAACGGCCGCCAAGACTCTGTTCGGCGCATTGGGAACGGCTGTAACGGGCATCAATCTGTCGGTCAACAACAACGTTTTTGCGCAACAGACGTACCAGGTGATCGCTTTGGCGATGGAAACGCGGCGCACTGCCATCTACGCCGAAATATCGGACGGGCTGGCGAAGAAGTCCGTTCTTGAATATCCGCTTACCGCTGTAAAGCGGGATTTGGTTCTGTATCTTTACGCCGGTTCCCTGCCGGGAGGGTTGCAGGAAATTCAGAAGGAGGCGGGAGCGGCTTCGGCACTTACCGACTCACGGGCTAGGCCTGCGGGCGCGCCGACCAGGTAGGTTCAGCGATACCCGGCAGCCTGCAGCTCGAATAGCTGCGCGTAGCGCCCTCCGGCTTGCAGCAATTCCTGGTGGGTGCCCAGTTCCGTGACATGCCCGTCGGCGATCACAGCGATCCGGTCGGCGATGCGCACTGTAGAAAAGCGGTGCGAAATCACGATGCCGATCCGCCCCTTGAGATTCTCTTTCAGCTCGGCAAAGATCGCGGCTTCGGCCTCGGGATCGAGCGACGACGTCGGCTCGTCCAGAATCCAGATATCGGCATCGCGGTACATAATGCGAGCCAAAGCGAGCCGCTGCCATTCGCCGCCAGAAAGATCGTGGCCGCCTTCGAAGAGTCTTCCGACCTTGGAATCCAGACCGCGAGGCATTTTCGTCAGCAGCCAGTCGCTGCGGGCGTTGCGAAGAGCCTCCATGACCTTCTCGTCGTTTGCTTTATCGTGCACTTCGCCATTCGGACGGCCCATCACGACATTTTCGCGGACCGAGAGTTCGTAGCTCACATAGTCTTGAAATAGCACCCCGATGCGGCTGCGAAGAACTGCCGGATCCAGATTTTTCAGGTCGACGCCGCCCACGCGAACCGAGCCTTGATCCGGATCGTAAAAACGAAGCAGAAGCCGGACGAGCGTACTCTTTCCGGCTCCATTCTCGCCGACCAGGGCGATGAGCTCCCCAGGGCGCATGTGCAGTTTCAACCCCGCTACGGCCGGTTCGGTGCCACCGGGATAAGTAAAGGTGACATTGTCAAACTCGATTCCGGCAGCGCTAATCGCGCTGTGCCAAGCGGGCTCGGGATGCGGCTCGGCCGGCACCGGCACCAGCGAGCCTATCGACAGAAATGAGAAGTAGTCGTCGAGGAACGTGGTGTGCTGGTCCACCGCCACGAAGGTGCTCGAAATCTGTCCCAGGGTCCCCGAGACCGCCGTAAACGCGCCGATCACCAGCACCACGCCTCCAGGATCGATGGTGCCCGCCACGCCGCGAACAGCCAGAAACACGTAGGCCAGCGCAAGGGTGGTCCCGCCGACGAGGCCGGTCAGCATCGAAATGCGCGTAGCCGAGCGGTACATCAGCTCGCGCTGCTTGAATAGATCCTCGGACAGTTTGCCGTGCCTCCCGAGCAGGTAGTCGGCGAGAACGTAGGCCCGGATTTCCTTGGTGGAGCGCGGCTGGACCAAGAGATCGCCCAGATACTCGCGTTCGCGTTCTTCGGGCGTTTCTTTGTAAAAGTATTCGTAGAGGCGCGAGGTCACGCGACGTTCGAGCGCCAGCGAAAGTCCGGCGGCAGCCAGTGCGAGTACGACCAGCACCCAGTGCAGGCTGGCGAGAAGTCCCGCCATGAGGATGACCGTCACGATGTTGCCCGAAAGTCCCAGCACGGACCAGGTGAGGTCGCCGGGCCTCCAGGAGACGTCGCGCTTGGCACGCGCCAGACGATCGTGCCAATCGGAATTATCGAAGTGGCCGATGTCGACCTTGGACGCTTGCGCGAGCAATCGACGCTCGGCTTCGAGCTGCACGCGGCGGACGAACAGATTCCGTCCGTAGCCCATGTAGGCGCCCACGGCTCGTTGCACGGCGGTAGCCAGCCACAATCCCAGAAGAATCGGAACCAGGTCGCGGAATTGAAGTGAATGTAGGCGCGCTTCGGCGATGCGATTGACCAGCGTCGCGCCCAGATAGACGGCGATGGGAGGCATCGCCGCGCTCAGCATCCCCAAGATGGAATAGCGGATCAGCGAGCTTGGCGAGGCGGTCCAGGCCAGACCCATCCCTTGCCTCAGGTTTTTCCTGACCCTGCGGCCGCGTCCCTTGGTGGTCGGTGGGATGTCCGGCATTCTTCTACAGTAGGCCAAACGGCAGACCCGGACAAGAACCGGTATTCTGGAAAACAGAACGGAGGCAGTCATGCAGCGGCTAACGTTTGTAATCCTGATTGGCGCGGCCGGATTGACTCGAGCCCAGTCGCCGCCACAGCCGCTTGAGTTTGAGGTTGCTTCCGTGAAGCCGAGCACCTCAGGATTCAATGGCGTCAGAGGCGGCTGCCACGGAATCGATTCCAAGTACAGTCCCCGTGAGACGACGGCGGCGCCTCCGCTGGGCCGATGCGTGATCACGGACGGCCGGCTGAGTCACCTGATCGGCATTGCCTACAGCCTGCGATCGATTGGCTTGATTAAGGGCGCGCCGGACTGGGTCATTGGAGGATATGAGCGGTTCACGATCGAGGCGAAGGCCGAGGATCCAACGAAAGCGACCGAGGCGCAGCTTCTCGCGATGCTGCAGGCACTGTTGGTAGATCGCTTCAAACTAAAGTTCCACCGCGAGAATGTGGATATGCCTGGATTCGGGCTGGTGGTCGCGAAAAACGGACCAAAACTTCAGGAATCGAAGAGCGATGAAGGTTCAACCTCTTTCGGTGCGTCCTTGAAGCCAGTTCCGGGCGAACCGATTAATCTTACGGCTCGCAAGTACTCGATGCAGATGTTAGCGGACATGCTCTCGGGATTTACACCCGGGCCGATCCGAGATCAGACTGGCTTGAATGGCGTTTACGACTTCAAACTCTTCTGGGATGAAGTGGCCGGTCCGTCGCTGTTTACTGCCTTGCAGGAACAGCTCGGCCTCCGATTGGAACCGCAGAAGATCCCGGTGTCAAACTTTGTGTTCGAGTCGGCGCAAAGCCCAAAGACAATTGATCGCTAATGGACGTTACAAAGATCAGTGCCGGCAGAAATCCGCCATCGGATCTGCACGCGATTATCGAGATACCGGTCGGAGGCACGCCCGTTAAGTACGAGCTGGATAAATCCTCGGGCGCGATGTTCGTCGATCGATTCCTCCACACCGCGATGTTTTACCCCGGCAACTACGGTTTCATTCCGCAAACGTTGTCCCAGGACGGCGATCCGATTGACGTGCTGGTGATTGCGCCCGTAGCGGTCGTATCCGGCGCCGTGGTTCGCTGCCGTCCCGTGGGGGCTCTGCTGATGGAAGACCAAGCTGGCCTTGATGAGAAGATCATCGCCGTGCCGGTGGACGATCTGCACCCGTTCTATACCGGTATTGAGTCGTACCTCGATCTGCCTGAAATTATGCGCGAGCAGATCGCGCACTTCTTCAATCACTACAAGGATCTGGAGCCGGGCAAATGGACCCACATCGGTCAATGGGTGAATGTGGAGAGCTCCAAACAGTTAATCCTGGACGCGATTGAACGGGCGGCAATTTAATGTTGAAGATTACGCGAGTTCTGACTGGACTAGTTGCCGTTGTGGCGGCATCTGCGCAGTATGTGGCCGTAGGTAAACCGACCTACCCCGAAGCCTCGCCAGCTAGGCGGCCCGAACCAGCGTTCCGAGTCACAGAAGAGCCTTCGGTGATATTCCAGAACCTCGCCGGTTCATCGAGCGCGAATCGCCGCCGCGCGTTTCTGGATCTTGGCTGGAAAGATCAGGTGGAGTTTGCTGAGGATCCCCATGTGATCGGCGATGCGCGTTTCGACCGGGTCAATCTGGATGACGATCCCGAGATGGAAGCCGTCTTGACTCTTCAAGTCGGACGAGACCGGACGCAAATACTGATCTTCAAGAAGTCCGAGGGACAATGGTGGCGCATCGGAGACTTCCTCCTTTGGTATATGTGGACTGCGAGCGCTGCGGAGCGCATGCTCGAACTCCGCAACATCGTCGATTTTGATCATAAGGACATTGTCATCCGCCTCACCGCTGGAGGATCCGATATTCAGAAGGAAATCGAGCTGACTATGTATCGCCTCTACAGAGGTCGTCTGTACCGCACGTTTGAAACGACGGAGGAATTCGCTCTTCGCAGATTCCCGGAGGCGGGGGAAATGATTGAAGACGAGCGCAATGACATCTACTATCCCGAACAGGAACAAGGAAAGGATGCCTATATCGTTGTTCGCAGATCGAAGGAAATGATCCCTGCGGCGGAGTGGGGCATCGTCGAAAGATCTCGCAAGGTCATTGGTTGTACGCCCTATCGCTGGGATCCGATCAAGTACTTGTTCGTTGCTGATCGATCCGCTTCAGTAAGATTCTGTCAAGCTGTTAAGGGTAGGTAAGCTGCGGACGCTCATTTATAGCGCAGCGCCCGAATGGGATCGACGCGGCTGGCGCGGAGCGCTGGGACGTATCCCGCCGCACACGCGACTAGAACCAGGCCAATCGTAGCGATCACCATGGTCCAAGGATCGTTAGGAGCAACGCCGTAGAGCTGAGCGCGCACCAAGCGCGTAAGTCCGAACGCGGCGGGTAACGCAGCGGCGACTCCCAGGATCACGAGGATGAGGACCTCCTTCATCACCATCCAGACGACTCCGCCTTCCAGTGCTCCAAGGGCCATGCGGATGCCGATCTCCCGCGTCCGGCGTGCGACGGAATACGCCATCACTCCGTAGAGCCCGACGACGGCAAGCAGAGTCGCGAGGAATCCAAAAACCGCTGACAGGTTCGCGGTCATGCGCTCCGTAACCAAAGTGTCGTTCAAATCCTCCTGGACCGTACGCATGCCGTAGACAGGCAAGCTTGCGTCCAGCTCGCGGATCTTCGCACGCAAGATCGGGAACATCGTGTCGGGATCCGCGGTCGTTCGGACGAATACGGTCATGCCGCCCTGGTTGCGGGAGGACAGATAAGGCAAGAACGCCTGATCTGGAACCTCGTTGCGGAGATTCATATACTTGATGTCCTTCACGACACCGATGATCTCCATATCGGTCTTCGTGCCGGGGTCGATTCCAAATCCGACGTGGCGGCCGAGGGCGTTACGGCCGTTGAAATAGCGCTTCACGAACGATTCGTTGACCATAATCCTGGTTGGTGACCAGTTGTCGGGTTCCCGGTGTAACACCTCGCCGGTGTCCTGCGCCGTAAAGTCACGTCCAGCCACGATAGGGACGCCCATCGTCGCGAAGTACCCCGGGCTGACGGAATTCATGAACGCGTCGGGACGGTCGCCCGGCTTCGGTGTGTAGCCTTCGATCGTCACCCAGTTATCCCACTCGTTATTCTTCAAAATACGCACGGCAGCCAGCCCCACGGATTGGACGCCGGGAAGCACTCGCACGTTATCGGTTAGTTGCTGATAGAACAGCTTGGTTCTCTGAGGGGTGTAACCGATGAGCGTAGGATCCAGGTTGACCCCGATGAGCCGTTCCACGGGAAATCCGGGCCCGAGATTTCTCAGATTGCTCAAGCTCTTTAAGAACAGCCCGGCGCCCACCAGTAGCAAAAGGGATAGCGTGACCTGCGAAGCTACCAGCGCCTTTCTGAGTTTTACGTTGCCGCCGCCAACTACCGCGCCAGCCTGGTCCTTCAAGGTCGGTGCGATGTCGGGTTTGGTGGTTCGCAGCGCCGGGAAGAGGCCGAACAGCAGG